>WNGD01003633.1_pt1 | contig 32043 bp, 30 predicted proteins | sample 5400671 | NCBI WGS metagenome assembly WNGD01 (sample SAMN13153369, study PRJNA577476) | soil metagenome | isolation source: 40 cm soil or saprolite under grassland replicate 2 | place: USA:California | collected 2016-06-15
GGAGCGAGATCGCGATGATGCGGACCTCGGACGGCCACAGCAGGCTGGAGCTCACCAGGTACCACACCCCCGCAGCGCTGGCCGCCGAGCCGGAGAACCCGCCGCCCAACACGCTGGGCCTGCATCGCGTCATGTTCGCCGTCGACGACATCGACGACACCATCGCCCGCCTGCGCGCCCACGGCGCCGAACTCCTCGGCGAGGTGGCGCAATACGAGAGCATCTTCCGGCTCTGCTACCTCCGCGGCCCCGCGGGCATCATCGTCGCCCTGGCCGAACAGATCGGCTGACGCGAGCCTGCCGCGCGGGCGTCAGGCGTCACGCTGGCCCAGGGCCCGCAGCGGCGGTGCGCGGCCAGGAGAAGCTAACCAGTCGCCGTGCTGCTGGCCCGGCTGCTCGAACTCGGCTCCGCGCAGTTGGTGGCGGGCGTGGCTTTCGTCACGATCGTCCGGGTACTCACCGTGTTCGCCGACACCTCGCTGCTCGCCGCGCTGGTACTCGGCGCCGGAGTGGTGCTGTCGGTCGGGGTCGGGGTCGGTGACGTCGTCGGCGTGCTCGTCGGGGTCGGGGTGATGCTCGGCGTCGGGCTCGGGTTGGCCTGCTGGCCGGGCGTAGGCGAGCAGGTGGGCTTCGCTGAGGGCGTTGTGGACGTGGTCCCGGCACCCGACGGCGCGATGACCGGGGGCGACTGACCGGTCAGCGTGGGCACGTCGTGGCCGGTGCCGGCGCCGGGGCCGGGGCTGGCCGGGACGCTGCTGCCGCCGCGGAAGAGTTCGAGCACGAGTCTGTCCCGCACCTGGGCGAGGCCGTAGACCCCCGCCACCACGATGACGACGGCGCCGGTCACCGCCAGGACGGGCCGCAGCCAGCCCAGGGTGGAGCCTCCCCCGCTCCGGTGCGCGGCACCGCGGCGCCGTGGCGGCGTGAACAAGCCGGCCAGAACGGCCACCGTCGAGCTGAGCAGGCCCACGAACGCCGCCCGTGTCCCGCCGCGGGCGGCAACAGCGGCGCGCGCGCTGGTCAACCGCAGTTCGAGCCGGATCCCGATCAGCCGGGCCAGGTCCACGCACTCGGTCAGCATCAGTGAGGCCTGCCGCAGCAGCCACGGCGCACGCGTCCGCTGACGGATCCGCTCGAGACCGCCCGCGGCGGGCTCGAGCGAATCCACTTCGGCATGCAGCGCATCCCGAAGCATCAGGTCGAAGTCCCCTTTTACTGGCGTCATGCGTGTCGCTCCAGGCCGCTTCCGGCCTCCCCGGCCCCTCTCATGTCCCCATCTCCAAGACGGCCCGCATGGCCGCGATGGCCCTGGCCGTATGACTCTTCACCGCGCCTCTGCTGATCCCCATGGCGTTGGCGATCTGTGCTTCCGAAAGATCCAGGTAGTACCTGAGCACGAGCGCTTCCCGCTGCCGCGGCGGCAGCGCGCGCAGCGCGGTGACCACCTCCGAGCGCTCCAGCAAGGTCAGCGCGCCCTGCTCGGCGCTGGGCATGTCAGGAACGGGCTTGGGTGCGTTGCGGTCGACCACCACCCGGTGCCGCAGTACCGAACGTGACCGGTTGACAACTGACTGCCTCAGGTAGGACAGCGCCTTGTCGTTGTCCCGGATCCGGCGCCAGGCGGTGTGCATGGTTATGAACGACTCCTGCACCACCTCCTCCGCGGTGGCAACGTCGCGTACCAGGAGGGCGGCCAGGCGCACCAGCGAGCGATAGTGCGTGCTGTACATCGCGGTAAGCGCCTGATCGGCGTCCCATTCCGTGGCAACCGAACCAGCGGCAACCGCACCAAGCGCAGCATCTGCCACTAGGGTTTCGGTCACGTGAATGGGACGCACGGGTACCGTGTCAGGTTCACCCGCGGTCATGTCAAAATTCGGCGCTGCATCCACGTCGGGAGCCTGACCTCAACCAACCCACCCCCAGAACTCATCCAGGCGAGTTGCCTGTGACGTACCCGGTCCGGGCGTCACACCGTTGCGCGCGGGTGGAACCTGTTCACGTGGTCCACGTGCAATTGCGGGGCGTGCGCCGAAGATTCGCAACCATGCCACCATATATGTCGGCGGCCTGTTGCGGGAGTAACAAGCTAAGATCGCCCCCGTGGTGGATTGTCTTTTCTGCAAGATCGTGGCGGGCGAGGTCCCGGCTGAGCGCGTGGCCGAGACCGCCCGCACCCTCGCGTTCCGGGACATCAACCCGCAGGCACCCACCCACGTGCTGGTCATACCGAAGGACCACTACCGCGACCTGGCCGCCCTCGCCGCGGCCGACGACGGCCTGCTGGACGAGGTGGCGGGCCTGGCGCACAAGGTCGCCGAGGACGAAGGGGTGAGCGAGACCGGGTACCGGGTGGTCTTCAACACCGGGCCGCAGGCCGGGCAGACGGTGTTCCACGCCCACGCCCACATGCTCGGCGGCCGGCCGCTCGCCTGGCCGCCCGGCTAGAGGCGTCGGCAATGGGACGCCGGAAAAGGGATCGGGTCATCCGCGCCCGGATGGCAAGGCGGGGGAGGAGCCGATAGTGGGGCTATCGGCGACGATGACTACGCCGCCGGGCGGGATGCGGGGGCCCGCGAGCCCGGCTGTTCTGTTGCCGGGGCCTCTGCACCGCGCGGATAGCATGGGGACAATGCGACCGCGGGCACGCGCCTGCGCCCCTTCGGAGACAAGGAATTGACAGACACGTCCGGCGATCCCCGGAACCGCACCCGCGGTGAAACTCCCGTTGGCCCACCTGCCGCCGAGCCCACCCAGGTCAAGGTCGTCATTCCCGATGATCATTCGATGGTCAGCCTGCTGGGATCCGGCGACGAACTGCTGCGGGTGATCGAGGACTCGTTCGACGCCGACATCCACGTCCGCGGCAACGAGATCACGATCTCCGGTGCACCGGCGGAAACGGCCGTGGTCGCTGAGCTGTTCGAGGAGCTCACCGCGCTGCTCGCCGGGGGCGCGGAGCTCACGCCCGGCGCGGTGGAGCGGATCGTGCCCATGCTCCGTCGCAAATCGGGCGTCCGCCCGGCGGATGTGCTGACCCTCGACATCCTGTCCTCCCGCGGCCGGACGATCCGCCCCAAGACGCTCAACCAGAAGCGGTATGTGGACGCCATCGACGAGCACACGATCGTCTTCTGCATCGGGCCGGCCGGGACCGGGAAGACCTACCTCGCGATGGCCAAGGCGGTCAAGGCGCTGCAGGCCAAGGAAGTGACCAGGATCATCCTCACCCGGCCCGCGGTGGAGGCCGGGGAGCGCCTCGGTTTCCTGCCCGGCACCCTGTACGAGAAGATCGACCCCTATCTGCGGCCGTTGTACGACGCGCTGCACGACATGCTGGACCCGGAGTCGATCCCGCGGCTGATGGCCGCCGGGACGATCGAGGTCGCGCCGCTGGCCTACATGCGCGGCCGGACGCTCAACGACTCATTCATCATCCTGGACGAGGCGCAGAACACCTCTGCCGAGCAGATGAAGATGTTCCTCACCCGGCTCGGCTTCGGCTCCCAGATGGTGGTCACCGGTGACATCACCCAGGTCGACCTGCCGGCCGGCCAGGCCGGCGGCCTGCAGCTCGTCCAGGAGATCCTCGACGGCGTGGAAGACATCTACTTCTCCCGGCTGACCAGCCACGACGTGGTGCGGCACCGGCTGGTCAGCGACATCGTGGACGCCTACGCAGCCTATGACGCGCGCACCCGCGCGGCCCCGGGGCGGGCGCAGCGCCTGCCTGGCAACGGGCGCCGCGAGGGCGTGCGTGACCGTGCGCAGCGCGGTGGCCGGGGGACCTCCCGTGGCGTCGGCCCCCGTGCTTAGCGGCCGGCGCGGCCCAGTGAAGGCGGCGGACGGCCGTGAGCATTGAGGTCGCCAACGAGTCGGGGATCGCGGTGGATGAGCCTGCCCTGGCGGCGCTGGCCCGGTACATGCTCGACGCCATGCGCATGCACCCGCTGGCGGAGCTGTCCGTTCTGCTGGTGGACTCGGGCACCATGGCCGACCTGCACCAGCGCTGGCTCGGTGAGCCCGGGCCGACCGATGTCCTGGCCTTCCCCATGGACGAGCTGAGGCCGCCGCCGCCCGGGAGCGACCGCGCCGACCGGGGCGGTGAGCCGGGCCCGGTCCCTTGGCTGCTCGGTGACGTCGTGCTGTGCCCGGAGGTCGCCACAGAGCAGGCACGGGCAGCGCAGCACCCGGTGGCGGACGAGCTGGAGATGCTGTGCACCCACGGCATCCTGCACCTGCTCGGATATGATCACGCCGACCCGGAAGAGCATGCCACGATGTTCGGGCTGCAGGACCGGCTCCTGGGTGGCTGGCGTGCTGGGCACGCGGCCGGCCGGGATCCGAAGGCCCAGGACGAATCCGGGTGATGCTGCGATGGCGTGGCTGGTTGCCGCCGCTCTAGTACTCGCGCTGCTGGCAGGGCTGTGTGTTGCCACCGAAGTCGCCCTGATCCGCGTCTCCCGTGCGGGTGGCAGGGAACTGACCCGCGCCAGGGAAGGTCGTGGGGCCGGGCGGCTCCCGGCCGTGCTGGCCGACGCGCCGGTCTACCTGAGCGTGCTGCTGCTGGTCCAGATCTGCTGTGAGGTCGCCGCGACAGTGCTCGTGACGGCGGCGCTCCTGCACTGGCTGGGTTCTGGCTGGCGGACGTTCCTCATCGCGGTGGCCGTGATGGCGGTTGTGCTGCTCGTGGTCGCCGGGATCGCTCCCCGGATGCTGGGCCGCAAGTACGAGGGGCGGCTCGCGGTCGCGGCCGCCGGCATCCTCTACCCGGTCGTGCGGGTGTTCGGGCCGCTGCCGCGGATGCTGCTCGCGGCCGGTGGCGTGCTCACATCGGGCCGGGGCACCAGGGAAGACGCGCTTGCCTCCGAGGAGGAGCTGCGAGGGCTAGTGGACCTGCTGGAGCAGCGCCGGGTGATCGAGCCGGGCGAGAGCGCGATGATGCAGTCGGTGTTCGAGCTGGGCGAGACCATCGTGCGCGAGGTCATGGTCCCCCGCACCGACATGGTCTTCGTCGAGCGCGACAAGACTGTCCGGCAGGCGCTCTCGCTGGCCTTGCGCAGCGGTTTCTCACGGATCCCCGTGGTCGGCGAGAACCTGGACGACGTGATCGGCATCGCCTACCTCAAGGACCTGGTGCAGCACATCGAGACCAACGGGGACAGCGAATCGGTGACAAAGGTCGAGACGGTGATGCGGCCGGCCACGTTCGTGCCCGAGAGCAAGCCGGTGGATGCGCTGCTGAGGGAGATGCAGGCGCGCCAGATCCACCTCGCGATCGTCATCGACGAGTACGGCGGCACGGCGGGCCTGGTCACCATCGAGGACATCCTGGAGGAGATCGTCGGCGAGATCACCGACGAGTACGACCAGGAACAGCCGACCGTGGACTGGCTGGGTCCCGGGCGGGCCCGGGTGACGGCCCGGCTCCCGGTGACCGACCTTGAGGAGCTGTTCGGGGTCAGCATCGATGCCGAGGACGTGGAGACGGTAGGCGGCCTGCTCGCCTACGCGCTCGGCCGGGTGCCGATCGCCGGGTCGGTCGCCACCGTTTCCGGGCTGACGCTGACCGCGGAGAGCCTGGCGGGCCGCCGGAACCGGATCGGAACGGTGACCGTGGAGCGGGAGAAGCCGGGCGCGCAGGCCGGCCGACCAGACGGGCAGTCCCGGAACGGCCACTAGGGCGCCGCCCCGCCAGCACCAGGCACGTCGCGGGCGGTTCCCGCGTCTGGTGCCCACATTCCGGTCAAACCGGACGCCGGAATGACCGGAATGCGTGAAAGGTCTCGGTTAGAATCTGCGCCGTGGGTGGCCCCGGCACGGAAGACGAGAAGATCATCACCCTGGCGCGTTCCGCGCGTGCCCGCGTCGCGGCGGCCGAGGGCGCGGCGGTGCGGGACGAGACGGGCCGGACGTACGCCGCGGCCGCGGTGAACCTGCCGACACTGCGGCTCTCGGCGTTGCGCCTGGCCGTGGCGATGGCGGTGTCCAGCGGGGCCACGGTCCTGGAAGCGGCCGCGCTGGTCAGCGACGCCGACGCGCCAGACCCGGGCGACCTGGCGCTGGTGCGGGACGTCGGCCCGGGGGCGGTGGTCTTCCACGTCGGCGCCGACGGCGCCATCCGGGCTACCCTGAGCCCCTGACCCCCCGGTCGCGCCCGGTTAGCGTGCAGATATGTCGATGGCCGGCCACGACCTGTCGGGCAGCATCCGGGAGAACTACCTGGCGTTCGCCCGGATGGCGCGGGGGCGCTCACGGCCCTACGAGATCCTGGCGGCCGAGGTGGCCGACGATCCGTCGGTGCAGGCCTTTCTCGCCGCGCTGCCGCCCGCCAAGCGGCAACCGAACCTGCTCTTCGCCGCCGCGCGATACCTGCTGGGCCGGCCGGCCGACATCGCCTCATTGCGGGCGGTGGTGGCCGACCGGGGGGCAGAGCTGGCGGTGGTCATCCAGGCCAGGCGTACCCAGACGAACGAGCCGGCGCGGTGCGCGAGCCTGCTGCCGGCCCTGATGCTGCTTCCCCAGCCGCTGGCGCTGCTTGAGGTCGGGGCCAGTGCCGGGCTGACGCTGCTGCCCGACCGCTACTCCTACGACTACGCCGGGCACCGGATCACCGGCACCGATCCGGAGGCACCGGTGCTGCAGTGTAAGCCCAGCGGTCCGGTGCCGCTGCCGGACCGGGTGCCCGCCGTGAGCTGGCGGGCCGGTCTCGATCTCAACCCGCTCGACGTCGCCAGCGACGCGGACATGCGGTGGCTCGACTGCCTGCTGTGGCCCGGCGAGCAGGGCCGCAGGCAGCGCCTGATGGGTGCGGTCGCTACCGCCCGGCGTGACCCGCCGGCCGTGCATCGCGGCGATCTGCTGACCGATCTGCCCGCACTCGCCAGCCGGGCGCCGTCGGGCGCCACGCTCGTGATCTACCACTCCGCGGTGCTCGGCTATCTGAGCGACGCCGAGCGCAGGCGGTTCGCGGAAATCGTGCGCGGCCTGGACGCGGTCTGGCTGGCGAACGACGTGCCACAGGTCCTGGATGTCGCGGCGCCCGCCACCGGCGACTCGTCGTTCCAGATCGTCCGGGACGGCCACACCCTGCTGGCCATCACCGACCCTCACGGCACCTGGCTGCGCTGGCTGCCCTGACCCATCGCCCGGACCCCACGGCCCCGATCACGGCAGGTCCGGTGCGGCGGCGGGCGGGAGGCCGGATGTGCCGCCGGTGCGGGGGAACCGGATGCGCCGCCGGTGCGGGAGAATCGGTGCGTGGGAGTGCCGCAGGGACAGCCGCGAGCGGGTGCGGGGACGGCCGTGGGCCAGCCCGCGCCCCGCGTGGCGCCGGAAACGCCGGGGTTCAGGTCGGGTTTCGCCTGCTTCGCCGGGCGGCCGAACGTCGGCAAGTCCACGCTGATGAACGCGCTCGTCGGCGCGAAGGTGGCGATCACCAGCAGCCGCCCGCAGACGACCCGGCGCGCGATCCGGGGGATCGTGCACCGGCCGGACGCCCAGCTGGTGATCATCGATACGCCTGGCCTGCACCGGCCCCGGACGCTGCTGGGGGAACGGCTGGACAGCCTGGCCAGGTCCACGCTGACCGAGGTCGACGTGATCGGGTTCTGCGTGCCCGCGCCGGACCGCATCGGGCCCGGGGACAGGTACCTGGCCACCGAACTCGGCGGCATCGGCAAGACCCCGGTCGTGGCCATCATCACCAAGACCGACCGGGCCCCGCCCGAGCAGGTGGCCGCGCAGCTGGCCGCGGTGGCCGGCCTCGGCGACTGGGCCGACATCGTGCCGGTCTCCGCCGTGACCGGCTTCCAGCTCGACGTGCTGACCGAGGTGCTCGTCTCCCACCTGCCGCCGGGTGAGCCGCTCTACCCGGAGGGCGAGCTCACCGACGAGCCCGAGCAGGTGCTCGTCGCCGAGCTGATCCGGGAAGCGGCCCTGGAAGGGGTCAGGGACGAGCTGCCCCATTCCATCGCCGTGGTGGTAGATGAGATGGGACCGCGGGCCGGCCGCGATGACCTGGTCGACGTGTACGCACAGCTGTACGTCGAGCGCCCCAGCCAGAAGTCGATCGTCATCGGCGCCAAGGGCGCCCGCCTGAAGGACGTCGGCACCAGGGCGCGGCACCAGATCGAGGCGCTGCTCGGCACGAAGGTCTACCTCGACCTGCGGGTCAAGGTGGCCAAGGACTGGCAGCGCGATCCCAGGCAGCTGCGCCGGCTGGGCTTCTACGACTGAGCAGCCCCCGCCCCGGCGGTCCCCGGCTGGGCTCCCGGCGGTGCCAGCATCGCGGCCACCGGCAGCTCCCACGACCGCCAGTGGTCGATGACCTGGAAACCGAGCTCGACGTTGATGGCGACCATGTGCTCGTTGGTATCCGCGTTGGATGTGTAGATCCGCTTCACCAGTGGCTCGCAGTCGGCCAGCAACTCCAGCATGGCGACCTTGACCAGCAGCCCGAGCCGGTGCCCCCGGTGCGGCCGGGCCACCGCGGTCATCTCCTGGAAGGCCCAGCGTGGCGTGAACGGGTCGACCCCAACCTGGGTCATCCCGGCGAGTTCGCCGGTGCGCTCGGAGCGGGCGGCCACCGTGTAATAGCGCAGCCCCTGAGCCGCGACCCGCTGCTGCGACTCACGCACCCGCGCCTCGTCCCAGCGCTGCTCCTCCTGTCCCTCATCGCGCGGCGCGTCCCCCATGACCTGGTTCAGGGCGGCCACCGCCGCGTGATGCTCCTCGGGGATCTGCCCTTCCCAGGACACCAGCGAGTAGCCCCGCGCCGCCGACTGCGCCCGTGCCCGGAGCAGGGCCAGCCGCCCCGGCGGGATGGTGTCCAGGCGGAGCAGCCGGGACGCCTCGGTGATGCCCGGAGTGCCACCGAGCGCCCGCCAGAACGCCGCGGCCGGCGCGCCTTCCCTCGCCTCCGCCACCAGCACCCGGCGGCCGCGCCGGTGTGCCTCCGCCGCCGCGTGCCTGACCAGCCCCGTCCCGATTCCGCGCCGTCGGCATGGCGGGGCGACCAGCGGGTCGAGGTAGGCGATGTGCCTGTTCTCGCGTTCCGGAAGGTTGAGCAGGTACCACCCGCACACCTGGCCCGATCCGTCCCGGACCAGCCAAGCCTCCGGCCGGGCTTCCGTCCAGCCCTTAGCCAGCCAGCCCGTGAAGGCGCGCTGCGACATCCCGGGCGTGTTCGGCGCATCGACGGGCAGCCCGGCGAGGTACATCTCGTGACACAGGCGGGTTGCCGCCGCGTCGGCGGCGGGATCGAAGCGCTCGGGCTGCACGGTTCCAGCTAACGCGCTCCTGGCCGGCCGGCGCCAGCGAATTATTGCCTGGCCACGACGGCGGCAGGCCGTCCAGGCGCGTCAGAGCCAGCCTTTGCGCTCGGCGATCTGGACCGCTTCGGCGCGGTTGCGCGCGCCGAGTTTCTGGATCGCCGCGGACAGATGGTTGCGGACCGTCCCCTGGGACAGGTGCAGCCACCCGGCCAGGTCGGCGATGGACGCATGCCCGCGCGCGGCAGCCAGCACCTCGGCTTCGCGTGCGGTCAGCGGGCTGGCGCCCTCGGCCAGGGCGGCCGCGGCCAGTGCGGGATCGACCACCCGCTCGCCGGCGTGCACCCGCCGGATCGCCGTCGCCAGCTCCGCCGCCGGGGCGTCCTTCAGCAGGAACCCGCTGGCGCCCGCCGCCATCGCGGCCGCCAGGTAACCGGGCCGGCCGAACGTGGTGACGATCACGATCCTGCCGCGGAAGCCGTCGGCCGTCAGCCTGCGTGCGACCTCGATCCCGTCCGGGCCCGGCATCTCGATGTCCAGCAGCGCCACGTCCGGCTGGTAGCGGCCGGCCATGGCGATTGCCTCGTCGCCACTGGCGGCCTGGGCAACCACGGTGATGTCGTCTTCGAGTTCCAGCAGGGCGACCAGTGCCTGGCGGACCATGGTCTGGTCCTCCGCGATCATGATGCGCACGCTCACGGGGGCACCTGGCCCGGGGTGGCGGGAGCGGCCGGGACCGTCCGGCCCGCCAGGCCTGCCGCGTGTGATCCTGGCGGATCCCCGTCCGTCGCTGCCAGGGGCCCGTCACGGTCATGGAACTGCGGCGCCGGGAGCGGGACGCTGACCCGCAGCCGGAACCCGCCGCGCTCGCCCGCGCCGGCCCGCAGCGTACCGCCGAGACGGGCCGCCCGTTCCGCCAGCCCCGCCAGGCCGGCCCCGGCTGGGCCGGGCGGCCCAGCGGCCCCGGTGGCGGACCCCGGCGTCTGGCCCTCGCCGTCGGCGGCGCGGGAGCCGGCCGGCGGCCCGGCGCCGTCATCGGTCAGGTCAGCTTCCGCCCGGGCGTCGCTCACCTCGACCCTGATCCCGGCGTGCCGGGCACCGGAGTGCCGCACGATGTTGGTGCTGCCTTCCCGCACCGTCCACGCCAGCAGGGCGTCCACCTCCGGCGGCAGGTCGTAGGAGCCCGGCGCGTCCACCCGGCAGTCGATGCCGGCCGAGGCCAGCATCCGGCGGGCGGCGGCGAGCTCGGCGGCCAGGCTCGGCTGCCGGTAGCCGGTCACCGCCTGCCGCACCTCGGCCAGCGAGCGGCGGGCGACCGCCTCCAGCTCCGCGATCTCCCGCGCGGCCCGCTGCGGGTCCGATTCGAGCATCCGGCCGGCCAGCTCGCTCTTGAGCGCGATCACCGACAGGCTGTGGCCGAGCAGGTCGTGCAAGTCGCGCGAGATCCGCAGCCGCTCCTCCGCGACCGCCATCCGCGCCAGCTCGGCCCGGGTCTGGTTCAGCGTGAAGATAAGGACGTTGCGCCGCTCCGCGCCGTAGGCGAAGAGCCCGCCCAGCAGCGGCACCCCGAACGCCGCCAGCAGGGCGCCGTAGCCGAGGTTGTGCCACACGCTGACCGCTGCCCCTACGGACGCGCACGCCGCCACGCCGATGACCGCCCGCGGCCAGCTGGCCGCGAACCGGCCGGCGGCCGCCGCGGCCACCGCCAGCGCCGTCAGCCAGTTCATCTGCCCCACCACGAACAGGGCCGCGCCGAGCACGACGATCACCCACAGCACGACCACGTCCCGCCGCGGACGGTGAGGGGGCATGGGCACCCTGACCAGCACCCACCGGTCCACCAGCACGATGAAGACCGCGGTGCCGGGGACCAGGAAGGCCGCATCCCCGCTGAGGCCCTGCTGGCGGAACAGCGCCACCGCCGGCAGGGCCAGGAAGACCGTGACCAGCACCCCGATCACCACGCGCCGGATCCGCAGCATGCCGGACACGCTGCGGTCCAGGTCGTCGGCGGCCGGCGGATCTGTGTCGCCGGGAGTCATACTCCTCATCATGCCTCCAGCGTGGCCGGCGGCAGGGGTCCCCGCCGCCGGCCACCGAGGTCCTCAGGCGGTCGCGGTGGCTTCCTGCCGCCAGCGCAGCATGGCGATCGCGGCCAGCCCCGCGGCCCAGGCCGCCAGCACGATGGCGTCACTGGCGTGCAACGCGAAGCCGCCAGCGGAATCCCAGCCCAGCTGCGCCAGGTGGTAGCTGGGCAGTGCCTTGCCGACCATCTGGGCGCCGCCCGGCAGGTTGCTCCACGGGATGAAGATCCCGCCGAGGAACGCCAGCGCGATCAGGGTGATCATCTGGGCGATCTGTGCCGCCTGCCCCTCGAACACCAGCCCGATCACCATGCCCAGCATGCAGAACGGAATGGCGCCCGCGACCAGCACCCCCACCAGCAGGCCCAGCCGGGCGGCGGGCAAGTGCACGTGGCCGAGCGCGAACGCCGCGATCAGCAGGACGGCGAGCCCGGGGATGATCATCAAGATGGCCTGTGCCAGCTTGACGCCGAACCAGGCCGGAGTCGAGATCGGCGACACGCGCAGCTGGCGCATCCAGCCGCTCTGCCGTTCCCGGGCCAGCTGGGGGCCGGTGGCGAACATGGCGGACCCCATCCCCGAGTACACCGCCATGGAGACCAGGACCAGGGTGCCGATCGCGAGGTTCTGCGCGGTGCCCTTCTGGGTGCCGTAGATCAGGTAGAGGGCCAGCGGGAACACGATGAGCATGATCAGGAAGCGCGCGTTGCGGAGGGTGCGGGTGATTTCGAATCGCAGGAACGCGATCATGTCAGCCTTCCTTACTTGTCACTTGCCGGAGAGAACGGCGCTCGCGCCGGGGTTGCCGGCGCCGGCCCCTGAGGCGGCGCCCGTGTCCTGGCCGGCCCCGGTGGCCTGGCTGGCCCCGGTGTCCTCGCTGGTCAGCGCGAGCAGCGCCTCCTCCAGGCCGCCCCCGCCGACCTCCAGGCCGCGGATCGGGCGCCCCAGCGCGTACCACGCGTGGAGGGTGGCGTCCGCGTCCGTGGTGCGGATCGCGACCGCGTCGCCCTGGACCGAGACGTCGGCCACCCCCGGCAGCGCGAGCAGCACCGCCGGGTCCGGGCCCGGCGTCGCCGCCCGCAGCGTGCGAACCGAGGTGCTGGCCTTGATCTGGGTGGGCGTGCCGTCGGCGATCATCCGGCCGTGGCTGATCACGAGGACCCGGCTGGCGTTGGCGTCCGCCTCGTCCAGGTAGTGGGTGGCGAACAGCACGGTCGTCCCCTCGGCGGCGATCGTGCGCAGCGACTGCCAGAAGTGGCGCCGCGCCTCCACGTCCAGCCCCACCGTGGGCTCGTCGAGGAAGAGCAGGTCCGGGCGGCCCGCCAGCGCCAGGGCGAACCGCACCCGCTGCATCTGGCCGCTGGAGAGCTTGTCCACCGGCCGGCCCGCCAGGTCGGTGAGCCCGGCCAGCGCGAGCAGCTCCGACTGGCTGCGCGCGCCACCATACAGCTGGCGGAACAGCGCGACCAGCTCGCCGACTTTCGCCGCCTCCGGAAGGCCGGAGGTCTGCAGCATGCCGCCGATCTTCCCGGCGGCGACCGCGGCGGCCGCCGTGCCGCCCAGCACGCGCACCTCGCCGGAACTCTGCGTGCGCAGGCCGAGCATGACGTCGATGGCGGTGGACTTGCCCGCCCCGTTGGGGCCGAGCAGGGCGATGGTCTCGCCGCGGTGGATCTCGAAGGAGACACTGTCGAGTGCGCGGACGTCGGGGTGGTAGACCTTGACGACGTCCCGGAAGACGACAGCCGCCTCGCTGGCTAGTGACTGATTTGTGGTCATGACCTCAAGCTAGGAGCGCACGCCGACGGCGGCATGTCACGCGCATCCCGATCCCGGAGTGACGGATGTCATGGCCGCCGGGCCGGTGCCAAGCACGGTGAGGTTGCGGACGGTCACGGTGAGCACGGCGGAGTCTGGTAGGGTCAGGAACGATGTCTCGCGGACTGCTCCTGCTTAGCGGCCGCGGCGGGGCCCCATAACGGCCGGCTCCCTCGCCGCGGCGTCTTGGCGTGACCGCTGGCCGCCCGCCCGATCCGCGAGGGAGCACTTTCTCCGATGAAATCCGAGCATCAGCGCATGCGCCAGCGGTTTGTACGCCAGCAGCCCAGCGGCATGCCCTGCCACCGCTACACCCCGTTCCCGCCCGTCGACCTGCCCGACCGGACGTGGCCCGGCCGGGCCATCACCGCCGCGCCCCGCTGGCTGTCGACCGACCTGCGCGACGGCAACCAGGCGCTGATCGACCCCATGAGCCCGTCCCGCAAGCGCACCATGTTCGAGCTGCTGGTGCGCATGGGCTACAAGGAGATCGAGGTCGGCTTCCCATCCGCCAGCCAGGCTGACTTCGACTTCGTCCGGTCCCTGATCACCGGCGGCCACATTCCCGGCGACGTCCAGATCTCGGTGCTCACCCAGGCGCGGGACGAGCTGATCGAGCGGACCCTGGAGTCGCTGGCCGGGGCCAAGCGGGCCACGGTGCACATGTACAACGCGACCGCGCCGCTGTTCCGGCGCGTCGTGTTCGGGGTGGACCGGGACGAGTGCAAGGCCATGGCCGCGGAGGGCACCCGCTCGGTGATGAAGTACGCGCAGGAGTACCTGCCCGGCTGCGACTTCGGGTACGAGTACTCGCCGGAGATCTTCATGGACACCGAGCTCGACTTCGCGGCCGAGATCTGCGAGGCGGTGATGGACGTCTGGCAGCCGGGTCCGGGCCGGGAGATCATCATCAACCTGCCCTGCACGGTCGAGCGTTCCACGCCGAACGTCTATGCCGACCAGATCGAGTGGATGAGCCGCAACCTGTCCCGGCGCGAGCACGTCTGCCTGTCGGTGCACACCCACAACGATCGTGGCACCGCGGTCGCTGACGCCGAGCTGGCGGTGCTGGCCGGCGCCGACCGGGTGGAGGGCTGCCTGTTCGGGAACGGCGAGCGTACCGGCAACGTGTGCCTGGTGACCCTCGGGATGAACCTGTTCAGCCAGGGCATCGATCCGATGATCGATTTCTCCGACATCGACGAGATCCGGCGCACCGTCGAGTACTGCAACCAGCTTCCGGTGCACCCACGCCACCCCTACGCGGGTGAGCTCGTCTACACCGCTTTCTCCGGATCGCACCAGGATGCGATCAAGAAGGGGTTCGAGGCTTACGAGGCCGACGCCGCGGCCGCCGGCGCGGATGTCGCCGAGTTCGCCTGGGCGGTTCCCTACCTGCCGATCGACCCGCGCGACGTGGGCCGCACCTATGAGGCCGTGATCCGGGTCAACTCCCAGTCCGGCAAGGGCGGCGTGGCCTACATCATGAAGGCGGAGCACCACCTGGACCTGCCCCGGCGGCTGCAGATCGAGTTCTCGCGGGTGATCCAGGCTCGCACCGACGCCGAGGGCGGCGAGGTCACCCCGGCGCAGATGTGGGACGCGTTCGCGGCCGAGTACCTGGCGGCTGGGCCGATGGAGCTCAAGGCCCATCACGCGTCCTCGGTGGTCGACGCCAAGGACGTGCTGACCGCGGAGGTCGGCGTGGACGGGCACGTGCGCCAGGTCGAAGGCCTGGGCAACGGGCCGATCTCCGCGTTCTGCGACGCGCTCGGCTCGCTCGGGATCGAGGTGCGGGTGCTCGACTACACCGAGCACGCGCTGTCCGCTGGCAGCGACGCCCAGGCGGCCGCCTACGTCGAATGCGAGATCGGTGGCCGGACCCTGTGGGGAGTCGGCATCGACACCAACACCGTGACCGCCTCGCTGCGGGCCGTGCTGTCGGCGGTCAACCGGGCCCAGGGAAGGTAGCTCGCGCGGCTGGTCCCGCGCCCGGCGGCAGGTCCGGTGATCCGCCCGGGTGCGGGCAGCACCGCAGATGATGCCCCGGCGATGAACGTGGCGGGGTGCCCCGGCGTATTACTGTCGTGGCGGCATCGGAGTGTGACGACCGGGCAGATACCTGGATGAACTCCTACCGGGTGCCCCTGGTCGGGTTCGTGCTGCCGTTCGTCAACGGCGATGTCCAGGCCGCGGAGGATGTCGTCGCCATCTCCAGTTATCACCGGCGGCGCCGGGCCCGGCCCAGGGAGGTGCCGCTCGACGAGAGAGCGCTGCCGATCACCGATGGCGGCCTGGATGGCATATTCGATGCCTGGGTGGTCGCGACCGCGCTGAATTCGCTCAGCGACGAGCACCGGACGGTCATCGTGGCGCTGTTCTACCAACGGCGCACGGTGGCCGAGGTGGCCGCTTTGCTTTCCATCCCCGAAGGGACGGTCAGGTCCCGCTGTTTCTATGGCTTGCGCGCGCTGCGCAAAACGCTGGAAGAACAAGGAATCACACGGCCATGACCTGCCAGACCGCGGTTTCACTCGGCGTCTACGTGCTGGGGGCGGCAGATACCTCCGAACGCCTTCGCGTCGAGGCCCATCTGCCCGGCTGCGCGGCATGCCGCGCCGAACTGGCCCGCCTGGCGCCGCTGCCCGGGCTGCTCGCCCGCGTTCCGCCCGACCTTCGCCCGGCCGCGCCCGGCCCTGCCGCTTCCAGCCCGGCCGCGCCCGGGCCGGTGGCCGCCCCGGCCGGCGTTCGCCGCGGCCCGTTCCGGCGGGTGCTCGCCCCGGGACGCACCCGCCGCGGCCCGTCCCGGGGAGTGCCCGCCCCGGGCCGTCCCCGGACGTCCCGGCCGCGCTGGGCCGCGGCCCTGACCGCCGTTGCGGCGGCGGTGGCCGGCCTCGCCGGCGGTTACCTGCTCGCCCCCCATGGCGGCGCCAGCCAGCCAGCTGCCCCGGCCATGACGGTGTCGGGCGCCAACCCGGCGGCCCACGTCCGCGCCGTCGCGGCGCTGACCGCGACCTCGTGGGGGACCAGCATCCGGCTGCGGGTCAGCGGGCTCCCGCTCAACGTCCAGTGCTGGCTGGTCGTCCGCTCCCGGTCGGGCCAGAGTGAGGTGGCCGGCGTGTGGGACGCCTGGACCCCGGGCCCGGTCACCGTTCCCGCCAGCGCGGCGTGGCGGCCGTCAGACATTGCCAGCCTTCAGGTGAAGACCGCCACCAGGAGCCTGGTCACTATCACGGCCGGACGGCCGTAGCGGGGCCGCGAGCCGATACCGCCGATGGCGCACGGCGGAGCACCGGCGGCAGCGGCTCCATAATCGCCGGGCGGCGGCCGCGAATTTCTGCTGTCGCGTGCCCGCCAGGAGCATGATCGCCGCACCCCGCCGCCTTTCCCGGGCGCGCCACCACCCTTCCCAGGCCGTATATGAACATGGCGGCCATCCGCCGCGTCTAAGCAATCAGGAAACGACACGGCAGAACGAAAGAAGCGGGGCTGAGGTATGACGACCGAATACACCCAGGCGGTTCCGGAGCGCACATTCAATGCTCCGGCCGGTGCCGGGCGCAAGCCGCGCCGGAAGTACCGGTGGCGGCCATCCGGCCGGGAACACGGCGGTGGTCACCACCCGTCATCTGGCGGGATTGGGCACCGTCCTGGTGAGCGCCTCAGGCAAGACCATCTACTCGCCGGAGCAGGAGGCACACGGCCAGATCCGGTGCACCGGCAGCTGCCTCAGCTTCTGGTTCCCGGTGACGGTGACGTCGGCCACCGGCCTGCACGCACCCGGCGGCCTCACCCGGGTGCTCGGCACCATCCACCGCCACGACGACGGCCGGACCCAGCTCACGTACAACGGCAGGCCCCTGTACACGTTCAAGCTGGACCAGTCTCCCGGCCAGGCTCGCGGCAGCAACTTCACCGACTCCTTCGGCGGCACCTCCTTCACCTGGCAGGCGGTCACGGCCAGCGGCGCGGCCTCCGGGTCGGGAGGCGGGGCGGCGCCCACCGGCGGGCCGGGATACCAGGGCGGCTCCGGCTACTAGGGCCAGGCTGGCCGGGCACCGGGAGGAGACGATGAGCCAGTCATGTGCCGGGTGGCGCGGGGACATGGGCGCCTACCTGGTTGGCGCCCTCGACGGCGACGCCCGCGCCCGGCTGATCAGGCACCTTGAGACCTGCGCCGACTGCCGGATGGACTACGACGACCTCGTTCCGGTACGCGGCCTGCTCAGCCAGCTTGCCGGGCCCAGCGGGGCTGCCCGGGTCGGCGAACCCGGGGAGCGCGGATACGGGGAACGGGCGCCCGGCGGCCCGCCGCTGCCGGCGTTGCAGCCGGTCCGGCGGCCGCCGGACCGGCGGCGGGCGGGCCGGAGGTGGCTCGCTGGGGCCGCCGTAGCCGTGGCCGGGGTGGCAGTGGCGGTGCTCGCCGCAGTCGGCCTGGGGCGGTCGGCGCCCACCTTCCGGGCCTTTGACCACACCACAGGCGTGCACGGTGCGGCACGGCTGCATGCGGCGCCCACCGGCGCCGAGATCGAACTGACCGTGGCCGGCCTGCCGGCTGGTGAGCGCTGCGTCATGGTGGCCGTCTCGGTCGGCGGGTCCGACGTCGCGGGCACCTGGAACGCCACCTATGACGGCATGGCCAGCGTGGCGGGCACGAGCGCGATCCCGGTGGGCAGGCTGACCGCGCTGCGCATCGAGTGGGCAGTGGCCGCCTGCTGCTGAACATCCCCGTCTGACGCGCCGTGACCGCCCGGCGCGGCACTCGTGCGCGACAATAGACAGGTGGGGCTGTACGTCGACGACGGGATCGTGCTGCGCACCCAGGACCTGGGTGAGGCCGACCGCATCGTCACCATCCTTACCCGGCGTACCGGGCGCGTCCGAGCCGTGGGCAAGGGCGTGCGCCGGACGAAGTCGCGGTTCGGCGCCCGGCTGGAGCCGTTCACCCACGTGGACCTTCAGCTTCACACGGGCCGTTCGCTGGACTACGTCACCCAGGCGGACACGGTACGGGCCTACGGCGAGCCGCTGTCCGCCGACTACCCCCGTTACACCAGCGGCACGGCGATGCTGGAGACAGCTGAGCGGTTCACCCCGGTCGAGAAGGAGCCCGCGCTGCGCCAGTTCCTGCTCCTGGTCGGTGGGCTGCGGGCGCTCGGAGAGGGGGCACACGACCCGCGGCTGGTGCTCGACGCTTTCCTGCTCCGCTCGCTCGCGGTCGCCGGCTATGCGCCCGCCTTGTCCGAGTGTGCCCTGTGCGGGGCCACCGACCTGGCCGGCGGCAACGGCGGCACAGGTGCGCCGGGCACGGCAGGCGGCGTCGTCGGCGGGTCACGGGCCTTCGCGATCGCTGCCGGCGGCCTGACCTGCCAGTCCTGCCGGCAGCCGGGGGCCGCGACGCCGTCCGCCCACACGATCGCCCTGATGAGCGCGCTGCTGCGCGGCGACTGGGCCCATGCGGACGCGGCGGAGCGAAGGCACCAAGTAGAGTGCAGCGGTCTGGTCGCCGCGTACCTGCAGTGGCACCTGGAGCATTCGATCCGCTCGCTGCGACATGTGGAGCACGCGTGACACGCGCCGAGGAGCCAGCGTGAGGACTTCCGTGCGCCCGCCCGACCCGCACGCCGGGGGAGCGCGGCCCCCGGCCATCGCGCCCGAGTTCCTGCCCCGGCACGTCGCGCTGGTTATGGACGGCAACGGGCGCTGGGCCAAGGAGCGCGGCCTGCCGAGGACCGAGGGCCACAAGCGGGGGGAGTATTCCCTCTTCGACGTGATCATGGGCGCGATCGAGCTTGGCATCCCGTACCTGTCCGCCTATGCGTTCTCCACCGAGAACTGGCGGCGGTCCCCGGACGAGGTCCGGTTCCTGATGGGGTTCAACCGCGACGTCATCCGGCGCCGCCGCGACCAGCTGCACGAGATGGGCGTCCGGGTCCGCTGGGCCGGCCGCCGTCCCCGGCTCTGGCGCAGTGTGATCTCCGAGCTCGAGGACGCGGAACGCCTGACGGCGGGCAACTCGGTCCTCACGCTTCAGTTCTGCGTGAACTACGGCGCGCGGGCCGAGATCGCCGACGCCGCGGCGGCGATCGCGGCGGACGTGGCCGCCGGGCGGCTCAAGCCGGGCGCGGTCGACGAGAAGGTGTTCGCCCGCTACCTGGATGAGCCGGAGATCCCGGACGTGGACCTCTTCATCCGGTCATCGGGCGAACAGCGGATTTCCAACTTCCTGCTCTGGCAGTCCGCCTACGCGGAGTTCGTCTTCCTCGACACGCTCTTTCCCGACTTCGACCGGCGTCACCTGTGGCACGCCTGCGAGATCTACGCCAGCCGGGACCGCCGCTACGGGGGCGCCACGCCGAACCCGCTGCCCGTCTAGCCCGCCGCCCGGCCCAGCGCGGCCGGCACGAGGAGGGGTCTGCTAGCGCATGGCCTGCCACACGGCGAGCACCACCATGCAGGTGACCGCGAGCACGCGCAGAGCCCGTCCCGAGAGGTTGACTCTGGGCCACGACAGGTAGGCGAGCCAGCCCAGGAAGATGCCGACCAGCAGCAGGGCCACCGCCCCGATCACACCGTGCACAAAGAAACCCGTAATCATTAGCCCCAGCACCACCAGCAGCAGGACCCACCGGGGCAGTTGCTGGAGGAAAACCAGAGCCCGGGCGCTGAAGCGTTCCACGGCCTGCCGGGTCTCAGAGGCGCCTGGTGTGCCGAGGCCGCCGGCTGGCACGGGGCGGCCACCCCGCGTTCCCGGGCGGCCGGAAGCGGTCCCGCGCGGGCGCTGCCCGCCGGGCCGGGACCGCTGCCCGCCGGATCGCGGCCGCCCGCCGGCCCGGGTTTGGCGGCGTTTCGGCATCCGGTCATCCTCCCGTGGCCCCTGTGGCCTTTCCCATGCCGTCACGTTTCCGCCAAATATACGGCCAGCTTCACCGCGACGGTCGCTGGTGCGCACCGGAGATGATTCCCGCCGGATGTTCAAGGCGCGCACCGGGCCGGCGTCGGCACATCCCGGCCCCGGCTAAGCTTGGGCGCACGCACCCCGCTTCCGTGGTGCTCACACCTGCCCGCCGACCGCCAGCCGGATGGAGTTCTGCCCATGGCACGCCGCACCGACCTCATCGATACGATCGTCAGCCTCAGCAAGCGCCGCGGCCTGGTCTACCCCTCCAGCGAGATCTACGGAGGGCTGCGCGCTTCCTGGGACTACGGCCCCCTCGGCGTTGAGATGAAGAACAACGTCAAGCGGCAGTGGTGGAAGTCCATGGTCCAGGAGCGCGACGACATCGTCGGCCTGGACTCCAGCGTCATCCTCGCCCGGGAAGTCTGGGAGGCGAGCGGCCACGTCACCGAGTTCGTTGACCCGCTGACCGAGTGCCAGTCCTGCCACCGGCGGTTCCGCCCCGATCATCTGATCGAGGCATACGAGGAGCGCCACGGCCACCCGCCCGCCGAGGGCCTGGCCCAGATCACGTGCCCGAACTGCGGCACCAGGGGGGCGTTCACCGAGCCGCGCATGTTCAACGCGCTGCTGCGCACCTACCTGGGCCCCACCGAGGACGAGTCGGGCCTGGCCTACCTCCGGCCGGAGACCGCCCAGGGCATCTTCATCAACTTCCGTAACGTGCTGCAGACCTCCCGGAAGAAGATCCCGTTCGGGATCGGGCAGATCGGCAAGTCCTTCCGCAACGAGATCACGCCGGGCAACTTCATCTTCCGCACGCGCGAGTTCGAGCAGATGGAGATGGAGTTCTTCGTCAAGCCAGGCACCGACGAGGAATGGCACGAGTACTGGATCACCACCAGGTTCGGCTGGTACACCGATCTGGGCGTCCGCAAGGAGAACCTGCGCCTCTACCAGCACCCGCAGGAGAAGCTCTCCCACTACTCGAAGCGGACGGTGGACATCGAGTACCGGTACGGCTTCCCCGGCAGCGAGTGGGGTGAGCTGGAGGGGATCGCGAACCGCACCGACTACGACCTGACCACCCATGGCCGCGCCTCCGGGCAGGACATGTCTTACCTGGAGGCCGACTCCGGCGAGCGGTACATCCCCTACGTCATCGAGCCGGCGGCCGGGGTCGACCGGTCCATGCTGGTGTTCCTGATGGACGGTTACGCCGAGGACGAAGCGCCGGACGCCAAGGGCAACCCGGAGAAGCGGACGGTGCTGCGGCTGGACCACCGGATCGCCCCGCTGAAGGCAGCGGTGCTGCCGCTGTCCCGCAACGCCGACCTGTCACCCAAAGCCCGTGACCTGGCGGCGCAGCTGCGCAAGCGCTGGAATGTCGATTTCGACGACGCGAGCGCGATCGGCCGGCGTTACCGGCGTCAGGACGAGATCGGCACGCCGTACTGCGTCACCGTGGACTTCGAGACCCTGAACGACCAGGCGGTGACCGTCCGGGAACGCGACTCGATGCACCAGGACCGGGTGGGGATCGATGGGCTCGAGGCCTATCTGTCCGAGCGCCTGACGGGCTGCTGAAGCCCAGGCGAAGCTGCTGATGCACGTGCGGACGTGCATGTCCGGCCGGCTGAACGCCTTGCCGGACGTGCACGCCGCCCGTGCTTGGGGCTCAGCTGGTCGTCGCCCCCATTAGGCGGGAGACTGCTCGGCCAGCAGCGCGTCGATAACGGTATTTAGCGAGGGCTCGTTGGTTTGTGAGGGGGGCGGTGCGTGGGGGACGCGGGTGTAGATGGTTGCGGCTGCCTGGTGGAAACCGGGTGGGAGGCCGGCGGCGGACATGGTGGCGGCGATTTCTTCCATTTCGGCTACCCAGCGCCAGCCTTTCTCCATCGCTGACCGCGCCGCCACATGCGGGCGGGCGGTCAGGGCTGGCTGGGACTGCTGCCACTCCGCGATCAGGGCCTGCTCGACGTTTTCGGCACGGGCAAGGGCTCGGATGGCGAGGAGCAGGGCGGCGGTGCCCTTGGTCCAGGCGGCGTAGGCCATTTTGACGGCGGAAGCCTGACCGATTTCTTTGCCGATCACCTGCGCATCCAGTGGGGTGTCGGCGAACAGGTCGCTGATCTCGGTGGCCCGTGGGCCGGACAGGTACAGGCGGCTGTCCCCGGAGGAGCGGGGCGGGACGCCGATGATGCCGCCGTCCACGTATTCGGCGCCGCCCTTCTCGACCACGTGGGCGACCTCGCGGGATGTCGCCGGTGACACCGCGTTCGCGTCCACGTAGATGCCGCGGAAGCCTCTCACCGAGCGGGCCACGTCCAGCGCCGCGCGCGGCGGGCAAACCGACAAGATCACGCCCGCTCGCCCCGACATCTCGCCAGCCGTACCGACATCGCTCATCCCTGCAGCTTCCGCCCGCGCGGCGGTCGCCGGGCCACGCCCGGCAGAAGCCCACAGCACCGTGAGCCCGCGCTGGATAAGACAGCCACTGACGGCGGCACCCATCTCTCCGGGATGCAGCACCCCGATCACGTTCTTGTCCACGATCACCTCCGCGACAAGTCTCACGCATGCCGCCAAGATACGGACAGTGCCGTGAACACCCGGAGGGGCGTGCACGTTCGGCAAGGCGTTGAGCCTGCCGGACGCTGCACGCCCGTCCGGGTTCTACTAAACGGGCTACGGCCCCGAGCGTTACCAGGCGATCTGGTTGGTTTGCGGAGCCCTGGGAAGCGGCGTGAACCTGCCTCCGGTCAGAACTCCGGTCACACTTGCACCCTGCTTGCCGCGGGGGTCAGTGACGATCAGCGTGCTGCCAGAAGGACTGGTCCACAGGACATCCTGCCAGCCACTCATCATCTCGAACCGGTCCGCCGAGGCCACGGCCTTCCCCGTGCGCGTGGAGAACGTCGTGATCGCCAGCTGCTCGGGGCGGGACTGCTGACGCGGATAGATGGTTGTCGCGGTGACGATCTTGGTGCCGTCCGGCGTCATGAGCGTGTTCCCGAGGTTGAAGCTCATGACCCCGGTCCTGGCCGGGAATGTGACGACGAGCTTGGCTGACAGGAGGCTGCCGCCCGGTGCAGTGGTGTCGAGAACGCGGACGTGCGCGGTGTTGTTGAACTTCCCGCCCCACTGCTGGAACGCGAGCTTCCGCCCGTCAGCCGTCCATGAGAACGGCTGGCCGAATGGCTTGAAATTCCCGGCCCAGCCACCGCCGGGCAGCACCCATTCCCTCTTCGCCCCGGTGGCCAGCGTGATGATCTGGATCGACTGGCGCAAGCTCAGGGCGAGCTTGCTGCCGTCTGGGGAGAGCCCAATGCCTCCGACCTGCGCCGCCTCCAGGCTTTCGTGCAGGGCAACCGCGGTCAGCGTTGCCGTGCCGTGAGCCGGGTCGAAACGCAGCCGGAAGAATTTCAGCGGCGTGGTGTTGTCGCGCTTCTCGGCCGCACCGCCCCGGCCGATGGGCCACCAACGCTGTGTGGCGAGAATGAACGTGCGGTCGTCCGAGGCACCACTAACCCAGTCGAAGAGACCGAATGGCTTGGGCGGGCGAACCGTCGCGAGCACGGCACCTGTCGTGGTGGCGCGCACCTCAGCGCTCCGGGACCACGGCTTGCCGATCAGGGCGACGTAGTAGGGCGGCACGTTGCGGAGCGCCGTCGGCCGCCCGGTGGGAGCCCCTTGCGGCTGCCCGGTGGCGGCCCCCTGGGCCTGCCGGGCGCGGTCGTGGAAGGTGGCGGAGATGGCCAGCGAGGCGGCAATCACCACCGCCACGGCAGCGGCGGCGGCCAGCGGCGCGAGCCAGGTCGGCCAGCGACGGCGGCTCCCAGCGCCCGGCCGCCCCGGGCGGCGCCGGCCGTCGTGCAGGAGCAGCGGCGGGACGCTCTGTGGGGTAATCTCCGCGCCGGTCTCGTGCAGCGCCACGCGCAGCGTGTCTTCGAGCGTGTTCATGAGGACTCCTGGAGCATGCGGCCGAGAGAGGCAAGCGCCCGGTGGGTGGCTGACCTGACGCTGCTGGGGCCGATTCGCATCGTGGCGGCGATCTCGTCGGCGGAGAGGTCGAGGTAGAACCGGAGCACCAGCACCTCGCGCTGCCGGGGAGGCAGCCGCCGCAGGGCCCGCATCACCTCCCGGCGCTCCTCGCCGGTGATCACGGCGGCTTCCGCCGATACCGCCGGTTGCCCGTGGTAGTGCTCAGCGCTCGGCCTCGTCCGGCGGCGCCGCACCGAGCGGCAGCCGTTGAGCACGGACGTCCGGAGGTACTGCAGCGCGCGGCCGGTGTCGGACAGGTGGGACCAGCGGCGGTACAGCCCGCAGAAGGCTTCCTGGACGACGTCTTCGGCGCTCGGCCGGTCGCCGAGCATGATGTGCGCGAGCCGCATTAACCCGAGCGAGTGCGCCTGGTACAGCGCCGTCACTCCCGCCTCGGCGGCGGCCGCATCCGCGCGATCCGGCCGAGCGGCTTCGGCCGCGGTGGCCGCGTGCGGGTCTTTCCGGAGATCCGATCGCATGTATCTAAAGACGCGCGCCGCGCGACTGCGCTGCTCCGTCCGCCCCGATCGTAGCGACGCATGGTTCCGGCCGCGATGCTCCCCAGGTCCGGGCTATGGGCCCAGGGATCTCCGGTCGATCACCAGGCCAGCATGTTGCCGGCGGGGATCCCGGGCAGCGGCGTGAACTGGCCGCGGGTGACCACCCCGACCACCTCCGGGGTCAGGCCGCCGTTCTTGCTGGCTCCCGTGCCCGGCTCGGTGATCTTCACGATCAGTGTGCTCCCCGAGGAGTCAGACCACAGCACGTTTGGCCAGCCCGTGATGGCCCCCCGCCGGTAGCGCAGGCGCACCATGGTGCCCAGCGCCTTGCCCATGCTGGCGGAGAACTCGTTGACCTGAATCTGGGTGGCATGGCGGACGACGGCCATACCGATGATCTTGGTGCCGTCCGGGGTGATGATCGCGCTGCCGGCGACCGAGCCGCCGGGCCAGTTGGGGAACGTCGCGGCGCGTGCGCTGGCCCACAGGTCACCGCCGGGCGCGGTGGTGTCGAGCAAGCGGACGTTGATGGCCTGGCGGACCTCCTGGTCCACCGCGAGGATCTTGCCGTCCGCGGTCCATGACAACGGGTTAGCGCCCAGTTCGTCGGCTGTTATGTACCCGTCGATGCGTGCCCCCCGTCGCCCATGCCATACCCGCACCGACCCGCTGCGCAGGTCGAACAGCTTGAGCTCGGACGGCCCGGACTGGTTGCCCAGAGCCACCGCGAGCTTGCCGCCGTCAGGCGACAGCGCGATGCCGCTGATCGCACTGCCCATGCCCGGCAGGTCCGGCTGTGCCGGGACGGGCAGTGGCGTGAGGCGCGCCATGCCGGCCGCTGGATCCAGGCGCAGCAGGAAGAAAGCGGTCGCGTTACGCGCCGTCGGCGCTGGTGCGGATCCGGTGACCGGCCCGCGTCCATACGCGGCGAGCACGAAGGTGCGGTCGTCGGCGGCGCCCGTCACCCAGGTGAAGCTGCCGTATCCCCGGGGCGGGCTGAGGGTCGCAAGAACCGCCCCGGACGCCGTCGCCCTGACCACGGCCCGGGTGGACTGCGCGGCAAGCGGGCCCGGCGCTAGCCCGACGGCGTACGGCGGGACGGCGCCGCCGGGGGTGGACGGGGCGCGGCGCAGCGGGACGGTGACCGTGCCGGCCAGGCCCGGCCGATTCTGCGGCAGATGAGCCAGCCTGGTGGCGATCGGCACCCCCACGATGATCACGGTGACGGCGGCGGCGGCGGCGAGCGGCGCCGCCCAGCCGGGCCAGCGGCGCCCGGGCCCGGGACGGCGCGCGGGGCCGCGATCGTGCTCGCGATCGGGCAGGCGCAGCGGCGGGGCGCTGCCGGGTGCGACCGTGTCGGCAGCCGCCCGGGTCGCCGCCCGGAGGCGGTCCTCGATCGTGGTCATTGGTTCTCCCCGAGGAGGCTCCCGAGCGCGGCCAGCGCCCGGGAGACGGTGGATTTCACGGTGCCCTGGCTGATGCCCATGGCCTGGGCGATCTCGGCCACTGAGAGTTCGAGGTAGAACCGGAGCACCAGGACCTCCCGCTGCCGGTCCGGCAGCCTCCGCAGGGCGGCCAGCACCGCGCGGTGCTCCTCGCCGACCAGGGCCGTGGACTCCGCCGACTCGACCATGTCCGGCCGGCTGGGTTCTTGCCCGAGGCGCAAACGCAGCCTGCCCCGGTTCCGCAGTACCGAGCGGCAGCCGTTCAGCACCGATGACCGCAGGTAACGCAGCGCGTTCCCGGGATCGTCCAGGTGATCCCACCGGCGGTAGAGCCCGAAGAACGCCTCCTGGACCACGTCCTCGGCGGCTGGGCGGTCGCCGAGCATGACCACCGCCAGGCGGATTAGTCCCACTCCGTGCGCCTGGTAGAGGGCGGTGACCAGAGCGCCGGCGTCGGGTCGCCAGCCGGGCAAGCCGGGCGGGCGCGGCTGACGAGCGGTGTCGAGGTCCACGTATAAGAGACGTCAGCCCGCCCCGGAGGTTGCCTGGATGGGCGGGCCTAATCGGATGCCAGGCAGCGAGCAGGCGCCCACGCTCGGTAGAGTCCAGTTACTGGGCCGAACGGCCGGATACCGACACACCGCCCACCATTTCGCGGACGCGCGTGGGCGCAGCAGGTACAAGGAGAGCATGCAGTGGCGAAGCTCGTCTACGACTTCACCGAGGGGAACAAGGACCTGAAGGACCTGCTCGGCGGCAAGGGCGCGAACCTCGCGGAGATGACCAACCTGGGCCTGCCGGTTCCACCCGGGTTCATCATCACCACCGAGGCCTGCCGCGAGTACCTGCGCGAGGGTGCCGTTCCCGACGGGCTCGCCGGCGAGGTCAGTGAGCACCTGCGGCAACTGGAAAAGAAGATTGGCCGGCAGCTCGGCGACCCCGCGGACCCGCTGCTTGTCAGCGTCCGGTCGGGGGCCAAGTTCTCCATGCCCGGCATGATGGAGACGGTGCTGAACATCGGTCTCTCCGACGAGTCGGTGCACGGCCTGGCCAAGCAGTCGGGCAGTGAGCGGTTCGCCTGGGACTCCTACCGCCGCCTGATCCAGATGTTCGGCAAGACCGTGCTCGGCATCGAGGGCGAGGCCTTCGAGCACGCGATCGACGAGGCGAAGCAGGCGAAGGGCACCAGCAACGACCTCGACCTCGACGCCAGTGACCTGCGCGGGATCGTGGACAGATTCAAGGGCATCGTGCGCGAGCATGCGGGCCGGGACTTCCCGCAGGACCCGCGGGAGCAGATGGACCTGGCGATCCAGGCCGTGTTCCGCTCGTGGAACGCCGACCGGGCGATCCTGTACCGGCGGCAGGAGCGGATCCCCGCCGACCTCGGCACCGCGGTGAACGTCGTGGCGATGGTCTTCGGCAACCTGGGCATGGACTCCGGCACCGGGGTCGCGTTCACCCGCGACCCGGGCTCCGGGCAGCAGGGCATCTACGGCGACTACCTGCAGAACGCGCAGGGCGAGGACGTGGTCGCCGGCATCCGCAACACCGTGCCGCTGCAGGACCTGGAACGGATCGACGCCGCGTGTTACAAGCAGCTGCTCGACATTATGCAGACCCTGGAAAACCACTACCGGGACCTGTGCGACATCGAGTTCACCATCGAGCGCGGCAAGCTGTGGATGCTGCAGACCCGGGTGGGCAAGCGCACCGCGGGCGCGGCGTTCCGGATCGCCACCCAGCTCGTCGACCAGGGCCTCATCGACATGGACGAGGCGCTCACCCGGGTCACCGGCGATCAGCTCGCCCAGCTGATGTTCCCCCGCTTCGACGCCGGCCACGGGGCCAAGAAGATCACCACCGGGGTCAGCGCCTCGCCGGGCGCCGCGGTCGGCAAGGCGGTCTTCGACTCCGCGACGGCCGTGGAGCGGGCCGCCGCCGGGGAGGCGGTCATCCTGGTCCGCCGCGAGACGAACCCCGACGACCTGCACGGGATGATCGCCGCCAAGGGCATCCTGACCAGCCGCGGCGGCAAGACCAGCCACGCCGCCGTGGTGGCCCGCGGGATGGGCAAGACCTGTGTCTGCGGCGCCGACGAGCTTCAGGTGGACACGAAGGCCGGGCGGATCACCGCACCAGGCGGGGTCGTCGTCAACGAGGGCGACGTGCTGTCCATCGACGGCACCAGCGGTGCCGTCTACCTCGGTGAGGTGCCGGTCGCCGACTCACCGGTCGTGCGGTACTTCGAGAGCGGCCTAGACTCCGCCGCCGACGACCTGGTCAAGGCCGTGGACAGGATCATGAAGCACGCCGACGGGCGGCGCCGCCTCGGGGTGCACGCCAACGCGGACACCGGCGAGGACTGCGCGCGGGCCCGCCGGTTCGGCGCGGGCGGCGTTGGCCTGGTCCGCACCGAGCACATGTTCCTCGGCGAGCGCCGCCAGCTCGTCGAGCGGCTCATCCTGGCCGAGGACGAGGCGGGCCGCCAGGCCGCGCTGGACGCGCTCGAGCCGCTGCAGCGCGGCGACTTCGTTGAGATCCTGGATGCGATGGACGGCCTGCCGGTCACCATCCGGCTGATCGACCCGCCACTGCACGAGTTCCTGCCCGACCTCACGGACCTGTCGGTCAAGGTGGCGCTGGCCGGGGACGAGGCCACCGAGCAGGACCGTAAGCTGCTTGACGCGGTGCGCCGCCTGCACGAGCAAAACCCCATGCTCGGCCTGCGCGGCGTCCGGCTGGTGCTGGTCATCCCCGGGCTGCTGGACATGCAGGTCCGCGCGATCGCGCAGGCCGCGGCCGAGCTGACGAAGGCGGGCAAGGACCCGAGGCCCGAGGTCATGATCCCGCTGACCGCCTCGGTGCAAGAGATGGAGATCGCCCGGGAGGCGGCGGCGAAGGTGCTGGCCGCGGTCGAGGAGGAGACCGGCGCCGGAGTGCACACCATGATCGGAACGATGATCGAGGTGCCGCGAGCGGCGATGATCGCCGGCGAGATCGCCAAGTCTGCCGAGTTCTTCTCCTTCGGCACCAACGACCTCACCCAGATGGGCTGGGGCTTCTCCCGCGACGACGTGGAGGGCGCGTTCTTCAGCCGCTACATCGAGCTGGGCGTCTTCGGCGTGTCCCCGTTCGAGACGATCGACACCGAGGGCGTGGGCCGGATGGTCCGCATAGCCAGCGAGGAAGGCCGGGCCGCGCGGCCGGACCTGGAACTCGGCGTGTGCGGCGAGCACGGTGGCGACCCGGATTCGGTGCACTTCTTCCACCAGGTCGGCCTCAACTATGTGTCCTGCTCGCCGTTCCGCGTGCCGGTCGCCAGGCTCGAGGCGGGCCGCGCCGTGGTGCTCGAGGCCGCCGGAGGCAGCGACAGCAGGTGAGCGGGCATCCGGGCTACGACTCCCACGCGACCGACCGCTGGGTGGCCGAGCCGCCGAAGCGGGCACAGGCCGCGGCGAGCTACCAGCGGGGGCCGTTCATACGGGACCGGGCCCGGGTGCTGCACTCGTCCGCGCTGCGGCGCCTGGCCGCCAAGACGCAGGTCGTCGAGGTGGGCGCGGGCGACTTCCCGCGCACCAGGCTCACCCACTCGCTGGAGTGCGCGCAGATCGGGCGTGAGCTCGGCGCGGCCCTCGGCTGCGATCCTGACCTGGTCGACGCCGCCTGCCTGGCACACGATCTGGGGCACCCGCCGTTTGGCCACAACGGGGAGATCGTGCTCGCGGAGTTCGCCGCCGGCTGCGGCGGGTTCGAGGGGAACGCGCAGAGCCTGCGGCTGCTGACCCGGCTGGAGGCCAAGGTCCACGGAGCCGGCCTGAACCTTACCCGCGCCACGCTGGACGCGACGGTCAAGTACCCCTGGCCCGCCAGCCCGGGCCTGGCGGCCGGCCAGGCCAGGGGGACGACCGCGCAGTTTCCGCCGCCGGGCCTGCCCGGGGAGGAGGCCCCTCAGAGCCCCCAGAAATTCGGGTACTACGCCGACGACGGCGAGGTGTTCGGCTGGATCCGGGACGGGGCGCCGGAGGGGCGCACCTGCCTGGAAGCTCAGGTCATGGACTGGGCCGACGACGTGGCGTACTCGGTGCACGACCTGGAGGACGGCCTGCATGCGGGCCACATCACTGTGCCGGGGCTGCACGACCGGTCCCAGCAGCTGGCAGTCGCGGAAATGACCGCCACGTACTACTGCCCGCCGGGCTCGGTCACCATGGCGGAGCTGGGCGAGGTATTCGATGACCTGCTCGGGCTGCCCTGCTGGCCGGAACGGTTCGACGGCGGGCCGGCCGACCTCGCCGGGTTGAAGTACCTGACCAGCGAGCTGATCGGGCGCTTCTGCCGGGCGGCACAGGAAGCGACGCTCGCGTCCCGCCCGGATGCCAGGCAAGGCGGTCAGGATGGCCATGGTGGTCAGAGCGGTCACGGCGGCCAGGACGGCCATGGTGGTCAGGACGGCCAGGCCGGGCGCCTCGCCAGGTACGACGCCGATCTGGTGGTGCCACGCCGGCAACGGCTTGAGTGCGCGCTGCTCAAAGGCGTCGCCGCGCATTACGTGATGAGCCGCGACGGCGCGGCGCAGGTGCAGGCCCGGGAGCGGGAGCTGATCGCCGAACTGGCCGCCGCCGTGCTGGCGGGCGCCCCGGAGACGCTGGACCCGGCGCTGCGCCCCGGCTACGACGCAGCCGGGTCCGACCCGCAGCGCCTGCGCGTCGTCGTCGACGAGGTGGCCTCGCTCACGGATACTTCCGCCATCGCCTGGCACCGCCGTCTGTGCCGGGAGCCGGCTGCAGCGACCAAGGGAGGACAATCCGATGCCCACTGAGCCCACCTTCGTGATCATCGGGGCGAGCCTGGCCGGCGCGAAGGCGGCCGAGACCCTTCGCTCGGAGGGGTTCGGCGGCCGGGTCATCATGCTCGGCACCGAGACCGAGCGGCCTTATGAGCGGCCCCCCCTGTCCAAGGGCTACCTGCTCGGCAAGGACGAGAAGTCGACCATCTACGTGCACGAGGAAGGCTGGTACGCCGAGCACGAGGTGGATCTGCGGCTCGGGGTGACGGTCACCTCGGTGGACCCGGCCGGGCGGACGGTCACCACGGCGGACGGGCAGAGCGTCGAGTTTGACCGGCTGCTGCTGGCCACCGGCGCGTCACCACGCAAGCTGGAGATACCCGGCGCCGACCGGGACGGCGTGCTGTACCTGCGGACCGTGTCCGACAGCGAGCGGCTTGCCGCCACATTCCAGGGCGGGGGACGGGTGGCCACGATCGGCGCGGGCTGGATCGGCCTGGAGGTGACGGCGGCGGCGCGCGAGGCCGGCTGCGACGTGACGGTGATCGAGCCCGAACTCACCCCGCTCTACCGCGCGGTCGGCCCCGAGCTGGGCGGGATGTTCGCCGACCTCCACCGGGAGCACGGGGTGGAGTTCCGGCTGGGGGAGTCGGTGAGCGAGATCCGCGGCCCGGGTGGCTCGGGTGCGGGCGGCCAGGGCGGGCAGACCGGCCCGGCCGGTGCCGTCGGCGAGGTGGTCACCTCGTCGGGCGCTACGGTGCCCGCGGACGTCGTGGTCGTGGGGATCGGTATCGTGCCGAACACGGGCCTGGCCGCCGATGCCGACCTGGAGGTCGGCAACGGGGTCGTGACCGACGCGGCGTTGCGCAGCTCCGACACGAGCATCTACGTCGCTGGCGACCTGGCCAATTCCTACCGGCCGCTGCTCGGGCGCAGGGTCCGGGTGGAGCACTGGGCCAATGCCCTGGCCTCCGGGCCAGCCGCGGCACAGTCGATGCTCGGGCAGGACGTGAGCTACGACCCGGTGCCCTACTTCTTCAGCGATCAGTACGACCTGGGCATGGAAACGGCCGGCCTGCCCGAGCCGGGCACCTATGACCAGGTGCTGTACCGGGGAGACCGGCCCGGCCGGGAGTTCATCGCCTTCTGGCTGGCCGGCGGCGCGGTGGTGGCCGGGATGAACGTCAACGTGT
>WNGD01001806.1_pt1 | contig 32024 bp, 27 predicted proteins | sample 5400671 | NCBI WGS metagenome assembly WNGD01 (sample SAMN13153369, study PRJNA577476) | soil metagenome | isolation source: 40 cm soil or saprolite under grassland replicate 2 | place: USA:California | collected 2016-06-15
CGGCCCGCGTGCACGGTCCAGAATGCAGCGGTGATCGATCGAGCGCGCCTCGATGCACTGGCGGCTTCCGGCAAGGACCTCTCGCCCGAGGAGTGCGCGAGCCTCGCGCGATCGGCTGCAGAGGTCGTCGACGTCGCGACGCTCGAGCGCGAGGGCGAAGGGTCGTTCCAGCTCCTGTGGAGAAACGAGCACTCGGAGGGGTGGCTCAACACCTGGCGGGAGCCGCGCGACACCGGATTCCACGACCACGGAGGTTCCTGCGTCGGCGTCTACGTGCTCGAGGGGCGAGCGAGCCACGAGATCCTCGTCGTCGGCGGCCCGCGCCGCATGGCCGAGTACGTGGCCGGCCAGGCCTTCTCGCTTCCGGACGCCGGGATCCACAGGATGGAGCACGAGCGGGGCGCCGTGACCATCCACGTGTACTCGCCTCCACTTCGTGAGATCGGGCACTACGAGATCGTCTCCGGCGAGCTCCGGAGACACGGTGGACCGCCGGACGAGGTCTCGCCTCCGAGCCCCACGCTCACCGCGGCGCTTGCCGGCGACGAGTAGCGGCTATCCCGCCGAGGCGAGCTCGTCCGCGTAGGTGATGGAGATGCGGCCGAGCGCGCCCGTCTTCTGGCCGAGCTCGTAGTGCCCCATGCGCCAGAGGGCGGGCGAGTACGCATGGAGCGAGGTTGCCGGCGGCCCGCCCGCGTGTCGCACTCCGTGAATGTACGACGAGTCGAAGTCGAAGACCGACCCAGCGTCGTGCTGCCGCGTCTTCTCCATGATCCAGCCCTCCGCGTCGCGCTCGAAGTGATCCTCGTGCAGCGTCCCCTCGCAGACGTAGACCGCGCCGCTCGAGATGTCGTGATCGTGGTACCCCGTGTCCTGGGCGTCCAGCCAGCAGATCAGCCAGAGATCGAGGTGCGGGTCGCGGTAGAGCTGGACGAAGTGGCGCGTTTTCGGGTCGTGCCGCACGAAGCGCTTCCAGAAGCGCGGCGCCGAGCCCAGCTCGACGACGAGTCGAGCGAGGGACGGCCGGTCGAGGTCCGTGTCCTCGGGAACGCGCTCGTGAACCCATCGCGTCAGGCCTTTTGTGCGAGGAGACGTGACGGATTCCTGTTGCATACGGTGTCCGCCACAGCATCGCCGAAGCCGCGGACGGCGTCCAGAGCGAGCCCAGGGTCGAGCGTGGGAGCGTCGCTTCCGAAGAGGAATCTTTCCACTCCGAGGGTCGAGAGGCAGAGCTCGAGCGCCCGCCGCCCGTACGACGCGCTCTCGAAGGAGACCGTCTCGTGGAGCGTGTCGCGCCCCGAGATCCCCCTCGACTGCAGGCGTTCGAGCTGAAACGGTGCGCCCCCGGCGAGGATGGCGAAGACCACCTCGAGCCGCGGCCAGCGCTCGGCGCCACGATCGAGCCAGATCGCGTACGCGGACTGCATCTGAGCGGTGTGCTCGACGACCGCAGGCCACCAGAGCGGCGGGTTCGGCGGAGCCGTCGGCGGCGCGAGGGCAGGCCCTGGGTGAACGAAGACAAACGCCCCTCGCTGCTCGAGCTCGTCGAGCCTCGGCGCGAGCCGTTCGAGGTCGAGGAACGCGGATGCTCCGATGCACGCACCAGCGAAGCCCTCGACGCTCGGGCCCGCTGCGAGTGCGACAAGCCGGTCGGAGGCCGCGGCGAGCTCGACGATTCCGCGGTCGTAGGCGTCCGCGAGCTCGTCCCACTCCTCCTCCGCGAGGATGCCGAGCCCGAGCGTCGGAGGGAGCGAGACGATCGCGAGCTCGATCTCGCAGCGGTCGAGGAGGGCGAGTCGCGTCTCGAGCCGGTGCGCATCGAGATCGACCTCGATCGCGGGCTCGCCGGGGAGCTCGAGCGTCGAGGCCGAGAGCCGTGGCGGGCGTCGCCGCGTCGAAAGCATCTCGATCAGCGGCTCCGGCCAGAGGTGCTGGTGGACGTCGATGACCGGCACGCCCGCACTCTGGCACAGCATCCTCAATACTCCAGTGAGTATTGGGGCTCGCTGCGTCCTTGCCCCGCGGCGACCAGCGGCACCCCGGCGACGAGGCCCCGTTCCGCCAAACCTCCTAGACTCGCGGCCATGCTGGTGACGCCAACCTGGCTCGCCGACCACCTCCGCGATCCGGACCTCGTCGTGGTCGACCTCCGTTGGGACGAGCAGGGACGCGGGCGTAACCGCTACGAGGAGGGCCACATCCCCGGGGCGCACTTCCTCGATTGGGCGAGTGACCTCGTCGACCCCGACCACCGCGTCGCCTTCATGCTCGCGCCCCCGGAGCGGTTCGCGGCTCAGCTCGAGAGCTGTGGAATCACGGGATCCTCGACGGCGGTCTCGAAGCCTGGGTAGACGAAGGGCGTCCGCTTTCAAGCGAGATTCCGAAGGCTCGTCGCGGGGACTGGACCCCGCGCCCCCGGCCGGGCCTGGTCGCGAGTTCGCAAGACGTCGCCGCCGCCCGCGAGCAGGCCGACACCCTCGTGCTCGACTCGCGCGAGCCGTCCAAGTTCCGGGGTGAGACGGTGTGGTTCGAGACCGGCGAGATTCCCGCCGGGCCTGACGGAGTCGCGCGCACGCCGCGAGGCGAGCTGCGTGCGGGGCGTATTCCCTGGGCGCGATCGGTTCCGTCGCAGCAGCTCTATCGTCCAGACCTGACGATGAAGAGCCCGGCTGAGCTGCGCGACCTCTTCGCGGAGCTGGAAGCGACGCCCGAGTGTCGAGTCATCACCTACTGCGGGGTCGGGATCTCCGCCTCCGCGCTTCTCTACGCGCTCGCGCGCTCGGGCTTCGAGGACGTGTCGCTGTACGACGCCGGCTGGGACGAGTGGGGCCGCGACCCGGAGCTGCCCGTCGCGCGCGGCTGAGCAAGCCGCTCTCAACGACCGGTGTCTCGGCGACCGGTGTCAGACACCAGCCGTATGTGCCGATCCCGCGCCAGTTCCTCCCCAGCGCGCGTGACTCGGCCGAGCCGACCGAGCGACGCGGAGTGTCCAAAACGGGGAGCCCGGTTATCCCGGTGTCTGACACCGATTGGAGACACCGACGAGAGAGGGCGATCGCGCGAACGCTCGCGATCACCGCTTAGAGGTCCTTCGCGAACTCGACGTTCTCGGCCTTGAGGCTCTCGTCCGTCCCGAAGTACGCGTGCTTGGACATGTCGGGCGAGTAGCGGCTCCCAGGCGGCGTCCGGCCGAGCGCTTCCGCGAGGCTCCGGATGTGGTGTGGGGCGGCGCCGCAGCAGAGGCCGATGTAGTCGATTCCGAGCTCGCCCGCTTCCTTCGCGAAGTCGGCGACCTCGTACCGCGTGCATACGAACGGGTCGAGGGCAGTCGGGAAGGGTATGACGTCCGGATGCGCGGGATCGCGGAGCGACTGGAAGCTCGGCTGGTGCTCGTGCGTACGATACGGGACCGGCAGCGCCGCGACGTGCCCCGACACAGCCTCGCGGATCGCCCTGAGCGACGGTAGCAGCGTCTCCGGCCCCCGGCCGCAGTTGAGCCCCACGACGTCAGCGCCGGCCGCCTCGAGCCGGAGGCACGCCTCGGCAGGGGTCAGCCCGTCCCGCGTCACGGGTGCCTGGTGCAGGATGAGCGTCACGACCGCCGGGTAGCCGGCTTCCTTGATCACCTCGAGCGCAATGAGCGCCTCCCCGACGTGGGAGAAGGTCTCGGCGATGACGTAGTCGACACCCGCGTCCGCGGCCCAGCCGACCTGCTCCTCGAACATCGCTCGCACCATGCGACGCGACTCCTCGTCGTCCGCGAACAGGTTCGTGTTGCAGATGTCGCCGGCGAAGAGCGCGCCGCTCTCCGTCGCGACCTCCTTCGCGATCGCGAGAGCCTGGCGGTTGAGCGCTTCGAGCAGGTGCTCCTTGCCGACGATTCGCATCTTCTCGCGGTGCGCGTAGTAGGTGAACGCCTCGACCACGTCGGAGCCGGCATGAACGAAGTCTCGGTGCAGCTGCGTCACGACCTCCGGATGGTCGAGCACGACCTCGGGCACGAACGCGCCCGCCTGGAGGTATCCCCGGCGCTCGAGCTCGAAGAGGTAACCCTCCGCGCAGATGACCGGGCCTTGCTCGAGCCGTTCCAGGAGACCGCCACTCACGTTCTCCATCATTGCAGTCCCGATTGCACGAGCGAACGAACAGGCTCGAGGTCGGGCGGAACCGTGTCGCCCTCCCCGGTGAACGGCACCTGCTCCCGAACGAGGTCGTGCGCCCGCTTCGTCCCCTTGCCGAGTCTCGCGGGCCCTCGCAGGTCGACCGCCTGAGCAGCGACGACGAGCTCGACGGCGACGATCCGCTCGCCGAGCTCGACCATCTCACTGAGGCGGCGCGCGGCGAGCGGCGCCATCGTCATCCGGTCCTCGATCCCCTCGGCCTGCGTCGTGCTCGCGAGCTCGAACGAGACCGGCTGGGCGAGGAGCCGCGCCTCGGCCGTCAGGGCATGCCCAGCATTCCCGAGCTCGGCCAGCCCGTCCTCGTGCAGCCCCTCCCGCGCGGCAAGGCCGTCGGGCAGGCCGGAGAACGGTCCCTGCAGGAGCTTCATCATCCGCTCGTTGGCCGCCGTCAGTGCCGGAGCGAGAGCGATCCGTAGGAAGTCGAGACCGGCAGCGAGCGGCGCGACGTCAAGGTTCAGGACGGACACGATTTGCCGCTCTCGGGTCACGACCAACGGGTTCGAGCTGAACGCATTGAGCTCGACCGCGAGCTGCGCGAGGACGAAGTCGAGCGCGTCCTGAACCGATCCGAGCACCTGTGGCAGCCCTCGGAAGGTCAGCGGGTCCTGGAGGTTGCGAGCCGCACCCGGCTCCCACAGCGAGCTTCCATCGAGCAGCGCCGTGAGCCGCTCCACGGCCACGCACAGGCCGCGGAAAGGCCGCGTCCGCGGGACCTCCGGGTGGATGATCGACAGATTCGCGCCGAACGCCTCGAGATCGAGCGCACCGGAGACGTGCAACGCACCGAGAAGCCGCTCGGCGTCTGCGATGGCGAGCGCGGCGAGCCCGGTCGAGAAGGCGTTGTTGTTGACGAGCCACAGGGCCTCTCCCGCGGCCAGCGGGAAGTCCTCGAACAGCCCGTAGGCGAGGTCGGCGTTCGGCGCGAGGTCGCTCTGCCCGATCGAGCCGAGCATCCGCACCCGCGGTGTGTCGCCGTCGTTCAGCGCGCCGACGAGCCGCTCGGCGAGCTGCGGGCGAACGCCGGTCGTGCCGGAGGCGAACCCGTTGGCGAGGCGAACGAGGGAGGCGCGCACAACCTCGCGCGGAGCGTCAGGGCCCTGGCCGACGCGGTGGCTGCGCAGGAGCCGGCGGTTGAAGTCCGCGACCTCGGCGGCCGTCACGGCGACGCGTTTCCTGGACGCGACTCCGGTCGTCACTCCGTACACCGCCTCCCCGCGCTCCACCACATCGTCCACGACGGCGCGCGCCGCGCTCATCTGCTCGATCGCGTTCGGGGCGAGCACGACCTGGTCTCCCTCCCGTGCCACCCGAACGACCTCCTCGAGCGTGAGGTCGTGCCCGGTGAGGAGGACGCTCATGGGCCTGCCTCTGGCCCATGAGCAGGGAGGGGTGTGGGGAACCGGGAGGCTCCCCACGTCTTCAGAAGAAGGGGGTAAGCGGGCGAAACATGGTTTCCGTTCGCCTTCTTCCTGGCGAACGCGAGCCGCAGGCGGTTGGTCATCCCCAGACCGCGTTTGCCGTCTCGACGATCGTCTCGAGCTTCGCGCGCTGATCGTACGGGCTGAGCGCGTTTCCCAGGATCGACGTCGCGAAGCCGCACTGCGGGGAGAGCGCGAGCCGGTCCAGTGGAACGAACGCGCTCGCTTCCTCGAGCCTGCGGCTGAGCTCCTCGACCGTCTCGTGCCGTCCCGTCTTCGTCGTCACGAGACCGAGCACGACCAGCTTGTCCTCGGGCACCGCCAGCAACGGCTCGAAGGAGCCGGACCGCGCGTCGTCGTACTCGAGCAGGAGCCGCTGCGCTCGCACACGCGGGAACAGCTGCTCGCCGAGCCAGTCGTAGCCGCCTTCGACGAGCCAGCGACTCGCCTGGTTCCCGCGGCAGAGGTGGAAGCCGAAGGTGACCTGCGGGTGATCGCCGAAAACGAGGTTGTCCAGCTCCGTGCCGAGCTCGATCCACCGCTCGGCGGGCCACCCGCGACTGGCGTAGAAGTCGCGGTAGCGAGGGTCGAGCAACATCGGGTAGTGCGGCGCGTCGATCTGGATGTACGTCGCACCGAGCCGCACGAGCTCGTCCACCTCCTCGCGGAGGATCTCGGCGACGTCGCCGAGGAAGGCCTCGAGACTCGGGTACGCATCCGCCGAGCGTTCGGGGTCCCAGAAGCTCGAGAAGAGGCTCGGGCTGGGAAGCGTCACCTTCAGCACCCGATCCGTGCGTCCGCGCGCATAGGTGAGCTCCTCGGCTGAGAGGAAACGCTTCCGCCGGAGCTTCTCCACGACGGCGAGCGGCGGCCGCTCGACCGCGAGATCCCCGACCTCGTCTCCGTGCCACTCGCCCCACAGGAACGCATCGAGGTCCCACTCGCCGAAGCCGTCGACCGCCTCGGTCATCTGGCTCTGGAACGAGAGCCGGCGCATCTCGCCGTCGGTGACGACGTCGAGGCCGGCCTCTTCCTGGAGACGGAGCGCCGCATCGACGGCGGCGTCCTCGATGCGTTTGAACTCTGGTGGCGTCAGCTCGCCCCGTGCGAACCGTTCGCGCGCGTCGAGGAGCTCCGGCGGCCGCAGGAGGCTGCCGACGACGTCCGTTCTCGCCTCGATCACGGGCGAGAACCTACCGGTGGAGCTACCTGCGGGCCGGGGACGTCTCGCGCGTCTCGCTCGCGACCTTGTCCAGAATCGCCTCGAGGAGCCGACCGGAGGAAAGGACGTGCTCGCGAGCGAGCACCCGCGCACCCTCCGGGCTGCGGGCGGCGATCGCCTCGCGGATCGCGCGGTGCTGCAGTTCATTGGCACGGTAGAGCTCGTCCAGGTCTGCGCCCGTCGCCCAGACCGGCTTGACGAGGAAGGTCCTGCGTGCGGCCTTCGCCATCCGCTCGATCAGCGGCACCTGCGCGACCGCGTAGATGACGTCGTGGAACGCATGGTTCGCGTGCAGCCACTCGCGCGCGAGCTGCAGGTCCTGGCGCCCCGCATGGCTCATCTCCACGAGGTCCGTGGTCGCCCTGCCGAACCGGCGCTCCGCCCGCTCGAGCGCGACGAGGTCCCCTTCTTCCATCTTGGGCGTCGCGATCTCGGTGGCCAGGCCCTCGAGCTCGGCCCGGACGAGGAACGCCTCGCGGAGCTCGTCGAGCGCGAGCATGCGGACGCGCACCCCGCGGTTCGGCTCGAAGGTGACGAGGCCGAGCGCGGCGAGCCGCCGCAAAGCCTCCCGCACCGGCGTTCGCGAGACCTGGAACTGCTCGGACAAGTGCTCTTGACGCAGGACGCTTCCCGGCGGGATCTCCCCGGAGACGATCGCCTCCTCGAGCGCGAGTGCGAGGTCGTCCGCCTTCGTCCCGAGGTGCTCCGTCATTCCACTGCGCAAGATCGCAATCCGCTCACGCAGATTCCGACCGCGGGAAAGTCCTTACAGCGCGGCCGCGGAGCGGCCGCGCTGTTTGCGACTTCACTCATTCCAGCTCCAGGAGCCGGTCGTAGGCCGGGATGGTGAGGAAGTCCTCGAACTCGGCGTCGAGCGCGACCTTCCCGAACAGCGCCCGAGCCTCCGCGACGAGCGGGTCGTCGGGCAGCTCGCCGACGACCTCGTCGATCGTGCGCTCGACCGCCTCACGAGAGACGCGTCCATGGCGGAGCCATTGCCAGACTTGTGAGCGCGAGATCTCCGCGGTCGCCGCGTCCTCCATCAGGTTGTCGATCGCGGCCGCACCCGAGCCGGAGAGCCAGGATGCCAGGTAGCGGATGCCCACCGAGACGTTCGTGCGCACGCCCTCCTCCGTGACCTCGCCGGGCGTGGCAGGAACGTTCAGGAGGTCAGGAGCCCCGACCGAGACGTCTTCGCGCAGCAGCTCGAGCTGGTTCGGACGCCCGCCGAGCGCCGCGTCGAAGACCTCTGTCGCGGTGGGCACGAGGTCGGGGTGCGCAACCCACGTCCCGTCGAAGCCGTCTCCCGACTCACGCAGCTTGTCTTCGCGAACGCGGGCGAGCGCGAGCTCGTTCGCCTCTGCGTCCCGGCGGCTCGGGATGAAGGCCGCCATACCGCCGATCGCGTGCGCTCCCCGGCCATGGCAGGTCCGGACCAGAAGCTCGGTGTAGGCACGCATGAAGGGCACGGTCATCGTCACCTGAACGCGATCCGGAAGCACGAAGTCCTCCCGGTCCCGGAACGTCTTGATCACCGAGAAGATGTAGTCCCAGCGACCGGCGTTGAGTCCGCCGGAGTGCTCGCGCAGCTCGTACAGGATCTCCTCCATCTCGAACGCGGCGAGGATCGTCTCGACGAGCACGGTCGCCTTGATCGTCCCCCGAGGCAGACCCAGCCGGTCCTGCGCGAGGCAGAAGACGTCGTTCCAGAGTCTCGCCTCCAGGTGGCTCTCGAGCTTCGGGAGGTAGAAGTAGGGACCGGTTCCGCGCGCAAGGAGACGCTCGACGTTCCGCCGCAAGTAGACGCCGAAGTCGAAGAGCGCCGCGGTGACGGGGCGGCCGTCCACCGCGACGTGGCCCTCGGGGAGATGCCATCCACGGGGGCGGACGAGCAGCACGGCGACCTCGTCGTCGAGCGCGTACCGCTTCTCCCCGGACTCGAGGGAGATCGTGCGCTCGATCGCGTCCGTCAGGTTCTGTTGTCCGCCGACGACGTTCGTCCATGTGGGCGAGTTGGCGTCCTCGAAGTCGGCCATGTAGATGCGGGCGCCGGAGTTGAACGCGTTGATCACCATCTTGCGATCGCCCGCCGGCCCGGTGATCTCGACCCGACGGTCGAGCAAATCTGCGGGGACCTGCTCCACGCGCCACTTGCCCTCGCGGACCGCGCGTGTCTCCTCGAGAAAGCCGGGAAGCTCACCGGCCAGGATCCGCTGCTGGCGCTCGGCGCGTGCGCGGAGAAGCTCCTCGCGCCTTCCGGCGAACTCACGCTCGAGCGCGGCGACGAGCTCGAGCGCCTCGGGCGTGAGAACTCCCGCCTCGTCGCGCGCGAGGACCTCGACTGCGGCGGTCGCAGGCGTGGTCACGACATGCCCACGGTCTCGAACTGCGTCTCCTCGGTCGAGCCCCTGAGCGCGAGCGTGCGAGCCCGAACTCCCGCTCCTGCAGGCGGACGTAGGCGCTCATGCCTTCCTGTGAGTACCCGCGCGCGAGCTCGAACATCGAGGCGCACACGGCATGGAAGCCGGCCAGGGTCACGAACTGAAATCTGTACCCCATCTCGGCGAGCTCGTGCTGGAAGGACGCGATGCGCGAGTCGTCCAGGTGCTTTTTCCAGTTGAAGGACGGCGAGCAGTTGTACGCGAGAAGCTTCCCCGGGTAGCGCGCGTGTACCGCGTCGGCGAAGTCGGCCGCCTCGTCGAGGTCCGGGGTCGACGTCTCGAACCAGAGGAGGTCCGCATACGGCGCATAGCTGAGCGCCCTTGCGATCGGCGCTTCGATCCCGTCTCGCACCCGGAAGAAGCCCTCCGAGGTTCGCTCGCCGGTCAGGAACTCGCGATCCCGCTCGTCGACGTCGCTCGTCAGGAGCTTCGCCGAGAGCGCGTCCGTCCGCGCCATGAGGATCGTCGGCACGTCGAGCACGTCGGCCGCGAGCCTGGCGGCGGCGAGGGTGCGGATGAAGTGGCCGGTCGGGACGAGCACTTTCCCTCCGAGGTGGCCGCACTTCTTCTCCGACGAGAGCTGGTCCTCGAAGTGCACCCCCGCCGCGCCCGCCTCGATCATCGCCTTCATCAGCTCGAACGCGTTGAGCGGCCCGCCGAAGCCAGCCTCGGCGTCCGCGACGACCGGCGCGAGCCAGTGGGTGCCGTTCTTCCCCTCCGCGGCCTCGATCTGGTCGGCGCGCAGGAGAGCGTTGTTCAGCCGACGCACGAGCGCAGGGCCGCTCGTCACGGGGTAGAGGCTCTGGTCGGGATAGGTGTGCCCGGAGAGGTTGCCGTCCGCGGCGACCTGCCAGCCGGAGACGTAGAGCGCCTGGAGGCCCGCCTTCACCATCTGCACCGCCTGGGCGCCCGTGATCGCGCCGAGAGCAGGGACATAGGGCTCGGAGCCAAGAAGACTCCAGAGCCGCTCGGCGCCCAGCCGGGCGAGCGTGTGCTCGACGCGAAAGCTCCCGCGCAGCCGTTCGACGTCCTCCCACGTGTACAGCCGCTCGATGCCCTGCCAGCGCTCCGCTGCCGCCCGACCGTTCCCCTCCATCCCGACCTCCTCGCTCCGCGTTCTCGGCATTTGTGTCCAGTTGACGCTGGTTTCGGATCCTAAACGTCGGCGCAGTCGCTGACAACTCCCTAGAAATGAGGCACGATTCACACAGATTGGATCCCATATGACCGACCCTGGATCCCAACGGGCGATGACGGCGAGTCGGATACGATCGCCCGACAATGGTGCTCGCCGCCTTTCTCGTCGGAGCCGCACTCTCCCTCGCGGGCCTGGTCGTTGCCGTCGTGCGTGGGCTCGGGCTCTGGAGGCAGGCGAGGCACACGGCCGGAACGTTCACGAGCGAGCTCGAATCCTTCGACGAGAAGACCGCGAGGACCGAGCGCCACCTCGCGGAGTGGGAGCGCGCGAGCGTGAGGCTCGACGCGGCGGTCGAGCGGCTCCGCGTGTCTCGCGCCAGGCTGCGCGTTCTGCAGGACGCGGTCGAGCAGGCGCAGGCACGCATCGGCTGGCTTCGGGTCTTCGTGCCGAGGTGAGCTCGGTCACTGCGCGTCGCGTCGCCGCAGTCGACCTCGGGACGAACTCGACCCGACTCCTCGTCGCCGACGTCGTGGGGGAACGGCTGGACGAGGTGGTCCGCAGGCTGACGATCACACGGCTCGGCGAGGGAGTCGACAAGCGCAGCCGCCTCTTGCCGCTGCCCATGGCCCGCGTGCGCAACTGCCTGGCCGCGTACAGGCGCGAGCTCGAGGCGCTCGGAGCCGAGCGGACGCTCGCGATCGCGACGAGCGCCGTCCGGGACGCCGAGAACGGTGAGGCTTTCCTCGGCGAGATCGAGTGGAGCTACGGGTTCACGACCCGGCTCCTCGAAGGGTCGGAAGAGGCGGAGATGATGGTCGAGGGCGTCCTCGCGGGACGTCATGCGCTCGAGGACACGCTCATCGTCGACATCGGCGGCGGCTCGACCGAGCTCGTCCTGGTCTCGGGAGACGAGCCCCGCCTCTCGACCAGCCTCGACATCGGCTGCGTGCGCTTGACCGAGCGCTTCCTGCAGTCCGATCCGCCTGCGAAGCCCGAGCTCGCAGCCGCGGCCGCCTACGTTCGGGCGCTTCTCCCTGCCTACGAGCCACGACGGGCGATGGGCGTCGCCGGAACCGTCACGACCCTCGCAACCCTCGACCTCGGCCTTGCCGAGTACGACCCTGAACGCACGCACGCACACTTGATCCCGCTCGATTCGGTCGAGCGCGAGCTCTCGCGCCTGGGCTCGATGACCCTGGACGAACGCACTGCGGTTCCGGGAATCGAGCCCGGCCGGGCGCCCGTCATCGTCGCGGGGCTCGTCGTATTGCGGGAGATCATGGCGGCGTACCGTCTCGGCGAGATCGAGGTCAGTGAGCGGGACATCCTGCACGGGGCTGCGCTCGAAGCCGCTCGGCTCCCCGAGCCGGAGGAAGGCCCCGCGCCGCCGGGCGCCTACGCCTGCTGCTGAGCGCCTACGCCGCTTGCGCCAGCACGGGCGAGGCGCCGAGCCGTTCGAACATCGCCTGCCCCTCGCGCTGCGCCTTCGCGTCGCCGCAACGTCCCAGTCCGAGCGCCGACCGAACCCGCCCTCGCGGCGTCGTCCTCGTGCGCCACCGGGGCGCCGAAGACGGCCATCACGGCGTCGCCGATGAACTTCTCGACGGTTCCGCCGAACCGCTCGATGTCCGCCTTGACGCGTTCGTGATACCGACGGAGCGCGGTGCGCACGTCCTCCGGGTCGGCGCGATCCGAGCGGCACGTAAGCCAACGAGGCCGACGAAGAGGACGGACACGACCTTGCGCTCCTCACCGCCACTGCCGCCGAGCAGCGAGCGGATGCCCGCAGGAAAGACAGAAGCGCGCCCGCTCCGGATTCTCCTCTCCACGAGGCGGACAGACGATCACGCCCGGATCTTCGCAGCGTCCCGGATCGTCGTCTACGCGGCGGGAAGGGGCGGCTCCCCTTCGTCGGGAGGCTCTTCGTCCTCCGCCAGACGGCGCTGGAGGACGCTCCGCGAGAGGACGCCCACGAGGCGGCCGTCCTCGTCGACGACGGGAACCCGCTCCGCGTCCTGCGCCTCGAGGAAGCGAAACGCGTCATCGAGCGGCACGTCGGCGCCGATCGTGTAGTGGGGCGCCTCTGCAATCGTGCCGAGTTCGGTCGTGCCCGGGCTCCGACCCGGGGCCACCACCTCCCGGACGAGCGTCTTGCGCGTGACGACGCCGACGAGCCGGTCGCGTTCGGTGACGTAGACCGCGCGCACCTCGGGCCGCTGCAGGAGCTCGCCCGCCTCCTGGGCGGTCGCGTCGACCGGAAGCCTGCGCGGGTCGGAGACCATCGCGTCCCGTACCGAGCTCAAGGAAAGATGCCCCGCGCCTCGAGCGCCTGCGACACCTCTCGGATCCCGCCGACCAGGGCGGCGGTGCGGAGCGTCGACCGCTGTTCCTCGGCGAGATCCCAGACGCGGTCGAAGGCGTCCGAGAGCTTGTCGGCCAGCTTCGCGCGAATCTCGTCGCGCGTCCAGAAGAGACGCCCGAGGTCCTGCACCCACTCGAAGTAGGACACTGTGACGCCGCCTGCGTTCGTGAGCACGTCCGGCAGGATCAGGATCCCGCGCTCGGCCAGGATCGCATCCGCCCCAAGGGTCGTCGGGCCGTTCGCGCCCTCGGCGATCATGCTCGCGTTGATCCGCGGCGCGTTCTCCGCTGTGAGCTGATCCTCCCGGGCTGCGAGGACGAGGACGTCGCACTCGAGCTCGAGCAACTCCTCGTTCGAGATCCTGCGCCCCGTGTCGTTGTCCGCAAGCGAGCCGTGCTCGCGTGCATACGCATGCAGAGCGGGAACGTCGAGCCCGTCCTCCGCGTGCAGGCCGCCGGATGCGTCGGAAACCGCGGTGACGGTCGCGCCGCGCTCGTAGAGCTCGAGCGCTGCGATGCCGCCGACGTTCCCGAAGCCCTGGACGACGCAACGCATCTCCTCGAGTCGGAGTCCGAGGCGATCGCACGCACGGCCCACGACCATCACGACCCCAGCACCCGTCGCCTCGTGCCGGAAGACCGAGCCTCCGATCGCGATCGGCTTACCGGTGACGATCTCCGGTACCGCGTACCCGAGCTGCATCGAGTAGGTGTCCATCATCCAGGCCATCGTCTGCTCGTTGGTGGCCATGTCCGGGGCGGGAATGTCCTCCTGCGGGCCGATGATCGGGAGCAGCTCGGAGGTGAAGCGGCGGGTCAGGCCCTCGATCTCCCGGGACGAGAGCGAACGCGGGTCGCAGCGGACGCCGCCTTTCGCCCCGCCGTAAGGGAGTCGCAGCAGCGCACACTTCCACGTCATCCACATGGCGAGCGCCGCACACTCGCCGAGCGTCACCTGCGGGTCGTAGCGAATACCGCCTTTCGTCGGCCCGAGGATGCTCGAGTGCTGGACCCGGTAGCCGGGGAAGACGACCCGCCGCCCGTCGTCCATCCGCACGGGGACGCTGACGATGAACGCGCGCTCGGGAAACCGGAGGCGCTCCGCGATCTCGGCAGGAATCTTTGCGACTTCGACGGCCTGCTCGAACTGCGAGACCGCCATGCGGTAGAGCGGTGTGTCCCACTCGAGCGGGGCTTGGGCAAGCGCTTCGGGAGTGCTCGCCACGGCGCGCCGAGTGTATCGGCGAAGCCGATCACCCACTGGGCTGGTGGCCAAGGCCGCCGCGTCGTGAGCGACCTTGGCGTAGGTTCGTCATGACGCGGATGCTCCCGCGGCTTCAGTAGCCCGAAAAGAGGAGGTTCGTTCCCATGGAGCCAAACGACCGAACGACCGGCGCCCAGTATCCGGTGCGGTTCTCCGTCGAATACCCGGACCGCGACCTCAACCGGCTCACGACCGTATTCAGGCTGATCGTCGCGATCCCGATTCTGATCGTCGCTGCGACCCTCGGCGGCGATGCATGGGGAGGCTACGGGCACGGCCCTGGTCCGAGCGTCGCCATGGGCACGGCAGGACTTCTCTTCCTTCCCCCGCTCCTCATGATCGTCTTCCGCCAGAAATACCCACGCTGGTGGTACGACTGGAACCTCGAGCTCCTTCGCTTCACGAATCGAATCGGCGCGTATCTGGCGTTGATGGACGACAGGTACCCGTCCACGGACGAGCGCCAAGCGGTCACGCTGGACTTCCCCTACCCGAATGCGAAAGAGGGGCTCAACCGCTGGCTACCCCTCGTCAAGTGGCTGCTCGCGATCCCCCACTACATCGTGCTCTTCTTCTTGTCGATCGGTGCAATCGTGGCCGTGATCATCGCCTGGTTTGCGATCCTCTTCACCGGTCGCTACCCGCGCGGTCTCTTCGACTTCGTGCTCGGAGTCCTGCGCTGGGGGAACCGCGTCGTCGCATACGCCTTCGTACTCGTGACGGATCAGTACCCACCTTTCCGCCTCGGAGCATGAGACCTCCCGGCTGAGCGTCGGCGGAGGTGCCGGGGGCGGGACTCGAACCCGCACGCCCCCTATGGGGACACCCGCTTTTAAGGCGGGCGCGTCTCACCCGTTCCGCCACCCCGGCCGAACGAGTGTACGTCGGCCTTACATGCCCGGCTGCATGAGGGCAGGGTTGTTCACGTGGCTCCCGTGGAACTGGTACGAGCCGACGAAGGCCGAGAACGCCTTCTGGTCGAACTTCGTGCACTTCGCCAGGTAGCCGTGGCCGTTCGTTCCCTTGGTGAGGTCCTCCTGGGTGTGAACCCAGGCCCCGAGCGCGATCTTGTTTCCCAGCGCGGGCAGAGGCGAGAGCAGCGTCCCGGGCTTGTGGTCGTCGTAGAAGCCCCGCAAATGCGCGACGGTCGCCGCAGGAACCTTGGTCCCGTACTGGATGAAGACGCCGCCGTGCTCGAGGTTGTGCACGACGCGCGCCTGCTGGAGCGGCGACTCGTAGACGCCCCAGATCGCAGGCTCCGCGTAGTGCGGCCCGCTCGTCGGTGGAAACGTGTTCCACTGCTTCGACGTGCCGTCGGGATTGGTCACCGAATGGAGCGGCTTTCCCCCCGGCGCGATCGTGAGCGTGCAACCTGCCTTCTGGAGATCTTCCCGCACGGCCGCCGCGCTCGTCCCGCTGCTGCTTCCGAGAAGGAAGAAGAGTCCTGCGGCGACGAGTGCAGCCACCCCGAGACCGCCCACGATCCCAAAGGCGAGCTTACGCCTGCCTGCGCCCTGCGCGGCAGGCGAGGTGCGCTGCTTCGGAGCCTTTACACGGGGCTTGTCAGGCACGGCGAGCAAAGGTAGCAACGCGGCCTGCCGATTCGGCAGACGCCGTCACGCCGCAATATCGCGCTAACCACAGCCGCCAGAGCTAGCGCGGTGGCCGGATCGCCGGGGCGGAGTCGAATCGGCTGTAGGTGTCGGTCATGAAATGAGCGGTCGTCAGCATGCGGGCGCGGAGAACGCGCGCATGGGCCGTTACGTCCAGGAGGAACCACGTGGGAAGATCGGCACCCGGGGTGCGCGCTGCGACGATCCGCACCGGCACGCCGTCGAGTGTGGAACGACCGAGGAGGCGCGCTCCGCGCGCGTGCTCCCAGGAGAACGCAGGGAAACGAAGCCTCGACGTGGAGCTCTGCTGCCACTTGCGTCCGACCGCGTCCCACCTGCGCGTGCCGATGACGACCGCTCGCTCGCCGCCCACGATCGCGTAGCGCATGCGGTCCGGCGCCTGGAACCACCACCGGGAGACGACCGGCTTCGAGAGCCCGGCGCCGAGCGTCTCGTTCATCTCGAGCGAGCGCAGGCGTAGCATCCGCGCGCGAGCCGTGTGGAACAGAGACTCCGCGCCCGGCGGCATCTGAGCCGGAATCTGCAGACGAACGTCTGCGTTTTTCCTCCCCGACCGCACCACCTCGACCTCGACCACCGATGCCTTCCCCGCGAGGACAGCGAGCGGAAAGCGGAGGCAGCGCTTCCCGCAGGAGGCTGCGGACGCCCCAGAGAGCGTGTTCCGTCCGAGGCTGACCCGGATGTCGGCGGGACGGACAGCGCTCTCGTCGCTCGGGATGACGACCACGTCGACCGGTCCGTCTCGGCGGGCGCCGAGCCCGACCAGGACATCCCGGTCGTGCCCTGCCAGGGGAAGACCGACGAACGCGCGGGAGAGGACGGACGGAGGCCCGCCGCTCGCCGCTAGGACGCGTGCGCTTCCGCCGGATCGCGTGTGGAGGAGGAGAGCCCCGGCGGCGACGATCGCGACGAGCGCCGCCACGACTGCGGCGGCGATTGCCGGGCGGCCGAATCGGCCGGCGTCACGGCGGGGTCGAGGGAAGCTGTGAGAAGACATCCGGTGCTAGGCGGCGAGGGCGGCGCCTTCACTGTACGGCGTGGACTGGGCTCCAGATTGGCCGATGCGAGGAAGCCACGGCAATCGTCGGCTGGACGTGACGCCGCGAAGAGGCGCGACATGACGAACCCCTTGGGACGGGCCACGACTCGGCCATCCGGCTCTGGCGTCATTTCCGCACCGTGGCCCATCCGAGCGAGCGCGGTGCGGACGGAGTGGATGTGCAGCGCACACCCGTCGGGCTCGGCGCCATGTGGACACGAACGAACACGCTGTAGCGTGGGCGCATGGCCGAGCGTGTCCTCATGCTGCGCGAGCTGAACCGCGCGACGCTCGCACGCCAGCTCCTGCTGGAGCGGAAGCGACTCTCGCCCGCGGCAGTCATCGAGCGCCTGGTCGGAATGCAGGCGCAGTGGCCGCCGGCGCCGTACATCGGCATCTGGACGCGCACGACGAGCTTCCGGCGCCAGGCGCTCGAGCGGGAGCTCGCGAGCGCGGCCGTCGTGAGGGCGACGGTGATGCGGCAAACGCTGCACCTCGTCACGCCACGTGACTACGCGCTCCTCCGGGCGGCGATGAGCGAGACGAACTTCCCGTGGGAGTCGCCCCAGGCGAAGCTCCTCGCGCCGTCGGTGCGTGCGCTGACGGCCGCGGGCCCCGTCACCACGGCGGAAGCGCTTGCCCATCTCGAGCGCGAGCACGGGCTCACCGGAGTCACTGCGCGCCGCGCCTGGCGCGGCGCCCGCGTGCGCGCCCATCTCGTGCACCACCCCGAGACCGCGCTCTGGCACGCGCGTCGCGACGGACGGTTCGTGGCGCTCGAGGAACCGGAGCTGCACGACCCGACCGAGGCGCGAGCCGAGATGCTGCGTCGGTACCTCGCGGCTTTCGGGCCTGCGTCACGGCGCGACATCGTCGCCTGGACCATGATGCACGTGCCGGAGATCTCGCGTGCGCTCGAGCGGCTGGAGCCGATGCGCCGCTTCCGCGACGAGCACGGGCGCGAGCTCCTCGATATCCCGCACGCCCCGCTGCCGGACCCCGAAACTCCTGCGCCCGTTCGCTTCCTGCCGAAGTGGGACAACGTGCTCCTCGCGTTCGCGGATCGGACGCGCGTGCTCCCGGAGCAGTACCGGAAGAGGGTCATCGGCATGAACGGCGACGTCGCTCAGACGTTCCTCGTGGACGGATTCGTCGCCGGCGTCTGGCACGTCGAGAACGGGCGCGTGATGCCCGAGCCATTCGCGGCGTTGTCACGCTCGGTTCGACGCGACCTCGAGGACGAGGCCGGACGCCTCGAAGCGTTTCTCGCGGACTGATTCGGCCGCGGCGCGCCCCGGAATCCTGCAGGCGCCGTTGCCCGTCTGCTCCGCAGGACAGGGATGCTCTCGCGGTCGACATCGAGCCCGTAGCGTGCAGCCACGGCCATCAGCGCGCTCGGTTTGAGGGGCCGGCCTCTACTAGCTAGGAGCCGACCATCTCCTCGAAGTACCGCTCAAAGCCCGCGGGGGAGATCATCTCGAGAATGCGTGCGGGCTCGGTGTCGTCGTTTCAGAACGTGTGCCACTGGCCCCGTGGCTTGAAGATCAGATCGCCGGGCTCGCCGTATACGACCTCGTCGCCGAGAAGCGCGCCGACGCGTCCCACGAGGACGAAGCTGTACTCGTCCTCACGGCTGTGGCGGCGCAGCGGCGCGGCCAGTGCTCGCGGAGGCATCGGATGTTCGACGAGTGCGAATCGACCGCCCGTTTCGTCGCTCGAGAGCATGAATCGCACCCATCGACCCGAGCATCCCGACGTTTTCGTCCTTCGGCCCGAGCACACGCGCTCTCACCGGCTCGGTCATACCGCTCCTTCCAGCTCGCAAGGGGTAGCACTTCAACGAGCCTACGCAAGCGCTGCGCGGCTGCTCGACGGACTGCGCCGTCGCGGCGCTGCGGCTCGAGCGACATCTCCGCGCGCTCGTCCCACTCCGCAGAGACTCTTGCGGTGCGGATGTCACGGTCAGACGGCAGGCGCGCCGTCGTCTTCGCTGCGAGACGCCGCACCGTCCGCATCGCTGATTACCGTTTTCAGACCCATGGTCGCAATTGCCCTACTCATCGGTATCGCAGCGGGCGCGCTCGGCGCCTACGTCGTCGCGCGGCCGGCGCTCACGGAGCGCCGGCGCCGCATCGACGAGATCGTCGGCCTCCAGCGCGATCTGGCGGAGGCGCACGCCGAGCTCGCAGCCGGTGGCGCCCTCGACGATCGGCTGAGAGCCACGATCACCTCGGTCTCCGCGCAGGCGCTTGACGCCAACAGCGCGCACTTCCTGGAACTGGCGGAGGCTCGCTTGTCAGGGCATGTGCGGCCGCTCAAGGAGTCCCTCGCAAGGATGGACCTGCAACTCCAGAGTGTGGAAAGGGTGCGCCAGGAGGCGTACGGGAGCCTGCGAGAGCAGGTGACGACGCTTTCAGAGCGCGCCGGCAGCCTCACGAACGCGCTCCGCACGCCGCACGTACGCGGCCGCTGGGGCGAGGCCCAGCTGCGGAACGTCGTCGAGTACGCGGGGATGATCGAGCATTGCGACTACGTCGCGCAGGTGACGACGCCGACGGACGACGGGACGCTGCGTCCGGACCTCGTCGTCCGCATTCCAGGCGGCAAACACGTCGTGGTGGATGCAAAGGCGCCGCTTGCGGCGTACCTCGACGCATTCGAGACATCGGACGAAGCGGTGCGGAACCGTCACCTGGCTGACCACGCGCGCCAGGTCCGCGAACACGTCACGAAGCTATCTGCAAAAGGGTACTGGCGGCAGTTCGACTCATCGCCGGACTTTGTCGTGATGTTCCTGCCCGACGAGTCGTACCTCCGCGCAGCCCACGAGCACGATCCGACGCTGCAGGAGTACGCATGGAGCTCGAACGTCATCCTGGCCTCGCCGAGCACGCTGATGGTCTTGCTTCGTACGGTGGCCATGACGTGGCAGCAGGAGACGATCGCCGAGAGCGCACGCGAGGTCAGCGAGCTCGGGCGTGAGCTGTACAAGCGCCTGGCGACCATGGGCGGGCATGTCTCCCGGCTCGGCAAGTCGCTCGACGGCGCGGTGAAGTCGTACAACGAGACCGTCGGCTCCCTCGAGCGGCAGGTGCTCGTCCAGGCGAGGCGTTTCGAGCGCCACGGGATCACGGGGATCGAGCCGCCCGAGCTGCAGCCGATCGAGCGACAGACGCGCGCGCTCGCCGCGGCGGAGCTCGTCGAGGGCGACGGGCCCGCGCTGGAGGCCGTTGCGGGCGGCGCCGACGCCGCGTGAGCTCGAGGAACAGCGCCTTCTGGCAGATCGTTGGACTACGTGTGCCCGATCGGGCACGAGCACTTTGCGGGCTAACGTAGGAGAAGGATCAGAAGGAGAATCGTGAGCGACGTCCGTGACGTGATCATCATCGGTGGCGGCCCGGCCGGGTTTACTGCCGCGCTCTACACGGCTCGAGCGAACCTCGAGCCGCTCGTCGTCGAGGGCTTCAACTGGGGCGGTCAGCTGATGATCACGAGCGACGTCGAGAACTACCCGGGCTACGCCGACGGCGTGCTCGGACCGGCGATGATGGCCGACTTCCGCCGTCAGGCGGAGCGCTTCGGCGCAGAGTTTCTGACGGACGACGTCACGCGAGTCGACCTCTCGGAGCGGCCGTTCCGGGTGTACGTCGGGCCCGACGAGTATCGGGCCGACTCGCTGATCGTCGCGACCGGCGCGAGCGCCCGTCAGCTCGGACTTCCCTCGGAGCAGGCACTCCAGGGTCGAGGCGTCTCGTACTGTGCTACCTGCGACGGCGCGTTCTTCCGCGAGAGGACGGTCGTCGTCGTCGGCGGCGGGGACTCGGCGATGGAGGAGGCGACCTTCCTCACCCGCTTCGCGACGAAGGTCCTCGTCGTCCATCGCCGCGACGAGTTCCGGGCCTCGCCGATCATGGTCGACCGGGCGCGGGAGAACGAGAAGATCGAGCTCGTACTGAACGCGGTCGTCGACGAGGTGCTGGGGACGGACGACGGTCGCGTCACGGGCGTGCGCCTGCGCGACACGGTATCGGGCGAGACGACGGAGATCACCGCCGACGGCATCTTCGTCGCCATCGGGCACGATCCGAACACGGAGCTCTTCCTCGACTGGCTCGACCACGACCAGCAGGGCTACCTCGTCACGGAGCCGGGTTCCACACGCACGAACATCCCCGGAGTCTTCGCCGCGGGAGACGTCCAGGATCACGTCTATCGCCAGGCCGTGACGGCAGCGGGGTCCGGGACCATGGCTGCGCTGGATGCGCAGCGCTACCTCGAAGCGCGCCACCACGAGGCTCGTCCTGCGGATCGCGCTGCCGACACGCTGGCCCCCGCCGCGAAGACGTAGCTCGAGTGCCGCGCGAGTGATCGTCCGACGGCGGGCCTAGGCTCGGCGCAATGGCGGTCCGCTGGCTCGACCTCGTCGACCCGACGCGCGAGCAGCTCGTCGACGCCCTCGAGGTGCACGTTGCCTCCGAAGTGCTGGAGATGCTTCTCGCTGCTCCGGTCGAACGCCCGCGTCCGCATCTCGAAGGCCACGGCGAGTACGTCTTCGGCGTGCTCGTCGCGATGTCGCCTGTTCCCGAGGAAGACCGGATCGAGAGCCGGGAGGTCGGCTTCGTCGCCACCACGGAGCGGCTCCTGACCGTGCGCAAAACCCCACCCGTAGGCGAGGCCTGGGCGCCCGAGTGCCTCGAGGTGGCCGGCGACGTCTCCGTCGGCGAGCTCGTCTTCCGCCTGGTGGACGACGTCGCCGACTCGTTTCTCGATGTCGTGGACGCGGCCGACGCCGAGATCGACGAGCTCGAGGACCACATCGACGACTGGCCGAGCGCCAGGGTGCGGCGCCGGATCTCTTCGCTACGCCACGACCTCATCCACGCCCGCCGGACCGTGGGAGCGACCCGTGCGAAGGTGCGGCGGATCATGGACAAACGGCTCGACATCGCGAACGAGGAGCTCTTTCCCGAGAAGGTGGAGCGGCTCTTCGCCGACACGTACGAGACGCTCTTTCGCGCGGGAGAGGAGCTCGACATGGCGCGCGATCTGCTCGCCAGCTCGCGCGACTACCACCAGTCGCTCATCGCGGAGAACCAGAACGAGGTCGTCAAGAAGCTTACGGTGATCGCGTCCGCGCTCTTGCTCCCGACCCTCATCGTCGGCTTCTACGGCCAGAATTTCTTGCACTCGTTCAACGACTTCTACTGGTCGATCGGCGTGTCCGTCGGGCTGATCGTCGCTTCGACGATCGCGCAGCTCGCCGTGTTCCGCTGGCGCCACTGGATCTGAGTTCGGGGCTCGCGACCCGCGACGCCGGACAGAGCTCCTCGACGACACAGCTCTCGCACAGCGGCCGGCGAGCGTCGCAGACTCGTCGACCGTGCCAGATGAGCAGGTGCGGAAAACGCGCCCAATCCGGTCGTGGGACGACGCGCTGGAGATCGCGCTCGATCTTGACGGGATCGTCGTTCCGGGTGAGCCCCAGGCGCTGTGAGAGGCGCCGCACGTGTGTGTCGACGACGATCCCCTGCGCGTGACCGAGCTCCGAGGCGACGACGTTCGCCGTCTTGCGCGCGACGCCGGGGAGCTTCACGAGATCCTCGAGCCGGCTCGGAACCTTGCCGCCGTACTCGTCTGAGAGCACCCTCATCGTTCCGCGGATCGCCCTCGCCTTCTGCCGAAAGAACCCCGTCGCGTAGATGTCGCGCTCGAGCTCCTCCTGCGGCACCTCGAGGTAGTCCTCCGGCGTCCGGTATTTCCTGAAGAGCTGCTCGGTGACGCGGTTGACGTTCGTGTCCGTCGTCTGCGCCGAGAGCATCACGGACACGAGGAGCTCGAGGTCGGACCGGAAACGGAGCGCGATCTCCGCGTCGGGGTGCTCGGCAGCCAGCCGCTCGACGATCGGCCCGATTCGCTCGCGACGCCGTCCAAGTCCACGCCGTCGCGCCTCGCCGACATAGCTACGCGCCACGTTTGCTCTCCCAGAAGGCGGCGACCTCGTCCGGGTCGGGCGGCTCCAGCAGCCAGTCCACGACCTGCTCGGAAAGCGGGGCGCCTGTCTCGCGCATCGCAGAGACCGCAGCCTCGACGTCGTACTCCGTGTGCCGCAGCTCGACCTCGCCCCCGAGCAACGCCCAGAACGCCCCTCGTTTGCCCTGATAAGGCATTCCGATGCTCCCGGCGTTGAGGACGCGGAGCCCGCTCGGGAGACGGCGGTCGAACTGGACGTGCGTGTGGCCGCAGACGAGAAGGTCGACCTCGGCGGATCCCAGGAGCTCCCCGAGCTCGAAGTCCGGCGTCAGCCGCGTGAAGATCGGCTCGTCCGAGTACGGCGTCGCGTGGCAGAACAGGACTCGGCCGAGGCCGTCGATCTCGATCTCGGTAGTCAGGGGCCAGGAGGCAACCGTCTCCAGGCGGTCTCTTCCGAGACGGACAGCGCACCATGCGTGCAGCCCCTCTTGCTCCTCCGGGGACACGTCGACCACGAGCCGGTCCGCGTTCCCGCGCACGAAGCGGACGTCCGGAAGGGCGGTGAGCCGATCGAGGACCTCGGCCGCGAAAGGGCCCGACACGAGGTCGCCGCCGCTGACCACGGTGTCGACGCCCGCCTCCTCGACGTCGACGAGCACCGCCTCGAGAGCCGGCAGGTTGCCGTGGACGTCGTACAACGCGGCGACTCGCACCGCGTGGAACCTACCCGGCGAACGGCAGGCGCGGCCCTGCGCAGACGAGGTCGAGGGCCGGACAGTCGGCGCATGCGAACTCGCTGGGGGTCGGGCGAAAGTCTCCAACACGAATGCGCGCGATCGCAGCGGAGAGCTCGACCTCGAGAGCGGGAACGTCGTCAGCTGTGAACGTGGCAGAGACGACGTCGTCGGGCCGCTCGAGGAACTCGTACGCGATCTCGACCTCCTGCGCTCCGTCGCGCAGGCAAGCGAGGGCATAGACGAGACGCTGCAACCGGTATTCGGCCTCGACGACCTCCCCGGGGTCGGCGCCCTCGAGAGCGTTCGACTTGTAGTCGACGACGAGCCCGCGTGCCCCGTCCCGCCAGAGGACGTCCAGGCGCCCGTGCAGAAGCACGCCGTCGTGCTCGAACGCGAAGGGGCGCTCGACCCGTGCCCCGGGAAGGCCCGCAAGGCGGCTCGCAAGGCCCGAGGCGCAGTGCGCGGAGACGAGGTCTGCGATTCTCTCCAGATCGAGCTCGGCGACCGTCGGATACCACGCACGAACCGCCTCCTCGAGCTCTGCGCGAGAAGGCGGACGCGGATCGTCGAGCGGAACGAGCTCGAGCAGACGGTGTACGGCGTCTCCGACCTCGGTCCCTGCCAGCACGCCTCCCTTTTCGTCTTCGACACCGGGGCCGGCGGGGGCAACCGGAGACAGCCCGACGACCCGTTCGGCGAAGTAGCGATACGAGCAGCGTTCGAAGAGCGCCAGCGCGCTGTACGAGAGCTGCCGAACGTCGTGTGCAGGCGGCGCGGGCAAGTCGAGAAACGGCGAGAGCTCGAGGCCGACGGGAGCGGCACTCAGGGGGAGCTCGCCGAAGAGCGCGAGCTGGACGACTTCGCTCTCCTCGGGTAGCTCGTCCGGCCGCGGACCCGAGGAGCGGTCGACGCGTAGCACGAAGCGAGCGTCGTCGCGCTCGAGCTCGATCGACTCACGGCTGGCGGCTGCGACGAGCTCCTGCGCGTCGAGACGGTCGAGAACCCACCCGATCGGCGTCTCGCGATCAGTCGCACGTTCGAGGTCGATCGCACCCGAGACGACCAGACGGTCGATCGCGCGCGTCATCGCGACGTAGTAGAGACGAAGGCGCTCGGCGCGCTCCTGCTGTCGCTCGATCTCGCGAACGTCGTCGAAGTCGAAAACGGGCTTGCGATCACCGCTCGTCGGGTCGACCATGCGGAACCCGAACCGCCCGTCCGAGAGCGCCACTATCTCGTCCCGTCCGCTTGGCCCCCCCACGTCGCGGCCGGCGTCGGCGACGATCACGACCTTGAACTCGAGCCCTTTGGCCGCGTGAATCGTGAGCAGACGGACTGCCCCCGCACCCTCCTCTTCGGCCACAGCCTCGAGCTGCTTCGCGCCGAGCGCCTCCTGATCGCGAACGAAATCGACGAAGCCTGCGAGATCGGCGCCGCGCACCGCCTCGTAGTCGCGAGCGAGGCGTCCGAGCTTACGCAGGTTCGCGAACCTGCGGCTCCCGTCCCAGCGAGCGAGCACGGCGAGGTCGTAGTCGTGCTCGGCGAGGATCTGCTCGCAGAGCGGCTCGAGCCGAATGCGCGTGGAGACGCGAACGAGTCTCTCGTAGCGCTGCCGGAACGCCCGCAGCAGGCGCTGGTCGTCGGCGCCGACGCCGTCGGGCAGGCTGCGCTCGAGGGCCGTGTACAGCGGGCGCCTGGGTGCCCCGCGGCGCAGGAGGACGAGAGCGTCGTTCGAGACGCCCACGAACGGAGATGCGAGGACGCTCGCGAGGGCGACGTCGTCGTAGCGGTTGTGGAGCAGGCGCAGGTAGGCGAGGAGGTCCGCGACCTGTTGCTGCCCGAAGTAGCCGCGGCCAGTGGCCCGGTACGTCGGGAGATCCTCGCGCCGAAGCGCCTCTTCGTATCTCTCGGCATCCGTCCCGGCCGCGAAGAGGACGACGATGTCACCCGGTTCCGCCTCGCCCGTATCGACGAGCTCCCGCACACGGGCGGCGATCTGCCTCGCCTCGCCGTTGCGCCAGTGTTCGCCGGACCCGCGGTAGCTCGCCTTGTCGGTGACCAGAAGCTCGACCGGGTGCCCGAAGACCGGATCCGCGAACTCGGCCGAGGCGACCAGCGGCTGAAACTCGTCTCCGAACTCGCCGGCAAAGAGGTGGTTGACTGCCGCGAGCACCTGCGGGCGAGAGCGGTAGTTGCTGCGCAGCGTGAGGAGGTTCGGTGCCTGCTCACGACGCGCGCGGAACACCTCGACGTCCGCATGGCGGAACCCGTAGATCGACTGGAACTCGTCTCCGACGGTGAAGATCTCGGTCGCGTCCGGATGTGCGACGAGGTCGATCAGCTCGCACTGGAGCCGGTTGGTGTCTTGGAACTCGTCGACCATCACGAGCCGGAAGCGAAGCTCCACGGACTCGCGGATCTCCGGGCTCGAGCGAAGGAGCTCGCGCGCGGCAAGCTGCAAGTCCTCGAAGTCGACGACCGACTCGCGTCGCTTGGCCTGCGCGTACTGCTCCGCGAAGAGCTCGAGCAGCTCCTGCAGGAGATCGCGGTCGGAGGCGGCGAGCTCCTCGAGCGCCGCCCGTTCGAGCCCACGGCGCGCCCGCTCGTACGAAGCCGCCCGCGAACCACGGCAGCGAAGCGCGGAGAGGTCGACCAGGCGCTCGGGGAGAGACCCGGGCACGACGAGCCTCAGCGCCTCGCTCGCATTGCTTCGTTGGGTCGGAGTCGCGTCGACGTCGCGCGCCAGGCAATCCGCCTCCTCGCGAAACGCCTCCACCGCCTCGGCCAGGTTCGCTCGCTCGCCGAGCTCGAGCACGAGGTCCCGCCCGGCAGAGCGGAGCGTCTCGTACACCCCTGTGAGCATGCGTCGGAGCCCGGCCGCTCGGTACGTGGCGAGAAGCCGGATGCGCTCTGGCGCCTCGGACGAGCAGAAAGACTCGAGCGCCCGCTCGAACGCCTCCCCACGCAGCACCGCGGCACCCGAGTCCTCGAGCTCCCGGAAGCGCGGGTCGAGCCCCACGGGGAACGGATGCGCCTTCAGAAGCCGGTTGCAGAAGCCGTGGACCGTCGAGATCCACGCACCGTCGAGCTCGCGAGCGAGGTCGGGCCGGCCTCGCTCGACGAGCGCGGCACGGATCCGGGTACGGAGCTCTCCCGCGGCCTTGCGCGTGTACGTGATCACGAGAATCGAGTCGATGTCGAGCCCGAGCTCGCACACCGCACGCACGTACCGCTCGACGAGAACGGAGGTCTTGCCGGTTCCCGCGCCGGCAGACACGAACACCGTCCCCGTGGCCTCGATCGCGGCCAGCTGCTCGTCGTTCAGGCCAGGTCTCGTCTCGAGCACCGTCATGCGCGATTCACCCGGCAGATCGGCCACAGGTCGCACCACGAAGGACACCCGTCGCCCTTGGGATCGTGCTGCACGTCGCCCGCCCGAATCCGCTGGGCGTACTCCGCGGCCCGGTCACGGGCGGTCTCGGCGTGGGACCAGAACTCGTCCTCTTCGAGGTAGTCGTCCTTTGCGAAGCCCGGCAGGTCCTCCCGTGCGGACTCGCGCAGCATCCCGCGCGTCACCCGCTTCCCCGAGAGCGCCCGGTAGATGCCGCCGAGCGGCTCGACTCCGACGAGGTCGCGCAGAACGAGGGAGTAGAGCGGGATCTGGAGCCGCCGCTCACGGTCGATCGAGCGAGCGGAATGTGCGCCGGCGCCAGACTTGTAGTCCTGGACGATCCCCCTGGCGCTGAACGGGTCGAGATCGATCCTGTCGATCTTTCCGGAGAGCGAGAGGCCGTCCCCGAGCGAGAGGCCGCGCTGCAGCTCGGGCGCCGCTCTCTCCGAGCCGAACGAGACCTCGAGCTTACGCGGGACGAATTGCACCTGCGATTCGGCTTCGTCGCGGACGAAGCCCTCGAGGTCGGAGAGGAGCGTCTCGCGCAGCTCGGCAGCCTGCAGCGGCTTCAAGTCGAGCCGCACACCGGACTCGAGCGCGGTGTCGAGACATCGGCGCACGAGGTCAAGCGCAGCACCGACGTTTTCGGGAGTCACCCTCTCGGCGTCGAGCTCCCGAGGGAGCATGGCGTAGAAGCGGCTGAGCGTCGTGTGCACCACTTGTCCGCGCAGGAGAGCGTCCGGCTGGGCGTCGATCGTCTTCGGGTCGATCACCTTTTCCACGAACCAGGCGGACGAGCAGTCCGCGAAGCGCTCTAGCTCCGTCGCCGAGAAGACGGTCCGCTCCGACATCCACGAGAGGACGGCAGGGCTCGTCAGCCTCGTCTCCCTGTCGAAAGCCGTGAGCGCGCGGTCGAGCCGCCGCGACCAGCCGTTCGTGGTCGCAACCGCCCTGGCAGCATCGAGGTCGTCTACCGCCATTCGCGCGAGCGCACGTAGCCGCTCGCGCTCGCTGGGCGCGGTGTCGAGGGTCCAGGTGAGGCTCGAGAGCGAGCGTCGACGCGTGGCCCGCTCGACGTCGTCCGGCGCGAAGAGCGCGCGCAGGTCCGCCCAGAATGGGCTCGGCTCGCGAGGGACGCCCTCGTCGTTCGCCGCCTCCCGAACGAGCACCAGTCGGCGGCGAGCGCGGGTGCACGCCGTGTAGAAGAGGTAGCGGTCGCGGGAGATCGAGTTCGGACGCTCGAGTCTGCCGCCCAGCTCCCGCCGCCGGTCGTCGTCGAGGAACGGGGAGGGCCGGTCCCTTCGCGGAAAGCTCCCTTCCTCGAGGCCGAGAAGGAAGCACGCATCGAACGTGCGCGTCCGCGCGCGCTTGTACTCGAGGACGACGACGCGACCCTTGTCGCCCGCGCCGGCTGATCGGACGGTCGTCGCCTCGAGCGCGCCGAGGACGTCGTCGGGCGAGAGCGCGCCCTCGTCGGCTCGGGCGAGTAACTCGACGTCGTCGAGCGTCCGGAGCGCCGCCTCGTACGCGCGTATGTCTGCGCGCGCATCCTCACTGGCAGGCGGCGATTCGAGCCCCCAGGCGTTTCTGATCATTCTGCGCAGGAGCGTGCGGGCAGCGAGGACGGGATCGCTCTCGGAGCGAAGCTCGGGGAGAGCCGGCAGAGGTGCGCCGCGCCGACGCTCGCTCTCCTCCTCGATCCGAGCCGGATCCGTGACTGCACGACCTCGGAGGCGCCCCTCGACGAAGTCGACGGCACGGCGCTCGAGGCCCGAGAACGGAGACCGGAGGAATACGAAGAGATCCCCCCGCTTTCCCGGGCCCCACGCGTAACGCAGAAGGGCGAGGAGCGCGCGCCCGAGCGACGCGTCCGCGAGCTGGCCGCGGGCGTCGATGACGTACGGAATCGCGAGCGACGAAAACGCAGCGTCGAACAACGCTCCCCAGCGGTCGATCGAGTCGCAGACGACGCCGATCTGCTCGGCCGGCGTGCCCGCGCGCAGGAGCGAGGCGATCTCCGTGGCGACGAGCTCGGCGGTCGCTCGACCTCCCGCCCCCTCCAGGAAACGCAGTGAGCCGTCGAGCGGCGGGCCGACGGAGTCGGGATCGGAGAAGAGCATCCGCTCGAGGTAGGAGAACGACCTGGGCACAGCGCGCTCCGAGCTCGGCGGGAGCTCGTGGATCGCGCCGTCGGCGAGCCGAGCGAGGTCTTGCACGGTCCTCTCCAGCGAGGCGAAGACCGCCCGCCCCGGCTCGTAGGGCACGGACACCACGACCTCCGTGCGACCGGCGAGCGCCTCGAGCAGCGCCCACTCGGCTGCTGTCAGATCCTCGAAGCCGTAGGCGAAGACGGGCTCGCCACGCCAGGCCTCGAGCTCGCTTTCGAGCCTCTCGACCGCGCGCCGGCGAAGCAGGCTCCGGTCGCAGAGACCGAGCCGGTCGAGCTCCTCCTCGTAGCCCGCGTGAAGCGATGCGACATCTCCATCGAGCCGAGCAGGATCGACGAGCGCGGATCGGATCTCGTCGAGGGCCCCGAGGAGCGAGCCGGTGAACCCCCGAGAGCCGGCCGACCGTCCGAGCCCGTCGAGGTGAGCGCGAGCGATCGCACGTCTGACGACGAGCGCCCGTTGCACATCGCTAGCGACGGGACGCAAGCTGCCCGCGATCGCCGCGAAGACGTCGTCGAAGGTGCCGATGCGACCGGCCAGCAGAGCCTGTCTACGCCGAAGCAGGTCCCTCTCGACACGCTCGACGTCGGCGCGGTTCGGAACTACGAGCCAAGGATCGCGGTCGAGCGAATCGAGATAGCGGTCGAGGAGCAGAGCGACCTTGCCGGCATGTGCCGGCCCCACGACGAGCGAGAGCGCCATTCGCCCATCGTAGTCCTGGCCTCCGACGCGTCTTCGTACGCGCGGACGTCGACGCTACGCAAAGAGCGAGGAAATCGACGGTGCTTACGCGGCCACCATGGACTTCGGCCTTCGCCCGCGCCGAGCGACCGCGTGACCCGGCATACCGCCGGCACAGTTGTCACAGAGATCCGCCTGCCTCGAACCGCGGCGTGCATCCGTGAAGTTGACGCGCATGACTGCGCCTTTTCCTTCAGCCACTTCCTTGCCGCAGCTGTCGCACACGAGAATCGTCTTTCGGGCCACGATTTCCTCCTGAGTTCGGTATTGGCGAGAGGCAAGCCTAGAGAATCATGATGCCGAATTGCAAGTGCAAAGAGATCGGGTGTTTTCGAGGCTCGATCCCGCGAGTAGGATCGCGACGTGCGGGTTATCGTCGTTCTCGAAGGAGACCAGACAGGCCAGGAGCTCCTCGACGAGGCGCTGCGCGTGCTTGCTCCGGACGTGACCGGGATCGACCTCGAGTTCCCGCGCTTCGACCTCTCGCTCGAGTCGCGACGGGCTACGACCAACCGCGTGGTCTACGAGGCGGCCGCAGCGATCCGCGAGAACGGATACGGGCTCAAGGCCGCGACGATCACGCCGGAGGGCGTCGGCGACATCGGCTCTCCGAATCGAATCCTGCGGGAGGAGATCGGCGGGAAGGTCATCGTCCGGACCGGCCGCCGCATTCCCGGAGTCGTCCCGCTCGGAGGTGTCCATTCTCCGATCTCCGTGGTACGGATGGCCGTCGGCGATGCCTATGGCGCCGAGGAGTGGCGAGAGGGAGCGGGCGACGACGAGGTGGCGTTCCGTACGGAGCGAATCGAGCGGCGGGTCTGTCGTGCCGTCGCCGAGTTCTCGTTCCGACAGGCCGAGCGGACGGGAGCGAAGGTGTTCGGCGGACCGAAGTACACCGTCAGCCCTGTGTACGAGGGACTGCTGAAGGAGGAGATGGACGAAGCCGCCGCCCGGCATCCGGGCGTGCCGTACGAGCCACAGCTCATCGATGCGACGTTCGCTCTCCTCATCTCGTCGAGCGGTGCGCCGATGGTCATTCCTGCGCTCAACCGGGACGGCGACATCCTCTCCGACCTCGTCCTCCCGCTCTTCGGCTCGATCGCGGGATCGGAGTCACTTCTCGTCGCGTTCGACGACGACCATGTGCCGAGCGCCCTTATGGCGGAGGCGGCGCACGGCACGGCACCTGCGCTCGAGGGAAAGGACGTCGCCAACCCGATGGCGATGATCCTTGCCGGCGCGGCGCTTCTCTCACACGCGGACGAGAGCGACAGCCAGAGTGCCGGTCGTGCGATCCGTGAGTCGTGTCTCGAGGCAGTCGCCGACGGAGTCCGGACCGCGGATCTGGGCGGGCACCAGGGGACGCGCGACTTCACGGACGAGGTAATCCGAAGGGTGAAGACCAAGCTCGACGTGTGGGCGAGCCTCTAAGGGGGTTCCGAAGACGGCCCGAGCGCGGGCAACATAGAGTTTCCGTCGGCCATGCGAGTCGCGGTCCCGAGGGAGACGGCTCCCGGAGAGCGTCGCGTGGCGCTCGTTCCCGAGACCATCTCGAAGCTACGCGAGACCGGATTCGAGCTCCGGATCGAACGGGGAGCGGGCCAGGAGGCGGGCTTCCCGGACGACCTCTACCAGGAAGCCGGGGGCGAGCTCGTCGGCGCGGACGCGCTGCTTCCGGGCGCCGCGGTCGTCGCCTGCGTCGCGAAGCCCGCGTCCGAGCGAGTCGTGGCCATGGATGCGGGTACCGTCCTCATCGGGTTTCTGCAGCCGCTCACCGATCGGGGAGCGGTGGACGAGCTCCGGGAGCACGGGATCATCGGCTTCGCGATGGAGTCGATCCCGCGGATCACGCGCGCACAGTCCATGGACGCGCTCTCCTCCCAGGCGACGGTCGCCGGCTACAAGGCGGTGCTGCTCGCCGCCGACCGCGTGCCGAAGCTCTTCCCCATGCTGATGACGGCCGCCGGCACGATCGCGCCGGTGCGGGCGCTGGTGATCGGCGCCGGCGTCGCGGGGTTGCAGGCGATCGCCACGGCACGCCGGCTGGGTGCAGTCGTCTCCGCCTTCGACGTGCGGCCGGCCGTCAAGGAACAGGTCGAGAGCCTCGGGGCGTCGTTCCTCGAGCTCGGGGTTCGAGTCGAGGAGACGGAGGGTGGATACGCGCGCGAGCTGACCCCTGAGCAGCAGGCCGAGCAACAGGCGGCCCTCGAGGAAAAGATCCCGGACTTCGACGTCGTCGTCACGACCGCGGCGGTGCCGGGCCGCGCGGCGCCGAGGCTCGTGCCGACAACCGCGGTCGAGCGGATGCGACCCGGCTCG
>WNGD01001272.1_pt1 | contig 31993 bp, 31 predicted proteins | sample 5400671 | NCBI WGS metagenome assembly WNGD01 (sample SAMN13153369, study PRJNA577476) | soil metagenome | isolation source: 40 cm soil or saprolite under grassland replicate 2 | place: USA:California | collected 2016-06-15
CCGTCCGCGGAGGAAGCGGACCACGACTTCCTGTGGCGGGTGCACCGCGCGGTGCCGCCGTTGGGGGACGTGGCCATCTTCAACCGGTCGCACTACGAGGACGTGCTGGCGGCGCGCGTGCGCAAGCTCGTGTCCAAGGACGTCTGGTCCCGCCGCTACGACCACATCAACGGGTTCGAGCGGCTTCTGACCGACAGTGGCGTCGTGGTCGCCAAGTTCTTCTTGCATATCAGCAAGGACGAGCAGCGGCGACGCTTCGAGGAGCGGCTGCGCGATCCCACGAAGCAGTGGAAGCTGTCGCCAGGCGACTTCGAGGACCGGAAGCACTGGGACGAGTACGTCACCGCGTACGAAGAGGCGCTCACGCGCTGCAGCACCCCCGACGCGCCCTGGTTCATTGTGCCGGCCGACAAGAAGTGGTTCCGCAACCTTGCCGTATCGCACATTCTGGTCGAGACGCTGGAGGCGCTCGACATGCGCTTCCCCCAGCCGTCGTTCGACGTGTCGCGGATCAAGCTGGCGTAGCGGTGGTCCGGCACTTGACGGTCACCCCGTCGTTGCTTATATAACCTATCAGTTATGCAATCAACCCATGGCCTCGATGCGACGTTCGCGGCACTCGCCGATCCGACGCGGCGCGCCATCCTCGCCCGGCTCGCGTCGGGGGAGGCGTCGGTGACGGAGCTGGCCCAGCCGTTCGCGATGAGCCAGCCCGCGATCTCCAAGCACCTCAAGGTGCTGGAGCGAGCCGGCCTGGTATCCCACGGCCGCGACGCCCAGCGACGGCCCCGCCGGCTCGAGCCCAAGCCGCTCGCGGAAGCCACCGCGTGGCTGGAGCGCTACCGCCGTTTCTGGGAGCGCCGCTTCCAGCGCCTCGATGCCCTGCTCGATGAGCTCAAAACCCGAACAAGAAAGCCTGGAGATCGCCGATGAAAAGCGCCGGAACGTTGCAGCTCACCGCGCCCGGGGAGCGGGACATCGTGATGACGCGCGTGTTCGACGCGCCGCGCCAGCTGGTGTTCGACGCCCACACCCAGCCCGAACTGGCCAAGCGGTGGCTGCTGGGACCGCCCGGCTGGTCGCTGCCGGTGTGCGAGATCGACCTGCAGGTGGGCGGCAAGTACCGCTACGTGTGGCGGCACGATCGCAATGGGACCGAGATGGGGATGGGGGGCGTGTACCGGGAGATCAAGGCGCCCGAGCGAATCGTCAGCACCGAGAAGTTCGACGAGGCGTGGTACCCGGGCGAGGCCGTGGGTACGCTCGTCCTCTTCGAGCAGGGCGGAAGGACCACCCTCACCAATACCATGCGCTACGAGTCGCGCGCGGCGCGCGATGCGGTCCTCAAGTCCGGTATGGAGAGCGGCGTGAAAGCGAGCTACGACCGGCTGGCCGGGCTGTTGGCGTCGACGCCGGCCCGGGGGCGCGCATGAACGGCGCGAGTATGCCTCCGGTGCCGCGCCGCCGCTGGCGTAGCGTCGGTGCCGTCGTCGCGGGATTCGTTGCGATCGTCGCCCTGTCGCTTGGCACCGACCAGGTGCTGCATGTCCTCAAGGTTTACCCGCCCTGGGGTGAGCCGATGGCCGGCGCGCTGTTCGTGGTGGCCACGGCCTATCGCATCGTGTACAGCGTCCTGGGCGGCTACATCACGGCCCGGCTCGCCCCCCACGCCCCAGCGCGTCACGCCCTGATCCTCGGCCTCATCGGGCTCGTGCCGGGCATCGCCGGGGTGATCGCCAACATCGCCAAGCCCGAGCTCGGTCCGCTCTGGTACAGTGTCGCCGTCGCGGTCACCGGCCCGCCCTGTGCCTGGCTGGGCGGCGCCCTGTACCCGAGCAAGCAATCCTAAGGAGGGTCACATGCAGAAGATCATCCCGTTCTTGTGGTTCGACGGCAAGGCGGAAGAGGCGATGAATTTCTACGTTTCGATCTTCAAACATTCGAAGGTCGTGCGGGTCACCCGCTATGGCGACGCCGGGCCGGGACCGAAGGGGACGGTCATGTCCGCGACGTTCCAGCTCGAGGGACAGGACTTCTACGCCCTGAACGGCGGCCCGCAATTCAAATTCACGCCGGCCATATCGCTCTTCGTGAACTGCGAGACGCAGCAGGAAGTGGACGAGCTATGGGAGAAGCTGTCTGCCGGCGGCAGAAAAGACCAATGCGGCTGGCTCCAGGACAAGTACGGCCTGTCGTGGCAGATCGTCCCCACGACCTTGGGAAAGTTGCTGGGAGACAAAGATCCCGCGAAGGCAAACCGCGTCATGCAGGCGATGATGCAAATGAAAAAGATCGACATCAAGGGCTTGCAACAGGCGTATGACCGAGGCTAACGCCTCGCCGCGAATCCGCGGTACAGCAACAGGTCGTAGATGACCTTCAGCGTTCCGGCGATGAAGAAAGGCACGCTCATGAGGGAGGGGCGCGCATAGAGGAATCCCGCAAATACGGGAGCGAGAGCAGCGCCGAGCGTTCGTGCCACGCCCGTAATGCCGCCGGCCGCGGAGCGTTCTTCCGGCCCAACCACGGCCATGACGTATGACTGTCGGGTCGGCACGTCCATTTGACTGATACTGAAGCGCACCAGCAGCACCAGGATGGCGAGCGGAAGGTTCGGCATCAGCGGCACGAGAATCAGCAGGATGTTCGACGGGAGGTGTGTGAACACCATCGTCCTGACCAGGCCGAAGCGCGAGGCAAGCCGGGACGCCAGCAGCGCCGAAACCCCGGCGAGCACATTCGCCCAAAAGAAGATCACGCCGAGTGTTCCCGGGTCTACGCCGAAGCGGAGATAGAACCAGTAAGCGGCAAAGCCCTGCACGACGAAGCCGCCGGCAAACGAGTCGAGGGCGAAGAGGCCCGACAGTTTGAGAACGACATCACGTGAGCGCCCGATGCCGAAGGACCCTGCTCCAGGCACGATCACTTCGGCGGCAGGCGACAGGCCGACGAACAGCAACGCCAGCAGAACGCCCAGCACGGCGTAGAGCAGAACCACAACGCGGTAGCTCGCGACGGGCGCCATCGCCGTCTGCTGCAGCAGGTGCGACAACGTGCCTCCAGCGAGTGAGCCGGTAGCCGTGGCAATCGAGCCGGCCAGCGTGTACCATGCGAACACCGCCGTCCGGGTCCGATCGGGAACGACATGCGCCAGCGCGGCCTGCTCGATCGAAAGAAACGGCCCTACCTCGTTGCCGCTTGGGCTGATGACGCCGATCGTCCCGGCCGCGACCAGGAACACGAAGTTGCGGGTGGAGGCAAAGGCCAGGCCTGCGGCAGCCATGAGGAGGGCGCCGATGATCAGCATACGCCGCCGCCCGATCCGATCGGCTCGGGTTGTGAGGTAGAGGGAAACGACCGTATCCCCCACCAGCGTGAGGGTCAAGAGCAGGCCGGTTTGGGACGTACTCAACCCCAGGCTGGTCAGGTAGAACACCAGGACCACCGATAGCGCGCCGTAGGCGAACAGGCGGGTCGACCGCGTCAGAAAAAGCAGCCATCCATCGCGCGTCAGCACGCGCAGCAGCGAATCTGTTTGGATGCGCAGAGGATGAGCGTCAAGAAACCGGACTGAAGCAGGTGATCGGATTGTGTTTCGATGGTGACACTTGGCTCAGGGAGACTGGTCCTCTACCTCCATTGGCCGGACGGGGAGGCCGATTTCTCCCGCCCACCCGTCGGTCAGCTCGAACGTCTCGCCCATGTCGAACTGCAGGACCCGGAGCCGCCGCGCCAGATCCTTCAAGGCCCAAATGACCGTGTGCTGCACCTCCGCCGAGGACCACTGTCCGAACTCGTTGTGACTCAGGTCCGCTTGCAGGGCTCGGGCAATGCGCGCGGCGAATTGGCCATGTGGCTCCTGGGACGTCGGCGCCGCCGGCGGCTCGGTAGCTTGCCCCTCGCGTGGTCCCTTCTGGGGCCCTGCCCCGTCGCCCCAGAGCACCCACTCTAGCGTGGCGCCTACCAGGCCCCGCTCCCGCGCTCTGGCCACGATCAACCGCGCCACATCCGCCGGAAATTTCTTGCGCTGAGGCCACTTCTTGATGGCGGCTTCCGTCACCGGGGGACCGAGTTCGGCTGCGAACTGGCGGTAGGTCAAGGAGATGCCAGCCCAGGGGCTGAAGGCGTCCAAGAGGCGAGCCAATCGCTCCGAGATTGGGCCCTGTTTAGCTCCTTTTACGGACTTGACAGATGACAATTTGGTCCTAGTTTGGTGACGTAATGGGCGCCATATCAGCGTCGGTAGCGAGCCTCAATGAGGACAAGCTGTCACGCCTGCAGGCTGCCGTCAAGAGGCCCAAACAACCACGCGGGCGCGTCCATTAAAGGAGCGATGACAGGTGCTCGGACTAGGGATGATCATCGGAGTACGGAATGCCCCGCAGGTGACATGGGACCGATCAGCGACGTCTCAGGAGGACGACATGGTACGGAAGGTAGAGATGTTGGCAGCGAAAGCGGGTGCCGTCGAGGGTGAGGGTGCGCTCGAGCGTGAGGGCTTGAAGTTGGCGCAGGACATGCCTTTGAAGGAGCAGGTGATCTTCACCGGCTCCTCCGACTGGACCCCGGAACAGGCGGAGCACTACATCGATTGGCGGATCCAGTCCGTGGATTCGGAAATCGCCAGGCTGCGCACGCAGCTCGACGACCTGATCGCCTCCCGTAAGCGCTGGCTGGCCGTCACGGGCGGGCGTTCCAAGGTGTTCGGGATCGCCAACGGCAACGGGCACGGGGCCAGCGCTACCGCGTAGCGGGGTTCGGCACGTCATCGCGCCGTCTTTCACTGGGTGAGGTACCGCCCCGCAGCGGATTCCGTTGCGGGGCGGTGTCTTTAGGCCTGGCGCCGCTGGCGCGGGGTCCGCTGCGCCGGGATCGGGAGGGTGATCTCGAACGTAGTGCCGCGACCCACGGCGGAATCCACCCTGACCGCTCCGCTGAACATGTCTTGTGTGATCTGACGCACCACCGTCAGTCCGGTCCCCGAGCCCGAGCCGAACTCGCTGGTGGTGAAACCCGGCTCGAAGATCCGCTCGAGATGCTCCGCTGCGATTCCCACGCCTTGGTCCTTGACTGCCAGGCGGAGCGCCTCTCCCACCTGCACCAGGGTGACTACGACCGGTGAGTTCTGTGCCCGCGATGCCGCGACCGCGTTGCGGATGAGGTTCGTGAGCACCTGATACAGCGCGTTGGGATCACCCTGGAGAAAGACGCCGCTCGCTGAGACCTCGCCCTGGAGCGCTACGCTGCGCCTGCTGGCGAGCGGCCGTTCCAGGGCGACGCACGACCGGACCACCTGCGCGGCGTCGAACCGCTCCGAGCGGGCGAGCCCGCCCCGGGCGCGGTCCTGAATCGAGCGCAGGAACTGGATGGCCTGCTCCATACCTTCTCCCACGCCCGCGAGCTCCTGGAGCAGGTCCGCCCGGAAGCCGGGGGTGAGCGATTCCGTCGTGCGGATCAGGTCGAGGGAGAGATCCAGGCTCGCCAGGGCGGCGGTCAGTGGATTGGCGACCTCGTGGGCAATCACGCTGGGCTGCCGGGCCAATTCGGCCAGGGCGTCCGGCTCCGGCAAGCGGGGCCGGCTGACCACGGGTGGCTGGTCCACGAGACCGAGGCACAGTCCCGCGAGCTCGAGGGTGACCCGCTCCCGGCTACGACGCTCCACCCCGTCGGGCGGCGGGGCAGCGGGCTGCTTCCGCACCGGGGCGACGCACCAGGCTCCGGCGTCGTCCAGCCGGCAGCCGACCCAGCGGCTGCCCTGGATGATCGGGGCGCCCCAGCGATGCAGCGTGCTGTCGAGGTCGAGCCGGGTGTCCCCGGATTGGGACGTCGGGGCGGTGGTCATGACCGGGATCACTTCGGCGCGCGACGAGACCTCCCACAGGGTGACGACCCGTCCCTGGAGAGCTATGCTCGCCTCGCGCAACACTTCGCGACGGTGCTCTTGCATCCTTTATCAAGCTTGGGGAGGCGACTGGCCCGGTCCTAGGGCGTTTTTGCGGCACGGAGGGGTGCGAATGCGGCAGGGGGTGTCTGGCCGTCAGCCCTCCCCCTTGCGGCGCCGCTTGCCCTCCTTCTCGAGGTCCGCTCTGCGGCTGGCGACCATCACGCGATCGCGACCCTCGCCCTTCGCCTGGTACATCGCCGCGTCGGCGCTCGCGATGAGCTCCTCCGGCGTGTCACCGTGCGTGGGATACTCGGCGGCGCCGACGCTCACGGTCATCGTCCCGCCGCCAAACTCTTCGGCCGCCACGCGGGCCCGGATCCGCTCACCCACCGCAGCCGCCGTCGCGATCGGGGCCTCGATCAGCATCACCAAGAACTCTTCGCCGCCGTAGCGTGCCACGCTGTCCACGCCGCGCGTCATTTTCCGCAGGATCTCCGCGACCTTGACGAGCGCGGCGTCCCCCCCGAGGTGCCCATGCGTGTCGTTGTACTGCTTGAAGTGATCCACGTCGGCCAGCAGCACCGAGAAAGTGCGCCGCAGGCGTCGCGACCGCTGGACCTCGTTGGCGAGCGTCCCCATGAGATGTCGCCGGTTATACAGTCCGGTGAGCGCGTCGGTGACCGAGAGACGCTCCAGCTCGCCCTGACCCTCGCGCTCCCGCAGGCGGGTCACGAGGTTCTTGAACACCTGCGTCAACGTGCCCACCTCGCCGCGTCCGGCCGAGGGAATCTCGACCGAGAGATCGCCCGCGGCGACTTTCGCCGCGGCGCCCGCCAGGCGCTCGATCGGGCGAACAAGGAGCAGGCCGACGTAGGCCACCAAGCCCGCTCCGGCCAGGAGCAAGACGAGCGTCACGCCGATGCCGCTGCCGGACCCACCGGCACGGCGGAGCGCCTCTGCCCGAGGCATCTCGACCACCGCCGCCCAGCGCAGCGCCGGGACGCGCCGCAGGCTCCCGACGACATCTCGCCCGTCCGTGCGTTTGTACTCCACGATCGTGCCTTCCCGATCGATGAGCGCCTGCGCCGTCGCGGGCGGGACCTTCGTCCGCATCACCTCCGCGGAGCTGCTCCGCGACCGCAGGATCAACCGGCCCTGATCGTTCATCAGGTAGACGTCGCCCGAGTCGGCGGGCGCCAGGCGCTGCAAGATGTCCGCGACCGAACGCAGATTGACTTTCGCGAGGAGGGCGCCCACGGAGCGACCGTCCGCCTGGCGGATCGGGACGGCGAGCGCGAGCGCCGCCTTCCCCAGTCCCGCGTCCCAGTAGGCGTCGCCCACGAGCGCATCGCCCGTCCGGAGCGCGGTCAACCGGTCCTGCGTGAACTGCACGCCGCTCATCCGACCGCCGCTGCTCGTCACGAACCGGCCGCGCGCGTCGAGCACCAGCAGCGCGTCGCAGTCGGGGCAGCGCTCGCGCACCGAGTTGAGGTAGTCGCGCAGCCGGCCCAGCGCCTCCGCGTTGCCCTGGATCCGGGTGAGGTTCTCCGACACCGCGTACGCGGTCGCCGCCACGCGCAGATCGCGCAGCCGATCGCTGAGCCACTGATCGATTTCCCACGCCGCGTCGGCGCTGGCACCGCGTAGCTCGGGCGCGACCTGGTCGCCGATCGACGGCCGGTTCTGCCGGCGAGACGCGACCGTTACGGCGAGCGCGGGAACGAGCGTCGCCACCACCGCGAACACCACCATCTGGTTCCGGATGGTGTCGAGATGCAACGCGCGCAGCCGGCGCGCGATGGTTTCTTGCCAGACGGTCACCGTTCGGTCGTCCTCCCGGGGTACAGCAAAATTCACCTTCCGGCAGGCCACGCAAGGTGAGCCCGCTCACCGGTTTGGAACGCGACCCGGGCGGGCTCCTCCTTGCAACGGCATGAATAGTAGCCTATAAGGCTCCGATGAACATCCTCTTCCCCGAGCTGCTGCGATTCAGCGACGTCGGGCTCCTGCTCCTGCGACTGATGGTCGCCGTGGTGTTCCTCCCCAGCGGCCTGAATCACCTCAAACACTCCGCCGAGCGTGCCAAGAGCATCGGCGTCAGTCGCGGCTTCACGATCGTGCTCGGCTCCGGTGAGGTGCTCGGAAGCCTGGGGGTCGCGCTCGGCGCCCTCATTCAACTCGCCGCGATCGGATTGATCCTGATCATGCTCGGGGCGATCCAGAAGAAGATCTTCGTCTGGAAGACCGGTTTTTGGGGGAAGGGAGGATACGGCTGGCACTACGACCTGATGCTCCTGGTGATGAACCTCGTGATTCTCGTGACGGGGGGCGGCAGCCTCGTCGTGCTTTCCAGCTAGGTCGGGCCGGAGTACTGAGCCGTTCAGCGCTCGCGTGACGAGCATCACGCCGCCGTGGGTCGTACGTCATCACCGGATTCTGCAACGGATCACGCGGTAGACGAGACGGGTGACCGCCCGGCTCGCCGTCTCTCGATCCGTAACCCGCCACTGCACTTGGAGTAACGGCGTAAGCCACAGCCGGGCATACCCCTTGCTTCAACTCTCATGCCCCTCGACACCACCGCCCTCCTTTCTCTGCAGAGGACTGCAATGGCCTGGAAGCTGTTCGGACGCGAGACCACTCCCGCGCAGCTCCCCGCGGAGCTTCGTTCGATCCTTGCCCAAATGCAGCGCGAGCGGGTCGCGTTCGAGGCGCTCACCACCGGGGCGCGTGACTCGACTCAGCAGCTCACACGGCTTTCCCAGCCCATCGCCGAGGCCCAGAAGGTCGTGGCGGAGCTGCAGGGGCGCGTCAAGGCGCTCGAGCGGCTCGTCCCCGTGCTGGCGACCCTCGACGAGCAGACCGAAGGGGTGTCGCGGACGCAGCGCCGCACCGAGACGCAGGTCGAGCACACCGCGGAAGAGGTCAAGAACCTTCGCACCGCGATCGAGCAGTTGCGCGCCACGTTCGATGCGGCGCTCGCGCTCAAGGGCGATCTCACCAGCCTGCTCCAGTCGGCCGACGGGCTCAAGTCGCTCTCCGCCGACGCCGACACGCTGACGGGCCAGGTGCGCGACCTCTCCAACACGTTCGACCGTGCGCGGCAACGACAGGACGAACTGAATCGCGCCGGTGAGGCCGCGGCCGCTCGGCTGCACGCGCTCGAGGAGCGACAGCAGCAGGTGCAAGGAAGCGTCGGAGCAGCGCAGACCCGCGTGACCGGGCTCGAGGAGGGGTTCGCCCATCTCACGCAGGCCGCGGCCGACGCGGCCGACACCAAGCGACAGCTGGGCACGCTCAAGTCCCTCGCCGATTACGTCACGCAGAAGGTCGCCGTGCTGGAGCAGCAGCGCGAAGTGGTGGATCGCGCCGTCGGGCAGGCGACGCAGCTCGACGACGTCCTGCGGGACATCGACGCCAAGATTCGCACACACGAAGCCAACGCCAAGAGTCTGGGCGCGCTCGAGACCCGGGTCACCGAGCTCCACGCGCTCCACGGCGACCTGCTGGCGCAGTCGCGAGACGTCAGCACACGTCACGAGCAGATCTCCCAAACCGATCGGGAGCTCCAGGGACGGCTGAACGAGCTGCGGGACGAGGTCCAGCGGACGGTCCAGCGCTTCGAGCTCGAGAACCAGGGGCTCGACGCGGTCGGGCAGCGCATCGCGGAGCTGGGCGGAACGCTCACGGACATGGAGACGCGCTGCCGCTCGCTGGACGAATCGGCCCGCACCATCGGGGACGTCCGGTCGCAGGCCGACGGGCTGGCGACGCAGCTGGGCGGCATTTCCGAAACCGTGGCACACATCGAAACTCAGGTCGAGCGCCTCGGCGCCGTGCAGGGGGACGCCGAGCGGCTCTCCGACACCGTCGAGCAAATGACGCAGCGCGTGGCACGGCTCGACAAGGCGCAGCCGGCCGTGGACGCGGCGTTACAGGACTTCGCGAGCCTCAAGGGGACGCACGAAGAGGTGAAGGACGCATTGGAGCGCATGCGGGTGGCCGAGGGCGAGATTGCGCGGGTGCGCGAGGCGCAGGCCGGCACGAAGACCTGGCTCGGCGACGTCACCGAATCGGTGGCGGCCCTGCGCGGCGAGCTCGCGGCGGTGGAGGGCATGAAGCCGGCGGTCGAGTCGGTCCGCCGCGACGCCGGCCGCCTGTCGCACGCCATGGCCCAGATCGAGGGCCGGATGACGCAGACGGACGCCGCTGTCACGGCGCTCGAGGCCCGCGCCCGGAGCTTCGACGCGCTCGCCGAACAGACCCGGGCGTTGGGGCGGGAGCTCGAGCGGCAGCAGGTCGTGCTCGATTCCGCCACGGAGCATCTCGAGCGGGCAACGCAGCTGCGGGCGGAGGCGGCGAGCATCGCCCAGCGATTGGAAGAGCGCGCCGGCCAGCTCAACGGAGCCCTCAAGGGCGCCAGCGACCGCACCGCTGCGCTCACGACGACCCTCGACGATCTCGAGACTCGGGCCGGCGACCTGCGGTTCGTGCAGAGGCGCATGGCGCAGTTCGAGGAGCGGCTCGCCAAGTGGCATGCCACCGAAGAGCAGCTCATGCGGGCGCTCGCGCAGACCGCGCAACGGCAGGCCACGGTCGACGCGCTCCAGGCGGACTTATACCGACTGTTCGAGGTGGCCGAGCGGACCGTCGACCACGTCCGCTCGATCGCCGGCGCCCAGGGGCGCCAAGTGAGAAGCGCTTAGGCTGCTAGGCGCCCTGCCCAGTAGTCCTTCATCTTTATCGCCGCCCCCGGTCCGGAAGCTTCGGGTGCTGACCCAGCGCTCCCACGTGCATCCGGAGTCGGGCGCTTGAACTCCTTGTTGGTCGGCATCCTCGATGCCGATCCGGGAAGTCTGCCCTACTGGCCGGTTATCGCTGGCGGGTGAACACCGCACGCCAGGCACGGTCCTGCGCGGTCCACGTAAAGTGATCGTGGTCGACCACGGCGAGCGTGGAGGCCGGCGGCGGAGGAGGCTCGCCGGCAGCGGGCGAAATGGAGATGGCGTAGAACGTGATGCTCGGCTGGGCATCGTCTGGGATCCCCGTCAAGAGCTCCGGCGCCGACCCGACGTTGTAGACCGAGGTACTGAAGAAACGGTCGCTTGCGGAATCGAAGCCGACGAGGCCCTGGCCCTGCACCTGAGAGTGATCGAGCACTTCGGTCCATTCCAGCCGCAGGTCGTCGAACAGCGCCTTCGCTACGCGGATACCCGACACGTCGGGCGTGCCGCTGAAGTTCCCCGCGAACCAGATCTCGAACCGCCACGGTCCGACCAGGTCGCCGAGCATGCCGCGAGCGGGCTGGAGGTGGGACGTGGGACGAGCGGCCGTGACGACTGACCGGCCCCGCCCGGTGGCTTCCTTGGCCCCTTGGGCGAGGAGCCCCGGGGCGAGCGCGACGACGGCACCGAGGAGGCATGCTGCGACTGCTGCAGACCCGCGAAGGCGATCATTGCCCATGGTGTTATACCAACCAATCGTGTTATAATGTATAGATGATATAATACGTATAGTTGCTATATATCGCAAGGAGGCGATATGCCACAGTATCAGGGGCAGAAAGTCCGCTACCGGCGTAGAGGCCTGCTGCGCCTGCGGTTGCGTCAGCTGCTGGAAGCGCGCGGCTTGTCGGCCTACGGACTCGCCAAGTTCACCGGCCTCAGCCTGAACACGATCTACCGCCTCACCCGTCCCAGTGGACGGTTCAGCCTGATTCGGGCCGACACGATCGAACGCTTGTGTGGCGCCCTCCGCGTGCCCCCGGGCGAGCTGTTCGACTACAAGAAGCCGACGGCGTCGTGAGCGGGACCCGCCCAGCGACTACCCTGGGCGGAGTGTCGGACCGGACGCCGGAGCGGTAGCCTTCTAGCGGTGCGGCTGCGAATCGGCGTCGCGGCGCGCGGCCAATCCCTCGCTCAGGGCAGCAAGTGCGAGACCGTGTAGATCGCGAGCCCGACCAAGCCGCCGACGAGCGTGCCGTTGATCCGGACGAACTGCAGGTCTCTTCCCACGGCCAGCTCGAAGCGGCGCGAGGTCGCCTCCGGGTCCCACCCGGCGACGGTCTGGGCGATCAGGTCCCCGATCTCGTGGCGATATCGCTCCACCACGGTGGCGGCGAGGTCAATCACCACGTCGTCGATCTCGGCGAGCAGGCTCTCGTTCGTCAGCAGCGCCGTGCCGAACTCGCTCAGGCCGCGCTCCAGCGGTCCGGGCGCATGCCCGCCATCGGCTCGGGTCGCGTAGGCGACGATGGCGCGCCGCGTCGCTTCCCACAGGCGAGTGGAGAGATCGGCGAGGGACGGATCCGCGAGCCACTCCTCTTTCAGGGCCTCAGCCTTGGCGATGACGTCGGGAGCGTGCTGCAGGCGGTCGACGAAGTCCCGCAGCGCCGCATCGAACGCCGCCCGGAGAGGATGATACGGATCGGCGCCGATGTCGCGCAGCAGGCTCTCCACGGTCCCCATGATGCGCTGGAAGATCTGGTCGTCGACCACGCCCGGCACCCACCACGGGCTCTCGGCGCGCACCTTGTCCCGGATCACGTCCCGGTTGTCCCGCACCGCCTCCGCCGCGAGGCGCACCGCCTCATTGAGCAGCGCCTGATGGCGGTCGTCGGCGAGGACCAGCGCCAGGGTCTTACCGAGCGCCGGCGCGACGCGCGTCGCGCGGAGCCGGGCGCTCACGACTTCGTGCACCAGGACCCGGACGTCTTCGTCGGGCAGCGCCTCGAGGGTCCTCGCGAGACCGCTCGCCATCTGGCGAGCCATGCGCCGGCTGTGCTCGGGATCCGCCAGCCACCGGGCGCCTCGCTCGGCGGGCCGCACCGCGCGCAGGTTGGTGGCGATGACCTCGCGCGACAGGAAGTGATTCTGTACGAAGGTGCCAAGAATCCGCCCGATGCGCTCCTTGCGGGTGGCAACGATAGCCGTGTGCGGGATCGGCAGCCCGAGCGGGTGCCGGAACAGTGCCGTGACCGCGAACCAGTCGGCCAGCCCGCCCACCAGCGACGCCTCGGCGGTGGCGCGAATATAGCCGAGCCAGGGATACTGACCTTCGAACGCGCTCGCGCCCGCGAACACCGCGGCCGCGAGCGCCAGCAGCCCGGTGGCGCGTCGCTTCATCGCGTCGAGCTGGGTCTGGCGCACCGCGTCGTCGGGCCGCGACCACGAGGAAGCGGCGGGGGACGAGGGTGAGGACGCCGGGGTCACCGTCACGGAGCAATGATAACGGATTCGGTGTGGTGTTAGCGCAACACGACCGGCGCGCAAGCGCGATCCTCCCGCACGCCCGGGCACGCCGACCGTTCGGCCCGCGAGTTGCGGTGCTGCTATACGGGTTCCATGACCGCCACCGCCCCAGCTCCACCCCTGATCCTGATCGCGGCCCATGCGGAGCGCTCGCTCGCGAGCGTGTTCGAGGGCAGGCCCTACGCGGTGGTGCAGGTGCATACGGGCGCTCTGGCGCTCGAGTGCGTGCGTGACGTTCGCCCCGACGCGATCGTGCTCGACGCCGACTTGCCGGACATGTCGGGTATTGACGCGTGCCGGTTGCTGCACGGCGACCTGCGCATGGGGCACACGGTGCCCACCTTCCTCCTCGCTCCCCACAAGCCCACACCGGAACAGCGCGTGGCCGCCCTGCGGGCCGGCGTCTGGGATTTTTTCCCTTACCCGCCGGACGTCGATGAACTCTTGCTCAGCCTCAAGACCTACCTGCGGGCGAAGCAGAACATCGACGTCGCGCTCTCGGGGGTGGTGGATCCGGCAACGGGGCTCTACACCAGGCCCGCACTCGCCCGCCGCGCCCGGGAGCTCGGGGCCCTGATGTCGCGGGCGCGGGGAGGCCTCGCCTGCGTGGTGTTCGCCCTGGAAGCCGATCCTGCGGACCCCAAGGCGGGAAGCCTCGTGGTCCGCAGCGCCCGCGTGTCCGATGTCGTGGGGGCGTTGAGCCCGACCGAATTCGCCGTGCTCGCCCCCGGTACCGATCATACCGGCGCGGTCAAGCTCGCCCAGCGCATCGGCGGTGCATTGCGCGACGCAGTCGGCGCAGGCAGCTCCGACGCTTCCGGGGCGGCGCTCCAGGTCGGTTACGACGCCGTCAGCAACCTGAAGTACTCGCCGATCGACCCCGTCGCGTTGCTCTTGAGAGCCGCCACGGCGGTGCGAAACGGCACTCCCGAGCCGGGCTACACGTGGATGCGTCGTTTCCACGAGGCTAAGGGATCTTACAAGGGAGCCGGCATATGAGAGCGACACGTCTGTGGCCCGCCATCCTGCTCGCCGCCGCCGGCGCGCTCATCCTCGGTTGTGGCGATCCTTTACCGCTCGGCGTCGATCCCCGCGCGCCGAAGCCACACGGTGACCTGATCGGCGGCCTGCCCGGGCCGACGGGCCTCCTGAGGTGTCAGCCGCTGCCGTACGACTCCTCGACCCAGACCATCGGGCCCGATGGCGGCACGATCCAGGTCGGCCCACACTCGCTCGTCATTCCCGCGGGCGCGCTCGTGGCTCCGACGATGATCACGGCCGTGGTGGTGTCCGGCCCGGTGACCGCGGTGCGTTTCGAGCCTCAGGGGCTGCAGTTCGAGCAGACGGCGGAGCTCACGATGAGCTACGCGCACTGCAACCTGTTCGCCTCGTTCGCCCCGAAACGGATCGCCTACACGACCGACGGGCTCGACATCCTCGACTACCTGGTCTCGGTGGACGACCTGCTCGCCCAACGGGTCACCGGGGAGCTGCATCACTTCTCCGAGTATGCCATCGCCTGGTAAGACTGGCGTGAGCGAAACCCGGCAGGCCGCCGACTTCCTTCAAGAGGCCCGAGAGCGAGAGCGGGCGGCGTGTCTTCCCGAAGCGATCGCGTGCTACGAGGCCGCGGTCGCGGCAGCCGAGCGCGGCGGAGAGTGCGCGGTCCTGTCCGAAGCGCTGCGGCGGCTCGCCGTGATGCGGCGTCACCGGTCCGACGCCGCGGCCGCGCGCGCGCTGTGCCACAGGAGCTACGACGTGGCTCGGCAGGCGGGCAACGACCTGCTCGCCGCGGAGGCGCTCAACACCCTGGGCGGGCTGCACCTTTCCGCCGGCGCGCCAGAAGACGCCCGCCGGGCGTTTCTCGAGGCCCTGGAACTCGGCGGATCGAGCCGGGAGTTGCGCGCGCGGGTGGAGCAGAATCTCGGGATCCTCGCGAACATCCAAGGTGAGCTGCACGAGGCCATCGCACGGTACGAGCGGTCGCTCGACGCGTACCGGGACTGCGGCGACGAGCACGGATGCGCGCTCGCCTACCACAACCTGGGGATGGTGAGCGCGGACCGGGGACGGCTCACCGCGGCGGACGTCTACTTCCGCGAGAGCCGCGCCCTGGCCGAGCGCGTGGGCGACGTGTATCTGCGAGGACTCTGCCTGGTCAATCACGCCGAAGTGGACGTGATGCGCCAGCGGTTCGAGAACGCGCGGCAGAAGGCGGAGGAGGCCCTGGCGCTGTTCGACCAGCTGGGTGTGCGCAGTGCCAAGGCCGACGCCTATCGCGTGATCGGCATGGTGTATCGCGAGACGGGCCGCGTCGTGCTCGCCGAGTCGCGGCTCCGCTCCGCGATCGAGCTGGCGGTCGCCGGGGACGCCGTCTTGGGCGAGGCGGAGGCCTCGAGGGAGTTGGCTCTGTTGTATCAAGCCATGGGACGCAACCAGGACGCGCTGCGCCTGCTCGACACCGCCTCCCGGCTGTTTCAGCGGCTGGACGCCCGGGTGGACCTGGTCGACGTGGGCGGGAAGATGGCCGAGCTCAAGGGGGCTTACCTGGCGGTGGTGCGCACCTGGGGTGAATCAATCGAATCGAGCGACAGCTACACGTTTGGCCACTGCGAGCGCGTGGCGCGGAACGCCGTGGCGATGGCACGGGTGTTAGGGCTCGACGACCAGGACGAGACGACGGTCCTCTTGGGTGCCTACATCCACGACGTCGGCCAGTTGCGGATCCCTCATGAGCTGCTTCGCAAGCCGGGGCCGCTCACGCGTGAGGAGCGCGCCGTGGTGCAGATGCACCCGATCTGGGGGATCGAGCTGCTGGTGAACATCGAGTTCCCCTGGGACCTAAAGCCCGTCATCCGCTGGCACCACGAGAGGTACGACGGGACCGGCTACCCCGACCGGCTCAAGGGCGACGAGATCCCACTCGCGGCCCAGATCGTCGGAATCCTCGACGTTTACGACGCGCTCACGACCGCCCGGGCCTATCAACCCGCGCGGACCGCGGACCAGGCGCTGGCAGAGCTCACGCGGTACCGGCGGTGGTGGTCCGACCGCGTATTCGAGGCATTCTTGAAGGTGATCCCGCACTGACCCGCCAGGCGCGCTCGCTGATCCGCGGTCGCAGCAACGAGCGCTTCCCGAAGGAGCACGCAGGCCTCGCCCTGAATCGGGCCGATGGTCGCTGCCGCCTCGAGCATCCGCAGCGCGCGACCGGGTGAGCCGTTTGCGAGATAGGCTCGCGGCTCGTAGAACGCCAAGTTGACGTGCACGCGGGCGAGCAGGCGCCGCGCGCTCGCTGCCTCGAGGCTGTCCCCGCGCTCCGCCGTCCGCTGCAACTCCCCGATGCGGAGCTTTCCCGCCAGCGTGGCGAGCGACGGCGCCTCGCGTTCCGAACGCGCCCAGGCAAAGATCTTCGGGAGCTCCAGGCCCTGGTGCAGGTCGCGCTCGGCGAGTCGGCGCACCTCGGCCTCGTACTTTGCCAGGACGGGGCTGCGCCGCAGCGCCGGCGCCCGGTCCGTGGCCTCCCTCGCCTCGGGCCACCGCGCATAGTCGCGCCCGATCGCCTCATCGAGCCGCACCGCGTCGGCCCAACGGCCCAGCCGTTCGAGCTCGGCCGCGCGTGCCAGTTCGCCGGCGAGCCGCGCACGCACCCACCCGGAATCCATCGCCCGGCGCCCGCCGAGCATGGCGCGCAGCTCCAGCCAATCGAGCGCGTCGCCGCACACGTCCGGCGGGGGCCAGCCGTGCGGCCCGTCGAACGCCACCACGCGGAACGGCACGCGGGTGGTCCGGAACCGGTCCGCCATGGCGAACACTTCCTCGTAGTTGAAGTCTTGAGTTCCGGCGGAGCCGAAATAGGCAAACGTCGAATCAGCCGCGAACGCCGTCTCCGGACCTCCCATCGCGAACCCCAGTGCACCGCCGACGGCGATCACTCCCGCTACGTGGCCGCGGAGCGCGACGGCGAACCCCAACGCCGCCCGCGCCGTGCCGGAGAACCCCGCCAGGTACAGCCGAGTCGGGTCAAGCGACGGGTGCGCCTGCACCCACGCCAGCATCGCGTTCACGGCGGCGACGTTGGGCTCGGGCGGACCGTCGCTCAGCGTGTTGTACGAGCTCAGGACGACCCAGCCGAGGCGGGCGGCGCCTTCTTGAAATCGTTTGAGCCCGAGCAGGGCCCGCCCCCGCGGATCGAGCACGAACAGCACCGGCCACCGCCGCTCGGTCGTGTAGCCCGGCGGCAGATAGAGAGCGAATGTTTGCGAGGTGTCGGCGGTGCTCCTCACCCTCTCGTCCAGATGAGCGGGAGGCACCTGGGTACCTGCGGGACGCGAGCACACCACCACGACGGCGACCGACGTGCAGAGGGCAACCAGGAGGGGATTGTACCTCAAACGGCTCAGACTACCGCAGCCGCCTTGACGATCGATCGGACCCGGAACGCGACGACGAGCTGCACGATGCCCACGACCAGCGCGAACCACGCGATCAGCACGAGCACCGCCGCCACCGTGACCCGGGGGTACACCACCGCCGCCACCGCCAGCGCCAGGCTCAGGATTCCGCCGACCATACTCCCGCGGCCCGAGCCGCCCATCGTCTTCTGCACCCGCGCCAGCAGGAGTTGCACCAGCCCCGCAACGAGCATCCACAAAGCCACGGATACGACGATGTAGGCGACCGACAGACCGGGGTTGAAGATGGCGAGCACCCCGAACGCAGCGCTGATCACGCCCTGGAGGAGCAGCATCCACCAACGGTCGAACAGGGGGCGAAGCCGGAAGGCATAGACCAGTGCCACGATGCCGTCGACGAGCGCATATGCGGCGATGAAGGCCATGAGGACCACCAGGGTCGCGCCCGGCCACAACAGGGTGAGCACGCCGAACGTCACGCCCGCCACGCCCCGCAGCAGGAACAGCCACCAGTGATGACGTACGGCGGCGGCGACGTGGTCGGGCAGCATGGCTCGGAGTTACCGCCCCGGCACGCGCCCGTCAAGAGACGAACGTACTTGTGTCAGCCTCATCCCCGGGCCTAATTACCATGCGGATATCCACGCTCAACAGGAGGCGAACCACGTGAGACGCTTGATTCCCAGCCTCGTGCTCGGGGCTGCCGTGTTATTTCCGGCCGCCGCGCCGGCGCAGGCGGGCCACGCCAAGGTGAAAATCGTAGCGCCCGCGAACGGGGCCACGGTGAGCTCGCCGGTGAAAGTCGTCCTCCAGGCGACCGGCGTGGAGATCGTCCCTGCGACCGTGGAGCGACCCGGAACCGGACATCATCACCTGTTCGTCGATCACGACCTCACGCCGCTGGACGACACGATTCCGCGAGGTGTGACCGGAATCCTCCACCTCGGCCGGGGGCAGACTGAGTTCGTCCTGGACTCTCTCAAGCCGGGGCCGCACCGGGTGATCGCCGTCGTGGCGAATTGGAAGCACGTCCCGCTGAAGCCGCCCGTGGTCGACACGGTACGGTTCACGGTCAAGTAGTGCCGCACGTCAGCCGTAGACTGGCGCTCGCGCTCGTGCTCGCCCTTGGCGTCGCCCGGGGCGCGACCGCCCAGAGCAGCTCGAAAGGATGGAACCCGATGACCTTCCACAAGCCGAGCGACGCCGAGCTGCGCCGCGCGCTCGCGCCGCAGCAGTACGAGGTGACCCAGCACGAGGCCACCGAGCCGCCCTTCCACAACGAATACTGGGACAACCATCGACCCGGGATTTATGTGGACGTCGTGTCCGGCGAGCCGCTCTTCAGCTCGCTCGACAAGTTCGACTCGCGCACGGGGTGGCCGAGCTTCACGAAACCCCTCGAGGCGGGCAATGTCCGCGAGCAGGTGGATCGGTCGCTCTTCGCGGTACGCACCGAAATTCGGTCGGCCCACGCCGACTCTCATCTCGGCCACGTGTTCGACGATGGGCCGCCGCCCACAGGGCTGCGGTACTGCATGAACTCGGCGGCGCTCCGGTTCATTCCGGTCGACCGCCTCGAGGCGGAGGGCTACGGCCGGTATCTCCCGCTGTTCCAAGCGGCGGTGACGAAGCAGCCGACGCCCTAGCGGTACGCGACCCACGGCGTTGGTCAGTTGTTGGCCGTGGCCCGACACATGCGACCGACCCCATCGTGGGGCCGGTCACGGTCTGCGCTTCCTCCCCGCGGCATCGTTCTCGTAGCCCGGCGATGACGTACACCAAGCGTGGGTCACGCTCGCCGCCCTAGAGTCCGTTTTCCGCCGAATCGAGACTGCGACATCGTGGCGCACGGCTGCCAGCGAAGGGGGCTCGCATGTCCCACCGCAGCCGCGTTTCGATTCTGCTGTTCGCCACCGTCACGGCCTGCGAGCCGCTGGCCTCTCCCCGCACGGGTCCGGCGGACGCCCGCGCGCTCCCCCTCGGCAGTCCCTTGCCGTTGCTCACCGCCAGGCAACAGCACGGGTTCAGGCAGGGCAGCGCGCTGTTTCAAACCAGCTTCACCCCGGCGACGGGGTTGGGGCCCCTCTTCAACGCCAGCTCCTGCGCCGAATGCCACGAGGCTCCCGTGGTGGGCGGTGTGGGCGACGAGGTGGAGACGCACGCGACCGCGTACCACGATGGCGTGTGTGACGACCTGGGGCGCATCGGGGGGCCGGTCATCCAGGACAGCACGACACCGGCGCTGCACGCCGTGCTCGGCCTCGACAAGGAGCCGGTGCCGCCGGAGGCCACCGCGGTGGGCCGGCGGACCACGCCGAGCCTGCTGGGGTTCGGGCTGCTGGACGCCGTCCCAGAGTCGGTGCTGGAGGCGATGGCCGACCCCGACGACCGCAACGGTGACGGCATTTCCGGACGCCCCAACCGGTTGCCGGATGGCCGCCTGGGCCGCTTCGGCCGGAAGGCACAGATCGCCACGCTGCACGAGTTCACGAGCGGCGCCTTCATCAACGAGATGGGGATCACGAGCCCGGCGGAGCCACGCGAGCAGACGATCCGGGACGCCCCCCTTCCCCCGGGGGTCGATCCCGCCCCCGACCCCGAGCTCGGTCAGGCGGGCATCGACGCCACGGACGCCTTCGTCAAGCTGCTCGCCCCACCACCGCCTACGTTGAGCTCGTTCACCGAGCTGCAAGGCCGCCAGCTGTTCGCCGCGGTCGGATGCACCGGCTGCCACGTGCCGCTGCTCCACACCGGTCTCAACCCGGTGCGCGCGCTGAGCAACACGACGGTCTCCGCCTACACCGACCTATTACTCCACGACATGGGCCCGGAGTTGGCGGACATCTGTCTTGGCCAGGCGACGCCGGCGGAGTTCCGAACCGAGCCGCTCATGGGAGTGCAGTTCAAAGAGGTCTTCCTGCACGACGGCCGCGCCTCGTCGATTGAAGCGGCGATCCAGCTCCACGCCGGCGAGGCTGCCGGTGCGCGCGACCGGTTCCTGGGGTTGTCGTCGCAAGAGCGCGCGGCCCTGCTGCGTTTCGTGAGCGGCCTCTAGCGGCTCACACTTGCCCCACGCGCAGGGCCAGGGGCCAGCGCACCGTGCGGACCGCCGTAGCCGGTTGCCACACGGCCTCGAGCCCGCGGCGGAACGACGCGAAGGGGCCCTGCCCTTCCGCCTGCTCGAGCGCCCACACGGCGGACCAGGTCCCCACGTAGCCGACGAGATCCTCGAGCCGCCACTCGAGCCGGATCTCGAACGCGGGCGCGTCGAGCTCCCGGAACGGAAACGGCAACGAGCGGTACCCCTCGTCCACGTGGCGACGCTCGGGCGGCCAGTACGAGGCCAGGACGTCCCGGTAGAACGGACGGATGACCGCATCCAGATCGGCGTCTACCGTGACCACGCCGTAGCTGATCAGGGCGACGACCCCGCCGGGCCGGGTCACGCGCCGCACCTCGGCGAAGTACGCCGGGAGGTCGAACCAGTGGGCGGCCTGCGCCGCCGTCGCCAGGTCCGCCACGTGCTCCGGGAGGCCGCTTGCCTCGGCGCGGGCGCAACGGTACTCCACCTTGGGGTGCGACGCGGCCCGCGCGATCTGCTCGGGACTCGCGTCGGTGGCCACGACCTGCTCAAAGACGCCGGCCAGGCGCACCGACAACTGCCCGGAGCCGCAACCCGCGTCCCACGCGAGGCGTGTCGCGGGTGCGAGTCGCGCCAGGAAGTCGGCCAGCGCGGCGGGGTAGGACGGGCGACGCGCCGCGTAAGCGCCCGCCACGTCGGAGAAATGATCTTTGAAGCGCCCCGACGACGTCACAGATCCAGCGTCCAGGTCTCCGAGACGAGGTCCTTGCCGAAGCTGTGGTTCTTCTCTTTGCGCACGACCCGGAAGCCCGCCGCCTGGTACAGGCGTCGGGCCGCGCGCAGCTCACTCTGCGTCCAGAGCGTGACGGTGCGATAGCCCGCCTGGCGGGCGAAGCGCACGCACTCACCCACCAGCCGCGTCCCGAGGCCCGCCCCACGCGCCGTGGGCTCCACCAGCAGCAGCCGCAGCTGGGCCACGGTCTTCGATCGCTCGACGAGGAACACCGAGCCCACCGCCTCGCCGTCCTGCTCCGCGATCCAGCACCGCTCTCGTTTTGCGTCATACTGCTGGACGAACCGTGCCACGATCTCGGCGACGAGCGCCTCGAACCGCTCGTCATAGCCGTATTCCTGGGCGTACAGGACGCCGTGCCGGTGCACCACCCAGCCCAAGTCGCCGGGCTGTGGCGGCCGGAGCACATAGGAGGCCGGAGCCTCCGCGCCGTCCCCCAGCAACCGCTCGATGGTGTGCATCGCGCCGACCACACGCGCCTGCGCCGCCGGGGCCAGGCCGGCGAGCATCGCGGCCACCTCGTCGTGCGAGCGGGAATTGAGGGGCGCGAACACCTTCCGGCCTTGCGCCGTGAGGGAGAGGTGGCTCTGGCGCCCGTCGGCTGCGGAGCGGGTCTTGAGGACGAGCCCGCGCCGCTCGAACCCGCGCAGGATACGACTCAGGTAGCCGGGGTCGAGCCCCAGCTCGCGGCCCAGCGCCGTGGCCGTCGGCTTGTCGCGGTGGGCGAGCTCGTACAAGACGCGCACCTCCGTCAGCGAGAAGGGACTCCGGTACGCCCCTTCGTGCAGCACGCCGATCTTCCGGGTGTAGAACCGGTTGAAGCGGCGGGCCGCCTCCACGCGCTGCTCCAGGTCACGCGCCGCCATGGAGTCAATGTCCGCGAGATACTTGACTCTGTCAAGTACTTCCTTCTTTGCCGGGCCCGTTTAGATTGCGCTGACTCCTATGGCCGACGCCCCGACCCGACCCCCCAAGAAGACCATCACCCCCGGTGCCTGGCAGGAGGCGCGGGCCCTCGTGTACGCCCATCGCGGCCGCCTGTCGCTGGGGCTCGCGCTGCTGCTCGTGAACCGGCTCGCCGGCCTCGTTCTGCCCTCCTCCTCCAAGTGGGTGATCGACCGGGTGATCAACCAGCACCACCCCGAGCTGCTGCTGCCGCTCGCGCTCGCGGCTGGCGGTGCCACGCTCGTGCAGGCCATCACCGGCTTCGGCCTTTCGCAGATCCTCGGCGTGGCCGCCCAGCGGGCGATTACCGACATGCGGCGCACCGTGCAGGCCTACGTCCTCCGCCTGCCCATCAGTTACTTCGACTCGACCAAGAGCGGCATCCTGATCTCGCGGATCATGAACGACGCCGAGGGCATTCGGAACCTGGTCGGCACCGGCCTGGTGCAGCTCGTGGGCGGCCTGGTGACGGCGGCGATGGCGCTGGGCGTGCTGTTCTACCTCAACTGGCGGCTCACGTTGATCGCCATTCTCATCCTCGCCTGCTTCGGCGGGGGGATGGCGTACGCGTTCACCAAGCTGCGGCCCCTGTTTCGCGACCGCGGCAAGCTCAACGCCGAAGTGACCGGCAGGCTGGGCGAGACGCTCGGCGGCATTCGGATCGTCAAGGCGTACCGGGCGGAGCGGAGCGAGCGACTCGTGTTCACCCGCGGGGCGAACACGCTGTTCCGCAATATTGCCACGACCATGACGGGCATCTCGGGTGTGGGTGCGTTCGCGACGATCATCGTCGGCGCTATCGGCATCCTGATGATCCTCGAGGGCGGGCACGCCATCCTCTCCGGCGCGATGACGCTGGGGGATTTCTTCATGTACGCCGTCTTCATCGGTCTCGTGGCCCTGCCGCTGATCAACATCGCGTCCATCGGCACGCAGATCACGGAGGCGTTCGCGGGGCTGGACCGGATCCGCGAAATCCGCCGGCTGGTCACCGAGGACGCCGAGGATGGCGCGCGGTCGCCGCTCGCCGATGTGGTTGGGGACGTCAAGTTCGAGAACGTGAGCTTCGAGTACGTGCCCGGAGCGGAGGTGCTCAAGCACATCTCGTTCCATGCGGCGGCGGGCTCGACCACAGCCCTGGTCGGCTCCTCGGGCGCGGGGAAGAGCACGCTGATCAATCTCGTGCTCACCTTCAATCGCCCGAAATCCGGGCGCATCTTCGTGGACGGTCGCGATCTCGCCACGCTGCGGCTCGCCGACTATCGCCGCCAGCTCGGTGTGGTGCTGCAGGACAACTTCCTGTTCGACGGCACCATTGCGGAGAACATCGCGTTCGCCCGGCCGCACGCGACCCGCGACGATATCGAGGAGGCGGCGCGCATCGCGCATTGCGATGAGTTCGTGCGCCGCTTCGAGAAGGGCTACGACACCGTGGTGGGGGAACGAGGCGTCAAGCTGTCGGGCGGCGAGCGCCAGCGGGTCTCGATCGCGCGGGCGATCCTCGCCGATCCGCGCATCCTGATCCTGGACGAGGCCACGTCGAGCCTCGACTCGGAGAGCGAGGCGGCCATTCAGGACGGGCTGCGCACGCTGCGGCGTGGCCGCACGACGTTCGTGATCGCGCATCGCCTCTCGACCATTCGTAGCGCCGACCAGATCCTCGTGATGGAAGGAGGCGAGATCGTCGAGCGCGGCACCCACGCGGCATTGCTGGCGAAGCACGGCCGCTACCGCCAGCTGTACGACAAGCAGTACCACTTCGAGCAGGACCTGTTCGTGAACCCCGGCGAGGATTTCACTCCCGAGCCGGAAGCGCCCGTCGCCACACCACCGCTGACGCCTCCGGCCCGCCTCTGACCCCTGCCGCCGAAGCCCTCTTGCGGCCGTCTCGGGTGGGGGTACACTAGGTCCGAGCATTTCACCCGGGAGGTTCCATGCGTCGTGTCGTCGCTTCCGCTGCCGCGGTGTTTCTGGTGACCCTCAGCACGACCTGCGACCGCAGCCCAACCACCGATTTGCACCGCCCGCTCGCATTACGAGCGGATGCCGATCGCGTGCCCGAGGCGCGGAACTTCGTCGCCCATCTCGTCGGCGCGAACGAGGTGCCGAGCCACGATACGCCAGCCGTCGGCGAGATCAAGCTGCAGCTGAGCGACGACGGCACGGAGGTCGCGTACCGGCTGATTTCCTCGAACATCGATAACGTGTTCATGGCGCACATCCACGTGGCGCCGGCGGGAGTGAACGGCCCGATTGTCGTCTTCCTCTTCGGACCGGTGGCCCCCGGGGGCGGCCGGGTTGATGGTGTGCTGGCGCACGGCACGTTTACGGCCGCGAACCTGATCGGGCCGCTCACCGGCCATCCGCTGAGCGACTTGATCGCGGCGCTCTCCACCGGCGGCGCGTACGCCAACGTGCACACGAACGACGGCGTGGCGCCCACGAACACCGGGCCGGGGGATTTCCCGGGCGGCGAAATCCGCGGCCAGATCGACGTGGCCGGTCCGACGCCGTAAACGACGTCGTCCATGCCCCTGATCGACACGAATCATCAGCGCGCCGCGCTGCTCGTGCTGCTGCTGGGCGTTGCGCTGGTCATCGCGCTCACGCCTTACGCCACGGGGCTCATCGGCATTCCCGTCCTGTACGCCGTGTTCACGCCCGTGCACGAGTGGTTGTCGCTGCGAGTCCGACCCAAGATCGCCGCCAGCCTGGTAGTCGCGCTCGCCCTGTTCCTGATCGTCGTGCCGGGGGTCTCGTTCGCCGGCTTGATCGTCGGTCAGGCACAGGAGATCGCCGGTGGTGTCATCCGGAATCCGTTGCTCGGTCGCCTGCGGGAGTTGAAGCTCGGCGGCATGGACCTGGGACCACGGCTCGCCGACCTGGGGGCTCAGGTCGTGGGCTGGATCGGCTCGTCCGCCTTCGGGTTGGTCGGCACCGCGACGCGGCTCGCGCTCAACCTCACCATCTCGCTGTTCGGCTTGTTCTACCTGTTGCTGCGGCCGGGCGAGACGTGGGAGGCCGTGAGCCCGTACATCCCGTTCTCCGCCAAGAACACCGAGAAGCTGCGCCAGCGGTTTCGCGACGTCACCACCTCGACCATCATCGGCACCGGTGTTACCGCGGCGATACAGGGAACCCTCGTGGGGCTCGGCTTCTGGCTCACCGGTCTCCCGAACGCAGTGTTCTGGGGTGTGGTCACAATGGTGTTCGCCATCCTTCCAGTCGTAGGGAGCGCCCTGGTGTGGGGACCGGGGGCGCTCGCCCTGATCCTGGGCCACCACGCCCTGGCCGGCGTGCTGCTGGCACTGGGTGGCGCGGTGATCGTGGGGAACGTGGACTATGTCATTCGTCCGATGGTGTTCCGCCGCTGGGCCAACATTCACCCCCTCGTGACGTTGGTCGGCGCGCTCGCAGGCGTGCCGTACTTCGGAATCCTGGGACTGCTGATCGGCCCGCTGGCCCTTTCGTATTTCTTCGAACTCGTGAAGATGTACAGGGAAGAGTATCTCGGCTGACAGAACAGGCCACGGCTAGACGCACAGACGCGCAGCGGTGAACAGGTTTCCGGGAGCAGGTCATCGCTTCCCGACCCGTGGCACACGCGCGACACCCCTCCCTTTCAGAGACCGGAAACCTCCGGAACCCGCCCGGTGTAGGTACGAACAACTTCGTACATAGTGAGCCGATGTCGAAGCGCGCTCCAACAAACGCGGAGCTCGAGATCCTGCGCGTGTTGTGGCAGCGCGGTCCGTGCACCGTGCGCGACGTCCACGAGTCCCTCGAGCACGCCAGGCCGGTCGGCTACACCACCGTCCTCAAGCTGCTGCAGATCATGGTCGAGAAGGGGCTGGTGAGGCGGAATGAGTCGGCGCGCTCGCACGTGTACGCCGCGGCGGCGTCCCAACGGGCCACTCAGCGGCGCATGATGGCGGACCTGGTACGGCGCGTGTTCGGAGGCTCGACGCTCGGGCTCGTGCTCTACGCCCTGGAATCCACACCCGCCACGGCTCCGGAGCTCGATCAGATCCGCAGACTGCTGGACGAGAAGAACGGAGGAGGTACATGGTCATGACGCACGCGCTCGGCTGGGCCCTCGTGGACTCGCTGTGGCAGGACGCACTCGCCGCCGCCGGGCTCGCGGCTCTGCTCGCGCTCATTCCCGTGCGGGCGGCCCGCGCCCGCTACGCCCTCGCCACCCTCACGCTGGGGCTGATGCTCGCCCTCCCCCTCACCACGGCACTGCGGGTGAGCGGGGCGTCGCCCTCGACCGGCGACGTGGTGACCGCCACATCCCCGGTCGCCCCGGGGTCGATGTCGGACCCCGGCCCGCGAGCCGTATCCGCAGCACCGACCGTCCTGGCGCCAGTCGCCGGCCGGATCCGCGCGGCTATCGAACCCGCGTTACCGTGGGTCGTCCTCGTGTGGTTCGGTGGTGTTGTGGTGTTGTCGCTGCGCCTAGCATCGGGTTGGCTCGTGACGCGGCAGCTCGGTAGCGTGGGAACGTCGTCCGCACCCGAGTCGTGCCGCGAGGCGGTGGCCCGTCTGGCGGCGCGGCTGCGCATCAGTCGGCCCGTGCGCGTCCTCGAGTCGGCCGTCGTGCAGGTGCCCGCCGTCATCGGGTGGCTGCGCCCGATGATCCTCCTCCCGGCGAGCGCGCTGACGGGGCTCACCCCGCTGCAGCTCGACGCGCTGCTCGCGCACGAGCTGGCGCACGTGCGACGATACGACTATCTGCTCAATCTCATCCAGTCGGTGATCGAGACCCTGCTGTTCTACCACCCGGCGGTGTGGTGGGTCTCGCAGCAGGTGCGCGAAGAGCGCGAGCACTGTTGCGACGATCTCGCCGTCGCCGTGTGCGGGGATGCGCACTTCTACGCGCGGGCGCTGCTCAGCATGGAGCGGCTCCGCGTCACGCCGCCCGCGTTCGCTCTGGCCGCGGCGGGGCGCGGTGGCACCCTCATGGGCCGGATCCGGCGGCTCGTGGCGCCGGTGCAAACGGAGATCTTCCCCCGCTGGATGGCCGGAGTGGTCGCCGTGACACTCGCGCTCGGCGGTGGCGTCCACCTGGCGAGTGGGGCGGCCGCGACGAGCGACCGCACCGGCACGCCCACGGCGAGCTCCGATTCCCTGATCCATCGCGTCGAGGCGCTACGTGACCCGGTTGCCCGACATGCGGCGGTGAAGGCACTCGGCAAGCGGCGCGACCCGCGGATGGTGACGCCGGGGACGCCGATGAGAAGGTCCAGCGCGAGGCGGTCGAAGCTTTGGGGAAGGAGAGGGGCGACGCCGGCGTAGGCGCCCTCATCGACATCGCCAGAACCCACCCGAACCCGGCCGTCCGCCGCAAGGCCGTCAAGACGGTTGGTGAGATTGCACCGCCTGAGGTGCTGCTCGGAGTCCTGGTGGAGGTCGCGCGCCGCGACCCCGACGACGTGGTAAAGCAGAAGGCCGTCGAAGCGCTGGGGCGCCTGGACACTCCGGAAGCCGTCGCGCCGCTGGCGCGACTGGCCCGAGCCGAGTCCAGCGCGCGGGTGCGAGAAGAGGCGGTGGAGCAGTACGCCAGCAGCGCGGCGCCCGAGTCCGCCCTGGTCCTGCTGGCTGACAGACTCGCGAACGACAGCTCGTCTGACGTTCAGGTCGAGGCGGTCGAGCGCCTGGCGGAGCTGCCGGACGGGCTCGGAATCCGGGCACTGCGCGAGGCAGCCCGCTCCCACCCGAGCCGTCAGGTGCGGGCCGAGGCGCGACGCCGCCTGGAAGCGCTTCGCTAGACCGTCACGGGGGCGGTGGGGGGCCCGGCGTGAAACGCGCCGGTCCGTTGGGCCGCACCAGGTCGAGCGGATCGACGGTGATCTCCCCATAGGCGGCGAACCAGTGGAGGTGGGGTTTGGTCACACGCCCGGTCGAGCCCGCGTGGCCGATCGCCTGGCCAACGTCGACCGTGTCACCCGGCGCCACCAGCACGCGGCTCAGGTGGAAATAGCCGGTGACGAGACCGGCGCCGTGGTCGATCAGGACGGTGGTCCCACTGTAATAGAGATCGGCGACCAGGGCGACGACGCCGCGGTTCGCCGCCCGCACCGGCGCGCCCCACCGCGCGGCGAAGTCGACACCCCAGTGACGGCTTCGCAGTACCTCGTTGAACACGCGTGCCACGCCGAACACGCTCGTCACTGCGCCGCCGCTTGGGCGCACGAACGGCGCCTGCCACAGCCGCGGGGTCTGGTGCGCCCGCCGTCTCACCTCCTGCACCATCTCCTGCTCGAGCCGGATGCGCACGGCCAGAGACTCCGGTGGCTCGGCATACTGAGGAGCGACGCGGAGCCGCTCCCGCGGAACCCGCCGCCGCGCAACCCGAAGCGTCGCGAGCAAGGTGTCGTCCGCGTCGACGCCGCGCTGCACCACGACGTGGGCCGTCGCACTGTCGCGGGCGCCGAACGGCACGGCGCCGAGCGCTCGGAAACCGTCCGCGAACCGCTCGAAGTGCAGCGGTTCGCCGGCCAGCTCGCCCGACACCACCGCCACGCTGTCGCCGGCCGCCGGGTGCACCACGACCCTCACCAACGAACCTTCGACGGGCACCCGAGGCCACCAGGCGACACGCGGCGGCACGGAGGGGGGGGCTCCCTGGCCCGTGGCAACCGCCGGAACGAAGCACAGCGCGAGAGTAACGAGGGATTGGAACGGGGTCGGCATGGGCAGGATACCCGGCCCCGACTGCCGTGATCCAGTCTGTGCGTTAGCGCCCGGACAGCGCGCCGCGCGCGATCCCGAGCTCGGCGCGCGCGCCGTCGCTCTGCTGCATCCGCGAGAGGTAGACGCGATAACCGGTCCGCGCGGCCGCGACGTCGCCCGCCAGCTCCGCCGCGCGCGCTGCGCCGAACAGGCTGCGGGACCGCCCCGGCTCGCGCCGCAACGTCGCCTCGTAGGCCGCTCGCGCGGAGGCGTACTGCCCGACGGCGAGCAGCAGGTCGCCCTCGAGCTCTCGCGCCGGCAGGAGCTCGCCCGGCGTCACCGGGTGCTTCGCAGTCACGTCCTCGATGTCAGCTGCGGCCTTGGCCTCCCGGAGCGCGCCGGCGGTGTCGCCGGCCGCGAGCAGCAACCACGCCGCCACGGCCTGTCGCTTGATCCCGACAATGCGAGACCAATTGTAGCCCGGCCGCCCCGCCAGCTCCGCTTGGATGGCCCCGAGGGCCGCGACCTCCGCGCGCGCCTGCGCCGTGTCGTTGCTTCGGGCTGCTCCGATCCCGCGCGCGAAATGCCCGAGGGCCTCGCCGATACCGCCCTGCCCCGCCGCGCGTACGGGCAGACGCGCCGCCGCGGCCCACTCACCCCGCTCGAGCGGCACGCGGGCCTCCATGGCCGTGCGGTTGTAGTTCGTGACCAGCACGTCGGTCGAGAGCGCCGTACTGAGAGCCAGCCCCTGCGCGACCGTCCGCCGCGCCGCCGAGTCCCGCCCTTCTTGCAGGTAGCCGTACACCATGTAGTCGAGGGCGTGGAACTGTTCGGGGGCCACACCCCGGAGGCGCTGCGCGTGCGCGTACTCGATGCCGGCATCGAGGGACCGCTGGTTTGCGGCGATCGTCTCGTCCCAGAGGCCAAGCCGTACGAAAATGTGGGACGGCATGTGCTGCGCGTGCGGCGCGGAGGGCGCGATCTGCGCGTAGCGACGGGCGGCGTCGAGCCCGAGAGCCGCCAACTGGGGAGAGTCGTTGGCGTGGATGATGTAATGCGCGAGTCCCGGGTGCTCCGGGAAGCGGCGGAACAGGGGATTGAGGATCGCCGCTGCCTGCCGCTGTCTGGTGAACGTCGTGTCGGTCGGCGACGCGGTCGCGACGAGCGAGAGCGCGTAGTAAATCGCGACCTCGGGATCGTCGGGGAAGTCGCGATACACGCGCGCGAGCGTATCCGAGTAGGCCAGGAGCCGGCGGCTGTTCGGCGTCGTCTCGTGGTCACGGTAGAGCGCGCCGGTTGCGGCGAGAAAGCCGCGCTCGCGCGCCGTGGGTGCGCCGAGCGCGCGGGCCCGCACTGCGGCGACCGCGCCCTGCCGCAGGTCGTCACCCGACGGGCCGCCCACGAAGGGGTTCCCCCAGTAGTTCAGCGCAAGTCCCCAGTACGCCAGCGCGCAGGTCGAGTCGCTGGCCGCTACCGCGCGGAACGCTCGACCGCCTTCCTCCCACCAGAAGGAATGCAGCAGCGCCATCGCCCGCTCGAAGCGCGTCTGCGCCTCGGGGGTGCACGACACCGGGAACACCACCCGACCGAGGGCCTCGGCCTGATGCGGGTGCGGCTCCTGCGCGGCGAGGCGACCGACCACTCCGAGCCAGAGGACGACGGGCACGGCCAACCGGGAATCAAGGCTCATGGAGCTCTAATGTGCATCATCCCCCGATTATCTTCCACAGCGACCCATGAGGCTTTCGCTGCGGTTCATCATTCCGCTGTTCCTCGCGCTCGGGGCCCTCGCCTACGCGGTGGTCCCGCTGGTCGACAAGCTCGCCCTGCAGTGGTTCGAGCGGGATCTGGACCTCCGCGCCACGCTCATCGCCAGTACCGTCCAGGAGCCCTTGCGGGATCTGATCCGCGCCGGCAACCGCACCAGGCTGCTCCAGTTTTTCACCCGGATCTCCCAGGACGAGCGCCTCTACGCCGTGGGGTTCTGCCCCATGGGCCTCGGCGAGCCCATCGCGACCCCGACGCTGCCGGCGGAGATCCGCTGCGCCCGGCTCGAGCCGTACTCGAGCCCCTCGGGACAGCTGCTCCAGAGTCCCGACGGCCCGCTGCTCGTCTCGGTCCGGTCCCTCGCGGTTGAGGGCGCGCCCGCCGGGACTCTGGTGCTGGTGCACGACATGAGCTTCGTGGCGCGGCGCAGCGCGGAGACCCGCAAATACCTCTTTTATTTCTTCGTCGCCCTCGGGGCCATCGTCGCCCTCATCACGGTCGTCATCGCCCAGCTGAGCTGGCGCGGCTGGGTCCACGGTCTCCGCGCGCTGTTACGGGGTGAGGGACTGGTGCGTCCCTCGGATGGACGCGAGGTGCGCGAAATCCCGGAGCTGCGCCCCATCGCCAGCGACCTGCGCGCCTTGATCCGAGACCTCGAGGCGGATCACCGATCGCGCGACGAGGATCAGCTGGCATGGACGCCCGAGACGCTGCGCGCGATCCTTCGGACCGATCTGCCCGGGCACGAGGTGATGGTCGTGTCCAACCGCGAGCCCTACATCCACGTCCGCCAGGGCGACCGCATCGCGCTGTGGCGGCCGGCGAGCGGCCTGGTCACGGCGATGGAACCGATCATGCGCGCCTGCTCGGGCACGTGGATTGCACACGGTGGCGGCTCCGCCGATCGCGAGGTGGTGGACGAGCATGCCCACGTCGCGGTGCCGCCGGAGCAGCCGGCCTATCAGCTACGCCGCGTGTGGCTGACGCCCGAGCAGGAGGCCGGATATTACTATGGATTCGCGAACGAGGGGTTGTGGCCGTTGTGCCATATCGCCCACGTGCGTCCGATCTTCCGCACGTCCGACTGGGAGCAATACGTCACGGTCAACCGGACGTTTGCCAGCGCCGTGGTGGAGGAGGCAAAGTCACCCGACCCCATCGTGCTGGTCCAGGACTACCACT
>WNGD01002370.1_pt1 | contig 31900 bp, 40 predicted proteins | sample 5400671 | NCBI WGS metagenome assembly WNGD01 (sample SAMN13153369, study PRJNA577476) | soil metagenome | isolation source: 40 cm soil or saprolite under grassland replicate 2 | place: USA:California | collected 2016-06-15
GCCGCCGTCTTCCTGAAGGCCGCCGACCTCCTCGCCACGCGCTGGCGCGCGATGGTCAACGCGGCCACGATGCTGGGCCAAAGCAAGACGGCATTTCAGGCCGAGATCGACGCCGCCTGCGAGCTGATCGACTTCTGGCGCTTCAATGTCCACTACGCCGAGCAGATTCATGCGGTGCAACCGCTCTCGCCCCCCGGAGGGGGGACATGGAACGCGCTCGATTACCGCGGTCTCGAAGGCTTCGTCTACGCCATCACGCCGTTCAATTTCACGTCGATCGGCGGCAACCTGCCGACGGCCCCGGCGATCATGGGGTGTACGGTGGTCTGGAAACCGGCGGCCACCGCCGCCTACTCGAACTACCTGCTGTTCCGGCTGCTGCAGGAGGCGGGGCTGCCGCCGGGCGTGATCAACTTCGTCCCCGGTCCGGCCACCGTCATCAGCGAGCGTCTGCTGGCCGACCGCCACCTCGGCGGCATCCACTTCACCGGTTCCACCGAAGTGTTTCAGACGCTGTGGAAACAGGTGGCGGCTAATCTGACGGGCTACGCCGATTACCCACGGCTCGTCGGCGAAACGGGCGGCAAGGATTTCATCCTCGCGCACGCGAGCGCCGACGTCGACGCGCTCGCCACCGCAATCGTGCGCGGCGCGTTCGAATATCAGGGCCAGAAGTGCAGCGCCGCCTCCCGCGCCTACGTGCCCGAGTCACTCTGGCCCAAGGTGCGCGAGCGGGTGCTGGGGATGCTGGCGGACGTGCGCGTCGGCGATCCGGCGGACTTCCGCAACTTCATGGGCGCGGTGATCGACCGGAAATCATTCGACAAGATCAAGCAGTACGTCGAGCAAGCGAAGGGCGATCCGAAAGCCAAGCTGCTGTTCGGGGGCGAGTGTGACGACGCCGACGGCTATTTCGTGCAGCCGACCGTGATTCAGGTCGAGGACCCGATGTACCGCACGATGTGCGAGGAGATCTTCGGCCCGGTCCTGTCGCTCTACGTGTATCCCGACCGACAGTGGAAGGAGACGCTCGCGCTGGTCGATCGCACGTCGCCCTACGCGCTGACCGGGGGAGTGTTTGCGCAGGATCGCACCGCGCTCGCGGAAGCGGATACCGCGCTGCGCTACGCCGCCGGCAACTTCTATCGCAACGACAAGCCGACGGGAGCCGTGGTGGGCCAGCAGCCCTTCGGGGGCGCGCGAGCCAGCGGCACGAACGACAAGGCCGGGAGCCTGCTCAATCTGATCCGCTGGACCAGCGCCCGGGCGATCAAGGAAAACTTCGTCCCGCCGCGCGATCCCTGGTATCCGTTCATGGCGGAGGCTTGAAGGCCCCGATCCTGGTGTGGGCGTTGGCGGCCGCGTTCCTGCTGCTCGTTGCGTCGTTGCTGATCGGTTCGTTCTCAAAACCGGAATTCCCGCCATACGAGCTTGGCCCCCATCCCGACAGCACCTACACGCTCGATGCTTCGCGTGGTGACGAGTGGCGTTGGTGGAGGGGGGGGGACGTCGGCTTCAGACGCAATCACGTAATCACGGCGCCTGGGGCTGGAGCCGTCGATCTGGGTGCGGTGACATTCGATTCGGTAGCAGAGGTTCCGGCGGAAGGCTACGTCGCGACGAGCTTCACGGCCGACACGGTCAACGCCGCGATCGGTAAATGGTACGACTACAGCATGTGGTCCCACCTGCTGACATCCAGGCACCACGTCTACGCCGTGCGTACCGCCGCGGGCGAATTCGCGAAACTCGAGATCCTCGCGTACTACTGCCGCCAGGTCGGTCCGGCCTGCTACACGATCCGCTACAAAACAACGCGCCCCCGACCAGCATCGTCGGGGGCACGTAAATGAGAGACCGGGCGGTTACTTGTTGGGCGGCAGGATCTTGAACATTCCCGTTCCGCACACAGGACAGACACCTTTGAGCGCGGGGCGGCCGTTGGCCATCTTCACCTGCTGGGCGTTCGAGATCTTGCGCTTTGCCTTACACTTCACACAGTAACCTTCATCCGCGGCCATTGGGCTCTTTCCCTTTGCCATTGTCGGTCGCTCCTCCAGTTCAGGGGCACGGCTGGGAACGGGAAGCTGCAAGCGCCAGACAACATAATAGGGTCCCGCTAGCCGGTGGTAACCGGACCGTCGTGAAACCCATTGCGTTTGTGCGTTCCGTCACAGAAGGGTTTCGTCGCCGAACCCCCACATCTGCACAGCACAACGACTTCCGCCAGTTTGCCGTCTTTGCGGGGTGGGGGCGTCAATTCGGTCCCGTCAGGCGTCACGATCCGCACCGGACCCTCGATAATGAGGGGGCCGTTCGACTTGGGAGTTATGGTTACCTGGGTCATCCCGCGAATATAGCGGCACGGTTCCCCCGCCGGCGGGGTATCTCTCGCGTGCGTGGCCTCGTTGTTCTCTGCGCCGTCCTCACGGCCTGCCTCGCCGAGCGTGGTCCGTTCACCAACCGCATGGCCCATTCGGGGACGAGGTACCTCGCGCGCGCTGCACGCCAGCCGGTCAGTTGGCAGCCCTGGGGGCGCGACGCGTTCGCCCTCGCCGCCAAGCTCGACCGTCCCGTCCTGCTCTACATCGGGAGTGACGCCTGCCGCTGGTGTGCGGAAACCGACCGCGCGATCTACACCGACCCCGAGATCGGTTCGCTCATCAACGCCCTCTTTGTCCCGATCCGCGTCGATCGCGACGAACGCCCCGAGGTCGCGCAGCGCTATCAGGCCGCGGTCGAGCGTTTGGCAGGCCTGCACGGCTGGCCGCTCACGGTGTTCCTCACTGCGGACGGCTCTCCATTTTTCGGCGGCACGTATTTCCCCGGCGACGATCCGATCACGGGACGTGGACTGAAGCAGCTGCTGCCCGAGATCGCCAAACGGTATCGAGACCAGCGCCCATTCATCGTGCAGCAGGCGGCGTTGCTGCGCCAGCTGGTCCTGACGACCGGCGAGTCGCGTGGCGTGCTGCGTGCGTCGCTGATCCGGCAAGGAGTCGACACGCTCACCCGCGATCTCAAGGACGCGGTCACCGCCCGCACGACCGCCGGAAGCGTAATGCATGTCGCGGCCGCGTCGCTGCTCCTCACCGAATACGCGCGTTATCGCGACAGCGCAGCCCTGACGGTCGCCCGGCGGGCGTTGGACCTGATGCTGGACACCACCGCGATCGCCATCGCCGAGGATCCGCCGCGGCTGGTCCGAGCGGCGCTGGTCGGGAGCCTGGCCAAGGCGTGGGTCGTGACCGGGGAGTCACGGTATCGCGATGCCGGCCGCGCCCTGGTTCGTGACTTGTCGCACGAGCTGCACGATCTGGCGGCCCTCACCGGCGACGGCGCGGTGTTCGCGGATCAGGAGGCGTTCATCATCGAGAACCTGATCCTGGCGGCGGCCACGTTGGGCGAGCCGTCGGTTGAAAAGCGCGCGCGCGCCGCGCTCGACGTGCTGTTGCAACGGACCTACGCCCGCGGTTGGGGCGTGCGACATGCAATTGCCGGCGGGTCCGCGACCTCGACGCCGCAAGGGCTGCTGCAGGATCAGGTACAGGTCGCAGCGGCCTGTCTCGCGGCGCACCAGATCAGCAACGAGCCGCGCTACCTCACGGTCGCGATCGACCTCGCCGCCATCGTCGAACGCGGCTACGCCGACTCCATCGGCGGCTACTTCGACAGCGCGGAGCCGCCGCCCGGCCTGGGCGACCGGACGAAGCACGTCTTCGACGACATGCTGCCCGGTCCCAATGCCGAGGCTGCGCGCCTGCTCGCGCGGCTCGCCGAGGTGACGGGCGATGCCTCGTACCGCCGCCGGGCGCAGGCGACGCTGGAGGCATTCGCCGGCACCGTGGGTGGCACGGGCCTGCGCGCGACCACGTTCCTGGCGGCGGCCCGGGAAACACTGGGAACACCGTGACCAACCCCCCCCCTCGTGGGTCACTCTCATGGTGACCGACAGCGCCCCGAGTGATGTGGAGGTAGTCGCCCGCGTCCTGGGCGGCGATGGGGAGGCGTTCGGGATTCTCATCCGGCGATATGAGCCGGGCTTACTTCGCTTCGCGACGCGTATGCTCGGAAATCCCGACGCCGCGGCCGATGCGGTGGCCGAGAGTCTCGTGCGCGCGTACCGGCATTTGGCACAGTGCCGCGACCCGGTGCGGCTGCGTAGCTGGTTGTACCGGATCACCGGCAACCGCTGCCGCAGTCACCTCGCGCGGCGGCACACGAACGATATCTCGCTCAGCGAGGTGCCCGCGCCGGCATTAGCGGACGGGTCAGACACCTGGGCGGTGCTCGAACGGAGTGAGCAGGTGGCGCTCGTGGACCGGGCGCTGGCGGCGTTGCCGGAAGAAAAACGCGAGGCCTTTGTCCTGAAACACGTGGAAGGGATGAGTTACGACGAGATGGCGGTGGTGACGGGCGCCCGGATTCCCACGCTGAAGATGCGCGTGCATCGCGCGCGGGAAGCACTGTTGGCGGCACTGGAGGCTTTCGTATGATCGACCCGCGGTTGCACGAAGCGCTCGATGGGGAGCGAGATCCGGCCGAGCTGCCGGCGGATCTGCGGGAGTCGTACGCGCGGCTGCACGGTGTGGCGCAGCTACTCGAGGCAGTACCGCCGCGGAGTGTCGCGACCCGCGTCATGGCCGAGATCCGGGAGATCCCGCTCGAGGCCCGCGCAGGCGGTCCCGCGCTCCGGCTGGGCCGCTGGCTCAGCCGCCCGCGGGCGGTGACGGTGCGCCTGCGGCCGGTCTGGACGCTGGCGCTGGCCGCCGGGCTGGCCGCCATCCTGCTGCTGCCCTCCGGTCCCGGGGGTGCGCCCACTCCCGGGGACCGCGAAGGCGTCGCCCGGTTTGTCGGGCATTTCCCGGGGGCGCGATCGGTCGAGGTGGTCGGCTCGTTCAACGACTGGAGTCGCGGCGCGCTGCATCTGCGCGATGACGATCATGACGGCATTTGGCATGGCGATGCCATCCTGCCGGCCGGCCAGCACGAGTACATGTTCATCGTGGACGGGGAACGCTGGGTCGCCGACCCGCTTGCGGGCCGTTACGTCGATGACGGCTTCGGCGCCGGCCAGGAGAACTCACTGTTGATCGTGCGTCCGGCAGCCGCACAACCATGAGTGGCGGGCTCCGCCTGACCCTGGCACTCGCCGCCATCGCGGCTCCGCTCGCCGCGCAGAGCAGCGGCAGCGCCAGCCGGCTCGCCGGCCGTGTACCTGCTGCCGCTCTGCCGGCGATCGATTCGATCATTGCTACCGCCGTCGCCGAGAGTTTGCCGAGCGAGCCGCTCGTGCAAAAGGCGCTGGAAGGCAGCGCCAAAGGCATTCCCGCCGACCGTCTCGTGAACGGCGTGCGGCGCGGCCTGCTGCACCTGCGTGACGCGCGCATACTCGTCGCGCGTGCCGTACCGGGGCAACCGGTGCCGGAAGGTCACGTCGCCGCGGTGGCCGCCGCGCTCGCGCGTGGACTGCCCCCCCCGATCGTGGCGCGGTTGCTGACGGTTGCGCCCAACGAGCCCCCCGGACCTGCCTTGCACGCGGCGGCCGATCTGGTCGCCCACCGCTTCAACGCCGATTCGGCCGCGGACCTGCTGGTGGATGCGCACAACCAAGGGCTGCGGGGCGTGCGGTTGCTCGACGTGGCGGTTGCCGCCGACCACGAGCTGCAGCGGGGAGGGGGGCGCACCCCCTCGGATGCGCTGGCCCGGGTCCGCGCGATGTTGCCGAATGTACCGGCGCCTGAGGCTGGCGTGACGCGGCGTGGAACGAAGGGGTCGTAAAAGCGACCCTAACCCGAGGCTGTAATGTTTTTACCCGCTTTGCTTTTCCTGGCTCTGGCTGGGCAACAGCCGACACAGCAGCCGGCGGCAGCTCCCGCCAAGCCGCAGACGAACGCGTCGCAGCAGGCTGATACGTCGAAGGCGAAGGCACATCGGCGTCGCGCCCACAAGGCGAAGGCGGCTACCACGACGGCGCCGCGCGACACGACCAAGGCGAAGCCGTAATCAGGACGTGTAGTCGGAGTTGATCCGGACGTACTCCGGAGAGAGATCGCAGGTCCACACCACCGCCTCCGCTCGACCGAGTCCCAGGTCGAGACGGAGGCGGATGGTTTTTTGCCGGAAGCTGGCGCGCGCCTGTGCGAGATCGGCGAGCGCGGTAGCACCGCCGCTCGCCAGCGTGAGCCAGCCGCTCCCGGTCGCCGCCTCGAGCGTGATCTTGTCCGCCACGAGCGCCACGCCGGCGACGCCGGCGGCCGCGAGCACGCGGCCCCAGTTGGGATCGCCGCCATAAATCGCCGTCTTCACGAGGGTCGAGCGCGCGATGGCCATCCCGACTTCACGCGCGTGCGTCTCGGTCTGCGCCCCGGTGATGTGAATCTCGAGCTGTTTGGTCGCTCCTTCACCATCTTCCACAACGGCAAGCGCCAGCTTGCGCGCAACCGCGGTGACTGCCTCCTCGAACAGCTTCCAGGTCGCGCCGTCGCGCGATGGATCGATGCCCGCATGCCCATTGGCCAGGAGCAGCACTGTGTCATTGGTGCTGGTGTCGCCGTCCACGGAGATCGAGTTGAACGTGCGGTCGGCCACCCGCTTCCAGAACGGCTGCAGCACGCCCGGCTCCGAAACGGCGTCGGTGGTGAGCACGCCAAGCAGCGTGGCCATGTCGGGATGGATCATGCCGGCCCCCTTCGCCATGCCGCCGATCGTGATAGGCCCCCCCGGCGTTTCGAGGCGAACCGCGCAGTGCTTGGGGCGCGTGTCGGTGGTCATGATCGCGCGAGCAGCATCCGCGCCGCCCGCTGGCGAGAGCCTGGTCGCGGCCTGCCGCAACCCGCGCTCGACTTTATCCACAGGGAGCGGCACGCCGATCACGCCGGTCGAAAGCACCAGCGCCGTCCGCGGTGGCAGGCCGGCTGCCTCTTCGGCGCAACGGGCCATGGCGCGCGCGGCTTCGAGGCCGGCGGCGCCCGTACACGCGTTCGCCACGCGGGCATTCATCGCCACGGCGCGCATGCGTCCGGGACGCTCGCTGAGGAGGTCGGCATCGTAAATCACCGGCGCGGCGCGCAGCGCGTTGCGGGTGAAGACGCCGGCGGTCGCGCAGCTCGTAGCGCTGACCAGCAGCGCGACGTCGAGCGCGCCGTCCGCTTTCAGACCGGCGTGCGCGGCGGCGGCGGTAAAGCCGCCCGGTGAAGTTGCGGAACCGTCAGGAATGACGGTGAACGTGCCAGGCATCGCGGGTCAACATAGCGGGCGCGGGTCGCTTGTGTAACCGCACTCCGTTTCTTATCATAGCGCAACCATCCCGGAGGGTCTCGTTCGATGTCGGATCCGTTCCTCAGTTCCGACGAATACGACGAACGTGCACATCAGCTCTACAACGAAGGACAATACGACGAGGCCATAGATACGCTGCGCGAAGGCCTGGGGTTGTACCCCCACGCCGTCGAGCTGCATGTCGGAATGGGCTACGCCCGGCTCGCCCGTGAAGAGTTTGCGTGGGCGCGGCGCGCGTTCGAAGAGGCGCGCGGCCTCGATCCGGATCACGAGGACACACTCGCCGGACTGGGCGAAGTACTGCTCAAATTCGGCGAGCGCGCCGCCGCGCTGGCGTGCTTCGAGCATGTGCTGGCGCTCGGATTCCAGGACGACCACGACCTGATGCTGCAAATCGGGCGCGCGCTGTTCCGCGAAGGCGTCCTCGATCAGGCGCGCCGGTTCTTCGAGGGTGCGTTAGGCGCGCACCCCGACTCCGCCGACGCCGCCGCCTGCGTCGGCTATGCCGCGCATCGACTGGCCGACGAGGGGGGCAGCCTGCACTGGCTGCGCCGCGCGCTCGAGCTGGACCCGAGCCTGGGCGAGGCACGCATCTACCTCGCGAACCTGCTGTACGACCGCGGCGAATACGAAGCCGCCCTGTTTCATCTCGAGCGCACCGGCCCCGAGGAGCACTACGACGGGCTCGCGATCTGGCGGCTGGTCGAGCTGAAGAAGAGCGTGTACCGCCTTCCCGACGACGATCCCGAGCTGGTGCCCTGGAATGAGCGCCTCAATGAGCTGGCGGGCGACGCCGCTCCCGAGGACCTCTTGCTCTCGGAAATCGAAGCGATGCGGCCGGACGGCCAGATGCGCGATCCGCGCCAGCTGGAGCTGTTCGGCACGCTGCTCACCGAGCTGCAGGGAATGAAAAACAAGGGCGGCATTGACGGCACGGGCGGCACGGAGATGCACCGCGTGAGTACGGTAGCTGGAGCGACGTATGTCGGTACGTGGGAAGACATCGTCCGGCAGATGAAGGACGATGCCGCCGAGTGGATCGCGGGATCGCTCGAGGAGTACATGGAAGCCAGCGCGAAACGCTGGCGTAAGCAGACCGGAGTGGCGATTCCGGCGACCGATCCCGAGAGTTTTCTCCGGGCGGGCGCCGACGCGGGCGTTCTAAGAATCCTGCACTAGACGGTCTTCTTGAAGCGGATGCCGATCGACAGGGGCCCGTCGCCCAGCGCCATGAGGGTGACCGAGCCGGCGAGCAGCAGGGCCTCGAGCTCGATGTTGGCGTGATGCGGCAGTTTGATGGCGACGATCGTCACCGCCATGAACACCGCCATTGCCGTCGCCCACATGCGGGTCCACATGCCGAGCAGCACGCAGACCGCCCCCACCGTCTCGATGGCGATCACGAGCAGCACCAAGAGGGAAGCCAACGAGAAGTTCGGGATGCCGCCCTGGATCCGATCGAGGCCGCGACTCAGAAACACCCCACCCACAGCCAGCCGCATGAAAAACGCGGCGTACGGCGCCAATGAGTTCACGCAGTCTCCCTAAAACATGGACATCGCGAGGAACGACCGCAGATTGTCGTTCGTCACGCGCAGCCGGGCGGAGAGAAGCCGCACGACCGACCACAGAATCTTGTACGCCACGTCGCGGTTGAAGTCGAGGAGCAGCTCGAAGTCGGAGCGGGAGATCGTGATCAGCGTGCAGGCGGTATTGGCGATGGCGTCGGTGGACCGCTCGGACCGATCGAAGATCGACATTTCCCCGAAGCACGATCCCGGCTTGAGCACGGCCAGGGCTTCTTCACCGGAGCCGGGAATCGTCCGGGAAATCCGGACCTCCCCTTCGGCGATGAGAAAGAGACGGTTCCCCGGCTCGCCTTCCTTGAAGACGTATTGGCCGATGGTGAACTTCTGCTCGCGGCAGACTTCCGTCACGCGGGCCAACTCGCCGTCATCCAGATCCTGGAAGATGGCCGCCTGTTTCAGCAGCTTGACGTCCACGGAGGCTAAGGTACGGTGAAACCGCGTTTCGCGGTAGCTGATGCCCTCACAGCGCTGCGTTTTCCGCTCGCGGCGCTGTTTCCGTTCGTCCGCTCGCCGGCGTGGCAGCTCGCGATCGTCGCGGCGGCGGCGGCGAGCGACGTGGCCGACGGCCTGCTGGCGCGGCGCTTCGGGGCCTCTCGCGCGGGCACCGTGCTCGATCCCATCGCGGACAAGGCCTTCATGGCGGTGGCGTTCATCACCGTGGCGCGCCGCGGGCTGCTCGAGTGGTACGAATTGGCAGGCGTGTTGCTGCGCGATATCCTGGCGGTACTGGGATTCGTGGCCACGTGGCGGCTGCGGCGGCCGGTCGCGCTGCCGGCGCGCGCCGGCGGCAAGGCGGTGACCATCGCCCAGTTGCTCACGCTGGTCGCGGCGATCGCCGAATCCGCCTACGTTCGGCATCTCGCGTGGGCCACCGCGGCCATTGCAGTGTACGCAATCTGGGATTATGGACGCACGGCGGCGCGTAAGACAGCCTCGGGGGCCTCACACTGAATCGGGGAGCGGGGACAGGGATGCGAATCGTGGTGCTCGCGCTCAGCGGTGTACTTGCCACGCATGCGGCAGCGGCGCAGCAGTTTCAGCCGCCGAAGAACGCCGGGCATGGGGGCACGCGCATCGGACTGTTCGGCTTCGGCGTGCGCGGGGGCGTGGACGTCCGCCGCTCCGGCCAGCTGGTGCTGGGCTCGACACTGGACATCGGCGATCTGTTCTCGAATCGCCTCCGGCTCCGCCCCTCGGCGGAGATCGGCGTGTTCAATGGGCCCAATACCTACGTCGGGAATTTCGAATTGTTGTGGCGGTTCACCAACGATGAAGAGGTCGCGACGCCGTACATCGGGGCGGGCCTCGGCCTGGCAGGTCGCGACGGATGCGGGGCCGATCCGGGCTGCCCGGGGCTCTGGCTCAACACGGCATTCGGTTTCGAGCTGCGCTACCGCTCGACGTTCAACTGGATCCTCGAGTACCACGGCATGGACCGGTTGCGCCGGCACCGCTTCTTCATCGGACTCACGACGCGGCGGGGCAACTAGCATGACGCGGACGGCCGAGGTAACGATGCGCTGGCTGCGCAACCTGCAGTTTGAAGGCAGTGGCGTCGGCCGTCCGGCGATTCTGGTGGACGGTGATGCAACGGCCGCCACGTCGCCCGTCGAGCTGCTGCTCCTCGCCGCCGCCACGTGCACCGCATCGGACGTCGTGATCATTCTCCAGAAACAGCGGGTCCAGCTCGAGGCCCTGGACGTGTCGGTGCACGGCACGCGCCGCGAGACGGAGCCGCGGCGGTTCACGGCCATCGCGTTGCATGTCGCCGTGCGCGGCGCGGGTGCCGACGACGTGAAGGTGCGGCGTGCCGTCGATCTCTCGCTCGCGAAGTACTGCTCCGTCGTTGCGTCGCTCGCGCCCGACATCGCGATCAGTTACGACGTCGCCATTGCGTAGCGTCGCGCTCGCCGGCCTGGCGACGTGCCTCCCCCTCATCGCACATGCACAAGAGTTGACGGCGACGGAGCTGAGCCTGGGCGGCGCGGCCGCGATGGCGCGGCAGACATTCGCCGGCGCGGACCTCGGCGTGGCGCGTCGGCCCAGCGCCGAAAGCCGCATCAGTCTCGATCTCGCGGGCGGCACGATCGCGAGCCGAGCGGCCGCACGGGCGCAGCTGACGCTGCAGTTGCTCGTCAATCCCGCCGCGCGCTCGGGATTGGGGATGTATGCCGGCGTGGGAGCGGCATGCACCGCGCGACGCGGCTCACCGGGACAGGGGTTTTTGGCGGTGCTGTTGGGAGTCGAACAGATGCCGGGACGACGGCAGGGGTGGTATGCGGAGCTGGGGCTGGCGGGCGGCGTACGCGCCGCGCTGGGCTGGCGGATGCGCCGCTTCCCGCCGTGGTGGCGCGGAGACTAGGCCAGGCTAGGCGTCCGCGCCCACGGGGGCGGTGCGCGCCAGGACGGGGCGGCAATAGCGCTCGCCCAGCACGCGCAGCTCGTTCAGCTCGGTCTCGGTCAGGTCGGTGAAGCGATCCGCGAGATACAGCAACGTGTCGTCGAACCATTCCTTTTGATGCTCGGGTGTGGCTTCCAACACTCCACAGCGGAGAATGTGGGAAAACAACTCGTCGCGTGCCTGTTCGAAGCTCGTCGGGATCGCGTACTTCCGGGGCTCACCACGCTTTTTGGCCATGCAGGGGACTTCCTTTCGGGAGAAGACGTCTGAACGTCCGGGAAACGGCGCCGCAAGATAATCGGTTGTGTGGTATAATGCCACCGCAGGAGCGCGGGTTCCCGTGTTCCGGGAGGACGCAATGAGCGAAGAAGTTTACGGGCCCGAGCGCGCGCAGCGTCTCGTCGCGCTGCTGCGGGCTCTCGCCGAGCGCATACAAGAGCTGGACCGGACGGGCCGGCTGCTCGAGGCGGCTCCGGAGCTGCAGAAGCTGCTGGGGAATGCGCGCAGCGAGTTGTTTCACTACGAAGTGCGCAGCACCTACGACACGCCGGACGTCGCGGAGAGCCGCCGCATCGTCGAGGACGCGATGGGCGAGCTGTCGCTGGACGAGCCGGACGACGATGAGCCGTGGCGAAGGGATCCGCAGGCATGAATCGATTCTATGTCGTGGTGGGAGTGCTGGCCGTCGTGCTGGCGGCCGCGGTGTTCGCGCTGCTGAAGACGGGCGGCGGCGCGTCGGCGGCCGCAGCCGGTCCGCCGCCGACCGTCGTCGATGACGGCTTCCGCGGCTACACGCTGGGGTCGAACACGGCACCGGTCGAAATCACGGAGTACCTCGACTACGAGTGTCCCGTGTGCGCCACATTCGCCACCATCCAGATACCGACGATCAAGGAGCAGCTGATCAATACGGGGCGCGTGCGCTGGCGCTTCCGCGACTACCCACTGCCGATTCACAAGTATTCGCGCTTTGCCGCCCATGCGGCGCAATGCGCGGGCGCGCAGGGAAAGTTCTTCGAGATGCAGGATCAGCTCTTCTACCACCATCAGTGGGCGCAGACCGGCAAGGATCCCGCGGCGCTGTTTCGCGATTTCGCGCGGGCCTCGGCCGTCGATCTCACTGCCTACGACTCGTGCATGGAGAAAGGCCAGTTTGCCGCCCGCGTCGAGTTCAGCCGCCAGGAAGGTGAGCAGCGGTTGGTGGATGGTACGCCGACGTTTTACGCGAACGGCACGAAGTTGTTCACGAATTTCCGGCGCCTGCCGAACTCCGACGACTTCAAAGCTCTCGTGGACAGCATCGCCGCCGTTCGGCACTGATGCGCCACCGCCAGGCGATCGCGCTGCTCGCGCTCGTCGGCCTGTTCGTCGCCCTCTACCTCTGGCTCCACGCGCTCGGCTTCGGTGGCGCGATCAAGTGCGGCGCAGCGGGCGGGTGCGAGACCGTGCAGACCAGCCAATGGGCCGTCTTCCTCGGCCTGCCAGTCGCGCTGTACGGCGTCGTCGGTTACCTGGCGATCCTGATGGTCGCGCTGGCGGCGCTGCGACCGGCGGCGCTCACGCAGAGCACCTGGAACGTGATGTTGCTGAGTCTCGCGACGGTGGGCGTGCTCTTTACCGCATATCTCACCTATCTCGAGCTTTTCGTGATCCACGCGATCTGCCGCTGGTGTGTCGGCAGCGCAGTGATTATTGCGGCGATCTGGATCGTCTCTCTGCTGTCGCTCAGGACTCCTGCGCCTCGTATTGATCCCGCAGCTTCGCAACCACAGCCGGATCCGCGAGTGTAGTGGTATCACCGAGGGCTCGGCCTTCGGCAATGTCCTTCAGCAGGCGCCGCATGATTTTGCCGCTGCGGGTCTTCGGCAGGTCCGCCGAAAACAGAATATCATCGGGCCTGGCGAGCGCGCCGATTTTCTTGGAGACGTGCTGCTTCAGCTCTTCGCGCAACGCATCGCTCGGTTGACGTCCTTCTTTTAGCGTGACGAACGCCGCGAGCGCCTGGCCCTTCAGATCGTGCGCGCGTCCCACGACGGCCGCTTCGGCGACCGCGGAGTGGTCCACCAGCGCGCTCTCGACTTCCATCGTGCCGATGCGGTGACCGGCAACGTTCAGCACGTCGTCCACTCGACCCAGAATCCAGAAGTAGCCGTCCTCGTCTCGCTTCGCGCCGTCGCCGGGAAAGTACCTGTTCTTCCATTTGCTCCAGTAGACCTCGCGGTAGCGTTCGTCGTCGCCCCAGATGGTGCGCAACATGCCAGGCCAGGGTTTGGGAATCGCGAGATAGCCACCGCCGACCTTCACCTCTTTGCCCTCGCCGTCGAGCAGCACCGCTTCGATGCCGGGGAAGGGCACCGTCGTGGAGCCCGGTTTTGTCGCGGTGACACCCGGCAATGGCGTGATCATGATGCCGCCCGTCTCCGTCTGCCACCACGTGTCGACGATCGGACAGCGCTTGCCGCCAATGTGTTCCTGATACCACATCCACGCTTCCGGATTGATCGGCTCACCAACCGTGCCGAGCAGCCGTAGCTTCGAAAGGTCGTGACGCGCGGGGAGCTCCGTCCCCCATTTCATGAATGCGCGGATCGCGGTCGGCGCCGTATAGAAAACGGTCACCCCGTGCTGCGCGCAGATCGCCCAGAAGCGGTCCTTGCCGGGATGGTCTGGTGCGCCTTCATACATGACCTCCGTAACGCCGAGCGCGAGCGGCCCGTACACGACGTACGAGTGCCCAGTGACCCAACCGACGTCCGCGGTGCACCAGAACACGTCCGAATCCTTGAGGTCGAACACCCATTTGGTCGTCGCGTAGACGTGCGTCAGATAGCCGCCGGTCGTATGCAGTATCCCTTTCGGCTTCCCCGTCGTGCCCGACGTATAGAGGATGTACAACGGATCTTCCGCATCCATCGCTTCGGGCGGGCAATCGGGCGCCGCCTTTGCGATCAACTCCGACCACCAGAGATCGCGTCCGGTCTTGAAGGTGACGGTTTGGCCGGTGCGACGCAGCACGATCATGTGCTCGATGCTCGGCGTGCCGGCAACCGCGTCATCGGCGTTCTGTTTCAGGGGTACGATCGCGCCGCGGCGGTAGCCTCCGTCCGCGGTGATCAGCAGCTTCGCGCCGGCGTCGTTGATCCGGTCGCGCAGCGACTCGGCGGAGAAGCCACCGAACACGACCGTGTGGACGGCGCCGATGCGCGCGCAGGCGAGCATGGCGACCGCGACTTCGGGGACCATCGGCAGATAGATCGCGACGCGATCGCCGCGCGCCACGCCCAGCCCCTTCAGGACGTTCGCGAACTTGTTGACCTCGGCGTGCAGCTCACCGTAGGTGATGCGCCGCACCTCACCGTGCGGCTCGCCCTCCCAGATGAGGGCGATCCGCCCGCCTCGGCCGGCGCGCACGTGCCGGTCGAGACAATTCACCGAGGCGTTGAGCTTGCCGCCGAGGAACCACTTTGCGTGAGGTGGCTTCCAGTCGAGGACCTGGGTCCACGGACGGCTCCATTCGAGTTGCTTCGCCCAATCCGCCCAATATCCTTCCGGGTCCCGCCGGGCGCGCTCGTAGGGTGTGAGGTCGCGCACATGCGCCTGGGTCTTGAAGCTGTCGGGGGGGGGGAAGCGTCGCTGCTCGTCGAGCAGGGTTTCGATCCGGTCAGTCGCCATGATTCGGGATATTAATGAAGAGGGGGAGTCTAGCAAGTTGCACCGCGCCGCTCGCATTGCGGCAAGAAGTGAGGGTGAGCGCGCTCACCTGTTTGAGCCAAACAATTGATGCAGCGCGTCTTAGCAGACATGGCATTGGAGTGGCATACGCAGGCAGCGGAGGAGCTATGTCACCAATGCCCGTGGAGAACACACTGATGTCGACGCGCCCGATGGAGAAGACTATCGCGGCCCCGGAGCGGCTCGATCTCGAGTCCCGCACCGCGTTTCGCCGCGCTGCCGGGGAGGTGCTGGACCTGCTTGCTGAGGGGGCCGGCCGACTGGTAATCGATCTGTCGGGGACGCGCTCGGTCGACAGCGCCGGTCTCGGTGCGCTGATGCTGATCCAGCGCAAGGCCGCCGAGCGCCGCCAGACGGTGTGCCTGCGGGGCGCCAACGAAGAGCTGCGCTTCCTTCTTGTGCTCACCAAGCTGGACGACCTGTTTGAATTGGAGACTGGCGTTTCCTGACGTTAGATTGGCGCGATGCCGCCGCGGAAGGTCCTTTTCGTCGAAGATGAAGCCGCTCTGCAATACTCCTATGAGCGGTTCTTCCAGGGCAAGTACGCCATGGCCTATGCGCCCAACGGCGCCGAGGCGATGCGCCAGCTCAACAATTTCGAGCCGGACGTCCTGGTCCTCGACATGCGGCTGCCGGACACCGACGGGATCGAGCTGCTGCAACGCATTCGCGAGACGCGGCCAACGCTCCCGGTCGTCGTGACGACTGCCTACGTGAGCATGGAGCCGCTGATGAACGTGCTCGACCTGGGGCACAGCCGCTACCTCGTCAAACCCTACGAACTGAGCGAGCTCGCGGCCGCCATCGATGCTGCTGGCTGAGCGGCTGCGGCATCGCTTCGGTGCCGTGACGGCTCTCGACGACGTCTCCTTCAGCGTACAGCCCGGCCAGACGCTGGCCGTGTTCGGTCCCAACGGGGCCGGGAAGACCACGCTCCTCAAAGTACTTGCCGGCCTCATCCAGCCGCAGGGCGGCCGCGCACAAGTGGACGGCGGACGGCGCGCCATCGGCTGGATCGGCCATCAACCCCAGCTCTACGCCCAGCTTACCGTTCGCGAGAATCTGCGGTTCTGGGCTTCGCTCTACGACGTGCAACCGCCCCACGATCTGCTCTCCAGGCTGGGTCTCGCCGAGCACGCCGATCGGCCGGTGCGCGCCCTGTCGCGCGGTCTCATCCAGCGCGTCGCGATCGCGCGCGCCCTGGTCCATGACCCGGCCGTCCTGCTGCTGGACGAGCCGTTCACCGGACTCGATCGCACCGCGGCGGAAGCGTTCAGCCGCCTGCTCGCCCAGCATGCCGCCGCGGGCCGCGCGTCGGTGCTGGTGACCCACAACGTGGAAGAAGGAACGGGACTCGCGACCGAGGTCGCATTCATGCGCGCCGGCCGCTTCGTGCATTTCGCGCCACGCGGCGCGCGCGGGCCGGCGCAGGTGGCGGAGGATTATCGCAATGCGATCACCTGACCTGCTGCGCCACGCGTGGGCGGTCGCGTCGAAGGACCTGCTTGTGGAGTTCCGCTCGCGCACGGCGATTGTCTCGGTGGCCGTCTTCGTCGTGCTCGTGTTCGTGGTGTTCCAATTCGGCCACGACCCGACTGCGGTTTCCAACTTCGACCTGGCGCCAAGCATCTTATGGGTGACCTTCACCTTTGCGGCGATCCTGGCTTTGAACCGCGCGTTTCAACTAGAGCTCGAGAACCAGGCGCTCGAAGGGCTGCTGTTGGCGCCAATCGGCCGCGGGAGCATCTATCTCGGCAAGCTGATCGCGAATCTGGCCTTCGTGGCGACGATCGAGCTGATTGGGCTCCCGTTGCTGGCGCTCTTCTTCAATGTGCCGGTGCTGCCATTTCTCGGGCCGCTCGCCGCCACCATCGCGCTCGCAACAGTGGGATTCGTCGCGGTCGGTACGTTGTTCAGCGCGATGACCGTGCGGACGCGCTTTGCCGAGCTGCTGCTGCCCGTGTTGTTGTTGCCGTTCATGATTCTACCACTGTGGTGGGCGGTGCTCGCGACCGGACGCCTGCTCGCGAGCCGTCCCTTGAGCGAGGTGGCGGGCTGGCTTAACATGCTGGCGGTCTATGACGTCGTGTTCGTTACGCTCGCGCTGCTGCTGTTTCCCGCCACGGTGAACGAATGAGAATGCTGCGGGTCGGGCGATGGATTACGGGCATCGCCTTGCTGTTACTGGCTGGGGTCTACATACGCGCGCTGGTGTTCACACCGGTCGAGCGGCTGCAGGGACTCGCGCAGAAGATCTATTACCTTCACGTCCCTGCAGCGATCTGGACCGAAACGGCGATAGTGCTCGTCGGCATCGCCAGTGTGTTCTATCTCTTCCTGAAGGATCCTCGGCTGGACCGCTTCGCAGCGGCGTCGGCCGAAGTCGGAATCGTCTTTGCGGGTGTCGTGCTCACTACGGGCCCGATCTGGGGGAAGCCGATTTGGGGAACCTGGTGGACGTGGGATGCGCGACTGACGTCTATGCTGTTCCTTTTCCTTCTTTATGTCGGGTACTTGCTGCTCCGCGGCGCGGTCGGGGATCCGGCTACCAGAGCTCGCTATGCGGCGGTGCTCGGCATCTGCGGCATGTGCTTGGTGCCCTTCATTCACTTCAGCGTCTACCTGTTTCCTACGCTGCACCCGATGCCAATCATGATGAAGCCGAGTCCTCCATCGATGCCCGGGAGCATGGTCGTCACGTCGCTGTTTTCGGTCGGCGTGTTCACGCTGCTCTATGTGGGTTTTGTGGTCCAGCGGTACGCGCTGAGTTATTTGGGTGAGCAGTTGGAAGCGGCGGGCGCGGGGGCACAAGGACATGCCTGAGAACCGCGGCTACATGATCGCGGCGTACGTGGTCGCCGCCGTGATCATCGTCGGCTACGCGCTGTCACTGTACCTGCGCGCGCGCCGCAGCCTTCGCCCGTAACTCGGCGCGCGCCTGGGGCAGGCGCTCGTGCCCATCCGGCACTTGTGTTGCCCACAGATTGAGCGCCTCGTCGGCCGCGCCGTGATCTCCCGCATCGTAGAGCGCCTGCGCGTTGTTCCACAGCGCCGTGGCTCCGCCACCTGCGGCGTAGGCGCGCGCGAAGCGGGCGGCCGCCTCGGGAAAGTGCCCCACGCGCTGGTACAGCGTGCCGGCAGCCATGGCGGCATCGGCGCGTTCCTCCAGTGCGAGCGCCTGCTCGAACGCGCCGAGCGCCTCGTCCTGCCGGAACACCATCTGCAGGGCCTCGCCCAGCAACATCCAGGCATCGGCATGGTCGGGGAAGCGAACGCTGGCGGCGCGTGCGGCCTCGACCGCGCCCCACCGGTCATCGAGCGCCCGCGACAGGTGCACGAGCGCGGGAAAGGTATCGGCGAAGCTGGGTGCGACCTTGCAGCCGAGCCGGAGCCAGGCAAGGGCGCGGTGCGGGGCATCGCGCTGGCAGGCGGCGGCGCGGCGCGCGCAAAAGCGGGCCAGCGCAGCGCGAAGGGACCGGAGCATTGCTTGATAATGGGGAGAGCCACGGTGAGATTGCAACGGCGCATGGCATCGTTGCAAGGGCGCCGCATCGTGGTCACGCGCGCGCGCGAGCAAGCCGGCGAGCTGGCGCGGGCGCTGGCAGCGCGTGGCGCCGAGCCGGTGCTGGCGCCCGTGATCCGCATTCAGCCGCTCGAGAATCTCGGCGCGCTGCGCGCCGCGCTCACCGGCCTGTCGGCGTATCGCTGGGTCGTGTTCACCAGCCAGAACGCCGTGCAAGTGGTCCTCGATCGACTCGTCGCCTGGGGACTCACCCCCCGCATCTTCTCATCCACCAGCGTCGCCGCGATTGGGTCCGTCACGGCGGACGCACTCGCGGTGCGGGGTCTCGCGCCAGCCCTCGTGCCCGATGAATTCGTCGCGGAAGCGTTGGCAGAGGCGCTGATGCAGCGCAGCGGCGGCTCGCTCGTCGGCGCCCGCGTGCTGATTCCCGCCGCCGAGGATGCGCGCGAGGCGCTCGCGGCCGGCTTGCGGGCGCACGGCGCCGAGGTCGAGACCATCGCCGTGTATCGCACCGTACCGCTCCAGACCGACCTCAGCGCGCTCGCGGCCGAGATCACGCGCGGCCGCATCGATGCCGTCACGTTCACGTCGTCATCCACGGTGCGATGCTTCGTCGACCTCGTGGGGCGCGCCGCCGCAACCTCCGGACGATTCGTCGCCGCGACGATCGGCCCCATCACGGCGGGTACCGCCCGAGAGCTGGGTTTGCGGGAAATCATCGAAGCCGAGCCGCATACCGTTCCCGGCCTCGTGGAGTCGCTCGCTCGGCGGTTCCCGTGAGGATCGGCACGCGCGGCAGCCAGCTGGCGCGCTGGCAGGCCGAATGGGTGAGCGCCCGCCTGGCCAAACACGGCGTGCGTGCGGAGATCGTGATCATCAAGACGCGCGGCGACGCGGAGGTAGACCGGCCGCTCCACGAGCTCGAGGGCACGGGCTTCTTCACTAAAGAGATCGAAGACGCGCTGCTCGATGGCCGTATCGACGTCGCGGTGCACTCCCTCAAGGATCTGCCCACGACGTTGCCCAAGGGGTTGGCGCTGGGCGCGATCCCGGCGCGCCACGATCCTCGCGAGGCCCTCGTGAACAGCCGATCGCTGGCGGATCTCCCGGCCGGCACGCGCGTCGGCACATCCAGCCTCAGGCGCGTTGCCCAGGTCCGCGAGATCGTGCCATTGCGTGGCAACGTCCCGACGCGCGTTCGTAAAGTCGAATCGCGTGACGGTCTGGACGTGGCGCTGCTCGCGGTCGCGGGACTCGAGCGGCTCGGTCTCGGGAACAAGGGAACGCCGATCGATCCGCTGGAGGTGATGCCGGCGCCGGGGCAGGGCGCCCTCGGCATGGAAATTCGGGACGATGACAAGACGACGCGAAAAGCTTTGCAAGCGCTGCATGATCCGGTCAGCGCCGCTGCGGTCGGGGCGGAGCGCACGCTGCTCGCTGAGCTCGGCGGAGGCTGCCAGGCGCCGGTAGCTGCGTGGGTGGACGGCAATCGTCTCTACGGACGCGTCACAGAGCGGGACGGTGCGTCCCAGCTTACAGCGTCTGCGGATCTCGTTCCGAAACGCCCCGGTGCTGCCGGTGAAGTCGTCGCGCGCTTGCTCCTGGCTGAGGGCGCGGCCACCTTACTCGCCCGATGAGCGCCCAATTCCCCATCCGTCGCTTGCGCCGGCTGCGCCGCACGCCGGCGCTGCGCCGCCTGGTCCAAGAGACGCACGTGGTGCCTTCGCAGCTGATCTGGCCCCTCTTTGTCACGCACGGTGAAGGCGTGCGGCGCCCGGTCGAGGCGATGCCCGGTGTCGCCCAGCTGTCCGTCGATGTCCTGGTGCAGGAGGCCGAGCGCGCGGCGTCGCTGGGGCTTGGCGGCATCATCCTGTTCGGCATTCCGGCCGCGAAAGACGCCACCGGCTCGGAAGCGCACGACGAGCAGGGGATTGTGCAGCAGGCTATCCGCGCGGTGAAGCGCGCCGTTCCGCAGCTGCTCGTCGCCGGCGACGTCTGTCTGTGCGAATACACCGATCACGGCCATTGCGGCGTGATTCGGGATGGCGAGGTCGACAACGATTCGTCCGTCTACCTGCTGGGCAAAATTGCCGTCATCCAGGCACGCGCGGGCGTGGACCTCGTGGCGCCCAGTGACATGATGGACGGCCGTGTGGCCGGCATCCGCAAGGCGCTCGATGCCGGCGGCTTCTCGCACGTGCCGATCATGTCGTACGCCGCGAAGTTCGCATCCGCGTTCTACGGCCCCTTCCGCGAGGCCGCCGGCTCCACGCCGCAATTCGGGGACCGCCAGTCATATCAGATGGCGGTACCCAACGGTGATGAAGCGATGAAAGAGATTCAGCTCGATCTGGACGAAGGAGCGGACATCGTGATGGTAAAGCCGGCGGGTCCCTGCCTCGACCTCATCCGCCGAGCCAAGGAACGCTTCGGCGCTCCGCTCGGCGCGTATCAGGTGAGCGGCGAGTACGCGATGATCAAGGCGGCGGCGGAGCGGGGCATGCTGGACGAAACGCGCGCCATGTGGGAGTCGGTGACGGCGATCCGGCGGGCCGGCGCGGATATCATCCTGACCTACTTCGCGCCGGTTTTGGCTGGGCAACTGCTCTAGGTGAGATCCGTCGCGCTCCGCGGCAACAGCAGGTATTTCCACAACGCACCAGCTGCGGCCGCACCGAGCAGGGGACCGATCCAGTAGACCGCTTGACCGTGCCAGTCCCACGACACCAGCGCCGGGCCGAACGCCCGCGCCGGATTCAGCGCAGCCCCCGTCAGCGCACCTCCCCCCAGCGCGCATACGACGACCGTCAACCCGATCGCGAATCCGCCCACGCGCTGCGCTTGAGGCGATACGGCCGTGCCGTACACGGCACTCACCAGGAAAAACGTGAACAGCGCTTCCAGCACGATGCCGTCGAACAAGCCCATGGCGCCGGACATGGAAGGCGTGCCGAGTGACGTGATGCGCCCCATCGACGCCGGGAAGACAGCCTTGATCAGCAGCGCGGCGGTGATCGCCCCGAGCAGCTGCGCGGCCACGTAGCGTCCCAGCGTCTTGGCGTCGATCTGGTTGCCAATCCACAGCGCCACGCTGACGGCCGGATTGAGGTGACCGCCGGAGATGGGCATCATGATGGTAACGGCGATCGCCAGGCCCAATCCGTTGGCGAGCGCAACGCCGAGATTGCCGCCGATACCACCGACCTGGCTGGCGACACTGCCTGCCCCGACGAGCACGAACAGCAGCGTTCCGACGAATTCCGCGACGGGAGCCCGGAGAGAGCGGTAATTCACGTGTGACCTCTCGTTGAAAGCCGCGCCAATCTACCGAAGGCCGGTGTCGGGCCGCAACACCAGCGCCGCGTTGATCCCTCCGAACCCGAACGAATTTGAAACGACGGCCGCGGGTGACGCCGTCCGGCCGCCTCCCGATCCCGGGAGACAGTCGAGATCGCAGTTGGGATCGGGCCGCTCGAGGTTGATGGTCGGCGGCAGCCAGCCGCGCTCGAGGGCGAGCGCGCAGATCGCGGCTTCGATCGCGCCGCTCGCGCCGAGCGCGTGCCCGTAATAGCCCTTGGTGCCGCTGACGCTCAGCCGGTAGGCGTGGTCCCCGAACACCTGCTTGATCGCCTTCGTCTCGGTCGAATCATTGAGCGGCGTGGAGGAGCCGTGCGCATTGATGTAGCCGACGTCGGCGGGTGTCACAGCGCCGTCCGCCAGGGCGAGCTGCATCGCGCGCGCAGCCTGGCGGCCGTCCGGGCGCGGCGCCGTCATGTGATAGGCGTCGTTCGTGTAGGCGTGGCCTACGACTTCGGCGTAGATCCTGGCGCCGCGCGCCACCGCCCGGCTGCGCTCCTCGAGGACGAGCACCGCCGCTCCCTCGCCCATGACGAAGCCGTCGCGGCCGGCATCGAACGGACGGGAGGCGCGGGCGGGATCGTCGTTCCGCGTGCTCATCGCCCGGATGATGCTGAACGCCGCGAACGTGAGCGGCGCCAGCGGTGCCTCCGCGCCGCCCGCGAGCATCACGTCCGCGCGCCCGTCGCGCACGACGTGGAAGGCCTCGCCGACGGCGATCGTCCCCGAGGCGCAGCTCATCGCGTTCGTGGCGTTGGGGCCGGTGAAGCCGAACTCGATCGCGATGTTGCAGCTCGCGGCGCCGCAGAACACCGCGAGCGCGAGGGACGGATCGAGCCCCCGCGGACCCTCGGCGAGATACCGCGGCACCTGGGATTCGCCGAACGCGACGCCGCCCAGCGCCGAACCCATCATCGTGCCGATCCGGTCGGGATCCTCTTTGCTCGGGGAGATCTCCGCATCGCCGAGCGCCAGGCGGGCGCTCGTCACGGCGAGCTGCGAAAAACGATCGAGCCGTTTGGCGCGCTTGGCATCGAGATGGTCCTGAGGACGGAAATCGGGAATCTCCGCCGCCATGTGGCTGCGGAACGGCGCGGGATCGAACCGGGTGATGGTGCGCACGGCAGACGTGCGGGACTCGAGACCCGCCCACAGCCCGGCAGCCGCCGTCCCAATCGGTGTGACTGCGCCAATACCGGTGATCACGACCCGACGCAACTCAGTCATGCGTGTTCTTTCCCTTCTGCGGCTCGCTTGATTCCGGCCAGCGTCCGCGATGCAATTCCGTGGATGAAGATGGGCCCGATCACGAGGTTGGCGGCCAACTTCCCGACGAGGGGCCAGCGTGGTCCATCCCAGGTATGGACGATCTCGGCATCAACACCTGCTTCAGAACCTTCACCAACCTCCACCAGCCTCCACACCACCTGCATGCCGCGCGTAATACCCCGCACATGTTGGTATCGGATTTCACCCGCTGGGCGGTCGATCGTCATCTGCGAAACCCACCACGTCGGGTACTTGAGGAGGCCGCCGCCGAATGGACGCCACGCCGCCATTTCCACGAGACCGTCCTGGAGCACGCGGACCCAGCGATAGTGAGGCAGGATCGACGGCCAGCGCGCCACCGAGCTGGCGGCCGCGAATACCCGCGCGAACGGCGCGTGAACACGAATGCGATCGACGGTGCGCATCAGCGGCTGAGGCCTGCGTAGCCTCCTCTATAATAGAGGAGAGGGCGCCGATCGGTGGCGTCGCCCCCGATCACCAGCCCGATGAACACCGTGTGATCGCCTGCGGGGACGGCGCTGCGCTTCTCGCACTCGATATGGGCCACGACGCCGTCGAGCACGGCAATACCACGTTCGTTCGGGCGGTAACTCACCCCCCGAAACCGGTCGCTCTCGTCCCCCGCAAAACGGCGCGACAATGCTTCCTGCTCGGAGGACAAGACGTTGAGCACGAAGTGCGTGCCACTTTCCAGCGCCGCATGCATCTCATGGGCCTTGTCGACCGAAACGAGCACGAGCGGCGGGTCGAGCGAAACGGACGCCACGGAGCTGGCCGTCATGCCGATGGGCTCGCCCTTGGGTGTCCGGCTCGTCAGCACTGAGACGCCGGTGGCGAAGCGGCCGAGCAGCTGGCGGAACTGCGGCGGCTCGACGCCGCGCGTGGTCACAGCAGTAGCCCGGCCAGGACGCGAGGTGTGAGGGCCGCGCGCGCGGGCACGCAGTTGCCGGTCGCGCGCACGAGCAGGTCGGCCAGCTCCGGCCGCCGCGCCATGCGTCCGACCACGCGCTCGATCAGTGCCGGCCAGCCCACCGCGAGGCCGATGATCCGCTCGAGCAGCCATTTTCCCGCGAACTCGCGCCGCCGCGCTCGCGCGTAACCGTCCAGGCTCGCGCCGCTCACCAGCGTCTCGATGATGGCCGCCGCGGCCAGCTCCGCCCCGCGCAACGCGCTGTAGATGCCCTGGCCGGTGAACGGATCGAAGAAATCGGCGGCGTCACCGACCAGGAGCGCGCCGCCGCCCTGCGCGACCGGGCGCCGCGACCAGCGCGCGAAGGGACCGGTCGCGAGCACCGGGCGCACCACGCGCCGTGCGTCGAAGCGGCCGGCGACGCCGGGGAAACGCTCGAGCTCCGCAAAAAACCGCTCGCCGCGCCGCGCTTCACGGAGCGGCAGTACCAGCGCCACCGTCGTCACCCCGTCGCCGATGGGCCCGAGGCCGACGTACCCCGGCCGCCCCACGTGCATCTCCCCAAGATCGTTCACGCCGCGGGCATCGGACACGTGTGCCGTGAACGCGATGCGCCGCGGCGCCGAGCCGAACACCCGACCGAGCCGCCGCGCGACGAGCGATCGCAATCCGTCCGCGCCGACGACCACGCGCGCGGGATACACGTCCCGCGTCCCCCGTCCCACGTCCCGAGCAATCACGCCCCCGACGGCGCCATCATCGTAGACCAACTCCTCGACCTTCATCCGCTCCTGCACTGCGACACCGGCACGGGCGGCCGCGTCGCGTAAAATCGTGTCGAAGCGCGTCCGTGGCAGCGCGAAACTGAATGTCTCGAACCGGCCCACGACGCCCGCGCCGCTCGGCGCGACGACCTTCATGCCGGTCAATTGTGCCGGTGCAGCGGCGGCGACGGCGTGTAACACGTCTTTGCCGAGGCGTTCGAGCACGCGGGTCGATTCGGGGCTCAGGTACTCGGAGCACGGCTTCTCGCGTGGAAACCGGGCGCGGTCGAGCAGCAGGACGCGCGCGCCGGCGCGCGCGAGCAGCAAGGCCGTGGCCGATCCCGCCGGGCCGGCGCCGACGACCACCACATCCCAGCGCGGCGCAGGCGTATTCACGCAACGAGTCGCGCGCACGCGGCGCCCGTCAGCGTAGCAGCCAGATTCACGGCGTCGTTGTCCATCCATCGGACCTTTCCTTGTACGGTCGCGCCGAGTAGCGAGTCCACCAGCATACCGACGACTCCCGCGACCGCGACGGCCAGTGTGCTGCGCTGTCCCACGAGGGAGGACAGCGCGGCAACAAACCCCGCGCCCGCTATGCCGCCGGCCGTGCCCAGGAGCGTCATCCCCCCGTCGGTCCCGGCGGGGACGCGCATGCCGTTGGTGATCAGGCGCGGTGGCGTGCGCGAATGTCTGCCGATTTCGCTGGCCCAGGTATCCGCGGTTGCAGCGGCTAACGACCCCGCGAACGCGAGCCAATTCCCAGCCAGCGCCGCGAGCGCTGCCACGCCGCCATTCGCGAGCACTTGGCGTTCGTTTCTCGTGGTTGATTTCGATAACAAACTTCCAGAAACAAAAAAGGCGAGGAGCAGCAGCAAGCCTCGCCATCCAAAGCCGTATCCAATCGCCAGACCGACCGCGAGCGCCGCCGCCGCGCCGCGTCGAGTCAGCCAGCTCACTCGCCAAACAGCTCGCGGAGCACGCGCTTCTTGAGCTCCTGTGGAGCGCCCTGCGCGCGGCAGCGCGCCCGCAGGAACTTCAAGAACAGCTCCTCAAAATCGAACTGTTCACCGCACGGCGGGCAGTCTTCCAGATGCGCCCGGATCTCCCGCTCGAGCTCCGGCGTCAGCTCGCGGTCCAGGAATTCGTACAGATGCTCGACGCACTCGCGGCAATTCATGCGGGACTTCCTTTGATGTATCCCATCTCGACGGCGTAATCGTACAGCTTGCCCTGCAGCAGCTGGCGGGCACGGAACAGCCGCGACTTCACGGTGCCCACGGGCACCTGGAGAATGCCGGCAATCTCCTGATAGGACATCCCCTCGACATCGCTCAGCACGAGTGTCTCCCGGAACGCCACCGGCAGCTGGTCGATGGCGCGCAGCACCTGATCGTCCACGATGCGATCGAAAAACGCGCCCTGCGGGTCGTCGTCCTGCACCTCCGAGAACACGGCATACGGCTCGATGGTGTCTACGTCCACTGTCTCCGGATGCCGGCTGCGGCGCCGGTACTCATTAATGAAGGCGTGCCTCAGAATGGTGAGCAGCCACGCCTTCGCATTGGTTCCCTTCTCGTACTGGTCCCAGGCGCGGTACGCCTTGAGCATCGTCTCCTGCACCAGGTCGTCGGCGTCCGAGGGATTGGCCGTGAGGCGCAGGGCCACGCGGTAGAGCACGTCGAGATGCACCAGCGCTTCGCGTTCGAAGCTGGCGCGCTTCTCGTCGATTGGCGGAGACACCTCTGGGGAAGGGTTGGGCATAGCTCCCAGTGAAGGCTCGTGGAGCGTCGCGAGTTCCGCAATAGGCAGCCCCGTGGTAGGTTTCGCGCGCCGTGGTGCACAGCATCGTCCCGCTCGCCGTCCTCGAGGCGGTCAAGAATCTCGATACTCCCGTCGAGGATGGGCTCACCGAGTTCGCCGAAGAACTGCTGGTCAAGCGTCTCGGCCTCTCGCCCACCGTCGCCATGCAGCTGGCGGAGTTTGAGCAGCTGGTACGCCGAGACGCGCGCGTCGAGCCGGCGCACGTGGAGGCGTTGCTGCGGCTCGTGGGCCGGCGGCCCGACGCCGATCTGGTATTCGCCGACGCGGGGCGCCGTGCCGCGCGCCGCGCGGTGAAACGGATGTCGTGGGTGTCGCGCCTCTTCGGCCACAGCGCGGCGCGCCGCGCGGCACGCACGGTGCTCGGCGCGGAGCTGCTGCGCGAGCAGCGGTTGCCGGTCGCGCGGGTGAGTGATCCGATCGCGATTCAGGCGACACCCGACGGTGCGGCCTGCGGATTTTACGGCGCGGGCCTCGTCGAGCTGCTGCGGCTGCTCGTCGGCTACGAGGGCGCGATGGTGCATGTCGACTGCCGCGCGCGCGGCGGCACGGGATGCGAGTGGCGGGCCGCCGGCCCCGATCCCCGGCACCAATGAGCCTCCTCGAGCAGTTCGATTTCCCCGCGCTGCGCGAGCTGCTCGGCGACCTGGGCGCCGACGGTTGGCTGTTGTACGACTTTCACGGCATCAATCCCGCCGCGACGCGCGTGCTCGGCATCAACGGCATGGGGACGCGCCGCTTTTTCGTCCTGTTGCCGCGCGACGGCCAGCCGGTCGCACTCGCGCACCGCATCGAGCTCGCCTCGTTCGACGGATTCCCGGGCGAGGTGCGCCCGTACGCGGCGTGGCGCGAGCTCCACGACAAGCTGCGCGCGCTCGTCGCCGGCAAGACCGTCGCGATGGAAGTCTCGCCGGCCGATGCGGTGCCGTACCTCGATCGCGTGCCGCACGGCGTCGTCGAGCTGATCGAAGGATTCGGCGCGCGCGTCGTCTCGTCGGGAACGCTGATCACGCGCTTCGCGGCGCGCTGGTCGGCGAGCGAGCTGGCGGGTCATCGGCGCGCGGCGCAGGCGATCGCCGGCATCGCGGCGGATGCCCTGCGCTGGGCCGGCAGCGAGCTGGGCCGCGGCGCCGAAGTGCGCGAAACGACGGTGCAGGCCCGCGTGATGGACGCCTATGCCCGCGCGGGGCTCGTCACCGATCATCCGCCGATCGTCGGCTTTCAAGCGAACTCCGCGAATCCGCATTACGAGCCCAAGGCGGGCGCGGATCGGCGGCTGGCGCGGGGCGATGTGCTGTTGCTCGATCTCTGGGCCGGCGTCGCGCCGGGTAGCGTGTTCGCCGATCAGACGTGGATGGCGTTCGCGGGACGGGAGCCGAGTGAAGACGTGCGTCGTGCGTGGTGCGTCGTGCGTGATGCCCGGGATGCAGCGGTTGCCTTGCTTCGAGAACGTTGGATGAACAAGGAGCCGGTGACGGGCGCGGCGCTCGATGACGCGGCGCGAGCCGTCATTACGAAGGCCGGATTCGGCGAGTATTTCGTGCACCGCACCGGGCATTCGATCGATCGCGACCTGCATGGCTCCGGCCCGCACCTCGACAACTTCGAGACGGCGGACGAGCGCACCGTCATCGCGGGGGTCGGGTTCTCGGTCGAACCGGGCATTTACCTGCCGGGCCGCTTCGGTATGCGCACCGAAATCAACGTTTTCGTGGAGGAAACGGGGCCGCTCGTGACGCCCGCCGAGCCGCAGCAGGAGCTGTTTTTAGTCTAGCCGTCGGGTGCTTGGGGGCCTCTTGCGGGGTGGGAGAATCGGGCGCATGTTCGCCCGCCGTTGGATGAGCCCTGTCCACCCAAATGGACACGCGCCCGGGGCGATACGAACGCTAGACGTTGACGTGACAATGTCTTGACGGTTCTGAGATGCCCGGCCAGCTTACCCAACATGTGTAGTCATGCCGTCTTTTCGGCTTATACCGAAGGGGGGTGACGTGTCCGGCGTCACAATTCTGTCCGGTAGTCCACGCGCATTCACGCAATTGGAGGACGCATCCATGATGCATCGTCTGAGGAATGTCATCGGTCGATTCCTCGTTGTCGGTGCCGTTTTCGCGATCGCGGTCGTCGCAGCGCCGCTCGCGGCTCAGCAAACGACGGGAAAGATCGAAGGCACGGTTTCCGATCAAGCGGGGGCAGCGGTAGCGAACGCGCAAGTGTTCGTCGTCGGCACCTCGTTTGGCGCAGTCACCAACGAAAAGGGCTACTACTTCGTCAACAACGTGCCGGTCGGCACCTATTCGTTGCGCGCGCAGTTCATCGGCTTCGCGCCGTCGGAAGTGCGCAACGTTCGTGTGCTCGGCGGGCAGACGATCACCCAGGACGTCAAGATGCAGTCCTCGGCCGTCGTGCTGACGGGCATCACGGTCACCGCCGCGGCGAATCCGATCGTGCCGCGGGACCAGGTGACCTCGAAGGGCATCATCGCCGGTGATCTGGTCGATCATCTGCCGGTCGATGACGTGCGGTCGATCATCTCGCTGACGCCGGGCGTCGTCGAGTCCGGTCAAGCGGCGGGCGTGTCGATTCGCGGCGGCCGGCCCGGTGAGGCGAACGTCTACATCGATGGCGCGCCAGTCCGTGGCACGAACAGCGGCGCGGCGCGCGTCAACCTCGGGACGAACGCGATCGAAGAGGCGTCCGTCACGACAGGTGCACTCGGCGTCGAGTTCTCCGACGCGCAGTCGGGCGTGATCTCGTATACCACGCGCGCCGGCGGCAGTTCACTCCAAGGCAGCGGGTCGTGGGAAACGGACAACGCGTCGTCGAACAGCGTCGGTCTTAACCGGTTTGAAGCCTCGGTCGGTGGACCGGTACCAAGCGTGACGAACCTGCGCTTCTTCGGCTCGGCGGTCCTGTTCGGCATGCTCTCGAGCAATAATGGTGCGGGCACGCCCCGCGGCATGGGCGCCGAGAACCAGCCGATATTCGCACTGGCGGGCGTCGATACGGTCGTGCCCCAGACCGAACCGAATGGCAGCGTTTCGACCGTGGCGCTGCCACGCTACGTGCAGTACAGCGGCACCTGTGGGTCGTTTGGCTCGTCGGCCAACCCGGTGGCGCAGGAAATCAAGAACAACTACGGCGTCGAGTGCCAGGGCATTCGCCGGCCGATGGACTGGTCCACCTCGCTGCAGCTGCAGAGCAAGCTGCAGTACACGTACGGCAGCGGCTCCAGCCTTTCACTGACCGGCCTCGCGAACGGCGATCAGAACCGTACCACTCCCAGCCGCGCTCTGAATGATCCATCGATTTATCGCGGCACGCATACCTGGGAGCGCATGGCGATTCTGAATCTGAATCACCAGGTCAGCCGCAGCGCCGAGCGGTCGCTGGCGATCAACGCGAATCTTTCGTGGGCGCGTGATCGCTCCCTCGATGGACCGCTCGATCCGAGCTCGGAGGCGGACTCCCGCAATCCCGCGTTGGGCATGATGTTCGGCTCGCTGATTTCCCGTTCCCGATCAACGACCAGACGATCCGCGACCTGCGCACCAACTCCGGCTCGCGGGGCATTCCGCTGACGCCCGAGCTGGCACCGGACGTTCAGCAGCACGGGCGTCTCAATCCGTACGGCATGTCGACCGGGAACCTGTGGCCGACGAACGGCTTCGCCACCGGGGCGACCACGATGCAGGAGACGCGTCTCACTGGACGCGTGGTCGTTGACTGGCAGGCGAACCGCTATCACCGCTTTACGCTGGGTGGCGACGCCAAGAAAACCGACCTGGCCTACTGGAGCAGCAACCTGGCGCGCCAGATCTTCATGGATGCCTACGTCGTGCATCCGGTGCAATACGGCATGTTCGCCGCCGATCGACTCGACCTCGGCGACGTCGTGCTCGAGTTGGGCGCGCGGTATGACTACTACGACAGCAAGGCGCTCTTCTCGAATACGCCGCTGTACATCTCGTCCGCCGGCCCGGCCAACTGGAACCCGGCGAGCGCGACGAACGACACGGCATACGCCAACTCGATCGCGCGCACCTTCACCCCGGCCGTCGGGCACCACGCGATTTCGCCGCGCCTGCGGGTGTCGTTCCCAATCACCGAGCACACGGGCTTCCGCCTGTCCTACGCGCATCAGGTGCAGTCGCCGGAGTTCACGACGTTATTGACCGGCATCAACAACGACCTGTCGTTCACCAATACGAACGACGTCGCAGGTCGGGACTTGGACTTCGGCAAGTCGATCCTGTTCGAGTTCGGCGTGCGGCACGCCTTCAGTCAGGACCTGGTGCTCGACGTGTCGGCGTACAACAAGGACAAGGTCTCCGACTTTGCGGCCCGCGTGCTGCCGTTCCCCGATCCGCGTGACTCGACGAAGATCGGCAGCATCAACGTGCTCACGAACCGCGACTTCGGGAACGCGCGCGGTATCGATACCAAGTTCGACTGGCGGGTCGGCACCAACCTCAGCACCTCGGTGGCCTACACCTTCCAGGTGTCGAAGAACACCGGGTCCGATCCGTTCTCGTACCTGAACACGTTCGCCCGGCAGGTCTCGGGCCTGGGCGATCGCACGCCGCCCCCGGAGGCTGCGCAGCGGACGAACGACGACCGGACGCATAACCTGGCGGGCTCGATCGCGCTGCAGCTACCGCCGGATTACCGCAAGGGCACGATGATCGGCGCGATCCTGCGGGACGTGGGCGTCTTTGCGACGTTCCGCGTGCAGAGCGGGTTGCCGTACACCCGGCTCGTGAATAACGGGGACGGGCAAACCGCTTCGCACCTGAGCTTCGGATTGGGCGGGCGCACGCCGCCGGGAGAAGGCTTGAACTCCTTTGAGATGCCGTGGACCAAGAACGTCGATCTGCGCGTGAACAAGGGTGTTCGGATCGGGCGGCTCGATGCCACGCTCTATGCGGATGTCCGCAACCTATTCAACTTCCGCAACATCGTGAATCTGTTCGCCGAAACCGGAGATGTGCGTAACGATCTCAATCGGGAAAGGGTGATCGGCTCACCTGAGAAGGTTTCGGGCGAATACGCCGCGCTCTGGGACGAAGCGAAAGGCGCGGGAGCGTTGGGGGCAGATAAGTCGGTGGATCTCACGAGCTGCGGCGCGTGGTCGAACCAGTTGAACTGCCTCTCGCTGCAGCGGGTGGAAAGCCGCTTCGGTCACGGAGACGGGCTGTACACGCTGTCCGAGCAGGAGCGGGCATTCAACAC
>WNGD01001727.1_pt1 | contig 31871 bp, 31 predicted proteins | sample 5400671 | NCBI WGS metagenome assembly WNGD01 (sample SAMN13153369, study PRJNA577476) | soil metagenome | isolation source: 40 cm soil or saprolite under grassland replicate 2 | place: USA:California | collected 2016-06-15
TCGCGCAGCGCGGCCAGCAGCGGTCCCACCGGCCGCGCGGACGCCCGGTCGTCACCGTCGAAGTCGACCTCAGCCGCCGTGAGCGCGGCAACCGGCGGGACGAACCGCAGCACGGTGCCGGCGTTTCCCACGTTGACCGCCGCGCGGCGCCCGCTGCCCGCCTGTGCCGGCCCGGTGCCGCCGCGTGCAGTGCCGCCGGACCCGGCGCCGCCGGGCGCAGTGCCGCCGGACCCGGCGCCGCCGGACCCGGCGCCGCCGGACCCGGCGCCGGCGGGCGCCGCCGGCGCCACCAGCCAGGAAGGCGCTGACGGCGCACAGTCGTCGCTGCTGCCGCCCGCGGCCTCGATCGTCGTGCCGAGCGCGCGCAGGGCCGCCGCCATCAGGTCGGTGTCCCGCGCCCGCAGCGGGTCGCGGATCGTGGCCGGGCCGTCCGCGAGCGCGGCGAGTACCAGCGCGCGGTTCGTCATCGACTTCGATCCGGGCAGCCGCAGCACGGCCCGGACCGGGCCGCTCGCGGCGGGCGCATGCCAGTCCGGCGCCGGTCCGCTGCCTCGCTCGGCACCCCTGTCCATGCTGTGAGCGTACTGGCTGAGCGCGCGGCTGGCCCGCGCCGGACGGGAGCCGGCCCGGCCGCGGACTGGCCCCAGACTTGCGCTGGTCGGCCGCGTGCCGGGGCGGCCGGCCAGCCCGGCGGAGGTACCCAGCGGGCTGATTTACCGGACCCGGCAGATCCCTGACGCCACGGACTGGTCGTGCTGGCCAGGTTTGGCAAACCCGGATGTTGGCTATGAACTGCCACAATCTGTGTTTCCCCCAGCCCTGCTATGCGCCGTCAAGGTAGAGGACATGTGTGGTCGGTACGCGTCTGCGCGCAGTCGCATCGAGCTCCTCGAGGAGTTCGCTGTCGAACGCGACCGGGTTACCGAGCCACTGGAGCCTGACTACAACGTCGCCCCGACCAAGCCGGTCTACGCGGTCCTCACCCGCCGCCCCCGCGGCACCGGCGAGCAGGACGACGACGGCGATGCGGGCCTCCGGGCCGCCGGTGGCCAGGCGGCCGGCACCCAGGCGGCCGGCACCCAGGCGGCCGGCGAGGCGAGAGAACTTCGCGTCGTCCGCTGGGGGCTGGTCCCGTTCTGGGCCAAGGACCGGTCCATCGGCAGCCGCATGATCAATGCGCGGGCCGAGACCGTGGACGTCAAGCCGGCCTTCCGCGCCGCCTTCGCGCGTCGCAGGTGCCTGCTGCCTGCCGATGGCTACTACGAGTGGCAGCGGCCAGCCGGCGACGCGAAGGCCGCCAAGCAGCCGTACTACATCTGCCGCCCGGACGGCGGGCCGCTGGCGTTCGCCGGCCTGTACGAGCTCTGGCGGGACCGGGCGGTTCCCGATGATCATCTGGACGCATGGCTGTGGACTGCCACCATCATCACGACCAGCGCACCCGATGAGCTGGGCCGGATTCACGACCGGATGCCGATGGTGATCAGGCCGGACCTCTGGGCGGACTGGCTGGATCCCGGCAATAACGACACCGGTGACGCCCGCGGCCTGCTTGCCCCGGCCATATCCGGTGAGCTGATGTCGTATCCGGTCTCGACGGCGGTCAACTCGGTGCGCAACAACGGCCCCGGGCTGATCGAGCCCGCTGAGCCCGAACCCCCCGGTTCCGCGGGTGAGCAGGGTGAGCCGCCTGCGCGCGCGCGGAGATTACGGACCGCCGCGTCCCCGGGAGCGTCGGGCAGCGATCCCGACACGCTGTTCTGAACCTGTTTACCGGGCTGGGCAGCGGGCCCCATTGGCGTGCTGTCAGCCCTGTGCGGAGGAGGTGAGGATCGGATGGATACCGTCGTCGCGCGCAAGCGCCTGGAAGAGATCCGCGACGAACTCGACCGATCGATATCGGTGCTTGAGGCATCCGGCCCGCGGCGTGACCAGGCGCCGGAGTACCCGCAGGACCCGGCGGACGCCGGCGCCAATCTCACCGAGACCCAGCGGTCGGCAGCGATGCTGACCGTGGCGCGGCAGCAGCGCTCCGAGGTGCTCGGCGCGCTGAACCGCATCGATCATGGCAGCTACGGAATCTGCGCCGACTGCGGAGCCAAGGTGCCGGAGGGGCGGCTTGAGGCCCGGCCCGAGGCTGCCCGCTGCGTGTCCTGCCAGGGGAAGCGCGACCGGCTGAGGCGCTGACCTCCGGTGCCGGAATGAAGCGCAACGCTGTCGCGTTGCACACCGCATGTCCCTAGCCGGGTGCCGACCACGCGACGCCATGCCGCCGGTGGCTGCCCTCAAGCCCGCCGGCCCTGGCAAGATATCCTCCGGCCTATATGGCTGGCATCTCCGCCAGCCGACGGCGAGAATCGCGGGGGAGGTGGGTCCGGTCACTGAGACACTCCAGGAGCGCGGCGAGCGCTTCGAGCGTGATGTCTTGCCTTACCTGGATCAGCTGTACTCTGCGGGAATGCGCATGACGCGCAATACGGCCGACGCCGAGGACCTGGTGCAGGAAACATTCGCCAAGGCGTATGCCTCGTTCCATCAGTTCCAGCCGGGCACCAACCTGAAGGCCTGGCTGTTCCGGATCCTGACCAACACCTTCATCAACTCCTACCGCAAGAGGCAGCGCGAGCCGCAGCGCGCCGGTACCGAGGAGATCGAGGACTGGCAGCTGGCCAGGGCCGCGTCGCACACGTCCGCCGGGCTGAAGTCGGCCGAGGCGGAAGCGCTGGAGCGGCTCCCCGACTCCGACGTCAAGCGGGCGCTGCAGGCACTGCCGGAAGAGTTCATGATCGCGGTATACCTGGCCGATGTCGAGGGATTCGCCTACAAGGAAATCGCCGACATCATGGGAACCCCGATCGGCACCGTCATGTCACGCCTGCACCGTGGCCGCCGGCAACTGCGCGAGATGCTCCAGGACTACGCGGCCGACCGTGGCCTGGTAAGGACGGCAGCAGCCAGCGATGGCGAGGCGTCATCATCGGGCGATGAACCCGGGAAGGACGCGAGATGAGCTGCGGTAAGCCGCATGATCTGCCCTGTAGCGAGGTGCTCGCGCGCGTCTACAGCTACCTGGACGGCGAGATCGAGGTTGCCGACTGTGCTGAGATTCGCGAGCACCTTGACGAGTGCGGGCCGTGCCTGCGTGAGTACGGCCTCGAAGAGGCAGTGAAGCGCCTGGTGCACAAGCACTGCGGTGCCGAGACGGTGCCGAGCGAACTGCGGACAAAGGTGATGAGCCGGATCCAGGCCGTCCGGATTGAGCTTGAGGTCACGGAATTCCACGCGGAATAGCCCGCGCGCTGGCCCTCCGACGTTACGGTGCTGGAACCGGCCACTGCCTCTAAATTACACTTAGTACTTGCTCGATTACTCATCGTGCACAATCCACCGGATGCCCACGCAAATCCAGCCTTCGCGTTACTCTAAGTGGTGACAGCATGACGCGCCGCTAATCTCCGCGTGGGCATGCGGACAGCCAGTCACGCCAGGGGTGACGGGGGAACACGCCAGAGGTGCCGGGGAAAAGGGTCATCAGGAGCGAATGCGAGGTGTCGTGGGCAAAGTGTCCAGGGCCGCCTGGCTCTACATAGCCGCGGTGGCGATCGTGGCCATAGCGCTCATTGCCCCGATGCGCTTCGACGACCATGGTTACCGCTGGTGGGTTGCGCTGGGCGTGCTTCAGCTGCTCTTCCTGATCTGCGACTCCACGCCGACGCCGCTGGCCGCGCGGCAGAGCGCATGGTCGCCGAGTTCCTCGGCCACGCTGGCGGCCGTGGTGCTGCTCGGCCCCGCGGGCGCCAGCCTGGTGGGCGCCATCTCCGTGCTGAGCCTGCGCCGCAAGGTGGCCCTGCCCGAGCGGCTCTTCAACGGCGCCATGTATGCCCTTTCCGGCTATGCGGCCGGGCAGGCGTATGTCGCGCTTGGCGGTCCGGTGGGCAGGATGGCGCCGCCTGAGGTGCACGCGGCTATTTGGCCCTTCGCGGTTGCCGCCGCGGTGCATGTCGTCACGAATCACGGGCTGCTGTGGGGAGCGATCCAGCTGACCAGGAAGGACGGGCGGCGAGGGGAGCGGGTCCGGGTGGAGTCCAGCGTGCCGCTGCTGCTGGCCTCTGACCTCGGTTACGCGGTACTTGGCCTGCTCATCGCCGCGCTCTGGACGGTCACCGACGCCTTCGCCGCGGTGCTCGTACTCGTCCCGCTCTTCGTGGCCCGCTGGGCGATGGGGCAGTTCGCCGAGCAGCGGCGGGCGTACTCGGCCACGATGGAGGCGCTCTGCCAGGCGGTCGAGACGAAGGACTTCTACACCCGCGGTCACAGCGAGCGGGTCTCCAGGGGATCGGGCATGATCGCCACGGAAATCGGCATGCGGCCGGACCGGGCGGATGCCATCAGGTACGCCGGCATGCTGCATGATGTGGGCAAACTGGGGGTTCCCACCAAGGTGCTGCAGAAGGACGGCGCGCTGAGCGAGGAGGAGTTCGCGGCGATTCAGCTGCACCCGATGCGCGGCCTGGAGATCGTCAGGGAGATCGGCTTCCTGGACGAGGCGCTCACCGGCATCATGCATCATCACGAGCGGATCGACGGCAAGGGCTACCCGATGGGCCTCGCCGCCGACGAGATTCCCGAGTTCGCCCGTGTCATCGCGGTCGCGGACGCGTTCGATTCGATGACGTCGAACCGTTCGTATCGGCTGGCCCGCGGGATCGACGAGGCGGTCAGGGAACTCCGCAAGGGGTCCGGCAGCCAGTTCGACCCCGCGCTGGTGGACGCGTTCATCGCGGCGCTGCAGCGGGAGGGCTGGCGGTTGCCGGAGCCGGCCGCGGCTCCGCTCGATCATCAGACGGTTACCGTGCAGGACCATGACGACCCGACGGCGCCGCTCCGGGTCGTGGAGACCCTATGACCGGGCAGACCACGGCGGCTGCGCACCAGTCCGCGGAGCGCTGGTCATCCTGGCAGGCCATGGACTCGGGTCGGCTGCTGCTGCTGGCCGCGGCGGGCATGCTGACGGTCGCCGCGATCGCGCATTCCGCCACCGTGGCGGTCGTCGAGCCGCACCCTGCCGTCGCGTTCGGGATTCTCATCGCGCTCGGCGAACTGCTCAGGCTCGCCCTGCCCGGCGGCAGGGAGGCCGCGCCCATTGCCGCGGCCGGCGGGATGGCCTACGCGCTGCTGATGTACGTAGGGCACCTGCCAGGCCACGGACCGCTCGATAACGTCGTCCCGCTGCAGGTCATCGCGGTCGCGGCGGTGGCCATGATCATCGGGGCGCTGCCCCACATGGCGGCCGGCCGGCCCGTCGGCCTGACCGGTATGGCCTCGCGGCTGGTGGCCGTGTCCTGCGTCGCCTTCATGTTCTACCCGCTGACTGGCATCGGCGTGATCGTCAGCTACTGGTGGCTGGCGGCCGCCGTGATGACCGTGCTGTTGATATCCGGGTGCCTCATCGACGCTGTGATCGGGGCCCTGATCAGGGCGGATGACCTCGGTGCGCGATTCGGTGTCGCGCTATGGGACGAGATGCGGGTGCAGTGGCCGCTCGGTGCGGCGGTCGGCGCATCCGCGATGATCATCGTGTTCGCGACCGAGACGATGGGGATTGCCGGGCTGGCCGTCTTCGTCGTGCCCCTGCTCGTTACCCAGCTCGCATTCCGGCGATACGCCGGGATCCGCTCGACTTACCTGCAGACCGTCCGCGCCCTGGCCAGGGTCACCGAGGTAGGCGGCTACGTAGAGGGCGGTCATTCCCGCCGGGTCAGCGTGCTCGCCGTGGCCGTCGGCAGGGAGCTTGGCATGAGTGAGCCCGATCTCCTTGACCTCGAGTACGCCGCGCTTATGCATGACATCGGGCAGCTTTCGCTCCGCGATCCGATCCCCGGCGGCGCCACCGTCCTGGTTTCCCGCCCGGACCAGCAGCGCATCGCCGAGCTTGGCGCAGAGGTGATCATGAAGGCCGGGGTGCTTGACCGGGTCGCTGAGCTGGTCCGCTGCCAGAGCCTGCCGGCCCGCGGGGGCCACCAGGAGCCGCCGGTCGGCAGCCGGATTATCCGCGCCGCCAACGCCTTCGATGACCTGGTCGGCGCATCGACCGACCGGGACCGCAGCGCAGCCGCGCTGGAACGGCTCCGGCTGGACACCGCGCACGAGTACGACGCCGGCGTCGTCGAGGCGCTGAGTGAGGTCGCGGGCAGACGCAGGTTCAGCCGCCTGTAAGCGGCCCCGCCGAATATCTCGTCGCGCCAGATCACCACCACGATGACCAGGAGCACGGCCGCCAGGGCACTGACGCCAATGGACAGGTAGACCAGCAGCAGGCTGCTAGTGAAAATCCCGCCGGAGAGCAGGCCAATCGCTGCTACGGGCGGGCTCCACGGACAGGGCTGACGCTATCCTCCCGGCAGCAGGGCCGCCGGGCTCGCGGGCCGCCGCAGCCCGCGCGGCGGGCGTTGTGGTCGTCGTGAGTAGCTCCGCTACGCGCTCCTCCGCCGCCTGGCCAGCCGGGCGCGGATGACCCGCTCCCTGACCCAGCGCCCCGCTGCCGGGCTCGCGGGCCGCCGCAGCCCGGCCGGCGGCGTTTGTCGTCGTCGCGGATAGCTCTGCTTTTCTCCGTCGGCTGGCCAGCCGACGGAGAATGACCCACTCCCTGACCCAGCGCCCTGCTGCTGGGGCGCTAAGCTGCCCGGGTGCTCGAATCGGTCCTCGTCGCCAACCGCGGCGAGATCGCGCGGCGGGTAATCAAGACCGCGCGCCGGATGGGGATCCGGGCCATCGCGGTCTACTCCGAGGCCGACGCCGACCTGCCGTTCGTGCGCGAGGCCGACGATGCCGTGCTGCTCGGACCTGCTCATCCGGCCCGCAGCTATCTCGACATCGACGCCGTGCTCGGCGCCGCCAGGCGAACCTGCGCCAGCGCTGTTCACCCCGGCTACGGCTTCCTCGCGGAGAACCCGTCCTTCGCGGCCAGGGTGCTGGCCGCGGGGCTGACCTGGGTCGGCCCGCCGCCCGCCGCGATCGAGCAGATGGGTGACAAGATCAGCGCCAGGAACCTGATGGAGCGGGCTGGCCTGCCCGTCGCCGCGGGCAGCAGGGCGCCAGTTGCCGACGAGTCGGCTGCGGTCGCCGAGGCCAGGCGGCTCGGCTACCCCGTGATGGTCAAGGCCGCGGCGGGCGGCGGCGGCATCGGGATGAGCGCCGCTGCCGACGACGCCGGGCTGCGCGTGGCGTTCGCGACAGCCCGGGCGCGGGCCGAGCGGTTCTTCGGCGACTCCTCGGTCCTGCTCGAGCACTACATCTCCCGTGCCCGGCATGTCGAGATCCAGATTCTCGGCCTCGCCGACGGGCGCGTGGTCGCCCTTGGCGAGCGGGATTGCTCCGTGCAGCGGCGGCACCAGAAGGTAGCCGAGGAGGCGCCATCGCCCGGGCTCGCGGCCGGCCTGCGGGACGCGATGCAGGCCGCAGCGGTGCTGGCTGGCCAGACCGTCGGCTACCGCGGCGCCGGGACCGTCGAGTGCCTCGTGGACACGGCAGCGCAGGACTTCGTGTTCCTTGAGATGAATGCCAGGCTTCAGGTCGAGCACCCGGTCACCGAGCTGATTACCGGCATTGACCTGGTGGAGCAGCAATTCCTGATCGCCAGCGGGCATGCCGTCAGCTTCGACCCGGATGCCGTCGAGTTCCGCGGGCACGCGCTGGAGTTGCGGGTATACGCCGAGGACTCGCGCCGATTCCTGCCCAGTCCCGGCACCATCACCGGCTGGTCCGAGCCGTCCGGCCGCGGCATCCGGGTGGATGCGGGCTACGCGGCCGGGAACACGGTGACCACCAGCTACGACCCGCTGCTGGCCAAGCTGTGCGTGCACGGCGCCAGCCGGGACGAAGCCCTGGCCACGGCACGGGACGCGGTGGCTGACTTTGTCATCACCGGGCCGAGGACCAATCTCGCGTTTCTCGCCGACCTGCTGGCCAGCAGCGAGTTCGCCAGCGGTGACTACGACACCTCCGTCATTGCCCGGCTGCGCCCCGGGGCGACCTGACAGCGACAATGATGGGGGCTTGGTGACCTTGACAGCGGCTCGCCTGGCGACGACGCACGGAGGTGCGAGTGACCGAGATTCGCGCGGAGATGGTGGCGAACGTGTGGAAGGTCGTGGCGGCCGCCGGGGAGCAGGTGCACGATGGCGACACCCTGGTCATCCTTGAATCGATGAAGATGGAGATTCCCGTCCTCGCGGAGGGCGACGGCGTCCTGACGAACCTGGCGGTGGCCGAAGGCGACGTCGTCCAGGAAGGCGACCTGATCGCCGTCATCGGATGATCTAGGTGGCCAGCATGCTTCTTGTCGTCGGGCTGAATGCTTCGGTGCGCGCCGTCGTCAGCGAGTCGGACACCGCCGCGGCGCTGGGCAGCGGGGACGTGCCGGTGCTCGGCACGCCCCGGCTGCTCGCGCTGGCCGAGGCCGCTGCGGTCGCGGCGGTGTCCTCGCAGCTTGCCCCGGACGAGATCACGGTGGGCACGTCGGTGCGGCTTGAGCACCGGCGGGCCAGCCCGGTGGGGTCGAGTTTCATGGTCGAGGCGGAGCTGACCGAGGTGGATGGCAGGCGGCTGGTGTTCAGCTTTATCGCGCTCCGCGAGGAGTCGCCCGGCCAGCCGGGCGACAGCGACGAGCACGTGCTTGGCGCGGGCACGATCGAGCGGGTAGTGGTCTCCAGAGACCGTTTCCTGGCCCGCGCCACCCGCCCGCCGACCCCCGCCTGACCCCGCCCAGGCCAGCCCCCGCCAGCCTCCCCGCACGGTCACCGGGGCGCCCATCCTCAGTGCGGGCAGCGCAGACCCAGCGCCGCCCAGGCCCCTATTTCATGATCGCGGAGGGTTTTGGGTGCTGGCGCCCCGAAAACCCTCCGTGATCATGAACCCCATTGGGCGGGGAGGCTAGGCGCTGGGGCGGGTGATACGGGTGGGACTACAGGGGCGAAAGGGGGCGGTCACTGTGTCGCCTGGCGGGGGTCAGATGCCGGTGGTGGAGCGGGGGTAGGCGACCTGCGGGTCGGTGACGACGTTGACGAGGTAGGGGACGCCCGAGTCGAAGCCGCGGCGCAGGGCCGGGCCGATGCCGGCCGGGCTGGTGACGAGCTCGCCCGCCCCGCCGAGCGCGGAGACCACCTGGTCGTACCGGCACTGCGGCTGGAGCTCGGCCGCGACGTCGTAGCCGTACAGCGCCTGCATGGGATACTTCTCCAGGCCCCAGATGCCGTTGTTGCCGCAGACCATCACGACCGGCAGCCGGTGCCGCACCAGGGTGTCGGCGTCCATCAGCGAGAACCCGGCGGCGCCGTCCCCGAGCAGCAGCACGACCTGCGCGGCCGGGCGGGCGATCCGCGCCGCGATCGCGTATCCGAGCCCGGTGCCCAGGCATCCGTACGGGCCGGGGTCCAGCCAGCAGCCGGGCCGCTTCGGCTCGATGTACTTGCCCGCGTAGGAGACGAAGTCCCCGCCGTCGCCGATCACCACGGCATCGTCGTCGAGTACCTTCGCCAGCTCGCCGTAGACCCGCATCGGATGGATCGGGTCGGCGTCGCTGGACAGCAGCGGCCCGTCGGTTGCCACGGCCTTGTCGCGGGCCGCCTGCAGCATCGGCAGCCAGGAACCGGCCCAGCCGGGGTGAACGGAGCTGGCAGCGGCGGCCAGCCCGGTGCAGAGCGCCGCCAGGCCGCCGGCCGCCGACCCGGCCAGCTGGCAGTGTGTCGCGACCTGGCCGGCGTCGTCGGCCACGTGCACGACCTGGGCACGTGGTGCCCCGTCCCGGCCACCGAACTCGCCGTAGCCAAGCCGGAAGTCGAGCGGCGTGCCCACCACGATCACCAGGTCAGCCCGGCCGAAGGCGACGGAGCGCGCGCGGGTCACGAGCAGCTCATGACCGGCGGGCAGCGCGCCGCGGCCCTGGCCGTTGGCGATCACCGGCAGCCGAAGCTCCTCCGCCGCCTGCCGCGCGGCCGTGTCCGCCCCGTCCAGCCAGACGTCCGAGCCGAGGACGAGCACGGGCCGCTCGGCGGCGGCGAGCAGGCCGGCGATGGCGCTGATCGCACCCGGATCGGGCACATCCCGCCCATCGTCGTCGGCAGGCGCCGGGCCGGACCCGGCATCGGCGGCACCGCCCGCGCCCGCCGCGCCCGCCGCGCCCGCCGCCGGGACGGTCTCGCTGGCCGGGCCGAAGAGCGCCTCAAGCGCGACGTCGAGGAAGACAGGCCCGCGATGCCGGGTGGCGGCGAGCCGGAACGCCTCGTCAGCCGACGAGCCAACCCGGCTCGCCTCGTGCTCGGTCCAGGCGCGCTTAGTGACGGCCGCCAGCAAGCGCGGATGGTCGATCTCCTGCAGGCTCCCCGAGCCCCACCGGGAATCGGGCGCGCGGCCGCCGAGCACCACCACCGGCGACCCGTTAAAGCGCGCTGTCGTTATCGCGCTGACGCCGTTCGTCACTCCCGGGCCCGCCGTGAGAACGGCGAGACCGGGCATGCGCTCCAGCCGGGCAGTCGCCTCGGCCGCGAACACCGCCGTCTGCTCATGCCGCACGTCGACGATCCGCATCGGCGGGTCGGCCTTGACGGCGCCGTCGTAGAGCGGGAAGACATGACCGCCCGACAGCGTGAACATGGTCTGCACGCCATGCCGCCGCGCGGCGGCCACCGCGTGCGCGCCGCCGTGCACCGGGGACTGATTGGCGGCGCCTGCCGGGGCCTGGACGCCATCCGCCGCACCGGGGAAGCCACCGCCCGCCGGGGCCTGGCCCGGGCCGGCCGGCCCGGGCCGGTGGCCATCGCCTGAATGCCGTGCCGCCGCCTCGCTCATGCGCGCGACGTTATCAGCTGATCGTCGGGCAACGGCCGCCGCTCACGGCCCCGGCCTGCGCAGCCTGGTGACGATCTTGTACCGGTCGCCCCGGTACCAGGACCGCGCCCACTCGACTGGCGAGCCGGATGAATCGAAGCTATGCCGGCTGACGAGCAGCAGCGGCAGCCCGACGTCCACGCCAAGCAGCCGGGCGTCCTCGGGATCCGCCAGCACGGTCTCGATGGTCTCCTCGGCCTCGGCAAGCTCGACGCCGTACGCCGAGGCGAGGGTCTCGTACAGCGAGGAGTTCTTCTTCAGGTTCCGGCGCAGTCCGGGAAACCGGCGCGCAGGCAGGTAGGAGACATCGATCGACATCGGCTCGCCATCGGCCAGCCGGAGCCGGTGAACGCGCAGCACCCGGCCGCGGGCCCGGATGCCGAGGTATCCGGCCAGCTCGTCGGCGGCCGCGATGTAGCCGGTGTCCAGGATCACGGTCCGCGGCTGCAGGCCGTGCGCGCGCATGTCCTCGGTGTAGCTCGTGAGCTCCAGGACCTGGGCGACCTTCGGCTTGGCCACGAACGTTCCCTTGCCCTGCATGCGGAGCAGCCTGCCCTCTACCGCCAGCTCGGCCAGGGCCTGCCGGACAGTGGTGCGGGACGTGCCGTAGCGCTGGGCGAGCTCGCGCTCTGGCGGTACCGCCGTGCCCGGGGCCATTACCCCGGTCAGCTCGAGCAATTGCCGCTTCACGCCGTAGTACTTAGGCAGCCGGGGGTCCGGCAGGCCGAACACCCCGCCGGAGCCGGCTGGCAGAACCGGGGAGGCAGTCACGGTCGGTCCCTTCCCGCTGGAGTTACCCGGCCATGATGTCCCACCCCGGCCGGCCAGGAAACCGGCATGGCGCTGAATACGCCAGATCGCGGCGAGCCGCACCCGGGTGACCTCCGCCGCCCGCCGGAGGCGGCCACCGGGGCATCGCCAAGTGCCGCGGACCTGGCCTGGTGCGATGATGGCGAGATGCCCACCATGACCGACCTCGCCCGCCGGGATGCGGATCTCACCGAGGCCGGCCTCGACTGGCTGCACGCGCTCGTCTCCGACTGGCAGCTGCTGGCCGACCTGTCGTTTGCCGACCTTGTGCTGTGGGCGCCGCTGCGGCGGCGGGCCGGCTGGGTGGCGCTGGCCCAGATGCGGCCGACAACGGGGCCGACCGCCTTTCCCGATGACGTGGTCGGATCGGTCCTGCCCGCCGGGAAACGGCCCTTCCTTGATGTTGCGCTCAGCGAACGGCGGATTTGCCGGGAGGGCGACCCGGAATGGATGGATGGCGTGCCCGTCCGCCATGAAACCATTCCCGTCGCCAAGGACGGTCAGGTGATCGCCGTGGTCGAGCGGTCGACGAACCTCAGCTCCGCCCGCACGCCGAGCCGGATGGAACTCACCTATGTGCGGGCCGCCGATGACCTGGCCCAGATGGTCGCCGCGGGGATGTTCCCGTGCCTGGGTGAGACCCCTGCACTGGTCAGGTCGCCCCGGGTCGGGGATGGCCTGCTGCGCCTCGGCCGGTCGGGAAAGGTTACCTATGCCAGTCCGAATGCGCTGTCCGCTTACCGCAGGCTTGGCCTGACCGCGGACCTGGTGGGCGCCGAGCTCGGCCCGCTGACCGCGAGGCTCTGCTCCAGCCACACCGCGCGCGACGACTCGCTGATGCTGACCGCCAGCGGCCGCGCGGCCAGGGAGGCGGAGGTAGAGGGCAACGGCTCGGTCGTCCAGCTGCGCACGATCCCGCTGGTTGTCGGCGGGGCCAGGGCCGGCGCGCTGATCCTGCTCAGGGACGTGACCGAGCTGCGGCACCGGGAACGCGAGCTGATCACCAAGGACGCGACGATCCGGGAGATACACCACCGGGTCAAGAACAACCTGCAGACGGTGGCCGCGCTGCTGCGGCTGCAGGCCCGGCGGCTGCAGGCGCCGGACGCGCGCGCCGCGCTCGAGGAAGCGGTGCGCCGGGTCGGGTCGATCGCGCTCGTGCACGAGACGCTCTCGCAAGCGCCCGAGGAAGCCGTCGACTTCGACGAGATCGCCGGCCGGGTGGCGATGATGACGGGCGAGGTTTCGGCGGCCGAGGCGCGCGTCGCCCCGGTGCTGTCCGGGACGTTCGGCCCGCTGCCCGGGTCCGTTGCGACGCCACTGGCCCTCGTGCTGACGGAACTTCTGCAGAACGCAGTCCAGCATGGCCTGTCCCGTCCGGCTGACGGAATGCCCGCCGGGCTGGTCGAGGTGACCGCGCAGCGGCGGGCTCAGCGGCTTATCGTCACGGTGGCCGACAACGGCGCCGGGCTGCCCGCGGGATTCGATCTTGATACCTCCACCAGCCTGGGCCTGCAGATCGTCCGCACACTGGTGGTGGCCGAACTCGGCGGCCGGCTGGAGATCGCGCCGCGCGCCGCCGGGGGCACAGCCGTGCTCGTTGACCTGCCAGTGGAACCGCCGGGCGGCGCACAGCAGCCGCCCAGGTAGGCTCGCCGACGCCGACCGACGCTGTCAGGCGAATGCGTCGGCTAGGGCTATGGTGCGTGCGCTACCGGAGTTGCCTTGCGCGCGGTCAGGCGTGCGCGCGTGCCCGGACCCGGGCGGTCCGCCGCTTCAGCTCCCGGCGCTCGTCCTCGCTCAGCCCGCCCCAGACTCCGGCGTCCTGCCCGCTGTCCAGTGCCCATTGCAGGCACGGCTCAAGCACCGGGCAACTCTGGCAGACGAGCTTGGCCTCCTCGATCTGGACCAGGGCGGGCCCGGTGTTCCCGATCGGGAAGAACAGCTCTGGGTCCTCGTGACGGCAGGCGGCGATATGACGCCAGTCCATGAGGTCCACTCCTCTGTGAGGACGGAGCCGTGGCCAGTGGCCCGCTGCCTCAGTCGTGCTTGTGAAGGATTTCACGAGCTAAGCCATACACCGGGGATGTACCGATTTTCCCCGAATTTAATCTATTGGTTATGTCACGGGACTCTCGCCCCGATGCGCTCCTGGGCAAGGCATCCTGACCGTGACCATGAAGTCACGACCGGAGGACGCTGAGGCACGTGGCTGGCGCGCCGCCCCCCGGGAGCGGTACAAGCCTCTCAAGCTAGCCGATCAACCGCAAGGGGCTTTGGCAAAGGTTCGGGCGGATTTCGATGTCGGATGAGTCACATTTCCTGGCCGGAGTCACATCGCGGGCGGCAGTGCCGAGCTCTGGCCGGATGCCGAGATCGACCGACGTGGCCGGGGATACGCCTTTGTCGGGAATGCGTCGGCTGGCTGGCAGCACCGGCAGCCGGTCAGATGATCACGCGGAGCGCGCGCGGGACGGACCGGAAGGTCACGCACTCGCGCTCGCCCACGTACTCGCCGTCGACCTGGAACGCGACCGGCCGGTCGGCCCGGAGGGTCAGCTCGGCCTCGTCATGCAGGCTGACGACATGCCGTCCGCGGGGCGGGCGATCACCGCCGGCCAGCATCTGCCGGAGCGTGCTGAACGTGCCAACGGTGCGGAGCCTGCGCAGGGCGAGCACGTCGAGGCCGGTGTCGAAACCGGCCTGCGGGCTGGTCTGGACGGCCCGGCGTCCCAGGTAGGTCCACGGCGCGGTGTTGGAGACGATGCCGAGGAAGAGCGGGCCGACCGGCGGCTGTCCGTCGCGGTCCAGTGACAACGCCGGATGGCGCCGGTCCGTTACCCGGTAGTACTGGCGCAGGGCCAGCCGGATGTAAAGCACGGGGGTGGCCGGGCGGCCCTGTGCGCGCAGGGCTTCCACGGCCCGTACCACCTCGGCGTCCAGCCCGAGGCCGGCGTTGAAGGTGAAGTACCGGTCGCCGGCCAGCCCGAGGCCGATGCTCCGGGCGCGGCCCGCGGACAGGGCGCTGATGATCTGCCCGGCCGCGTCCACCGGGTCGGCCGGCAGCCCGAGCGCGCGGGTGAAGACGTTGGCGCCGCCGCCGGGCAGCGCGGCGAGCGCCGGCTGCCCGGCCGTGCCGGGGCCGGCCCGGACGATCCCGTTGACGGCCTCGTTCACCGTGCCGTCTCCGCCGAGCGTGAGTACCAGGCCATGACCGTTGCCGGCGGCCGCGCCGGCCAGCTGGGTCGCGTGACCCCGGTACCGTGTTTCCATGACCGCCAGATCCACGGCCGACGCCAGGGCCCGCGCGATCACGTCCCGCCGAAGCGGGGTCGTTGACGTGGCCCGTGGATTTACGATCAAGAGCGCGCGCACGCGCCCAGGGTAGCGATCCGCATGAGGGGTAATGAAAATGCAAAGCCCGCCAACGGTCCGCGCCGCCGCGGCCGTGCAGGCGGCCGAGGCGGCGGTGGTGTGCGCCGCATCGGTGCTGTCCGCCGTTGACGCCGCTGCCGGGCGTTCCTACCAGGCGGGCAGCGGCATCGCGCTGACCCTGATCGGGTTCGGCACGGCGGCCCTGCTCGGGTTCGTGGCCGCCGGGCTGGCAAGGGCCAGCCGATGGAGCCGGACCCCTGCGTTGCTGACCCAGCTCTTTACCGGCATCGTCGGCATTTACCTCGTCGAGGGGCACCGGTACGGCTGGGGGGTGCCGGTGCTCGTGCTCGCCGCCGCCGGGTTCATCATGCTGCTCGTCCCGCCGTCGCTGCGGGCCCTGACGAGTGGCCGGCCGGCGCCGCCTGCGGGCCCGCCGGGCCCGGCAGCCTAGTCCTCCGTCGTCAGCCCCTCGCGCAGCTGGGTCAGCGTCCTGGCCAGCAGCCGGGATACGTGCATCTGCGAGATGCCGAGCTCGGTGGCGATCTGCGACTGCGTCATGTTGCCGAAGAATCGCAGCAGCAGGATCTTCTTCTCCCTGGGCGGCAGCCGTTCCAGCAGCGGCTTGAGCGATTCCCGGTACTCGACGCCCTCTAGCGCGTCGTCGAGCATGCCCAGCGATTCGGCGACCGCGGGCGCGTCCTCGTCGCCGGAATCGGGGGCATCGAGCGACACCGTGGAATAGGCGTTGGCCGATTCCAGGCCCTCCAGTACCTCTTCCTCGCTCATCTGCAGGTGCGCGGCGAGTTCCGCGACGGTCGGCGCGCGGCCCTCGCGCTGGGCGAGGTCCCCGATGGCCTTGGTCAGCGCCAGCTTGAGTTCCTGCAGCCGCCGCGGAACGCGGACCGCCCAGCCCTTGTCGCGGAAATGGCGCTTGATCTCGCCGACGATGGTCGGCGTGGCGTAGGTGGAGAACTCGACACCGCGGCTCAGGTCGAACCGGTCGATCGACTTGATCAGCCCGATCGTGGCCACCTGGGTCAGGTCGTCGAGCCATTCGCCCCGGTTGCGGAATCTCCTGGCCAGGTACTCGACGAGCGGCAGGTGGATCTCGACAAGCTCGCCGCGGATGCGCAGCCGCTCGTCATCTCCGGCGGGCAGTGCGGCCAGTTGCTCGAACAGGTCCCTGGCATGTCCCCGCTCGCGGACCGCGTGGACCTTCGACGCGGCCGCCACCTCGTGCCTGGCGGCCAGCTCCGCGGCGCCGGCCTCGGCGTCGGCGCCGGCCTCGGCGTCAGCGGAGTCGAGGCCGGCCGCGGCACGGAAGCTGAGCATTTCCGCCGACGCGTCCGCGGCTCCGTCCGGCTGGTCTCCGGCAGGCCCGGCAACCGGGAGATCGAACTCCTCGGTCAGCCGCACCTCGATTTCTCCCGTCACACTGACCCCGATGGCTCACGGCTCTTCTGCAGCACGATCGTGAGCCGGTTGCCCGGTCCCACCATCGCCTCGACGCTTCCGGCGAGCGCGCACAGCACGGTCCAGGCGAAGGTGTCGCTGGCCGGCGGGCGGCCGGCCTGGCTCAGCACCGAGACGGAGATGGTCATCAGGTCGCGCCCGAGGGTGAAGGTGCATTCCAGGCCGGTTCCCGGCACCGCCTGGCCGAGCAGCATGGCGCATGCCTCGTCCACCGCTATCCGCAGGTCCTCGATCTCATCCAGGGTGAAGTCCAGCCGCGCGGCCAGCCCGGCAGTCGCGGTGCGCAGCACGGACAGGTATGCGCCCTCGGCCGGCATGCAGACCGTCACCTGGTCGCGCGCCTCACGGCCGCCGCCAGGCGGCGCGGGAACGCCCGCCTGGCTGGTGCCAGCGGCGGCGTCTGCGGCCCGCGCCGTCGCGCTGGCGGCCTGTCTGGTCGCCGCTGCGGTCGTCTCTTCGGTCACGTCTGCCCTCCCACGACGCCGGCCCAGCATCCTGCTGATGCGGGCCGCCGGCTCCTGCCTGCAACTTACCGTCAGCGCACCGCTGCATTGACGCGCCGCGCGGCGGGAAGCCGGCCGGACGGGGAGCGTCCGCGAGGCCGGCGCAGCTCAGCGGTCCCGGCGCAGCCGGGCGTTATGCAGTCAGGAGCCGCGCGGACGGTGCTCGCGCGGCCCCTGGCTGATAAGCAGGATATCGGGTGGTGGCGGGGTCAGCCCTGCTTCGTCTCCCAGAAGATCTTCCCGATGTCCTCGATCTTGGCGAGCAGCTTGTCGGCCGTGGCCACATCGGTGCTGCCCTTCGTGCCGCCCGCCCCGGCCAGCTTGGTGGCCTGGTTGAACAGCTCGTGCAGCTGCGGGTACTTCTCGAAATGCGGGGGCTTGAAATAGTCGGTCCATAGCACCCACAGGTGGTGCTTGACCAGGTCGGACCGCTCCTCCTTGATCTGCAGCGCGCGGGCCCGGAATTCCGGGTCCGTGTTCTGCTGGTACTTCTCGCAGATGGCGCGGACGGAGTCGGCCTCGATTCTGGCCTGCGCCGGGTCGTAGACGCCACAGGGAAGGTCGCAGTGAGCATGCGCGACGGCGCGCGGCTCGAGAAGACGTGCGAGCAACCTCATTGATCTCCTTCTCTCATGTCAGATCATGGGTACCGGATTCCGACAGTACCCGGTGGACGTGATCGCGATCAGGGAGGGCTCGATGCGCTGGCCGCTATGGCGGGTCGCGGTGGCCGAGCGGTCCATGGAGCCCGCGCTGCGGCCGGGGGACTGGCTGCTCGTCCGCCGGAGCGTGCGGGCGGGCCGCCCCGTCCGGGTCCGGCCTGGACAGCTTGTGATTGCCGGGCATCCGGGAAGGCCGGGCCTGCTGCTGGTCAAGCGCGCAGCGCGGCCCGAACTCGGCGGGTGGTGGCTGGAGTCGGACAACGTTGGTGTGGGGGAGGTGGACAGCAGGAGCTTCGGCGCTGTGCGGTCCGAACTCATCGAGGGCCGCGTCCTGCTGCGCTACTGGCCGATGCGCCGACGCTGAAAACACGAGCTGGCCCTGCCCCCATGACGGGGGCAGGGCCAGCTCAGGGCCGAGCGCGGGCCTTTTTCAGCTGCCCGCGGTTCGATCCGCCACGGGCGCCGACTGCCTCGAGACGAGGTTCAACATCTCTTCCCTGGGCAGCTTGGCCGCCATCGCCCAGAGGTAGATCACCAGGCTGAACGCCGCGACGATCACCATGTCCCACCAGAACGGGATGTTGTTGGTGTTGACCGGCGCCCGGATGGCGCCGCCGCTGTACTGGCCCTGCCAGGAGATGAGGCCCATGCCGATCAGGTAGACCGGCAGCCACTGCGCCGACTTCCAGTCCAGCGGCGGCCGGTCCTTGTCGAATGCCATCGAGACGCCGATCAGCACGTAGCCGACGACGATCACGATACCGAGCTTCCAGAGCACCTCGAAGCCCGACCAGTAGATGAGCATGTTGGCGATGATGAACGCGAGCGGGCCGAACACGATGGCGACCGGCACGCGGTAGGGCCGGGGCGCTTCCGGGACCTGCCCGCGGAACGCGCCCATGGACAGCGGCGCGCCCGCGTACATCAGCACGCTCGCCGCGGTGACCAGGGCGACCAGGGAATGCCAGCTCGGGAACGGCAGCAGGAAGAGCAGCCCGGCCAGGAACGCGACGATCAGGGCGACCCACGGCACGCCGCGGCTGTTGGTCTTCTGGAAGACCTGCGGGAAGTACCGGTTCCTGGCCAGTCCGTAGCCGACCCGCGAGGTCGAGGTCTGGTAGATGAGACCGGTACCGGACGGGGAGACGAACGCGTCGATCCGCAGGAGGGTCGCCAGCCAGCCGAGCCCGACCAGGCCCGCGAGGCCGGCGAACGGCCCGGCGAGAATGTTCTTGTCGCTGATTCCCGCGAACCCGTGGGTGAGCTGACTGGCCGGCAGCGCGCCGATGAACGCGACCTGCAGCATGACGTAAATCGTGACGCCGATCAGGACCGCCAGGATGATCGCCCGCGGCAGGTTGCGCTGCGGGTCCTTGATCTCCCCGGCTAGCTGGTCGGCCTGCTCGAAGCCGAGGTAGGCGAAGATGATGCCCGCCGAGGGGATCGCGGCGAACAGGGCCTTGACCCCGTAGGGCATGAAACCGCCGCCGGCGCCGAAGTTGCTGCCGTGGAACTTGAACAGCAGCACGATGATGGCGAACACCGGGACCGCCACCTTCCACCACGTGATGCCGCTGTTGACCTTGTTGAACATGCGCATCGCGAGGAAGTTGACCGCGGTGAAGATCGCCATCAGGACGATCGTCAGCGCGAAGCCGGTCCCGGTGACGTTCCCCTTGACCGGGTCGTAGATGCCGTGCCAGTAGTAGGAGAGATACTGCATCACCGCGTAGCACTCGATCGGCGCCACCGTGATCGCCTGCACGAAGGAGAAGAAGCCGAACGAGATGCCGGCCACGCTGCCGAACGCGAAGTGCGGGAACCTCGCGGTGCCGCCGGACACCGGGTACATCCCGCCGAGTTCGGCGTGCACGAGCGCGAGGACGATGACCGCGGCCCCGCCGATGACCCAGCCGAGCAGGGCTGCTGTCCCGGCCGCCTGCGCGGCGAACAGCGAGCCGAACAGCCAGCCTGAGCCGATGATCGAGGTCTCCGACGCCCAGGTGGCGCCGATCAGGCCCATCTCGCGTTTGAGGCCGACATCCGCCGGTCTGGTAACCGTGGCTACAGACTCAGTTGCCATGATCGAACCTTCTTTCCCGGTCCGCGTGCGTGGGCCATACGCCCAGTGAGTAGGCTTCATGGTAATGATCGTCCCGGGGGATGAGAAGAAGCCGGTTGGCGTCATTTCGGTAACGCAGGTGACTGCCGTGTCAGTGGATGGCCTGGCCGAAGGCAGCGAGATGTACGAAATCACCCCGTGATAGGAACCGGGCCCGCTGGCGATTTTTACGGTGCCCAAAGAGGTCGGCGCTTGCCGCCCTTAGCCCGTTGCGGTTGACGCGGGACCAGTCGTGCCAGCCCGCTGCCTGGCCCGGAATGCGGTGACATTTGCCCTGCTCGCACAGTGATCCGAGCAATAGCGCCGGGAGGAGTTGGTGCTGGCGTCGATGAAAACGCCGTGGCATGACGCCAGCGTGCAGATTCCCAGCCGATCCGCGCCGAACTGGGTGACGATCGTCGCCAGGCCGAAGATCGCGCCGGCCGCGTACCGGTCGGCAACCGAGCCGCCGTCGCTCAGATGCAGGTGCCAGCGCTGATTATCGTGCCCGGAGACGACCGGGTGCAGCGGGTGGCGGACGAGCAGCGCATTCAGCCGCTCCGCGGCGGCCGGCTCGTCGCCTTCCGCCGCGGCGATGAAGATCCCGGTCAGCTCGTCGCGGAGCTGGCGCAGGGCGGCCACGTCGTTGTGCGTGATGTGGCCATGCAGATGAGGACGGTCCGCTACTAGTGCGCGGAACGCGTCAGGATTGCTGAGCGAGTCATCGTGGCCTTCGCCAGTCTCGGCGGAGTTGACGAGGCGCACAGCTAGCTCAGCGTAGGAGGTGAGATCCACTCAGATCCTTCACCCGCTGGGGTATCTTGGGCCATTGCCCGCACCGCAGTATGGCACACGAATCTGCGGGATGGCACACGAATCTGCGGGCAGTCTCGCCTTCGCCGGCGCCCGCCTCATCCGGCCTCCTCAGGCACGCTCGCTGCCGGACACCCCGCTCGGCTAAGGTCCACGCATGCTCGCTGTCACTGCCGCACGAATCAATGCCGATGACCCGCTGGCCGGGCTGGCCATCGGCGAGCATGCCGAGCCGGCGCCGCCGCCAGGCTGGACGACTGTGTCGGTCAAGGCCACGGCGCTCAATTACCATGATGTCTGGTCCTTGCGCGGCGTCGGTATGTCCGCGGACCGGCTCCCCATCGTCCTCGGCTGCGACGCGGCTGGCCTCGATGAGGACGGCAACGAAGTGGTCGTGCACGCCGTCGTCGGCGACCGGGAGGCGGGCAGCGGCGACGAGACCCTGGACCCGTCCCGCTCACTGCTCTCCGAACGGTACGACGGAACGTTCGCCGAGCGGGTCGCGGTGCCGCGGCGCAACCTGCTGGCCAAGCCCGCCTGCCTGTCCTTCACCGAGGCCGCATGCCTGCCGACCGCGTACCTCACCGCTTACCGCATGCTGTTCGCCAGGGCCGGGCTGCAGCCAGGTGCGACGGTGCTGGTCCAGGGCGCAGGCGGCGGGGTCGCGACGGCGCTGATCCTGCTCGGCCGCGCTGCTGGCTACCGGGTGTGGGCGACAAGCCGCAGCGCGGCCAAGCGCGAGCGGGCCGTCGAGCTCGGCGCGGACCAGGCGTTCCCGGCGGGTGCCCGGCTGCCCGAGCGCGTGGACGCGGTCCTGGAGACCGTGGGCGAGGCCACCTGGGCACACTCGCTGCGTGCGGTCAAGCCGGGCGGGACCATCGTGATCTCCGGGGCGACCAGCGGGTCAATGCCGCCCGCCGACCTGTCCCGGGTCTTCTTCCTGCAGCTGTCCGTGGTCGGGTCCACGATGGGGACGCGAGATCAGCTCGGGCGGCTGCTGCGGTTCTGCGAGCAGACCGGCGTCCGGCCCAGGATTGACCGCACGCTGCCGCTGGCCAGCGCCGCCGACGGCTTCACCGCGATGATCTCCGGCGACCTGTTCGGCAAGATCGTCTTCACCCTGTAGAAGTCTTAGCGCAGAACGGTGACGTCCCCGCCCGGCTTACCGCCGGGCCGGCGCGACTTGATCCAGCGGACGGCGAGGCTCGCGACGCCGACGAGATTGGCCACCAATATCGCGAGGCCGGCCTCCTGGTGGGTACGGGCCATCGATGGTTAAGTCCGTACCAGTCGAGCTGCGCGGCGGCCGAGAGCACCAGCACGCCTGCGAAGATCCATTGGCGTCCTGGCCCTCTTCGCCCGAGCACCAGGACGAGCGCCAAGATCATCAGCGCTGCGCAGGCCAGCGCGATCAGCATCGTTCTTTCAACCCTATTCCGCCCGGCTGCGCCGCACCCTACGTCCAGCCCTCCGGTTCGTAAAGCGTCAGGTGTCGCCTTTCTTGGCGCCGCTGTCTTTGGCGCCGCTGTCGCCTTCTTCGCCGGTGTCACCTGACCGGGGCCCGGGGCCGCTGAAGATCTCGGTCCTGATCCTGGTCAGCGTGTCCTCCAGGATCGCGCGCAGGCCGGTGACGGCGTCCGTGCCGACGGCCTCCGTGTGCCAGGCGGCGGCCCGCAGTTCCCTGGCGAAGTCGAGCGCCATCCGCTCCAGGTCCCTGACCATGCCGAGATCCGGTCGGCCGGGTGCCGCGGGCTTCCCTGGGCGCCCTGGCCGTCCCGCCGGATCCGGCCAGCCGCGCCAGCCCGCTCGCCCGGCCCAGCCCGTCCAGCCGGCCCAGTCCTGCCAGCCTGGCCAGTCACCGGGCTCCCGGCCGCCACCCCGCTCGTGGTCGGCGCCGGCCCGTTCGCTGCCGCGGCCGGCCCGTTCCCGGCTGGCCCGTTCCTGGCTGGCCCGTTCCTGGCTGGCCCGCTGCTGGCTAGCCCCGTGCCGCTCGCCGCCATCGGCTGGCCCGGCCGGGTCAGCGGGGGACTCGCCGTGCAGTTCGTCACGTGCCTGCCGGGCGCTGTCCCGCACCTGCTCGCGGGCACGCCTGGCGGTTTCCCGCGCTGTCTCGCGGGCCCGTTCCTTGCCGTCCCGTACCTCACGTGATGCCCAGGTCAGTTCCTCGCGCAGGTTCCGCACGGTGTCGCGGACGTCCTCGGTGACCTCGCGGGCAATGTCCCGGACCGACTCGGTGATTTCTTCCTCCAGGTCCGCAAGGTCGTCGAGCCTGGCCTGGATCTCCTCGCGCCCCTTGTCGGTGATCCGGTACACCTTCCTGCCGTCGACCTCGTCGTGCGTGACCAGGCCCTCTTCCTCCAGCCTGGCCAGCCGAGGGTAGATGGTGCCGGGCGACGGGGCGTACACCCCCATGAAGCGGTCCTGCAGCAGCCGGATGACCTCGTAGCCGTGCCTGGGCGCCTCGTCAAGCAGCTTGAGCAGGTAGAGGCGGAGCCGCCCGTGCCGGAAGACCGGGGTCATCAGGCATCACTCGCTGGGCTGCCAGGCGCGCCCGGCGGACACGGCTGACCTCGCTGCAGCAGGGTAACCGGGGCCGACAGGGTAGCGACGTTCATCCGGCCCGCACCTGCGCCGAGCGTTCCCGCCACGGTATTGGAGCCCGGGCTACGGGCGGTCCGCAGGCCATCGAACCCGGTCCGCACCCGGCCCGAGGTGGACCGCAGGTCGACCTCGGTGCTGGCGTCGGCAGGCAGCCGGACGGCGACTTCGCCGGAGACCGTGGTCACCCGCAGGCCGCCGTCGGAGCGGAGGTCCACGTCGGCGGTTACCTTGCCGCTGACCGTCTTCGCATCAAGCTCCTGCACCGAGCCGCCGGCCAGCGTGAGGTCGCCGGAGACCGAGTTGAAGCTGACCCCGCCGTCCAGCCCGCGCGCTTCAAGGTCGCCAGATACGGTCTTCGCGTCCACCTTGCCGGTGACGCCATCAAGCGTGATGTCTCCCGAGACGCTCTTGACCGAAACATGGGCGGCGATCCCGGACACGATAGCGCTGGCGTTCACCACGCCGAGCTGCGTCGGGCAGTTACCCGGCACGGTGACGGTGACCTCGGCCGAGTGCCGCTGCGGGCGGAGCCACCCGAGCAGGCCCTCCCAGGAGAGGTCCTCGTAGGTGATCGTCAGGATCCCGGCCTCGTGGCTGATCAGCAGCGGCTGGCCGGACAGGCGCGCGACGTCGACCGCGGGCGCGCTGTCCGAGGCGAGGACAGCCACGGTGCCGGAGATCACCCGCACTCGCAGCGCAGCCACGCCGTCGAACTCGAGAGTCTTAGGGGCGTCAATGATCCAGCGCGGCATCGCGGTTCCTTTCCCTCCCCGGCCCGCCGGCACCGTGCGCCGCGGGCTCCCGATCCGTGAATGCTAACGATACAGACGATATATCGTGTCATCCCAAAGTCAAGATGTATCGCGACTCCGTCAGCTCTCCCGGCCCGGGTAGTGATCGGCTACTCCGGCCGGGTAATGCTCCCTCTTCCCGCGCCCGGCCGGTAGTCCCGGCCCGCCCAGGATTGTCCGCCCTGCCGGGGCAGGACCGTATGCTACGCCTCGTCTTCGTCGAGGCGCGCCAGCCAGCTGGCCAGCCGGTCGACCGGCACCTCGGACTCGGGACGCAGATCCACGAACTCGCGCAGCCGCTCGGCCAGCCAGCCCAGCGTAACCTCGTCATCTCCGCGCCGGTCCGCGAGTTCCTCGATGCCGCGGTCAGTGAAGTACATCGGCTAGCGCTCCGTGCGCAGCGCCGCGTCGATGAGCCCGGCGTGCTCGGCCGCATGTGCCTTGGCCGAGCCGCCGGCCGGGGCCGAGCTGGCCGGGACAGCGGCCAGCCGGATCGGCCGGCGCAGCAGCTCGGGCAGCCGCAGGGCCATATACGGCCAGCCGCCCATGTTGGCGGGCTCCTCCTGCACCCAGCGGACCTCCGTGGCGCGCGGGTAGCGGGACAGCTCCGCGAGCAGCTCGTCGGCCGGCAGCGGGTACAGCCGCTCCACCCGCACGATCGCGGTCTCCGACAGCCCGCCGGACTGCAGCTTCGCCGCCAGGTCGTAGTAGATCTTGCCGGCGCAGAGCAGTACCGTCCGTACCGCGGCGTCGCCCCCGGCTGGCTGCTCGCCGAGCACGGGCCGGAAGGAGCCCGTGCTGAACGCCGCTACCGGCGAGGTCGCGGTCTTGAGCCGCAGCATCGACTTGGGGGTGAACACGATCAGCGGCTTCACCTGCGGTGACAGCGCCTGCCAGCGGAGCAGATGGAAGTAGTTGGCCGGGGTGGTGGGCATCGCCACGGTCATGTTGTCCTGCGCGCAGAGCCCGAGGAAGCGCTCGGCACGGGCCGAGGAGTGGTCGGGTCCCTGGCCCTCGTAGCCATGCGGCAGCAGCAGCACTACTCCGGAGCGCTGCCCCCACTTCTGCTCTCCCGAGCTGATGAACTCGTCCACGATCGTCTGCGCGCCGTTGATGAAATCGCCGAACTGGGCCTCCCAGCACACCAGGGCGTCCGGCCTGGCGACGGAGTAGCCGTACTCGAATCCCACCGCGGCGAACTCCGACAGCAGCGAGTCGTAGGCGAGGAACCGGACGGTCGCGCTGTTGAACTGCCGGAGCGGGGTGTACTCCGCCCCGGTGTTCCTGTCCACGATGACGGCATGCCGCTGGCCGAACGTGCCGCGGCGGCTGTCCTGCCCGATCAGCCGTACCGTGTGGCCGTCGAGGAGCACGGACCCGAACGCGAGCAGCTCGCCGGTGGCCCAGTCGATGGCGTCCTGCTCGACCATCGCCGCCCGGCGCTGCAGCTGCGGCAACAGCCTCGGGTGCGGGGTGAAGCCGTCGGGCATGTTCAGCTGGGTATCGATGATGCGCTTGATGCTCTCCTCGGTGATCGCCGTCGGGATCTGGATATCTCCCGCGGGCTGCCGCGCCTCCGGGCGCGGCCGGACCACCGCGCCCGGCTCCGCCTGGGCACTGGCCGCGGCCCTGGTCTCGGTGAAGGCGCGCTCAAGCTCGACCTGGTACTCGCGGAGCGCCTGCTCGGCCTCCTCCATCGTGATGTCCCCGCGGCCGATCAGCGATTCGGTGTACAGCTTGCGTGTTGACCTCTTCGCGTCGATCAGGTCGTACATCAGCGGCTGGGTGAATGACGGGTTGTCCGCCTCGTTGTGCCCCCGCCGCCGGTAGCAGATCATGTCGATGACGACGTCTTTCTTGAACGCTTGCCGGTAGGCGAACGCGAGCCTGCCGACCCGGACCACCGCCTCCGGATCATCGCCGTTGACGTGGAAGATCGGCGCCTGGATCGCCCGGGCGACGTCCGTCGAGTACACACTCGACCTCGAGTACTCGGGCGCCGTGGTGAAGCCGACCTGATTGTTCACGACGATGTGCACCGTGCCGCCGGTCCGGTAGCCGCGCAGCTGGGACAGCTCTAGCGTCTCGGCGACCACGCCCTGGCCGGCGAAGGCGGCGTCGCCGTGAATGAGCACGGCCAGCACGGTGAATCCCGGCTCGCCCATGTCGATCACGTCCTGCTTGGCCCGGACGACCCCCTCGGCCACCGGGTCCACCGCCTCCAGGTGGCTCGGGTTCGCCACCAGCGAGGTCTTGATGCTGGCGGCGCCGCCCGGCGCGTAGACGCCGTCCGCGCCCAGGTGGTACTTGACGTCACCGGAGCCATGCGTGGTGCTGGGATCCAGGTTTCCCTCGAATTCACCGAAGATCTGCGCGTAGGACTTGCCGACGATGTTCGCCAGGACGTTCAGCCTGCCCCGGTGCGCCATGCCGATGACGGCCTCGTCCATATGCGCGTGGGCCGCCGCGGTGAGCACCGCGTCGAGCAGCGGGATCAGCGACTCGGCGCCCTCCAGCGAGAACCTGCGCTGGCCGACGAACTTCGTCTGCAGGAACATCTCGAACGCCTCGGCGACGTTCAGCCTGGACAGGATCCGGATCTGCTCGTCGTGGTCGGCCCGGCCGTGCGGCCGCTCGATCCGATGCTGCAGCCAGGCTCGTTCCTCCGGGTTCTGCATGTGCATGTACTCGATGCCGACGGTGCGGCAGTACGAGTCCCGCAGCACGCCGAGGATCTCCCGTAGCCGCATCAGCGGGCTGCCGCCGAAGCCGCCGGTGGCGAACTCCCGCTCAAGATCCCAGAGCGTCAGGCCGTGCTCGTTGATGTCCAGGTCGGGGTGCTTGCGCTGCTTGTACTCCAGCGGGTCGGTATCCGCCATGAGATGACCGCGCACCCGGTAGGCGTGAATGAGCTCGTGCACGCGGGCGGCCTTGGACAGATCGTCCTCGTGCCCGGCCGGGATGTCCCTGACCCAGCGGACCGGCTCATACGGGATCCGCAGCGCCTGGAAGATCTCGTCGTAGAAGCCGTCCTCGCCGAGCAGCAGGCGGTGGATCAGGCGCAGGAAATCGCCGGACTGCGCGCCCTGGATGATCCGGTGGTCGTAGGTGGAGGTCAGCGTCACCGTCTTGCTGATCGCCAGCCTCGCCATGGTCTCGTCGGACGCGCCCTGATAGGCGGCCGGGTACTCCATCGCGCCGACGCCGACGATGCACCCCTGCCCGGCCATCAGCCTGGGCACCGAGTGCTCGGTACCGATCGTGCCCGGGTTCGTCAGGCTGATCGTGGTGCCGGCGAAGTCCTCCACGGTCAGCTTGCCGGTCCGCGCCTTGCGGATCACGTCCTCGTACGCCATCCAGAACTGGCGGAAGTCCATGCCCTCGGCGGACTTGATGCTGGGCACCAGCAGCTGCCGCGACCCGTCGTCCTTCCTGGTGTCGATGGCCAGGCCGAGGTTGACGTGCTCGGGATGAACCAGCACCGGCTTACCGTCGGATTCGGCGTAGGAGTCGTTCATCTCCGGCGCCGCGGCCAGCGCCCTGACCACGGCGTAGCCGATGAGGTGGGTGAACGAGATCTTCCCGCCGCGGCCGCGGCTGAGGTGATTGTTGATCACGATGCGGTTGTCCACGAGCAGCTTGGCCGGGATGGCCCGGACGCTGGTCGCGGTGGGGACGGCGAGGCTGGCGGTCATGTTCAGCGCCGTCCGGGCGGCGGCTCCCCGGAGCCGGACCTGCTGGCCGCCAGCCGGCCGGGCTGGCGCCGCCGGGGCTGCCCCGGTTGCCGCCGGCCCGGTTGCCGCCGGCCCGGTTGTAGCTAGCACCGCGGCTGCGGGCGCTGGCGCTGGCGCGGCCGGCGGATCGGCCGGTACCCGGCTCGCGGCACGGCTCGCAACGGCGGGACCGGCCGGCGGCTGCGGAGCCTGGGCCGAACCGGCCGACGGCTGCGGAGCCTGGGCCGAACCGGCCGGGGCCTGCGCAGGGCCGGCCGGCGCTGCCTGCGGCGGCGTAGCTAGGGCTGCCTGCGTCGGCGTGGCCGGAGGTGCCTGCGCGGCCGGAGGTGCCTGCGCGGCCGGAGGTGCCTGCGCGGCCGGAGGTGCCTGCGCGGGCTGCGACGGCGCGGTCTCTGCCGGCCTCGCGGCGGCCGCGTCCGCTTGCTGCGGCTCGTAGTCGGCGAAGAAGTTCCACCAGGCCTTGTCGACCGAGCCAGGGTCGGCCTGGTAGCGCTGGTAGAGCTCATCCACCAGCCACTGGTTCGGCCCGAAGTCGGTGCCCGCTGACTGGCCGGGGCCCGCTGACTGGCCGGCCGGATGAGCCGAGGGTGGCCGCTGCGTCGGTGTCCCGTCTTGCCCGGCCGATGCCGTCGATGCGGGACGGCCGTCTGCTTGCTCGATGAGATCCGCGGACGTCCGCGGAGACTCAGAAGACACGGCGGACATCGCCCTCTTCCGTGGATTACCTGTCGGCTTTGCTATGCACAAGGCTACCTGGCGGGACGGCTCGCAGCGGCGGTGAGGGCGTCCCCGCCGGGGGAGCGGGATCAGCCGGAAAGGCGCTCCCTGCCGTGCGGTTCGAGCCAGCTGACGAAGGGGCCCTTGGGCACGATCCGGGACGGGTTGATCCAGTCCTGCGACTGGTAATAGTGCCGCTTGATCTGGACGAAGTCCGTGGTGTCACCGAATCCAGGATGCTGGAACAAGTCCCGCGCGTAACCCCAGAGGTGGCGGTAGTCCACCAGCCGGTGCAGATTGCACTTGAAGTGGATGTAATAGACGGCGTCGAACCTGGCCAGCGTCGGGTAGAGCCGGACGTCGGCCTCGCAGAACTCGCTGCCGAGCAGGAACCGGCGCCGGGCCAGCCGCTCCTCCAGCGCCTCCAGGGTAGTGAACAGCGCGTCGAACGCCTCTTCGTAGGCAGCCTGGGTCATCGCCATGCCAGCCTTGTAGACGCCGTTGTTGACGGCATGAAAGATCAGCGCGCTGAGCGCCTCGATCTCGCGGCGCTGCCCGGGCGGGTAGAGCTGCGGAGCCCCTGGCCGGTGGAAGTCGGCGAACTCGGTCTCGAAGGTGACGCTGATCTGCGGAATGTCGTTGGTGACGATGCGCTGGGTCCTGGTGTCCCACACGCACGGAACCGTGCACCAGCCCTCGTAGGCGGGGTCGGTGGCCTGGTAGAGCTCGGACAGGAACCGCGCGCCGGTGACCGGATCCCGGCCGCCCTGGCTGGCCGGGAATCGCCAGCCGCGCTCGTCCCTGATCGGGTCGGTCAGGGACAGCCCGATGACCTGCTCGAGGCCGAGCAGCCTGCGGACGATCAGCGCCCCCTGCGACCACGGGCAGGCGAGCGAGGCATACAGCTGGTAGCGTGCGGGCTCCGCCAGGTATCCGCTGGACCCGTCCATGGTGATCTGCCCGGTGAACGCGTTCTGCTGCCGCACGTAGCCGCCTGCCGGGGTGATGGGGTAGAACGGCGGAGGCCTGGCTGGCATCACCGTCCCCTTCCAAGGGCAGCACCGGACGGCGCATGTTTGCCTACTAGATCACGGCAAGCCCAGATAAGCAGGGACAATGCGGCATGGGCAGTCGACATCCGGCCTCCGGTGAGCCATGCTCCCCTGACACTGAACTGGTTCCGTGGCGAATTTGGTTCCCGGCGGCCGAGACACTGAACTGGTTCCGTGGCGAATTTGGTTCCCGGCGGCCGACTGTCCGGGTAGACAGGGTCTTCAGATGCGACGCAAGCAACGCGGGGGGGCAGCCGGTTGGGCTCGATAACCAGCTGGCTCGCCCATCTCAGCGGCTGGCCTGCGTACGGCGTCGTGGCGGCGCTCGTCTTCGGCGAGACCGCCGTCTTCCTCGGCTTCGTGCTGCCCGGCGAGGCGGCTGTCGTCCTGGGGAGCTGGCCGGATAGCTGCTGACGTCCGTTCTGGCTGTGGGCGGCCAGCCGGCGCGTCGACAAGTTACTACAACTTGTGGACGCGAGTTTCAGGGTCCGGTGTTTCCGCGAGGCGGCGAGTGAGGCCGGGTAGTCACCCGCCGGGCTTCGTCGGCCGCGCCGCGCGTGGCGGACGGGTATGCCGGTCCCGGCCGGTTCACGGGCGGGCTCTGCTGCGGGCCCGGCGGCGCAGCAGGTGGCGGGCGGCCAGGGCAGCGAGGAGTACGGCGAGCGCTATCAGCAGATACAGCTCATACCGGGTGATCTGGGTGTAGATGGCGCCGATGTGGTTGCCGGCCGCGTAGCCGAAGGATGACCACACTCCGACCCACAGCGCGGCGCCGAGGGCGTTGAAGGCCACGAACTTCGCCCAGTGCATGCCGGCGATGCCGGCGATGATTCCGTTGGCCTGGCGCAGGCCCTCGAAGAAGCGGGCAATAACGATGATCTCGCCGCCGTGTCTGGTGAAGAACCCCTCCGCCTTGTCCAGGCGCTCTTCGGTCAAGAAGACGTACCTGCCCAGCCGCAGCGCGAGCGGCCGGCCGCCGAAATGGCCGATCGCGAACCCGATGTTGTCGCCGATCACGGCGGCGATGAAGCCCAGCAGGGCGACTGCCACGATGTTCAGCCGCCCGGCGCCTGCGTAGACCGCGCCGACGATGAGCACTGTCTCGCCGGGCGCCGGCACGCCGAAGTCTTCCAGCGTGATCAGCCCGGCGACGGCCAGGTACCCGTAATGATCGAGCAGCGGCGCGAGATGGGCGAACACCCCGGGCAGCGGCGGCGGCGGGGCCAGCGCGCTCACCGGGCCTTGGGCCGGCCGGCCGCCGCGGCCTGTGCGGCCGGGCCGGGCACCCAGCTCAGCGGACGGCCGCTTGGCGGGCTGCCGGCCGGACTGGGCATCACTCGTGTCCTTCCGTACTCTCAGCCAAAGGCGTCGCCGGGGTTCTCGGCTGCCGGAGCGACGGCGTCCGGGCGAGGGAGCGGGACCGTCTGCCGCGCCTAAGCTACTACAGCCTGTGGCATCATGACGAGGGTGGCGGGAGGAGTGGCATGACGGCAGCGCCCGGTCCCGGAACGCGCCGGCCCGCCGGCGAACTGGAGGCCGAGGTGCTCACTGTGCTGTGGGAGGCCGGCCGGCCCCTGGCGCCGGCCGGGGTGCGCGCCGAACTGGGTCCGGATCTGGCCTACACCACGGTGACGACGATCTTGCACCGGCTGCACCATAAGGGCCCGGTGACCCGGCTGCAGCATGGCCGCGGATATGCCTATGCCCCGGCGCAGGACGAGGCCGCCCACACCGCCCGGGCCATGCTCACCGTGCTGCGGCGCGGACATGACCGGGCGGCCGTGCTCGCCCGGTTCCTCACCGAGTTGTCTCCCGGCGACGAGCGGCTGCTTCAGCAGCTGATTCGCGACACCGGGGAGCAGTAGCGCGCATCAGAGCCGGCGCGGCGTTCGCCGTCGGCCCGTCCGTGGCGCCGCCCGCCCGGTTCCTCAGCGAGTTGTCTCCCGGTGGCCTGCATCTGCTCGGCGTGCCCGCGGGCGCAGTGACACGCTGGGAACGCTGTGATCGGCTGAACCATGGCCATGGCGCAACGCTATCCGCGATCACGGCGCCGTGCTGGCAGCAGTGCCAGGTGTGGCCGCGCCGCCTGCCTGTCATCGCCACCGCCAGCGCCGCGGCCGGGGCCTGGTCGCTGGGCGGAACCGGTCTCGCGTGCCGCCCGCCGCCCGCCGCGCAGTCGTTCACCGGCGGCGGCATCACCGTTTCTTCCCGCGTCGGCGGGGTTCCGCTGGCCGGTCAGGCGGCGGCGCGGGCGAGTTCGAGCAGGGCGTGCAGATCGCGGGCGGCTTCGAGCGCGGAGATGCCGGCCACCGCGACCACCGTCAGGGTGACGGCGAGCAGGAGTGCATGACGGCC
>WNGD01000940.1_pt1 | contig 31832 bp, 34 predicted proteins | sample 5400671 | NCBI WGS metagenome assembly WNGD01 (sample SAMN13153369, study PRJNA577476) | soil metagenome | isolation source: 40 cm soil or saprolite under grassland replicate 2 | place: USA:California | collected 2016-06-15
CCGTCGATCACGCGTTCGTCCGCGAGCTGAAGGACGCCGAGGACGCCCGGTTCCACGCCGAACGACCCCGCTCGGCGGAGCTCTGGGCGCGGGCTTGGAAGGTGATGCCGAACGGCGTGCCGATGGCGTGGCACCGAGGGAGCTACCACCATGCGCCGCTCTGGGTCGCCGAGGGCCGAGGTGCGCGCTTCACCGACGTCGACGGGTTCACCTACTCGGATTTCAACATCGCGGACATGTCGATGTTCTGTGGCTACGCCCCTGAGCCGGTCGTCCGAGCTGTGGCCGAGCGCATGGCGACCGGCAACCATTTCCTCCTGCCCACGGAGGACGCGATCGTCGTCGCCGAGGAGCTTCGGCGCCGGTTCAGGCTGCCGATGTGGCAGTTCACGCTCTCCGCAACGCAGGCGAACATCGAGGCGATCCGGGTCGCCCGCGTCATCACCGGCCGTGACGAGGTGCTGATGTTCGACGGCAAGTACCACGGGCACTTCGACGAGGCGCTCGTCGAGCTCGCACCCGACGGCTCGATCCGACCGGAAGAACTCGGCCTGCCGATCGGCGCGGCCGCGCACACCGTGCTGGTCCCGTTCAACGACCCGGATGCGCTCACGGCGGCCCTGGCCGGCGGTGGGATCGCGCTGGTGCTCACCGAGCCCGCGCTCACGAACAACTTCGGGTTGATCCTGCCCGAGGACGGGTTCCACGCCGAGCTCCGGAGGCTGACCCGTTCGGCCGGGACGCTGCTGGCCTTGGACGAGACGCACACCCAGGTGGTTGGGCCCGGCGGGTTGACCGCAGCGTGGGGTCTCGAGCCCGACCTCGTCACGGCGGGCAAGTCGATCGCGGCGGGGGTGCCGTTCGGGACGTGGGGCATGACCGAGGCGATCGGACGTGTCCTGCTGCAGATGAAGGGCCCCGACGGGGAGCGCGGCGACATGATCGCGACGGGCGGGACGCTCTTCGCCAACGCGCTGTCCATGGCGGCGGCGCGCGCGACGATGCTGGAGGTCCTCACGGACGACGCGTACGCGAGCACCGCGAAGCTCGGCGAGAAGCTCGCGAACGGGATGGCCGCGGCCGTTCGCACCGCCGGACTCCCCTGGCACATCCACCACCTCGGGCCCCGGGCCGGGTACACGTTCCGTCCCGACCCGGTGCGCGACGCCGGCGAGGCCCGTGCGTGTACCGACGACCTCCTGACCCGGCTGATCCGGGTGTGGCTCGCGAACCGCGGGGTGTGGGAAGCGATCGTCGGGGCGGGTCCCGTCGTGCCGGTGCCCGCGACGGACGAGGACGTGGATAGGTACGTGACGGCCTGGGAAAGGCTGCTCGAGCGGCTCGCTCGCTGAGCGCGATCAGTTCATGATCTCGCGGCTGCGGACCTCGGCCCAGTGGGTCAGTACGCCCTGGTAGACGTCGGCCGAGCGCCCGTACTCGTGGCGTTCGAGCGCCTCGAGCGCCTCGCCGAGGTCCGCGGCGCTGTGATCGTCGTCCAGCTCGTCCCACGTCATGAAGTCACAGAGCTCGCCGTAGTCGAGCTCGATCACCGAACGGGCGTCGAAGACCGCCATCCACTGGTGGAGGTCCAGGAGGAGTTCGCCGATCGGACCGAGGTCCGATCGGCGAAGCACGGGGATCGCGTCCTCGGCGCGTCGCATCGCGCGACGCGTCGAGGCCCGGTACCGCATCCGCATGCGACCCTGCTCGTCCTCGCCGATCCGCCGTTCGTCGTCCCGGAACAGGGCGAACCAGCGGATCGGAACGTGCCAGGGGCTCTGATGGACGAAGGAGGTGGCGTGAGGGTCGCGGCGCCGATGACGCGCGAGTTGCCGGCGAGCGCGGCGCGCTTCCTTCTTCGGGACGATCGTGTCCCACAGCTCCATCGGTTCGGATCCTCGGAACGCGAGCATCGCCTCCAGGACGCGCAGCCGCAGCCGCTGGGGCGAGACGTAGGTGCGACCGTCGATCACGCGTACCTCCGCGTGCTCGCCGTCCGCAGGGGCGAGGAGTCCGAGCCCGTCCGCGGTCACTCGGTCGGCGTACCGGCGGAGCCGGGGCAGGCGATCCACCCGCTGGACCAGATACCGCTCCCAATGGAGCTGTTCGTCGCGCTCGAAGGCATCCAGCGACTGGAACACGCGGAGATAGGCGGAAGGGACCACAGCGCTCCCGAGTCTAGCGAGGTGACGTTCCCCTATCCTCTCGGCATCCACGGCAAGGAGCTTCACGCGTGTCCGACGGACCCGAGCATGGGGCCGGGACCGAGCCCGTGCGCATCCTCGCGCTCGACGGCTCACCGGTCGGCGACGCCGACGTCGGGCTGTCTACGGGGGAGCTCAAGGAGCTGCTGCGCTGGATGGTCATCGCGCGGCGCCTGGACCGCGAGTGCATCGCGCTTCAGCGCCAGGGCGAGCTGACCGTCTACCCCGGGTTCGAGGGCCAGGAGGCGGCACAGGTCGGGAGCGCACTCGCCCTCGGACCACTCGACTTCGTCTGGCCGACGTTCCGCGAGCTCGCCGTCGCGCTGGTCCGGGGGGTCGACGCCGTCCAGTACCTGCAGTACCACCGCGGAACGTGGCATGGCGGCCCCTACGATCCGCGCGCCACCCGCTTCGGCCCGATCTGCATCCCGATCGCGACCCAGCTCCCCCACGCCGCCGGCTACGCACTGGGGCAGCGGCTCGACGGCACGGACGCGGTCACGATCGCGTACTTCGGCGACGGATCGACGAGCGAAGGCGACTTCCACGAGGCGGCGAACCTGGCAGGCGTCTGGCGGCTACCGATGGTGCTGTTCTGCCAGAACAACGGATGGGCGATCAGCGTGCCGTCCTCCGAGCAGACGGCCGGCGAGATCTGGCGACGAGCGGAAGGGTACGGGTTCCCCGGCGTGCGGGTCGACGGGAACGACGTGCTCGCGGTGCATCGAGCGACGAGACGGGCGATCGAGCGCGCGCGGCGAGGCGATGGACCAACGCTGATCGAGGCGATGACCTACCGGATCGGAGCGCACTCGACCGCCGACGACGCCTCCCGCTACCGCGACGACGCCGAGGTGGATCGGGCTCGGACCGCGGATCCCATCGCACGGTTCCGGAGCTGGCTCCTCGCGACCGGCCAGGCCGACGACCGGTTCCTGACCGCGTGCGAAGAGGATGCCGAGGCGTTCGCGCTCGAGGTTCGCGAGGGCGTGATCGCGACGCCGGCTCCCCCCGCCGGGTGGCTGTTCGACTGGGTGTACGCGAGCCCCCCGCCCTCGTTCGAGCGGCAACGAGATGAGGCGCTCGGATGAAGGAGTGGACGATGTCGGGTGCCCTGAACCGTGCGCTGTACGACGCGCTCGCCCAGGACCCCCGCGTCCTCGTGTTCGGTGAAGATATCGGGCGCTCCGGTGGCGTGTTCCGGGTGACCGACGGGCTCCAGGCCGAGTACGGCAAGGATCGCGTGTTCGACACGCCGATCAGCGAAGCGGGGATCGTTGGCGCCGCGGTCGGCCTGTGCTTCGCCGGATGGAGGCCGGTGGTCGAGATGCAGTTCGACGCCTTCAGCTATCCGGCGATGGAGCAGGTGGTGGATCACGTGGCCAAGATGCGGATGCGCGTCCGCGGCCGCGTCGACATGCCGATCACGCTCCGGATCCCCGCGTTCGGAGGCATCAAGGGGAAGGAGCACCACGGCGAGAGCCCCGAGACGTACTACGCGCACACGGCGGGCCTCAAGGTGGTGGCGCCGTCGTCGGCATTGGACGCGTACCGGTTGTTGCGACAGGCGATCGCGGATCCCGACCCCGTGATCGTGCTCGAGCCGAAGGCCCGGTACTGGTCGAAGGAATCGGGCGAGCTCGCGACCGACGGTCCCGGGATCGGCGATGCGCGCGTGCTCCGGGACGGCGAGACCGTCACGGTGGTGACGTACGGCGCGATGGTGACTCGGGTGCTGGACGCGGCGGCCATCCTCGCCGGAGAGGCGATCACCGCCCGCGTCGTCGACCTTCGGAGTCTGTCCCCGCTCGACGACACGGCGCTGGAGCGCTGTGCGCGAGAGACGGGACGGGTGCTGGTGGTGCACGAGGCACCACGCTCGGTCGGCCTGGGCGCCGAGGTGGCCGCTCGAATCATGGAGCTCGCGTTCGATCACCTCCAGGCACCCGTGGCGAGGGTGACCGGCTGGGACACGCCCTACCCCCCTGCGGCGCTCGAGCAGCTCTACCTCCCGAGCGTCGAGCGGATCTGCGATGCGGTGCGGAAGGTGGTGGCGTACTAGCGATGGAGCGGGTCTTCACGATGCCGGATCTCGGCGAAGGGCTCGAGGAAGGCCGGATCGTCCGGTGGTTGGCCGACGAGGGCGCCACGGTCGAGCTGAACCAGCCCCTGGTGGAGGTCGAGACGGCCAAGGCCGTCGTCGAGATCCCGTCGCCGTTCGCCGGACGGATCCAGGCTCTGCACGCGTCCGACGGCGAGGACGTGCCGGTCGGGCGACCACTCGTCACGTTCGAGGTCACCGGAGGGGCGGTCGCCTACACCGACATGGTGCCGGTCGACCAGCCATCGTCGGGTCCGGTGCCGGCGACACCTCCCGTGCGGAAGCTCGCCAAGGAGCTCGGCGTCGACATCGAGACCGTCCGGGGAACCGGATCGCACGGGCGGGTGACCGAGGACGACGTTCGATCGGCCGCCGACGGACCGGGAGACGTCACGCGCATGGAGCTCACGCCGGTGCGGCGGGCGATCGCCGCGAACCTGGAGCGACAGGCCAGCATCCCTCAGGTCACGACGTTCCGGACGGTGGATTGCACCGCGGTCCAGCTGTTCCGGCAAGAGCTCGACGTGTCGCCGCTGCCGGTGGTCGTGGCGGCCCTGTGCGAGGTCGCGAAGGACCATCCCCTGGTCAACGCTCGCTGGTCCCCCGACGCGATCCTCGCCTCGAACGCGGTCAACGCCGGGCTCGCGATCGACACCGAGCGAGGACTCGTCGTGGCGGTCATTCGGGACGCGCACAGCCTCGGGATCGCAACGATCGCGGCGGAGAGCACGCGGCTGGCCGAAGGCGCGCGCGCCGGCTCCCTCACCTCGAACGACATCGCCGGCGCCACGATCGCCGTATCCAACACCGGCTCCTACGGGAGCGAGGCAGGGACGCCGATCCTCTCGCCGGGCACGAGCGTCACGCTCGCGATCGGCGTCATCGCGGACCGTGCCCTCGTGATCGATGGCCGGGTGGTCGCGCGGCCGGCCGCGACGCTGTCGCTCACGTTCGATCACCGCGTGTTGGACGGCGCCGCGGCCGGCCGCGCCCTCACGGGCCTCGTCGACCTGTTGCAGTCGGACGATCGTTTGCGACACTTGCCGCGATGAAGATCGCGTCCTTGCTCCCGTCGGCGACCGAGATCGTCTATGCGCTCGGCCTCGGCGACGACCTGATCGGCGTGACCGACGAGTGCGACTACCCGCCGGACGCCGTGACCAAACCGGTCATCTCACGGAGCACCCTCCCGCAGGGCCGCATCCAGACCCCGCGGGAGATCGACGAGGCGGTGCGCGCCAAGGTCGGTCAGGGTGCCGGATCGCAGGGGCAGCTGTACATCCTCGATACCGACCTGCTGCGCCGCGAGCAGCCCGAGGTGATCCTCACGCAGGACCTCTGCCGCGTCTGCGCCGTCCCCTCGGGCCAGGTCAAACGGGCCCTCGAACAGCTCGGCCTCCCGGATGCGAAGGTCATCTCGCTCGATCCCCACACGTTCGAAGACATCGTGGCGCAGATCGATGCGGTCGGAGCGATGCTCGATCGCGCCGAGCGCGCCGCGTCGATCACGGCGGCCATGCGCGACCGGATCGCGAAGGTCCGCGACACGGCCAAACGCGTCCCGACCGTCAGCGTGTTCGCGCTGGAATGGTCCGACCCGCCGTTCGCGGGCGGGCACTGGATCCCGGACATGATCGAGATCGTCGGCGGCACACCGGTCCTCGCGGAGAAGGGGCGGCCGAGCCGCGAGGTCGCCTGGCACGAGGTCCGCGTCGCGGCTCCGGAGGTGACGGTCTTCATGCCATGCGGGTACTACTTGGAGGAGGCCGAAGAAGAAGCAGACCGCTTCCTGGATCAGGCCGAGTTCGCGGACACGCCGGCGGCTCGGAACGGCAACGTCTACGCGGTCGACGCAACCTCGTACTTCTCGAGACCCGGGCCCAGGATCGTTGACGGGCTCGAGATCCTCGCGTGGGCCGTGCATCCGGACTCCTACCCAACGCCCCCCGACGGGACCATCTCGAAGCTCCGATAGGCTACGCCCCTCATGAAGCGGGAAAACCTCGTCACGCCGGACGACCTCGGCAAACGCGTCTCGTTCCAGTTCGAGCTCCCGAACGGGTACCTCTCCGAGGCCGTCGGGGTCCTCGAGCGGTGGGACGAGGAGGCGGAGACCTACTTCGTCCGGAAGAAGGACGGCTCCGAGGTTCGTGTACCGGTGCGTGGCGTCCTCTTCGGCAAAGTGGTCCCGGGATGAGCGCGGCGGAACTCCCTTCGGCGCACATCCGCCTGCGCCTCGGTCAGGAGGATGCCCATTACGGCGGCAACCTGGTCGCGGGTGCGACACAGCTCAGGATCGTGGGCGACCTCATCACCGAGCTCGCGATGCGCTACGACGGCGACGAGGGCCTGTTCCGCGCGTACGGATCGGTGGAGTTCCTCGCGCCGCTGTACGCGGGGGACTGGATCGAGGCGACCGGTCGGATCGTGAGCGTCGGGAACACCTCGCGCCGGTGCGAGTTCGAGGTCCGCAAGATCGGCACCGCTCGCACCGACCTCTCCGAGAGCGCGGCGGAGTTCCTCGACGAGCCGATCGTCACGCTCAGAGCAGTGGGGACCACCGTCGTCCCGAAAGAACAGCAGCGGTTCAGTCACTGAACGAAGATCAGCTGGCCTTCTGGAGGCCGTGGATCACGCCGAGCAGCTCGTCCATGTCGAACGGCTTCGGAAGGTACGCGTCGACCCCGAGCTCGGTGGCCGTCACGCGGTCGTGGCCGGAGGCGAGCGCCGTGACCATCACGACCCGGGGTCGTTCGTCGACCGGGAGCTTCGCGAGCTCGCGCATCACGGACCACCCATCCATCCGCGGCATCATGACGTCGAGCACCATCAGCTCGGGATGCATCGCGGAGATCTGCGCCATCGCTTCGACCCCGTTGCGGGCGGTGCACACCTCGTAGCCTTCGGAACCCAGCGCGAGCTCGAGCACCCACACGACCTGCGGCTCGTCGTCGACGACGAGGACGCGGTGACCGTTCGCCACGGGATCGATCGCATCCATGTTCCAAATAACGGGAGCGAACGGCGTCGTCTGCATGCGTCATCGGGCCCGTTTCCGTACTCCCTCGAGAGGCCGACACGTCGGCCGGAAGCCGGTGTGCAGCGGGTGATGCGCACGTAGTCACGACGCGCCAGTTCGGCGCTCAGTCGATCCGCACGCCGGAGCCGGGGATCACGTCGCCTATCCGAGACGAGCCGGCGGAACGCGACAGCACCACGTCCGCCTCGTCGGCTCCGACGACGAGCACCATCCCGATCCCCATGTTGAAGGTCGCGAACATGTCGGCGTCGTTGGCACCGGCTCGCCGGTGAAGCTCTTCGAAGATCGGGGGCTCCGCCCACGTTCCTCGGTCGACGCGAGCGCCCAGGCCCGCAGGGAGGATCCGCGGGATGTTCTCGAGCAACCCGCCACCGGTGATGTGAGCGGCCGCGTGGACCAACCGATCCCGGTGGAGCGCCAGGACCTCGGTCACGTAGATCCGGCACGGCTCCAGCAACTCGTCGGCGAACGTACGGCCGATCCCAGGCGGCGCCACCGCCAGATCGTCCGGGGTCACGATCGTTCGCACGAGCGAGAAGCCGTTCGCATGGAGCCCGCTCGAAGGCATGCCGATCAGGACGTCGCCCACCCGGACGCGCCTCGGGCCCAGCACGTCCGCCTCGTCGACCACCCCGACGCAGAACCCGGCAAGATCGAACCGATCGTCGGCCATGACCCCGGGGTGCTCCGCCGTCTCGCCACCGAGGAGCGCGCACCCTGCCGTGCGACATCCCTCCACGATCCCCTCCACGACCGACGCCACGTCTTCGGGAACGACGCGGCCGACGGCGAGGTAGTCGAGGAAGAACAGCGGCTCGGCGCCCGTGCAGACCACGTCGTCGGCGCACATCGCCACGAGGTCGATCCCCACGGTGCCGAGGCGCCCGGTGATCCGTGCGATCTCCAGCTTGGTCCCGACCCCGTCGGTGGCAGCCGCGAGCAGCTTGCCGTCACCGATCGAGAAGAGACCCGCGAAACCGCCCACGTCCTCGGCGACCTCGGGTCGGCGAGCATGAGCCGCGAGATCGGCGATGAGCGTCACGGCCTTCGCGGCAGCCTCGGTGTCCACTCCCGAGGAACGGTAGGCGTCGCTCATGGCTCAGCCGGTCGGGAGCCTGAGCTGGTCCTCGAGGACGTATTTCCCTGCACCCTCCGGGATCTCGATCGGGTACTCGCCGTCGAAACACGCCCTGCAGAAGGTCTCTTTCCCGTCGCCCGCCGCCGCGACCATCCCCTCGAGCGACAGGTATCCGAGGGAGTCCGCGCTCACGTACGAGCGGATCTGATCCACGGTCAGGTCTGCGGCGATCAGCTCTTGACGGGTCGGCATGTCGATGCCGTAGAAACACGGCCATTGGATCGGCGGGCACGTGATCCGGATGTGGACCTCGGCAGCGCCCGCCTCACGAAGCGCCTGGACGATCTGTTTCGTCGTCGTGCCGCGCACGATCGAGTCGTCCACCACGACGAGCCGCTTCCCCCTGATCGAGTCCGGCAGGGGATTGAGCTTCAGCTTGACCCCGCGGTCGCGGAGCGACTGGGACGGCTGGATGAAGGTGCGGCCCACGTAGGTGTTCTTGTAGAGGCCGTCGCCGTAGGGGATCCCGCTCACCTCGCTGAAGCCTTGCGCGGCCGAATGGCCGGTCGTCGGCACGGCGATCACGAGGTCCGCATCCGCAGGATGCTCCCTGGCCAGGATGCGGCCCATCTCTCGCCGGGCCTCATGGACCGAACGTTCGCGGATCCGGGAATCCGGGCGCGCGAGGTAGACGACCTCGAACACGCACAGCGAGCGCTTCGGGGACTCGGCGAACCGTTGGGCCTGCAGACCGCGGTCGTCGATCCGCACGAGCTCCCCCGGCTCGACGTCACGGACGAGGGTCGCACCAACGATGTCGAGGGCGCACGTCTCCGAGGCCACGACGAACCCGTTCGGGAGCCGCCCGATCGAGAGCGGCCGGACCCCGTGGGGGTCGCGCGCCGCGAACACGCTCCGCTCGTCCATGAACACGAAGCAGAACGCGCCCCGCAGCTCGGGGAGGACCTGCATCGCGGCCACCTCGATGCTGCCCGCCTCGGGCGTCCGGTCGGCGATCATGGTGGTCACGATGTCGGAATCCGTGGTCGCGAGGCCGGCACCGTGGACGCGCTCCGAGAGCTCGGACGTATTCACGAGGTTCCCGTTGTGGCCGAGGGCTACCGAACGCACACCGTCGGTCTTGAAGACCGGCTGGGCGTTGTCCCACGTCGTCGAACCGGTGGTCGAGTACCGGGTGTGCCCGACGGCGAGGTCCCCGTGCAGCGTGGTCAGGGTTGCTTCGTTGAAGACCTGACTGACCAGGCCCAGATCCTTGTACACGAGGATGTTGGCGCCGTCGGAGACCGCGATCCCGGCGGATTCCTGGCCGCGGTGCTGCTGGGCGAAGAGTCCGAAGTAGGTGAGTCGGGCGACCTCGTCGCCGGGCGCCCATACACCGAAGAGCCCGCACTCCTCCTTCGGTGACTCGGCGCCCATCGAGGTCCTCAGTGTATCGAGGCGGCCCGCGCGCGACGGGAGCCGACGGAACGCACGGAGGGTGTTAACTCCGGCGGAATGGCGACGATCCCGTTCATCGGCAGCGGGCACCAGGGTGGCGCGGTTGGCCGTTGGTGCGGGGTACGAGGTGGTCCTGAGCAACTCGCGCGGGCCGCAGACGCTCGATGACCTGGTGGAAGCGCTGGGGCCGCGCGGGCGGGCGGCCACCCCGACGGAGGCCGCGGCGGCAGGCGACCTGGTGGTGGTGAGCATCCCGCCCGAGGCCTACCCGGCGGTACCCGTGCGACCGCTGGCCGGCAAGCCGGTCCTCGGCACCGTCAACTACATCCCGCAGCGCGACGGGCGGATACCCGAGCCGGACGACGGTTCGCTGTCAAGCAGCGAGGTGCTGCAGTGGCACCTGGGCACCGCCAGCGTGGTCAAGGTGTTCAACAACATCACCTCATGGCACCTCGCCTCGCTGACCCGCCCGGCCGGCGCGGCTGACCGAAGCGCCCGGGCCGATCGCCGGCGACGACCCGGCCGCGAAGGCAGCCGTGACAAGCCTCCTCGACGCGATCGGCTTCGACGCAATCGACGCCGGGACCCTCGGCTCCGGTGGTCGCCGCTTCCAATTCGGTACCCGCGCGTTCGTCTCACCGTAGGGTGGGTTGAACGACGAGCGGGGTACCTCCGCCGGTACGGCGGCGATCCGCGCCTCGGCCTGTGACGGGTAGTCGTATCTCCGGATGGCTCGTGCAGGAGGCGCAACTGGGGCGGCACCAGCCCTCACGGGATGATCGTGATCGGGAGGTCGCGGGAGATGGTCTCGAGCTCATCGCGATCGAACGTGAGCACGGTTCCTCCGTTCCGTTCCGCGCACGCGACGACCGCCGCGTCCGTGAACCCGAGCGGGAGCTCCGCGTAGCGGCTCATCAGCACCCTGATCCGCGGGAGGTCCAGATCACCGCAATCGAGCAGGGTTTCGCCGGTCTCGATGCCCTCCAGGAAGGCGAGGCTCGCCGCCGGCGCCAGCCAACGGGCGAGCACCCGGTCGATCTCCGCGAGGATGCCGACCGGAACGACGGTCGGCATCCTCGCCGCCGCGAGCGCACGGACGGCGTCTTCATGGCAACGGTCCGCCCGGGCGAAGAGCGCGACGACCCCGGACGTGTCGAGCGTGATCACCGCCGACGCGCTGCCTGCTGCGCGCTGCTACGCGGGACCGTCGACGGCCCATCCGTCCAGGCACCCACCCACGAGGGCAACCGGAACGCGTCACAGCGTCCGAGGTATCGGTCGATCGCCTCGCGGATCAGGTGATCGCGGGGCCGATCGCTCCGAGCGGCGAGCGTCCGCAGCCGCCGGCGCTGGTCGATGTCCAGGTAGATCGTGGTCCGTTCGACCCGCGTGATCATCGACGTCGCCGAGGACGCCACGTGCGGCTGCAGATCGTCCATCGGGTGCAGGAGACCACGGCGCGCCTGACGCCGCCGTGACGACGGTCACGCGACCGGAAGGGATCCCTCGAGACGGAGCAACAGCTCCTTCCGAGGCAGCCCGCCGCCGTACCCCGTGAGGTTCCCCCCCGCCCCGATGACCCGGTGGCAGGGCACCACGATCGGGATCGGGTTGGCGCCGAGCGCGGCACCCACCGCTCGCGCGGCCTTGGGTCGGCCGATACGGCCGGCGATCTCCCCGTAGGTGGCGAGGCGACCGAACGGGACCCGGGCCGTGGCTCCGAGGACATCCTTCGCGAACGGGCTCATGAGGCGCCGGTCGAGGCGGATCTCGAAGCGGTGCCGCGCGCCCCGGAAGTACTCGTCGAGCTCGCGACGGACGTCATCCGTGGCGCGCGCCGCGATCAGGACCCGGGGCGACAGCTCACGGGCGAGCCGGTCCAGCACCCGGTCGCGGTCATCGCCTTCGAAGGCGATCGCCGCCAGTCCGCGCGAGGTGACGGCCACGAGCAGCTCGCCGACCGGCGAACCCACCGTTGCCACGGCCACGTCGACGAGGCCGCTCTCCGACGCAGCCGTGCGGAACCGGTCCACGGCTTGCCGCGAGCGGCCGTCCGCTTCCTGCGTCGAGATCGTCAGTCGTTCGTCCATGTCGCTCGCTCCCTCAGCTCTCGTTCCCTCAGCCTCCGCAACCCCTGGTAGGCGCTGGCACGTACCGCCTCCTCGGTACAGCCCATCAGCGAGGCCGTGTCCGCCACGCTGAACCCCAGGACGTGGCGGTACGCGACCGCGTCGCGCTGACGCGCGGGGAGGTCCCGAACCGCGACGACCGCGGGGCCGAAGCCATCCGATGTGGAATCGACCTCCGTCGAACGCTCGGGCGGTGCCGCGACCGGGATCGGTCGCCGCGCGGTCCCGCGGTGGTGGTCGATCGCCTTCCGCGAGGCGATCCGGAGGACCCACCGATCCAACCGGTCGGCCTCGGTGCACCGGGGGTACGCGCGAAGCGCCGCAAGGAACGTTTCCTGGAAGACGTCGTCCGCGTCGACCGGTCCCACCGCGGCCGTCAGGTAGCGGTACACCGTCGTCCGGTTCGCCTCGAGGAACCGCTCGAACGGCGGGAGCCGTCCTCGGCTCACACGTGCCACCACCTGCGGACGGGCAGATCGCGCCGGGCGTTGTGCGGCCTCCGCCTCCGCGACACGCTCCGCAGGTACTCGGGCTCCGGTTCGGTCACGCGCCAGATCCTCCACCGATCGTCGCGATGCATCTCGTCTCCCTCCTTCGTCCCGTCTGGATGAACAACGTCGGAGGGGTCGGCCGCGTGAAACGCTACGTCTCCCCGAGGAGTCGCGGGATCGCGTTCTCCCACGCGTCGCGGAGCTCGGCAACGGGAACGTCGAGGAGACCCTCGACCAGCGCACGGGGGCCCCCGGTCTCGCCGAGGCGGGCGATGGGGACACCGTGTTCGGCCGCGAGCCCCACCAGCGCATCCTCGTCCGCCGGGTCGACACTCAGGACCGCGCGTGACGCCGATTCGCTGAACAGGGCGACGTGTGACGGGAGGTCGCCGGCGAGCGCAACGGCGAAGCCGTGCCCGCCGCCGATCGCCGCCTCCAGGAGCGCGATCACGAGCCCCCCATCGCCGCAGTCGTGTGCGCTCGCCGTTACCGTGCCGCGGGCCGCAGCGGCCAGGAAGCGATGGAGCGCCCGCTCCTTGGACAGATCGAGCGCGGGCGGCTTCCCGGCGACCACCCCGAGGACGGACTCGGCGAACTCCGACCCTCCAAGCTCGGCGAAGGTCTCGCCCACGATGTAGATCGCCAGCCCCGGCCGGGGGAACGAGCTTGGGACCCGCAACCGATAGTCGTCGAGGAGACCGAGCATCCCGATCACCGGCGTCGGCCAGATCGCGCTGTCCCCGCTCTCGTTGTAGAGGCTCACGTTCCCCCCGGTCACAGGGGTGTCGAAGGCGAGACAGGCCTCGCGGATGCCGCGGATCGACTCGGTGAGCTGCCACATGACCTCAGGACGTTCGGGGTTGCCGAAGTTCAGGCAGTTCGTGACGGCGAGCGGCACCGCTCCCGTCACGGCGACGTTGCGGGCCGACTCCGCGACGGCGTGGACTGCCCCGGAGAACGGGTCGAGGCGCCCGAACCTGCTCTTGCTGTCCGTCGAGAGCGCGAGGCCCTTCAAGGTGCCGGCGACCCGGACGACCGCGGCATCGGAGTCGGGGCCGGCGACGGTGTTGCCCTGCACCAGCCGGTCGTACTGCTCGAACGCCCATCGCTTGCTGGCGACGTTCGGCGCGGTCAACACGGTCATCACCACGCCGGTGAGTTCCTTGTCGAAGGGGGCGAAGGTGGGGTCTTCCCCGTTTGCCAGCTCCCGGGCGGGCGGGGTGAGCGGGCGGTCGTAGACGGGCCCGTCATCCGCGAGGGACGACGCCGGCACGTCGGCGACGACGGTGCCGCCGCTTCGGACCGTGAGCCCCCTCTCCTGCGTGAGCTCCGCGATCACGGCGGTCGTGAGCCCCCAGCGATCGCAGACCGCCCGGACCTCGCCGAGCTTCGAGGGATGCACGATCGCGAGCATCCGTTCCTGGGATTCCGACGTGAGGATCTCGAACGGCTCCATCCCCGGCTCGCGGAGCGGGACGGCGTCCAGATCCAGGGACGCCCCCATCCCCGCCCGGGCGGCGGACTCGCTCACGGCGCACGTGATCCCCGCTCCGCCGAGATCCTGCAGACCCTCCAGCGACCCGGCCGCGATCAGCTCCAGCGAGGCCTCGATCAGGAGCTTCTCGGCGAACGGATCCCCGATCTGGACGCTCGGACGGGCTCCCTCCGCGCCGTCATCGAGTGTCGCCGACGCCAGAACGCTGACGCCGCCGATCCCATCCCGACCGGTGGACGCCCCGTAGAGCACCATCAGCGACCCCTGCTGGGCCGAGCGGCCCTGCGACGTGATCAGGTCGGCGGCATCGGCGACACCCACGCACATCACGTCGACGGTGGGATTCGCGGTGTGCGCGTCGGCGAAGCGGATCTCACCACCGACGGTGGGGACCCCGATGCAGTTGCCGTAGCCGCCGATGCCCCCGACCACGCCCGCGAGGAGCCACCGGTTCCGCTCCTCGGTGAGCGGACCGAACAGGAGCGGATCGAGCAACGCGACCGGACGGGCGCCCATCGCCACGATGTCGCGCACGATCCCACCGACACCGGTGGCCGCCCCCTGATAGGGCTCGATCGCGCTCGGATGCGAGTGCGACTCGATCTTGAACACGACGGCGATCCCGTCGCCGACGTCGACCGCTCCGGCGTCCTGACCGGGCCCCACGAGCACGGCCGGACCGTCCGTCGGGAGGGTCCGGAGGTGGATCTTCGAGGACTTGTACGAACAGTGCTCGGACCACATCACCGAGTACATCGCGAGCTCGTTGCGGTTCGGCGTTCGGCCGAGCGTCGCCTCGATCTTCACGAGCTCGTCGTCGGTGAGCCCGAGCTGCCGGTGGAGCGGGTGGTCCTCCGGACTCACCCGGCCGCCCCTGCCAGCGCCGCGTGCAGCAGCGACGAGAAGAGCGGCTGACCACCGGTCGGGCCGACATCCGGGTCGACCGCGTGTTCGGGGTGCGGCATCAGCCCGACGACGTTGCCGGCCGCGTTCCGGATCCCCGCGACGTTGTTCGTCGCCCCGTTGGGGTTGTGGTCGTCGTCGACGATCCCGGTGCGCGACGCGTAGCGGAAGACGACGAGCCCGTCCCGTTCGACATCGACGAGTTGCTCGGGCGTTGCGATCCATTGGCCCTCGCCATGTTTGATCGGGATCTCGATCGTCTCCCCCGGCGTGAGCCCACCGGTGATACAGCTCTGCGCGGTCTCGACGCGAAGCCACACGTCGCGGCAGATGAAACGGAGCGAGTGGTTCCGGATCATCGCGCCCGGGAGCAAGCCCGCCTCGCACAGGACCTGGAACCCGTTGCAGATCCCGAGCAGCGGGCCACCTCGCTCGGCGAAGGACACCACCTGCTCCATCACCGGCGCGAACCGGGCGATCGCGCCGCACCGGAGGTAGTCGCCGTAGGAGAACCCGCCCGGCAGGACGACCGCATCGACCCCCCGGAGGTCCCGGTCCGCGTGCCAGAGCGCGACGGCCTCGCCGCCCATCTGGTCGACCGCGCGGCGCGCGTCGCGATCGTCGAGCGAGCCGGGGAACGTGACCACCCCCACGCGGGGGACGGTGCTGGTCACCTCGGCGCCACCTCGAGCACCTGGTAGTCCTCGATCACCGGGTTCGAGAGCAGGCGGACCGCCATGCCGCGGACCTGGTCGAGCGCGCCTGCCTCATCGTCGGCCTCCACGTCCAGCTTGATGTGCTTGCCCACGCGGACGTGCCGGACGTTCGTCCATCCGAGGGAGGGCAACGCCGACTCGACGGCCTTGCCCTGTGGGTCCGACAACCCCTCCTTCAGCGTGACCAGCACCTCGAACGTGAAGGTCGTCATGCGGCTCCCACGCCGGCCCGGCCGAGATAGGCCGCGAACGGCTCCCCGGTGAGCCGTTCGTAGGCTTCGACGTAGGTTGCGGCGGTCCGCGCGATCACGTCAGCGCGGAGGGCGGGCGCCGGCGGCTCGTGGTCCCACCCGGACGCGTCCAGCCAGTCCCGGACGTACTGCTTGTCGAACGAGGGCTGCGACGTCCCCGGCTCATACACGTCGGCCGGCCAGAAACGCGACGAGTCGGGCGTCCCGACCTCATCGATCAGCGCGAGCTCGCCGCCGATGAAGCCGAACTCGAACTTCGTGTCGGCCACGATCACGCCCGCATCGAGCGCCGTCGCGGCGATCCGCTCGTAGATCCCGACCGCCAGCTCCTGCAGACGCCCGTAGAGCCCGACCCCGACGACGCCCCGAGCCTCGTCGGGTGACAGCGGGAGGTCGTGCCCGGTCGTCGCCTTTGTCGTAGGCGTGAAGATCGACCCGGGCAGGCGGTCCGACTCGGTGAGTCCCGGCGGCAAGGGGATGCCGCACACCGCTCCTCCCTCGCGGTACTGCGCCCAGCCGCTGCCGCTCAGGTACCCACGAACGACGCATTCCATCGGGATCACGCGAGCGCGCCGGACGAGGGTCGCGCGTCCCGCGAGCTCCGGGTCGTCGGAGAACGGCGGGGGGAACTCCGCGAGCGATGCGCCGATCACGTGGTTCGGAACCAGGTCCGCCGTGCGTTCGAACCAGAAGAGCGAGAGACCGGTCAGGACGCGCCCTTTGTTCGGGATCGGATCGGGCAGGACGACGTCGAAGGCGCTGATCCGGTCGGTGGCGACCAGCAGGAGACGATCGTCGTCGACGTCGTAGAGGTCACGAACCTTGCCGTGCGCCGCGAGCTCAGCCACCGGACGCCTCCACGGGGAGCTTCTCCAGACGGTCGAAGAGCGGGCCCAGGTTCGCGAGGAAGCGCTTCGGGTCGAACAGGTCATCCAGGTCGAGAGCCGCCGCGCGCGGCTCGGCCTCGATCGCCGCCCGGAACGACGCGTCGTCGTCCCATGCAGCGGCAGCCGCCCGTTGCACGATCCCGTACGCCTCGTCGCGGGCGAGCCCGGCATCCACCAGCCCCAGCAGGACGCTCTGGCTGAACGCGATCCCGCCGAACGAGTCGACCTGCGCCCGCATCCGGTCGGGGAACACCACGAGCCCGTCGATCACCCACGTCATGTCACGGAGCATGAACGCGAGCAACCCGGTCGCGTCCGGGAAGATCAGGCGTTCGGCGGACGAATGCGAGATGTCGCGCTCGTGCCAGAGCGTGACATCCTCGAGCGCGGTCACGGCCTGGCCGCGGAGCACGCGGGCGAGGCCGCTGACGCGCTCGGAGACAACGGGATTCCGTTTGTGTGGCATCGCCGAGGAGCCCTTCTGCCCCTCGGCGAACGGTTCCTGCACCTCACGGACCTCGGTCCGGGCGAGATGCCGGATCTCCGTCGCGAGCGCATCGAGCGTGGACGCGCACACGGCGAGGGCACCCATGAACTCGGCGTGCCGATCCCGCTGGATCACCTGCGTCGAGGCCTCGGCGGGCCTCAGCCCGAGCCGCGCACAGACACGCTCCTCCACCCGCGGGTCGACGCTCGCGTAGGAGCCGACCACACCGCTTATCGCTCCCACGGAGACGGCGTCGCGCGCCCGACGGAGCCGCTCACGGTCCCGGTCGAGTTGGAACGCGAAGACGGCGAGCTTGTGCCCGAACGAGGTCGGCTCCGCGTGCACGCCGTGCGTGCGGCCGATGCAGATCGTGTCGCGATGTTCGAGCGCGCGTCGTTTGACCGCCCCGATGAGCCGCTCCAGGTCGCCGAGCACGACGTCGACGGCCGCGCGGAGCTGCAGCGCGAGTCCCGTGTCCACCACGTCCGAGGACGTCATGCCGAAGTGGATCCACCGGCCCGGCTCACCGATCGAGGCGGCCACCACGTCGACGAAGGCGGCGACGTCGTGGCGCGTGACCCGCTCGCGCTCGTTCACGGCCTCGACCGTGAACGACGCGCGCTCGCGGCACGTGCGCGCGTCGGTTTCGGGGATCGCGCCCAGCTCGGACCACGCCTCGACCGCCAGGAGCTCGATCTCGAGCCAGTTCGCCATCCGCGTCCGGTCCGACCACACTGCGGCGACCTCGGGAACCTCGTAGCGCGCGATCACAGCTTGAGACCCTCAGCCAGGTCGTCCTTGAACTTCCACAGCCGCGCCTGCATCTCCTCGTCCTGGACGCCCAAGATCTCGACGGCCAGGATCGCCGCGTTGACCGCCGCGTCGACGCCGACCGTCGCGATCGGCACACCGGTCGGCATCTGCGCGGTGATCGCGAGTGCCTCGTTGCCCACCATCTGGGGCGCGGTCGCGATGGGCACACCGATCACCGGGAGCACCGTGCGGGCCGCGACGGCCGCGGCGAGGTGACCCGACAGCCCGGTCGAGCACACGACGACCTTGAGTCCACGTTCGAACGCGGTCCGCGCGTACTCGTCGACGAGGTCCGGGTTCCGCGACGACGACATGATCCGCACCTCATGCGGCACGTCGAACTTCTCGAGGATCAGCCCTGCTTGGCGAAGGATCGGAAGCTCGGCGGGCGACGCGGCGAGCACCCCGACGAGCGGCGCCGGCTCCTGCACATCCGTCATGCGACCGCCTCCTGCGCCGCGTGCGCGGCGATGTCGGTGCGGAACTGCATGCCCTCGAAATGGATCTCCGAGACGCCGTGGTACGCGCGTTCGCGAGCCTCGGAGATGGTGCTCCCGTGACCCGTCACGGCGAAGACTCGGCCTCCGGCGGTGACGAGGTTGCCCGCCGCGTCTCGCGCGGTGCCTGCGTGGAAGACCGTGACCCCTTCGTGCGTCTGAGCATCCCCGACGCCGATGATCGGAACCCCGGTCCGATAGGAGCCGGGATAGCCCTCGCTCGCGATCACGACGGTCACGGCGGCCCCATCGTCGAAGCCCGCGTTGCCCGCCTCGTAGGCGAGCCGACCCGTCGCACATGCGTGCAGCAGGGTCCCGATCCGGTAGGGCATCCGAGGCAAGAGGACCTCGGCCTCGGGGTCGCCGAAGCGGCAATTGAACTCGAGCACCTTCGGACCGTCCGCAGTCAGCATCAGCCCCGCGTACAGGACGCCCCGGTACGGGCGCAGCTCGTCCACGACCTGCGCCAAGACGTTGTCCAGGACCCAGGTCGCGGTTGTTGGATCGACGAACGGAACCGGCGAGTAGCAGCCCATCCCCCCGGTGTTCGGCCCCGTATCGCCATCCCCGAGTCGCTTGTGGTCCTGCGCCGTCTCGAGCAGCACGCACGAGCCCCTGCCGTCCGTCACGGCGAACATGCTGACCTCGGGACCTTCCAGGATCTCCTCGACGACCACCGTCCGGCCTGCCTCGCCGAAGGCGCCCGCGATCAGGCAGTCCTCGATCGCACGTACCGCCGTATCGCGGTCGGAGGCGACGACCACGCCCTTCCCGGCGGCGAGCCCATCGGCCTTCACCACCGCGGCGCCGCCGAGTTCATCGACGAACGCGACCGCCTCCCGAACGTCGTCGAAGACACCGGCGCGTGCGGTCGGGACACCGCGGCGGGCCATCACGTCCTTCGCGAACGCCTTCGACCCCTCGATCCGGGCGGCGGCCGCGGACGGCCCGAACACCCGACGTCTCCGGCGCCGCAACGCGTCGGCTAGCCCGGCCACGAGTGGGACCTCCGGCCCGACGACCGTGAGGCCGACGTCCTGACGCTCGACCAGGTCGACCATCGCATCGACGTCGTCCGCGGCGACGGCCGAGAAACAGTCGGCGACCTGCGCGATGCCGGCGTTCCCGGGGGCCGCGAGCACGCGCGTGACCGTGGGATCCTGCGCCAGACGCCAGCACAGCGCGTGCTCGCGGCCCCCACCGCCGACGACGAGCACCTTCACGCCGTCACCGGGATGCTCTGCTCCCGCGCCGGACCGACGCCGACGACCGACACGGCGACGCCGCCGAGCTCTTCCAGGAAGCGCACGTACTGTTGCGCTTCCTTCGGCAGATCATCGAGCTCTCGCGCGTCGCCGAGCTCCTCGTCCCAGCCCGGGAGCTCCTCCCAGACCGGCTCCGCGTGATGGAACTGCGTCTGGGTCGGCGGGACGTCATCGAACACCTCGCCCTGGGTGCGATAGCCGACGCACACCTTCACGGTCTCGAATCCGCTCAGGACGTCGAGCTTGGTGAGCACCAGCTCGGTGAGCCCGTTCAGCCGGGCGGCGGATCGAAGGACCGGCCCGTCGAACCAGCCGCACCGTCGTTTGCGACCGGTCGTCGTACCGAACTCGTGTCCGCGCTCCCCCATCCGTTCCCCATCGTCATCGAGCGCCTCGGTCGGGAAGGGCCCGGCGCCGACGCGCGTGACGTAGGCCTTCGTGATCCCCACGACGCGGTCGATGTGTTGCGGTCCGAACCCTCCGGCCGCGGCCGCGTAGCCCGCGGTCGGCGTCGAAGAGGTGACGAACGGGTACGTGCCGTGGTCGAGATCGAGCATCGCCCCCTGCGCGCCTTCGAGCAGCACCTGTCTTCCCGCCGTCAGCGCTTCGTAGACGAGCTTCGTCGTGTCTGCGACGTACGGCCGGAGGCGCTCGGCGTAGCCCAGGTGATCCTGGACGATCCGTTCGATCGGGATCGCGAGCCGGCCGTAGACCTTCGTCAGGATCTGGTTCTTCTCCTTGAGGACGACCTCGAGCTTCTCCCGGAAGATCTTCTCGTCGTAGAGATCCTGGACGCGGATCCCGACCCGTGAGGCACGATCGGCATATGCCGGACCGATCCCTCGTTTCGTCGTCCCGAGCGCGTTCTTCCCGAGGAACCGCTCCGTCACCTTCTCCATCTCCAGGTGGTAGGGCATGATCAGGTGCGCGTTGAAGCTCAGTCGGAGTCCGGAGACGTCGATGCCCGCTTCCGCCAGGTCGTCCATCTCGCCGAGGAGCACCTCGGGGTTGACGACGACGCCGTCCGCGATCACCGACGTGATGTGCGGGTACAGGATGCCGCTCGGGACGAGGTGGAGCTTGAGCAGCCGACCCTCGGCGATGATCGTGTGGCCCGCGTTGTTGCCGCCCTGGTAGCGGACCACCACGTCCATCCGGTCGGCGAGGTAGTCGACCGCCTTGCCCTTGCCCTCGTCACCCCATTGGGTCCCGAGTACGACGGTGGCCGGCATGGCGCCCTCAGTCTACGGGACCCTCGGACGGGCTCCTCCGCGCGGGCTCAGGTTCCGGTTCGGGCGGACACGTCGGCCCGTTCGGTCGCCGACTCGGGGGCGAGGAACGCCTTGGGGTTGCGGAGGTCGATCTGGATCGTGTCACCTTCGCCGACGCCGTTCAGCTCGTCGTTCGGCACGAGCGCGACGAGCGTCTCGCCGCCGGGGAGCTTCAGACTGACCCTCGACAGCCAGCCGAGCGAGGCCACGCGCTGGATCACCGCCGCAACGTCGCCGTCGCCCGACGCGACGTGCACATCGTGTGGGCGCACGAACGCGGCCGCCGCCGCACCCTCATCGAGGTGCGCGGCTCCGGGGATCCGTATCGACCCGAGGTGGACATGACCGCCGACGACCTCCCCATGCAGGACGTTCGCGGCGCCGACGAACCCGGCGACGAACGGGGTCGCCGGCTGGTCGTAGATCTCGCCGGGCGTGCCGACCTGCTCGATACGACCCTCGTGCATCACCACGATCTGGTTCGCGAGCTCGAGGGCCTCTTCCTGATCGTGGGTGACCAGCAGGGACGTGACGCCGAGCTCCCGGTGGAGCTCGTCGAGCCAGCGGCGCAGATCCTGCCGAACCTTCGCGTCGAGTGCCCCGAAGGGCTCGTCCAGCAGGAGCACCTTCGGCGCCGGCGCGAGCGCACGAGCCAGCGCGACGCGTTGCCGCTGACCGCCGGAGAGCTGTTCCGGATAGCGATCGGCGAACGGCTCGAGGTGGACGAGCTCGAGCAGCTCGCGCACCCGCGCCTCGCGCGCCGCCTTGTCCTCCTTGCGGACGCGGAGCCCGAACCCGACGTTGTCGGCGACGGTCATGTGCCGGAACAGCGCGTAGTGCTGGAAGACGAAGCCGACGCGGCGCTCCTGCACGCTCTTGACCGTGAGCTCCTCGTCCCCCATCACGATGCGCCCCGCGGTCGGCTCCTCCAGCCCGGCGATCATCCTGAGCACCGTGCTCTTCCCCGACCCCGACGGCCCCAGGAGGGCGGTGATCGCGCCGGCGGGAGCGGTGAAGGTAACGTCGGTGACCGCCTCGAACGAGCCGAAACGCTTCGTGAGGCCTTCGACGACGATAGGGGTGCTCATGTCCTGGTCCTTTCGCGCTCCTGCCGGTGTCGCAGGAACTCGATCACGACCAACAGCGTGACGGAGACGGCGGCGAGGAGCAAGGCCACGACGTACGCGGCCGGGATCTGCCGCTCCTCGTAGGCCCGGAAGATGAACAGGGTCGCGGTCTCCGTCTTGCCCTGGAGGAGCCCGCTCACGATCAGCACCGCCCCGATCTCCCCGATCGCTCTCGCGGTCGTGAGGGCGATCCCGTACGCGAGCGCCCAGCGGATGTTCGGCAGGGTCACTCGGAAGAAGGTCTGCCACACCGATGCGCCGAGCGTCCGCGAGGCGTCCTCCTCGTCGAGCCCGATCTCCTCCAGCACCGGAACGACCTCGCGGATCGTGAACGGGACACAGATGAAGATCGTGACGAGGACCATCGACGGCAACGCGAAGATGATCTGGATGCCGCGTGCTTCGAAGAACGGGGCCAGCCATCCGCCGGGGCCGAAGAGGACCAGGGCGGCCAATCCGACGGTGACCGGCGAGAGGGCGAACGGAAGATCGACCGTCGCGTTCATCAACGACCGACCCCAGAACCGCTGCCGCACGAGCACCCACGCGACCACGACCCCGAAGAGCGCGGTGACGACGACGGAGATGACGGTGATCACGGCCGTGAGCTCCAGCGCGTGGATGACGTCCGGAGCCCTCAACGTTTCGGTAACCACGTGGATCCCTGGCTTGAGCGCGGTGATCACGATGCCGACGAGCGGGACCAGGAGCAACACGCCGACCCAGACGAGACACGATGCCAGGAGCCATCCGCGTCCGCGGACCCTGGGGGTCGCGACGGCGCTCACGTCGAGGCCTCGTTCCGCGCGATCAACCTGCTGGTCACGAGCACCAGCACGAACGAGATCGCGAACAGGAGGGTCGCGACCGCGGCCGCCTCGGCCGGCTTGAACTGCGAGGTGAGCTGGAAGATGAACACCGGCGCGGTCAGGGTCTTCCTCGGGATGTTGCCGGCGACCAGGATCACGCTCCCGATCTCTCCCAGACAGCGGGAGAACGTGAGGAGCGTTCCTGCGACCACGGCCGATCGGATCGCCGGGAAGACGACGCGCCGGAACGTGGTCCGCGGGCCGGCGCCGAGCGTCGCCGCGGCTTCCTCCTCGGCCGTGTCGAGTTCCTGGAGCACCGGCTGGACGTTCCGCACCACGAGCGGGAGCGTGACCGTGCAGAGCGCGATCACGATGGCGATCGGGGTGAACAGGACGCGGATGCCGAGGTCATCCAGGAACCGGCCGAAGATCGAGTTCGGCCCGTAGAGGGCGAGGATCATCACGCCCGTGACGAGGGTCGGGATCGCGAGCGGCAGGTCGACGACGGTCGAGAGCAGCCGGCGACCGGGGAACCGGTAACGGACCAGGACCCACGCGAGCAGCGTGCCCATCACGGCGTTCAGCCCCGCGGCCACCGTGGAGGTCCACAACGTGAGGCGGACCGCCGCCCACGCGGCCGGCGTCGCCATCGCGTCTCGGAACGTGCCGAGCCCGTCGCCGAAGCCTTTCGTGACCACGGCGATGACCGGCAGCGCAACGAGCAGGCCGAGGTAGACGACGGCAGCGCCGCGCAGGGCGAGGTGGCGCAACCGGGCCGTGGTCCTCTGCGAGGACCACGGCCTGCTGCGCCCGCCGAGCGCCTGCGCGGCGCTGCTCATCGTCGAGATCAGCCCTTGGCGATCGCCTGGGTGGCGATCCCCGTGTCGCTGAACAGCTTCTGATCCAGCGAGTCCCACCCGCCGAGGTCGGCGACCGAGAAGAGGCCGTGGATCGCGGGGAACCCGTTCGCCGGATCTCCTGCTGCGGCCTTGGCCTGATCGACCGGCCGGAGGTAGCCGACCGTCGTATAGAAGTCCTTGGCCTCCTTCGTGTGCAGGTAGGAGACGAACGCGTTGGCCACGTCTTCCACGCAGTGCTGTTCGGCGTTCTTGTCCACGACGGCGACGGGGTTCTCGATCAGAACGGTCCCCTTCGGGTACACGGCGGTGTCGGGCTCACCGGCCGCCTGCGCCGTCTTGACCTCGTTCTCGTAGGTGATGGCCACGTCCCCGTTGCCCGACTCGAAGTTCTGGATCGAGTCACGGGCGCTCTTGTCGTACGCGATCACGTTGTGGGTGACGTTCTGCATCAGCATGGTCGCGGCCGCCTCATCGCCCTTCGCGATGCCCGTGACGTCACCGCGCAGGGCCGCACCCCAGAGGGCGACGAGGTTCCACCGCGCACCGCCGCTCTGCGCCGGGTCGGGCGTGAGCACCCCGGTCCCGGGCGTGGCGAGGTCGCTCCAGTCCTTGATCCCCTTGGGGTTGCCCGGGCGGACGTCGAACACCGCCACCGATGCCGAGACCATCCCGCCGTCGGGGGTCTGGGTCCAGTCGTGAGTGATCAGACCGGCGTCCTGGATCGTCTGGATGTCCGGGGCCAAGGACAGCGCCACGACGTCGGAGCCCAGCCCGTTGACGACGTTCTGCGCCTGGGTCGTCGAGCCCGCGTACGACTCGTTGAACAGCACGGTCTGGCCGGTCTTGTCCTTCCATTCCTTCACGAACGTCGGGATGATCTTCGCGTCGTAGACCTCCCGCGGCGTGCTGTACGCGGCGAAGTTCACCACCACCGAGCTGGCGGGCGACGAGGAGCTGCATGCGCCCGCGCCGGACGCGCTCGAGTTCGAGCACGCTGCAAGGGGGATGAGCGTGAGCATGAGAGGCGCTGCGAGGATGCGACGCTTGAACCACCGAGGCATGGAAACTCCTTCCGGTCGGCTGGCATCGACGATGCCGGCTCGTTCCTTGGCCTCGGCCTCCGGTGGTCCGGTCAACCGAAAGAGATATGGACGTCTGTCTGCGACTCTTCAGCCGCTGTCCACGGACGCGAGGGCTCCGGATGTCCGGTCGCACGTCGGCGTCGACGTAAGGGATACCGCGTCGAGGGAGGTCGTGTCAATGAACAGGGTCATCGAACCAGCAGCACGGGACACGGCGCGTGCTGGACCACCTTGTTGGCCACACCGCCGAGCAGGAGGCTCTTCCACTCGGTCATCCCGCGTGTCCCCATCACGATGAGGGAGGCGTCGGTCTCCTGGGCGACCTCCACGATCTGCTCGGGCGTCGAGCCCGGGGCCACCCGGCGGATCACGCCATCAGCCTCGATGCTCGCTTCGCGGAACCGATCGACCGTCCCGTCAACGAGCTCCTCGGCCCCGATCTCGGGTCCGAGGTCCACGTCGGATCCTTCGTACTTCGCGTGCTCGCGAACATGGACGACCGTGACCTTGGACGCGTACCGCTTCGCGAGGTCCAACGCGACGGGAACCGTCTTGCCTCCTTCACGGGAGCCGTCGATCGCGACCACGATCCGCTCGAACATCGGCCCACCTAGGACAGGACCGCTTCCGCGGACCCGGTGATCAGGGACGCCGCGACCAGTTGCGGCCGTGTGCGCCAGAAGTACGCGACCGCGATCCCGAAGCCGATCCCGATCGGAGCGAGCCACGCCTGCCAGCGGATCCAAGCCGTGCGGTCGAGGCCGGCGCGCTGCCAGATCGGCTCCGGGTGCCCGGCAGCGTCCAGGGCTCCCCAGATCGGCAACGCCAGCAGCGCGAAGACCAGAAGGATTCCGCCGAGGGCGTCCGTCGGAAGGCCGAGCAGCTTCAGCGCCGACGCGAGCAGGACGAACACGAGGGCGGGCCGGATCAGTCCGTCTGGCGCGTTCGACGACATCCGCGCGCCGAGCCACACCGCGGGAAGGGCGCCGAGAAGGATCGTGGTGGTGAGCCCGAGTTGGAAGTCCCCGACGAGGATGTGGGCGAGCGCCGCCGCGGAGACGAGCGGGATGGCCTGCACGAGGTCGGTGCCGACCAGCTCGGCGCCGCGAAGGCTCGGGTACAGCAACATCAGGCAGACGATGATGATCGAGCCCGATCCGACGGAGGTGAGACCGACCAAGAACCCGCCGAGCACACCGACGAAGACCGTGGGGATCGGCCGGACGCGGATCGGCGCGGCTGGCGCGCGCGGGTCGGCGCCGGCGCGGCGAGCCGCGGCGCTGCGCCGTCCCTGCAGGTAGCTCTTGAAGATCATCGCCGATGCCGCGAGCACGAGGGTGATGCCGAGCAGGATCTTCGTCGCGTCCTCGATCGCCTTCGCGTCGCCAACCTGCTGGAGCACCATCACCCCACCGAAGGCGGCGGGGATCGAGCCGATGCAGAGCCACCGCACCAGGTCCCACCGGACGGTCCGCCGCCGGATGTGAACCCCGCCGCCGACGGGCTTCATCACCATCGCCGCCACGAGGTCCGACGAAACGGCAGCAGTGGGGTTGATCCCGAAGAAGATCAGCAGGATCGGCGTCATCAGGGCACCGCCGCCCATGCCCGTCAGGCCAACGGTGAATCCGACGATGGCTGCGGCAACCACGATCCCGAATTGGATATGCACGGCCTCGGCGGCATTGTCCCAGTTCATCGGCGCTGGTACCGTCCGTGGCTGCAGCTGACCAGAGAACTGGAGGCCGCGGGCGCGATTCGCGCGCTCGCGGCCTCTTCCGTTTCAGGAGGACCCGCCATGGAGGGTACGGCTCGACCTCGACCGCGTAGCATCCGCCTGATGGTCGACGCATCGAAGTCGGCGGCCGACGAGCAGCTCTCCGAGCTCGCCCTCACGGAGGAGGAGAAGCTCGTCCTGGCGAAGGTCGCGGACATCCTCCGCAGGATCCAGTTCGGCACGGTCGTGCTGGTCGTGCAGGACGGGAAGGTCGTCCAGGTCGAGATGGCGGAGAAGTTCCGTCTGCGCTGATGGCCAACGCGATCCGCACCCTCGCCGATCTCCCGTCCGCTCCCGCGGAGCCGAAGCTCGCCCTTCGGGACCTCGTGGTCACGCGTCGAACCGCCTCGGGCGAGACCATCACCGCGACCGATCGGCTGAGCTTCGAGGTCGCAACTGGCGAGTTCGTCTGCCTCCTCGGGCCGAGCGGTAGCGGCAAGACCTCGCTGCTCAACGTCCTCGCCGGGCTGGTCATACCGAGCAGCGGTGAGGCCCTGCTGGACGGCCGTCCCATCACCGGCCCCGGGCCCGATCGGGCCGTGCTCTTCCAGGAGCCGGCGCTGTTCCCATGGCTGTCCGTCCGGGGGAACGTCGAGCTCGGTCTCGAGCTCATCGGCGTGCCGGCATCCGAACGCCGAGACGTCGCACAGCGATGGCTCGCGAACGTGCACTTGGAGCGCTGGGCCGACGCGCAGCCCCACGAGCTGTCGGCAGGGATGCGACAGCGCGTAGCGCTCGCCCGCGCGCTCGCCGCGGACCCCGACATCTTGTTGGGCGATGAGCCGTTCGGCGCCCTCGACGCGCAGGCGCGCGAACTGCTGCAGCGCGAGGTGCAGCGCGTGTGGGTGGAATCGGAGAACCGGAAGACCTTCCTGTTCGTCACCCACAACGTTCGTGAGGCGACGCTCCTCGCCGATCGCGTACTCGTGATGTCGGCGGCGCCCGGCCGCCTGTTGGAAGAGTTCCGGATCCATGCACCGCGCCCGCGAGATCTCGACGACGTGTTGATCGCGAGGGTCGTCTCCGAGATCCACGCGCTCTTGATGCAGGAGGTGGATGCGAGTGTCGCGCGCGAGATGGCTCGCTAAGGAGCTCGCCCCTCCGCTCGCCGGTGTGGTCGGCGTGATCGCGATCTGGGCGATCGTCTCGGCCGTCACGGACTCCACGGCGATCCCATCACCTTCGACCGTCTGGTCCGCGTTCCTCGCGGGGATGCGCGACGGCACGTTGCCCGACGCCGCCGTCAAGACCCTCATCCGGCTCGCCTTCTCATTCGTCGTCGCCGTCGCCTTCGGGACCGCTCTCGGGCTGGCGCTCGCGCTCAACGAGTTCGCGCGACGGGCGATCAGGCCGATCGTGGTGGCCCTCCAGATCACCCCGTTCGTCGCGTGGGTGCCACTCGCCGTGATCTGGTTCGGCGCGACCGAGCGAGCGGTCGTGTTCGTCGCGATCGTCGGGTCGTTCCCCTCGATGACGCTCGCGACGCTGCAGGCGATACGCCAGGTGCCGCCGCTCTACGAACGCGCCGGCCGGACGCTCGGTGCGCGTGGATGGTCGCTCTACCGCAAGATCATCGTGCCGGCCGCACTCCCCGGTGTGATGGCTGGTCTCCAGCAGGCATGGGGATTCGCCTGGAAGGCATTGATGGCCGGCGAGCTGATCGTCGCGGCGGCCCACGCGGGGCTCGGGCACTTGCTGGACCCGCGCCGAGGTGCGAGTGTCCCGACCCTGTTCGCTGCCCTCGCGGTGATCGTCGTGATCGGGGTGGCGGTCGATTACTTGCTGTTCGGCCAGCTCGACCGGAGGATCCGGCGCCGGCGGGGGCTGCTGGTCGAGACCTGACCTACCCCGTGGTCGATCAACGCTCGAACGGGTTCTCCGGCGTCAGCAGCTCCACCCGAACGGGCGAAGCGAGGTCGCGGAACCGATCGCCGTCCGTTCGGGAGCCCACCACGAACCCGTAGTGCATCGGCACGGCGATCGTCGGCTGGATCACCTTCGCGAGTTCCGCCGCCTCATCCGGCCCCATCGTGTACGGACCGTCACCGATCGGCAGGAAGGCAACGTCCGCGGTGACGGTGTCGAGCTCGGGCACGTGGTCCGTGTCGCCGGCGTGGTAGTAGGTGCCGCCTCCGAGCTCGAGGATGTAGCCGACCCACCGGTTCTCCTTCGGATGCGACCGGAGGCGATGCGGCACGATGTTGTAGGCGGGCACGGTGGCGAAACGGAGGCCGCCCACCTCGTGCGACTCCCCCGGAGCGACCGGGGTCACGTCGCCGCTCAGCTCCCTCGCCACGTCGTGCGGTGCGACGAGCTTCGTGGATGTGGTCGCGAGGCGCTCGATCTCTTCCGGCTGGAAGTGATCCTGGTGCGCGTGCGTGATCAAGATGATGTCCGCCGGGGGGGCATCGGTGGGTGTCCCCCACGGATCGATGTAAACCGTTCTCTGGGCGTCTCGCCACCGGAGCGCCGCCTGCCGGAACCAGGTGATGGGCTCGAGCATGCCGTCTCCCTCCCAACCGGGAACGCCCCGGTAGTCTGGCAGGCCATGGTCGAACGGGTTGGGCGGGAGCGCGCGACGGGTGCCCGCGCCGCCGCCTCCTTGCTGCGGCGGAACCGTGACTTCCGGCGACTGTTCCTCGCATCGGTGATCTCGCTCGGCGGCGACTGGTTCCTGTTCGTCGCGCTGGGCGGCTTGGTGATCGAAGTCACGGGAGAGGCCTTCGCGGTCGGCGTCCTGATCATGGCGCAAGAGCTCCCCGTCTTCCTCGCGACCCCGTGGGCAGGGTGGTTGGCCGACCGCTTCGATCGTCGCCGTCTGATGATCGCGTGCGACATCGCCCGAACGGCCTTGTGCGTCGCGTTCCTCGCGGTCGGGCCGCGGAACCTCTGGCTAGCCTACGTGCTGCTCGCCGCGTTGTCGGTGTTCGCCGCGGTCTTCGACCCCGCGTCGTCGGCATCGATCCCGAACGTCGTGGATCAGAAGGACCTGCCGACCGCCAACGCGTTGAGCGGTTCGCTGTGGGGCACGATGCTCGCCGTCGGCGCGGCCCTCGGCGGCATCGTCTCGACCGTCTTCGGGCGCGACACCGCGTTCATGGTCGACGCGGCGTCGTTCGCCGTGTCCGCCCTTCTGCTCGCAGGGATCCGTCGCCACTTCTCCGAAGACCGGAGCGGCGAGGAACACGTCGGGATCACTCGCGCAAGTATCGAAACGGCTCGCTACGCTCGGCGAGACCATCGCGTTCGGGCGCTGATCTCGGTGAAGTTCGGGTTCGGACTCGCCGCGGGTGTCCTCGCCCTCGTGGCCGTGTTCGCCCGGCAGGTGTTCCACGGCGGCGATGTCGGGTTCGGCTTCCTGATGTCCTGCCGCGGCGTCGGTGCGCTGATCGGTCCGTTCCTCGGCCACCGGCTGGCGGGCCGCGATCACGAGCGGCTGATCCCGACGATCGCGACGGCGCTTGCCGTGTTCGGAGTGGGTTACATGGCGCTCGGCGCGATGCCGACGCTCTGGCTGGCGGGACTCAGCATCCTCGTCGCGCATCTCGGCGGCGGGGCGCAATGGGTGCTGTCCACCTACGGGTTGCAGCGGCTGGTCCCGGACCGGATCCGCGGCCGGATCTTCGCGTTCGACTTCGCGTTGATCACCCTGTCGCTCGCCGTGTCGAGCCTCATCGCGTCAGCGCTCGCCGACGCGATCGGTCCCCGGACGGCCGTGGTGATCGTGGGAGGGTTGGCGCTCGGCTGGGCCGCCCTCTGGTGGTTCCTGACGCGGGACGTTCGGGCCACGCCGATCTTCGAGGGGTGCGGCGAGGCACCGATCGAGCAGGTTGCGCCTCTGACGCTCGCGGTGGAGTAGCGCTAGGACGGCGGCGCGGGCGGAGGAGGAGGCGACTCCTCCGCCGCCGTCTCCGCAGCAGGCCCGGACTGACCACCGAACGTTACGCCCGGCGTCTCGCCGACGAAGTCGACGTGGGGCACGCCCCCCTCGCCGCGGAGCGCCTCGTCGACCTCGAAGAACTGCTCTTCCGTGAATCCGAACGAACGGGCGATCACGTTCGACGGGAACGACTGCACGCGGCGGTTGTAGTCGCGCACGTTGCCGTTGTAGAAGCGACGGGCGGTCTGCAGACGGTCCTCGGTGTTGGAGAGCTCGGACTGCAACGCCAGGAAGTTCTGGTTGGCCTTCAGGTCTGGGTAGTTCTCGGCGACCGCGAACAGCTGCCGGAGGGCGGCGACCAGTGGGCCCTCGGCCGCCGCCTGCTCGGCCGGCGAGCCGGTGGCGGAGGTCGCCATCGCACGGGCCTTCGTGACGTTCTCGAACACCTCACGCTCGTGGGAGGCGTAGCCCTTCACGGTCTCGACCAGGTTGGGGATCAGGTCGTACCGGCGCCGGAGCTCCGTGTCGATGTTCGCCCAAGCGTCACGCACGAGGTTCCGCTGCGAGACGAACCGGTTGTAGCTCGCGATCCCGCCGAAGACGATCAACAGGATTACGGCGAGCAGGACGATCCAGACCCACACGGTGCAGGCTCCTTCCCTCGGACCTGACGTGGTTGTGACCCCGGCAGCTTAGCCCGGGACGGGGTACAGCGAGAACACCACCTTCGGGACGTGGTCGATGAACGCCTTGGCCGTCCCGATGAGCTGGACGAGCTCCGTCGGGGGGATCTTCGGTCCTGCCACGAGCACCCGGTTCCCGACGACCTCGACGCCGTAGTCGGCCCCGTGGTGGAGCAGCCATTGCATCATCCTCGCGTCGACCAGGTCGTTCGCGAACTTGCGGTCGTTCCCGCGAACGTTGAACGCGCGGTTGAAAGCCTCGTCCTCGAACTGGATGTCGTGGAATGAGAGCGCTCCGGCCATGCGCGTGAGGAAGGTCTCGTGACCGATCGAGAGCGCAGGACAGGCGGCGGCGATCGGCACGATGGCGCAGTCGAATCGGTGGTACGAGCGACTGGTTCGGCCTTCCGAGTCGGTCGACTCTTCGTAGTACCAGTAGTCGAACGCACGCACATCCAGGTCTTGCCAGCGCCCCGACAGGACGTTCTCGACGCCGCGGCCGTCACCCTTCTGGAGCAGGGCGAAGGG
>WNGD01000941.1_pt1 | contig 31827 bp, 27 predicted proteins | sample 5400671 | NCBI WGS metagenome assembly WNGD01 (sample SAMN13153369, study PRJNA577476) | soil metagenome | isolation source: 40 cm soil or saprolite under grassland replicate 2 | place: USA:California | collected 2016-06-15
GCGTGATGTCGCCGCGCAGCCCGGCCGCGGCCGTGGTGCCGCCGAACGCCTGGCTCTCGCCCGAGTCCACGCCCGAGACCTTCAGCGCGAACTCGCTCGGATTCGTGGCGTAGAAGATCGCGCTCTCGTAGCTGACGGTCCCCTGCTGGTACCAATACATCAGGGACTGGTCGAAGCTCTGCATGCCGTATTGCACCGACCCCTGCGCGATGAGGTCGGGGATGCTGAGCGACTTCGTGAGATCGCGCATGTTCTCCTGCACCGCCGCGGTATTGATCAGCACCTCGGATGCGGGCACCCGCCCCTTGCCGTCCTTGCGCGGCACGAGGCGCAACGAGACGATCGCCTGCAGCGCGGTCGACAAGAGGTGCCGAACCTCCTCGTGCTGATGCGGCGGGAAGAAGGAGATTACGCGGTTGATCGTTTGCGTCGCATCCGTGGTGTGCAGCGTCGAGAACACGAGGTGCCCCGTATCCGCCGCCTTCAGCGCGGTGTCTAGCGTCTCCATGTCGCGAATCTCGCCGATCAGGATCACGTCGGGCGCCTGCCGCAGCACGTGGCGCAGCGCCGCGTTGAACGACAGGGTGTCCGTCCCCACCTCGCGCTGCGAGATGTTGGAGAGGTTGTCGCGGTGCAAGAACTCGATCGGATCCTCGATCGTGATGATGTTCACCCGCCGGTTGGTGTTGATGTGGTTGATCATCGCCGCCAGCGCCGTCGACTTCCCGGACCCCGTCACGCCGGTGATCAGCACCAGCCCCCGCGGCCGCAGCCCGATCTCCTCCAGCACCGTCGGCAGGTTCAGATCGCGGATGGTCTTCACTTCGTAGGGAATCGCCCGGAAGGCGAACGCGACCGTCCCGCGCTGCTGGTACACGTTGGTCCGGAACCGGCCCACTCCCGGCACGCCGATCGCGAAGTCCGCCTCCTTGTGCTCGGCGAACTCCTTCACCTGACGGGGGGTCATGATCTGCTCGGCGAGGGACTTCAGCTCCTCCGGCTTGAGCGGGGACGAATCCAGCCCCACCATCTCGCCGTTCACCCGGATCGTGGCCGGCCGACCCACCTTGAGCAGCAGGTCCGACGCATTGCGCTGGACCATCTGCGTGATGGCCGCCTTGAAGTTGAACGTCGCTTGTCCGGCTTGAGGGGCTTCAGGCATGGGGGTCCACCCGGAAAAGGAGCTGTCCGAACTCGACGGGTTGGGCGTTCTCCACGAGCACCTCCCGCACCACGCCGGCGACCTCGGACTCGATTTCGTTCATGATCTTCATCGCTTCGATGATGCAGACGACCTGGCCCGTCGCGACCCGGCTTCCGGCCTTGACGTAGGGCTCGGCGCCGGGCTCGGGGGCCGAGTAAAACGTCCCGACCATGGGAGATTTGATCTCGACCAGATGAGACGGCGGCGGCGCCGCCACCGGCGCCGGGGAGCCGGGAGCCGCCGCGGCGTGCGGCGGCGCCACCACCACGTGGTGACCGCTCTCGTTGGCCGAGTGCCCGGCCCTGCTCACCCGCACCGACGACCAGGCCCCGAACAAACCCCGGCGGAGCTCGATCGCACCGAGCTCGGGCGCGTCCCGCAGGATCTGCACCAGCTGGGCGATGATGTCGAGGTTCATGGCTCCCAAAGTTACACGAGCTCCAACAGGTCCGTCAGGCCGTCGCTGAGGAGCTCCGGCCCCGCCGGCGCGAGATGCAGGTCGTCCTCGATCCGCACGCCGCCGTCGCCCGCCACGTATACGCCTGGCTCGATGGTCACCACCGCGCCCACCGGTAGGGGATCGGGGTTGGTCTTCGAGAGCCGGGGCGCTTCGTGCACCTCGAGCCCGAGCCCGTGACCGAGCGAGTGGCCGAACGCTTCGCCGAACCCGCGCGCCGCGATCGGGTCGCGCGCCAGCGCGTCCGCATCCCGTCCGCTCATGCCGGCGCGCACGCCGGCACGCGCGCGCTGCTGCGCCTCGCGCACCAATCCGTACAACACCCGCTGGCGCTCCGTCGCCCGCGCCCCCACCACGACCGTGCGGGTGATGTCCGCGCAGTAGCCGTCCACCTGAGCCCCGAAGTCCAGCAGCAGCCACTCTCCGGCCGAGACCGCTCGACGGCTCGAGCGCGCGTGCGGCAGCGCGCTGCGCGGTCCGGACGCCACGATGGTCGCGAACGGATGGCCCTCGCTGCCCAGCCGGCGCAGCGCCCCCTCGAGCATTCCGGCAATGGCCAGCTCGGTCATCCCCGGCCGCACCTGCGCGAGGGTCTCACCCAGCGCCTCGCCGGCCAGCAGGGCGGCGCTGCGGATGGCCGCCACCTCGGCGCCGTCCTTCGCCGCACGCAGCCGCTCCACCAGCTCCGTTGTGGGCATCCAGCGCCAGGCCTTCCCTGCCTGCGCGAATCGCTCCGCGTCGTGCACCGACAGCGCGTGGGCCTCGTAGCCCAGCGTGCTGAGCGGCCCCAGCGTGGCGAGCTCTTTGAAGAAGCGGTCCCACACGCTGGTGCTGTCGACTTCGATCCGCGCAACCGCCCCGGCCTCTCCCCGCGCCTGCTCGGCGTAGCGGAAGTCCGTCACGAGCAGCACATCGGCTCGCGTGACCGCCACGACCGCCGCCGAGCCCGAGAACCCGGTCAGGTAGCGGATGTTGGCGTGCGACGTGACCACCAGCCCGTCCAGCGCATCCGTTTCCAGCGCCCGGACGAGCGCGTCCTGCCGGACGCGCCGCCGATCAGCCGCCATGGCGGGCCTGGAGAACGCCGACCAGACCCTCGAGTCCCAGCCGATAGCTCTCGGCGCCGAACCCGGTCACCACCCCCACGGCGGCGTCCGCGAGCACCGAGCGGCGCCGCTCCGGCTCGCGCGCGAAGATGTTCGAGAGATGCACCTCCACGAACGGCACGCGCACCGCGAGCAGCGCGTCGCGCACCGCGAGACTCGTGTGCGTGAACGCCGCGGCATTGACCATCACGCCATCCGCCTTCCCCTTGAGCCGCTGAATCGCATCGACCAGCTCGCCCTCGTGGTTCGTCTGCGTCCACGACACCTCGACGCCGAGCGCGCGCGCCTGCTCGCGCGTGCGGGCCTCGATTTCCGCGAGGGTGGTTCGCCCGTACAGCTCTGGCTCTCGCTCCCCCAGCAGATTCAGGTTCGGGCCGTTCAAGACGGCGATGTGCACTAGTGCCGTTCCCACGGATTGCAGGCCAGGGCTCCCATCCGGGGGGGCACGATCGGTGGGAACGGCACTAGGACTTGAGGCCCCTGAGCCAGGCCTGGAACTGATCGAGGTCGCCCTCGTCCTCCAGCGGCGGCCGGAGCCTCCCGCCGGAGCCCCGCGCCGGCGGCTGGGGCGTCGCGGGTGCGCCCTCTCCGGCACCCGCCGGTTGTTCGGTCGGGCGGAAGAACTGGTCGAACGAGAACCCGCCGGTCTGCTGCGAAGCCGGAGCCGGAGCGGGAGGGAGAGGGGAGGAGGTGGCCTCCGGTGCCGTGCTCGAGCTCCGCGAGCCTTCGTCCCCGAAGACCTCGTCGAGCGAGATACTATCCGTCGCCGGTCGGGTCGCCTCGCCCGGGGAGATCACGCTGGCAACGGGGCCCGCGTCGGGATCGGAGTGCGCGTGAGCGAACGCATCGTCGAGCGGCGAGCTGGCCGGTGGACCCGATGGCGCGGGCGCGCGTGTCCCGGGTCGGCCGGCGAGAAGGCGCTTCAGGAACACCTGGACGGACTCACCCGTCCCTCGTCCCTCTTTCCCGCTCCCGCCGCCGGCCAGGGCTTCGATCCGTCCCCGCAGGCGCCTGTCCGCCGGCCGCGTCGCCAGGAGCGCCCGGTACACGCGGAGGGCGTCCTCCTGGTGACCCTGTCGCAAATACAACTCGGCCATCGTTTCGGTGAGCACCGGCTCGGCGCGCGACAGTGCGGCCGCATCCGCTGCGCCATCGTCGTCCGACAGCGCGACCGCCGCCGGCGGCTCCGGGGACGCCGGGGGCGCGGGGGGCGCGGCGGGCGCCGGGGGCGCCGGGGGCGCCTCCTCGGAGATGTCAGGCGGCGCAAAGATGGACATGGCCTCCGACACATCGTCGGGCATGATCAGCGGCAGATCGATTGTCGGCTCGTCTTCCGCGGTTTCAGAGGGAGTACCGAACATCCCGCCCTCGTACTGTGTATGCGCCAGTCCCTCGACCACCAAGTCCTGGGGCTTGAGCTCCACCTCCTCCTGCACCTCGATCCCGTCCGCTTTGGCCGCGCTGTGCGCCACCGCGTTGAAGTCGAGCGTCCCGTCAAACGTCTCGATGTCGGCGGGCGCGCCCTTCACGTCCAGGGTCGGGGAGGTTGGCTCTTCCGGCGCGTGCTCGATCACCAAGTCCTGGTGGGGCGGGGGGAGGGGCGAGGCTGCTTCGGGTACGAGCCGGGCCACGGGCTCGGGGGCCAGCTTCGCCGTCGCTTGAACCGCCTTGCCCCTGGCCCGAGCCAGCGCCTCCGCCGCATCGCCGTTCATCGGATCGGCCGAGAGCAGGCGGCCGAGCCATTCGGCCGCCTCGTCGTACCGGCTCCCCCGCTCGGCGATGTCCGCCAGGATCTTGAGCGCCAGGACGTTTTCGGGGTCGAGCGCCAGGACTTTGCGAAACACAGCGGCGGCGCCGGCGTCGTTCTTCTGATCGATCAGGCAGCGTCCGAAGACGATGTGCGCGCTGACGTAGTCGGGGTGCCGCTCGAGGCCAGCGGTACACAGCTCGAGGGCCCTATCTAGTTCTCCCGCCTTACGATAGGCGTCGGCCAGGGGGGCGAAGTTACGTCCCTTGGGGTTCTCCGCCCACCGCTTCTCCAGCTTTTCGATTTCGCTAGTGTAGGCCACGCCCTAAGTGCTTGGGGGAGTTGGACAAAGATAGTGTTTGCTCAGGCGCGCTGTCAATCGGAATCGCACCGGCTCGCTTGAGTTTTCGTGTTGTCGTTTTTAGACTTATGCCCCTTCTCACCTGCTCTCGTAGGAGTTTTGCCGCATATGATTCGCGCGATGAAGGGGATAACGAAGCCTGTGTTCTGGGTGGTGGCGGTGAGCTTCATCGGCTGGATGGCGTACGGACAGGTCGAGGAGATTCTCGGCGGCGGCAGAGACGTCGTCCTCAAGGTGGACGGCACCGTCGTGCGCTCCCAGCCGTTCCAACAGCAGTACCAGGCGACGCTCGACCAGTACCGGCGGCAGCAGGGCGGCGGGCGGTTGACGCGGGAGGACGAGCGGCAGCTGCAGGATCGGGTTGCCGACCAACTCATCCAGAAGATCCTGCTCGACGGGGCGTACCGCCGCTTCGGTGTCACGGTCTCGGACGACGAGATCATCCAGGCCGCGCGCACCTCGCCGCCGCCCCAAATCATGCAGCAAGTGCTCCAGGACCCCACCTTCCAGACCAACGGTCAGTTCGACATCACCAAGTGGCAGCGCTACATCTCGAGCGCCGGTTCGGAGTTCGCGTCTCAGGTCGAGCAGCTGTACCGCGAGTACCTGCCGCAGCGCAAGCTGGAGGAGTACCTGACGGCCGACGTCTACGTTCCCGACGCGAAGCTGTGGCGCATGTGGCGGGACCAACACGAATCGGTGACGGTGGCGCTGCTCGCCGTGCACCCGGAAGACGTGCCGGACTCGCTCGCGCCCGTATCGGACGCAGAGCTCGAGCGCTATTACGGCGCGCACCAGGCCGATTTCAAGCGACCCGCGGCCGCCTGGCTCAGCTACGTCGAGCTGCCGCGCGTCCCCAACGCCGCCGACAGCGCGGCGGCCCTGGCGCACGCCCGCGCGTTGCGGGCCGAGATCGCGGGAGGCAAGGCCAAGTTCGCGGACGTAGCGAAAAAGGAGTCCGCCGATTCGGGGAGTGGCTCGCGCGGGGGTGATCTCGGATGGGTCAAGCGCACGGGCGGCGGTTTCGTCGCCCCGTTCGCCGCCGCGGTGCGCCGCCTCGCGCCGGGCATCCTCAGCGAGCCCGTGCTCACCGAGTTCGGGGTTCACCTCATCCGCATCGACGCTGCCAAGGGCGATTCGGTACGCGTCCGGCACATCCTCGTTCCGATCCTGCTCCAGGGCGCGCATCTGGATGCGGTGGATACCCGCACGGACACTCTGGACCGGCTGGCCGCGGACCAAACCGACGGCAGCCGGCTCGACAGCGCCGCCCACCGGCTGAGCCTCCCGCTCGCCCGCACGCCGAAGCTCATCGCGGGGGAGCGGCTGACGCTCGGTAGGTCCACGGTACCGGACGTCGGCATCTGGGCGTTCGAGGCCCGACCGGGCGAGACGAGTCCGGTGATCGACGCGGCGCGGGCGAGCTACGTCTTCCGGCTCGATTCGCTCGAGGCGGCGGGTGTGCCGCCGCTGGCGCGCATCCGGAGCCGAGTGCTCGACGCGGCGCGCTACGAGAAGAAGAAGGTCGTGGCGCGCGAGCGAGGCGCGCAGGCGGCGGCAGCACTGCGCGAGGCCGGCGATCTGGTCTCGGCCGGGCGGGCGCGGGGGTACCGTGTCGAGAAGCTGGGACCGTTCACGCGCGTGACCGCGCCCGCGCAGTTCGCGCGGAATCCGACCCTGCTGGGAGCGGCCTTCGGCCTGCGGCGGGGCGAGCGCAGCGACGTGATCGCGGACGAAACCGGTTGGTTCGTGGTGCAGACCCTCGCCCGCGTCGCCGCCGACTCCGCCGTATGGCTGAAGCAGCGCGACCAGCAGCGCGAATCGCTGGTCCGCCCCGTCGAGCAGGCCCGGTTACAGCAATTCATCGCCGCCCTGCGCGCGGACGCCACGATCGTAGACCGCCGCGCGGAGATCTTCCGACCCGCGGCGGCCAGTGCGAGTTAGTCGCTCAGGCGCTTCGGGTCGCCCGAGGAAAGGGGGCTCGAGGTGGGCGGCTGGACGCCGCGCGGGGGCGCGGTGGGCGGATCGTCGCTGGTGGCGTCCTTGAGGCTGCGCTTGAACTCCTTGATCCCCTGCCCCAATGACGATCCGATCTCCGGGATCCGCTTCGCACCGAACACCAGCACCAGCACCAGCAGCAGAATCAGAATGTGGCTGAACGACAGGTCCCCGAACATGATGCGCCTCGCTTCAGAAGATCGATCGGGCGACGTAGTAAGCAATCGCCACTCCCACGAGCGCGAGCAAGGACACGTCGAGTCCGAGCGGCCCGAGGGTGATCGACACCACCAGCAGGTCCATGTGGACCGGCCCCAGCGTGGGGGTCACCGACCAGGTGAAGATGTCCTTCGCCGGTCCCTGCGGCAGGAAGCGCCGCAGCAGCGAATGCACGAAGCCGCCCAGCACGAAGCCGGTCGCCAGCACGCCGAAGTAAAATAACGGCCTGCGCGGGCCTTGCGCCACGGGCTAGCTGCGCCGCTCCACGGCGTACGCGATGCTGTCGCGCAGCGCATCGCGCGCCGGCGAGGAGGGCAAAATGTCGAGCTCCGCGTCCGCCTGCTGGGCCAGCTCGAGCGCGCGGCGCCGGGCGTAGTCCAGGCCGCCGGCCGCCGCCACGCACCGCACCACCTCCGCCACCAGCGCGTCCCCCGGCTCGGCCGCCCCCATCAGCTCGGCCACGAGCCGGCGGTCGCCCGCGGGCATCGCGCCGAGCGCCGCGATGAGCGGCAAGGTCACCTTGTGCTCTCGCAGGTCGAGCCCCGACGGTTTCCCCGTCACCGCCTCGGCCTCGGTGTAGTCGAGCAAGTCATCGGCGATCTGGAAGGCCATGCCGAGTCGCATCCCGAACCGAGCCAGCGCCTCGCGATAGGCGGCCGGCGCCTGGAGCGCGCCGACCTCGCACGCCCCCGACAGGAGCGAGGCCGTCTTCGCGCGGATGAGCTGGTCGTACTGCCCCTCACTGTATGCGAGCTTGTCGTGCGCCTCGAGTTGGCGCATCTCACCGATCGTCATCTCGTTCGTCACCCGGGCGAATACGCGCAGCGGCTCGCGATCGTCGAAGCGGACCAGCTCGATGATGGCCCGCGAGTACAGGTAGTCGCCCATGATCACGGCGACCTGGTGCGAGAAGCGCGCGTTGAGCGTCGGCATGCCGCGCCGCAGCACCGAGTGGTCGACCGAGTCGTCGTGTACCAGGGTGGCCAGGTGGATCAACTCGACGACGGCGGCGAGCGTCACGGCCCGTGGGTCGACGGAGCCCGCCGCTTGGCTCGAGAGCAGCAGCAGCGTAGGGCGGAACAGCTTCCCCTTCATGCGCACCAGGTGCTCGTTCACTTCGGCGATCATCGGGAAGTCGGCCGCAATGATACGCCGGAGCTCGTCGGCCACGCGCTCGAGCTCTCCGGCCACCGGTCGTTGGAGATCTCGCAGGGCGACCGGGACGACTTGCTGGGTCACGCTACTTCGCCTTGGCGAGCGCCTTGGAGCGCGCGCCCACGTCCCGGAATCGAATGTCCACGGCGAAGACTCGGCCGTACAACTCGCGCGCCTCGACCCGCTTGCCCTGCTCCTCGAGAGCGCGCCCCAGCCAGTATAGGACGCCGAGGCGCTCCTGGTCGCCACCCGCGGCCGGCAGGTCGAGCGCGCGTCGCAGGATCGACTCCGCCACGACGTAGGCGCCCTTGTCGACGAAGCATACGCCCAGCGCCTCCGAGCTTCTCAGCTTCCCGTCGGGCGCCCGCAACGCCTTCTGCAGCTCCGCAATCGCCTCGTCCAAGAGCCCCATCTCCTTGAAGGCCACGCCCAGGTCGTAGTGCGACTGGAAGTCGCCCTCATCGATGTTCTCGTCGATCCCTTGTTTGAAACGCGCCAGCATCTCCTGAAAGTCCCGCTCCTCGTCCCCGGTCGGCTCTTCGTCGGCGACTTTCATGCGCGTGTCGCGCACCGGGAGATCCTCTTCGAGAATCATCGCGCTCAAGTCCACGAAGTCCCCCGCCTCCACCGCCTCGTCCCGCACCTTCATCTTCGCGTCCCGAGCGGGGGTCTTTCCCTCCGAGTCCCGGACTTTCGCTTTCGGCTTGGGCGGCGGCTCGGGCGGCGGCGTGGCCACCGGCGCGAGCATCGCGAGCGCAGCCTTGGCGCGCTCGTTGGCGGGATCGTGCTCGGCAACGCGCTTGTAGACGGCCCGCGCCTTGTCGGGAAGGTCGCTCCGCAACAGCGTGTCGGCCAACTCCAGGTATGCGTCGATCAGCTTCGCCTTGTCGCCCGACTTGAACGCGAACTCGACCTGTTTCTGCCGGTGCCGCACGCTATTGGGATCGAGGCGCAGGATCTCGTCCACGAGATCCTGCGCCTGCGGCAGGTTGCCTCGGGTCTCGAAGCCGGTCGTCGCCAGGTCCAGCTCCTCGACGCCCCGCTCCCGCTCGCCCGCTTCGATCAGCGCCTCGCCCAGCGCCTGGTGCCCTTCGGGATCATCCGGGTCATCGGCCACCCGCCCCTCGAGCTCCTCGATCGTCGGCTTCGCCGGCGTCGCGTCGCGGTCGCCGAACCCGAGCGATCCGGGTTCCTCCTCCTGGCTTACCAGGCCGTCCAGGCTCAAGTCGATCGCTCCCGAACGGCGCCCGCCCCCGCCCCGCGCGCGCACGTCGTCGGTCGCCAGGGGTTGATCGTCGATCTCGTGCCCCCGGTCGGTGGCTCCGGTGTCGAAGTCCGGCTCGAGCTCGAGCGGCGGCACTTCCACCATCGTTTTCCGCAAAGGTGGGGCCGGTCGCTTGGGAATGACCGGTTTGACCTTGGGCGGCTCGGGCGCCTGCGGACGTGTCCCGCCCGACCAAGGCGATGCCCCCCCCGCGGCGCCGGGGCGCTTCGGCACAACGGGCGCCACCGGCGCTGGCGCTTTGGCCTTCGGCGTCTCGATCTCGATCTCGGTTTCCAACAGCGGCTCGAGCTCGATCGCGGCGTCGGGAGGGTTCTGGTCCTCGGCCACAGTCGGCTCGAATTCCGCAGGGGGAGGGATGTCATCGGGGGAGACTTCGTCCCGCAGCGATGGCACCTCCGGCCCGTCGAGTTGGATGTCGCCGAACTCCGCGCTGGTCGTCTCCAATCCTTCGAGCATGCCCCCCGCCGTCGTCGGCTCGAGCCCTTCGACGAGGCTCGTGGCCTCGATGTCGAGGGACGTGTCGGGCTCCGCCGTCACCGTCTCGAGCAGGCTGTCGGCGACCGCCTCCGGCTCGAGCGCCGGCTCGGGCTCCGGCACGGGCGCGGGCGCCGGCTTGGGTGGGGCGGGGGGCGCCACCCGCCCGATCGCGGGCGCCCGGCCAACCGGTGGGGCATCCACGTCGAGGAACACCAGGCTCGACGTCTTCCGCTTGCCCGACTTCGACGGGTCGTCAGGCGGTTTCGCCTTCGGCGGCGCCGTCGGCCCGGTCGCGGCCGCCGGGCGCCGCTCCGGATCGCCGTACATGCGCAGATGCTCTTCCAGCGTCTCGCGCAGGTGTGCACTCTCCGCCGAGATGTCGGCCAACTCCTTCAGGGCGGCGAAGGCGTGCTGAATCTTCCCGACCTTGTGCATCCGCTCGGCGTATTCCACGAAGTGCTGCTTGGCCTCGGCCATGAAGCCCTTCGAGGCGTACAGCTTGGCGAGCTTGAGGTAGGTGGTCTGCCGCCCGGGCGCGTTGCGCAGCACCTTGTTGCACATCGCGATGGCGTTGTTGTGGAAGCCGAGCTCGGCGTACTTGTCGACGGCCTGATCGTAATAGTCGGCCGCCTGAGCGGGCTCTCGGAGCTTGAGATACAGGTCGCCGATGCGATTGAAGATGGCGAGGTCGGGGTTGGGATCCCCGTCCTCCTCCAGGCCCTTGAGGATCTGGACCCACGTCTCGATGGCCCCTTTCGGGTCTTTGCCCTCGAGGCCGCGCGCCTTCTCCTTCAGCTTCTCAAGCTTTGACATGGAACCCTAAAGATACCGGCCCCGCCGGGAGCGGACAAGCGGAACCTCCTGTCCAGACGGCGGTTACGAGCTGCTCCGCCATCCAGTACGCGACTTCCCGCCAATCCGACACGCCAAAGGACACGAGGTCCGCGCGAAATCCCGGCGCGATCTGGCCCCGCTCGGTCGCGAGACCAAGCGCCGCCGCCGCGTTGACCGTGACGGCGCTCACGACTTCTGCGTAGCGCAGCCCCAACTGCGAGACGCCGAGCGTCATCACGAGCGGGAGCCCGACGGTCGGGGACGATCCGGGGTTGAAATCGGTCGCGAGCGCGACTGCCACTCCCGCTTCGACCAGGCGCCGCGCCGGCGCCTGCGTGCGTTTCCCGAGGAACATCATGGTGGCGGGCAGGAGGACCGCGACCGTATCGCTCGCCGCGAGCGCCCGAATCCCGGCATCGGAGATGGCGGCGAGGTGATCCGCTGAAACCGCGCCGAGGGCTGCGGCGAGCTCGGCTCCCCCCGACCCCTGCAGCTCGTCGGCGTGCAGTTTCAGCGCCAGCCCGTGCCGCCGGGCGGCGGTGAGGATCGTGCGCGTCTCCGCGACGTCGAACACGCCGGGCTCGCAGAATACATCGCATGCCGCCGCCAAGTGCTCACGGGTGACGGCGGGAATCATCTCATCGCATACCAGGCGGACGTAATCGGCTCGGGCGTCGCGGAACTCGGGCGGGACTTCGTGGGCGCCCAGGAAGGTCGGCACGAGCGCGGCCCGCTCGGCGGCGGCAGTGGCACGGATGGCGCGGAGCTGCTTGAGCTCGTTCGCCGGGTCGAGCCCGTAGCCCGATTTCACTTCGATGGTCGTGCTGCCGTGGGCGAGCAGGGCGCGCACCCGCGCCCGCATGAGCGCTACGAGCTCGCTCTCGCTCCGCGCCCGCACATCGCGCACCGACTGCAGGATACCTCCGCCCCGGGCAGCGACGGTCTGGTAGTCTTCGCCCAGCGCCCGGCGCTCGTGATCGTCGAGCCGCGGTGCGCCGAACACGGCGTGCGTGTGGCAGTCGACGAAGCCGGGGAACAGGACTCCCGTCACCTCCACCACGTCGATTGCGGATTGCGGAATGCGGAATGCGGAATGGAGGTCGCGAGCTTCGGAGCGCGGACCGACCCAGGCGATTCGCTCGCCTTCGATCAGCACGGCGGCGTCCTGGAGCACCTCGAGATCCGCCATTTCACCACCACGGCGGGCACGGGCGGGTCCGCGGCACGTCACGATCTGCCTGGCGCCGACGAGGAGGGTCTTCAGTCGTGCGCCTCCCCCTCGCGCATCGGCAGGCGAATCCCGTGGCGGCGGGCGGTCTCGATAGCTGCGGGATATCCGGCGTCCGCGTGGCGCGCCACGCCCAGGCCCGGATCGTTGGTGAGCACCCGCTCGAGCCGCCGCCCCGCCGACGGCGACCCATCCGCGACGCTCACCTGCCCCGCGTGCAGCGAGTTCCCGATGCCGACACCCCCGCCGTGATGGAAAGACACCCACGCCGCCCCCGATGCGGTATTGAGGAGCGCGTTGAGGATCGGCCAGTCGGCGATCGCGTCCGAGCCGTCTTGCATTGCCTCCGTCTCGCGGAACGGTGACGCCACGGAGCCGGTGTCCAGGTGGTCGCGCCCGATGACCACGGGCGCGCCGATCTCGCCCCGCTTCACCAGCTCGTTCAGCGCGCAACCGAATTGCGCCCGTTCTCCCTGACCCAGCCAGCAGATGCGCGCGGGCAGCCCCTGGAACGCCACCCGCTCCTGCGCGAGCCGGATCCAGCGGCGCAGGTGCTCGTGCTCGGGGAAGAGCTCGAGCACCAGCCGGTCGGTGCGATGCAGGTCGGCGGCGTCGCCCGACAGTGCCACCCACCGGAACGGCCCCTTGCCCTCACAGAACAGGGGCCGGATGTACTCGGGAACGAAGCCCGGGATCTCGAACGCGTCGGCGACCCCCGCGTCCCGCGCCTGAGTCCGGATGTTGTTGCCGTAATCGAAGGCGACCGCTCCGCGACGTTTGAGGGCGAGCATGGCTTCCACGTGCACCGCGATGCTCGCCACCGACCGTTGCACATACTCCGCCGGCGCGCTCCGCCGCAGCGATGCCGCCTGCTTCACGCTCAGCCCCGCCGGGATGTACCCGTTCAGCGGATCGTGGGCCGACGTCTGGTCCGTCACGGCATCCGGGACGAACCCCCGGCGCACGAGCTCCGGCAGCACGTCGGCACAGTTGCCGATCAGGCCCACCGAGACCGGTCGCGCCGTGCGCTTCGCCTCCTCGCACCAGCCCACCGCCTCGTCCAGGGAGGCGGTGGAGCGATCGAGGTAGCGGGTCTCGAGGCGGCGCTGCACGCGCGCCGGGTCCACCTCCACGGCCAGGCACACACCGTCGTTCATCGTCGCCGCGAGCGGTTGCGCGCCGCCCATGCCGCCGAGGCCGCCGGTCAGGACGATGCGCCCGCCCAGCGATCCACCGAAGTGCCGCCGCGCCATGGCGCCGAACGTCTCGTAGGTGCCTTGCAGGATCCCCTGGGTGCCGATGTAGATCCACGACCCGGCGGTCATTTGGCCGTACATGATCAGGCCCTGGCGCTCGAGCTCGCGGAACACTTCCCACGTCGCCCACCGCCCGACCAGATTCGCATTCGCGATGAGCACCCGGGGAGCGTCCGGGTGGGTCGTGAAGACGCCGACCGGCTTTCCCGATTGCACCAGCAGCGTCTCGTCGTCGGCCAGCGTGAGCAGGGTGCGGCAGATCGCGTCGAAGGCGGGCCAGTCGCGGGCCGCCTTCCCGGTGCCGCCGTACACCACCAGGTCCTGGGGTCGCTCCGCCACGTCCGGATCGAGATTGTTCATCAGCATCCGGAGCGCCGCTTCCTGAATCCAGCCCTTGCACGTGCGAGCGGGACCCCGCGGCGCCCGAACGATTCTGGCGCCGGTCACCGTCCGCTCTCCCGCCAGCAATTGCGGATTGCGGAATGCGGATTGTGGAATGAGAAGGCGAAGTCGCGCGCCAAGCTCGCAGTTCCAATCCGCAATCCAAAATCCGCAATCCGCAATTGGATCACCGATTCCGTCCTTCCGGATCGAAGCGTCCCTCCCGAATCCCAACCGTCACGCGCTCGATGTCTTCCGTGAACGGCCGGTCGCCGTCGAGTGCCGCGGCCGCCGTGCGCACCGCGGCGTACGTGCGCCCTACGCCCTGCCCGGCCTTGAGCGGTTTCAGGAATTCGAGCCCCTGCGCCGCCGCGAGCAGCTCCACCGCGACGATCCGCGCCGCGTTTCCGAGGATCCGCTCAGCCTTCCACGCGGCGGCCATGCCCATCGGGACGACGTCCTCCTGGTTTCCCTCGGTGGGCACGGATTGGACGCTCGCGGGCGTCGCGAGCACCCGGCACTCCGCGACCAGCGCCGCGGCCGCGATCTGGGGAGTCATGAACCCGGATTCGACGCCCGGATCGCGGGCGAGGAAGGGCGGCAGTCCGGAGGACAGGTCCGGGTTGACGATGCGCTCGATCCGCCGCTCCGCGAGACCCGCGAGCGTGGCGAGCGCGATGCCGATCACGTCCAGCGCCAGCGCGATCGGCTGTCCATGAAAGTTGCCGCCGGAGAGCACGTCATCGTCGAACACGAGCGGGTTGTCGGTCGCCGCGTTCAACTCGGTCGTGACCAGCCGCTCGGCGAACGCCAGCGCCTCTCCCACAGCGCCCAGCACCTGGGGCGTGCAGCGCAGCGAGTAGGCGTCCTGAACGCGCGGGTCGTTCTCACGGTGCGACTCGCGGATCTCCGAGCCGGCCAGGAGCTGGCGCAAGAGGGCCGCCGAGCGCTGCTGCAGCGGGTGGGGGCGCGCATCGTGGATCCGCGGATCGAACGGCTCGGGGGTGCCCCGCACCGCCTCGAGGCTCATCGCCGCCGCCGCGTGCGCGGTGCGCCACAGCACCCAGGCGTCGTGCACGAGCAGGGCCGCGATCCCCGTCTGCGCCTGGGTCCCATTGACGAACGCCAGCCCCTCTTTCGCTTCGAGGGTGATGGGTCGCAGCCGACCGGCGCGAAGCGCCGCACCGTCCGCGCCCTCGCCGATCATCGCGAGGGCCAGGTGCGCCAGCGGTGCGAGATCACCCGACGCCCCGACGCTGCCCTGCGAGGGAACGTGCGGGTGCACCCGGGCATTCAGCATGTCGACGATGAGCTCGGGCAGCGCCGGCCGCACCCCGCTCGTCCCCCGCACCAGCACGTTGGCGCGCAACAGCATCATCGCCCGCACGGCGTCCACGGCCAGCGGGTCGCCCACGCCCGAGGCGTGACTGCGGATCAGGTTCAACTGCAGCTGCCGCGTCTGCTCCGGTTTGATCCGCACGTGGGCGAGCTTCCCGAACCCGGTGTTGACACCGTAGATCGTGTCACCCCGAGCGGCGGCGATCTCCACGGTGCGGCGTGATGCGATCACGGCCGCCAGAGAGTGCGCGCCGATGGCGACGGGAACACCGTGGCGGGCGACCGCGACGACGTCCGCGATCGAGAGGGAGCGACCGTCTATGGTGACAGAGGCGGGCATGCGGGAGGAAAGCTACGTGCACGAGTGGCGAGACGCCAAGTCGCGAAGGGCGTCACGGGAGAAGCGTCACGAGAAAGCGTCACGAAACGACGCCGTTCCGTGACGCTCCCTCGTGACGCCGTTTCGTGACGCCGCCGTCTACTTCGAGGCTACCGCCTTCCCGCTCGGCGCGGGCCGCCTCGATGGCGCGAGCTCCGGGTTCCCCGGATCCGTCTGCACACTCCAGTCAAAGATCACGTACTGGCGGCTGACGGCGGTCACGCGCAGCGCGGCGTAATGATAGGCGCCAGCCTCGTTGCGCTGGAACACGTAGCCGTAACCGGGCACCGCCTGGATCATCGCGCGGTCATAGCCCGTCGCCGGGGCGAAGTCGATGGACGTCAGATCGGCCACCGGCGAGTTCTGATATAGCTGCATGGAGTCCCCCGCGAATTCCGGCACGAGCCACAGGGACGAATCGCTCGGCTGCACGTAGACCCAGAAATCGATGTCGGTGCGGTTGCCGTCTTGCACCAGGCCCAGCTCGCCCGCGTCGCCGTAGCTGTTGGCGTTCCCGTCCAACCAGAACCGGAAGCCCGATTGCGGCGTGTTCACGCCGAACGCCCACACCAGCACGTTGCGCGCGTCAGGCCGCGGCGTGTCCTGCCAGAACGGCGACCAATCGCTCTCGAGTCCTTCTACGCTGATAGCCGACGTCGCGAAGCACCGGGGCACGCCATTCCGGAGCTGGGCCGCGAGGAATATGTGCGCGACCGTGCTGCCCTCCATGACCCAGTCGGTGCCGCACAGCCCGGCGTTGAGGTCGTAGCTCGCGCTGTACACGTGATAGATGGAAAAGCGCGTCGAATCGCTGTGATAGGCATTGTCCGCCCAGTCGAGGTAGATGGCACTGTCGAGCGATATGGAGCTGAGGCTGGCCGGGGCCTCGAGCGGGCCCGCAGAGCTAGGCGCCGTGTTGTCCTGGCACGCCACGGCGCCGACGGAGGCGGCGAGCAACAGATATCGGGTCGAGAACCGCATGGAATCCTCAGGGTCTTCGGGTCGGTCCGGGACGAAGCACGCAACGTGCCGAAACGTAACTCGTGGGTAGCGCGGCAGTTGGCCGGCGGAGCCGCGCCCGGTGTGTCATCTGGAGGGGACGTCTAGCGAGCGAACGACTGCTGCTCGTAGTCGAACTTGATGTCGGGCTGGTCGAGCAGAGCGACGTAGAAACTGAAGGCGAAGTTGCCGTTCGGGGCCTTCAGGAACGAGAAGCTCGCGTGCCAGCGATGCAGGTCGCGCTCGAGGTGAATGGCGTGCGCGCCGAACTGCCGGGTGTCGAAATTGTAGTTCGAATCCCAGGTCGCCGACCAATGCGGTGTCGGCTGGAACGAGAGTCGCAGCCCCATCTGTTGGCTTCCAGCGCTGCTGCCGACGAGTGCCGTGTCCGCCTGTGGCCGCGTGCGGCTCTGCGTGTACGTGATCGACAGGTTGAACCCCTTGCCCCCGCCGCCGATCGGCACCGCCCCCGGCCCCGCAAAAGCCGTCTGACCGACGCCGCCACCCAACGGGCCCTCGGGTCCGGAGGGCGGCGGGGTGGCGGCGGGCGGGCTCGTGGCGGAGCGCTTCCCAAACCCGAACAGGGCGGCGATGCCGCGGATCGTCGCGGGGGTGATGGCGAACCCGGCCGAGACGTTCGTCAGGAACGGATCGAACTTGGCACTGTCGGTGCCTACCTGACCCTTCCACAGGTCGTGCGTCATGCTCAGCGTGAAGCCGGGGATCAACTCCGACGCGAACGAGTTGTTGATCGACGGGGTCTGCCAGCCGGTGTGACCCGGCTGCTTCGCTTGCTCGAAGTTATAGGACAGGGCGCTCGTGTTGATGCTCAGGATCCGGAGCTTGCGCGGCGCATGGGTCGTGTCGCCCGGCGGGGCTTTGAGCTTGGCCTCTAAGTTCTGCGACAGGCCGAGGCTGATCGTTTGCTGGGGATCGCTGCGCGCGGTGAAGGTCCGGCGCGTCGGATCGACGGCGTAGGCGAAGGCCGAGTCGACGGTGGACCCCGGCGCGTAGGCATAGCTGATCTGCGGCGAGATCGCATGACGGATGCGGGCGATGGGCCCGATCCCCGGGAAGAACCCGAAGAAGGTGGGACTGAGGCCGGCGCTGAACTGGAGTCGCTTGCCCTGCCTGAGGAATTGTCCGTTCGTGAACTGATTGCGGATCATGAACGGCCCTGCCGACGTCTGGTTCACGATCGCGATGCCCGGCTGCAGCTTCCAGGTCCCCGTGAAGAGCGACGGCAGGTTGATGCCCGTCTGCCAGTTGACCATCGTGCTGAAGGTCTGGTCGAACAGCACCCGGCGGCGCCCGCCCGGGACGGTCGTGTCCACAATGTCGATCTGCTGCCGCGCGTTGCTGATGACGTCGCTCACGGAAAGGCTGTTGCTCCAATTCCACGGCCCGATGCGGAGCGGCGTCTCCAAGGCCAGGTTGGATTCGCGGTGGTCGGCAAACAGTGTGTCCAGGGCGCCGCCCGGGAGGACCACCGACGGCTGGATCTGGTGAAACGTCTGCTTATTGCTGAATAAGAAGCCGGGCGACCACGTGATGGACCGGGTGAGGTTGATCGGGGACGGCGTGAGGCTCACCGACGGTATGGTCTGCGACACGAGACCGCTTCCCACCTCCTGCTGCCGGTCGCCGCCGAGGCTCAAGGTCCCCCAGTCGAACTGCTTGGTGAAGCTCAACTGCGACACCAAGGTCGCGGTCGCGAGGAACGGGTTCACCGTGTTGGTCTGAATGACACTGGTGTTGCTCGAATAGTCGACCCGCGCGCTGAACCGTGTCCGTGAAGAAAAACGCTGCTGGTGGTCCCAGCCGAGGCGGATGGAGGAGCCGGGGGTGTCGAGCTGGCCGTACCGCTCGAACGAAATGTCGCCGTCGATGAACCGGTCGAGCCACTTATAGCTGCTCTTGGCGCGGAGCGACAGGTACCGCGCGGCGTACCAGTCGGCCGAGACCAGGAAATCGAGGTAGTCGTTGATGGCCAGGTAGTACCCGACGTTCAGCACGTGGCGCTGGTAGCTGCGGACGGGGCGGACGATGTCGTTCAGGCCGAAGCGCGGCACCAGGATGCCGCTGCGGCGCCCCTTGCGGACGTCCTGGAAGATGAACGGCAGCCACAGGATGGGGACGTCGTGGATGTAGAGCACGGCCGGGCGCGCGACCATCACGTTCTTGTTCAACCACTTCATCTCCCCGGTGGAGAAGTGGTAATCCGGAACGGGGTTCTCGTCGGATGTGACCTGGCTGTTCGAGCCGTACAGGCGCGTGGAGCCCGAATCGACCGCGAGGTCGCCGCGCACGATCCACTTGGCGGAGCCCTGCTGGAAGTTGGTGAGCGCGTTGTGGACGGTGCCACGCTTGAGGCACGTATCGTACCGCATCCCTTCCCCGACCATCACCGTCGCCTGGTCGAACAGCCGGGGGTCACCGATCGCATCGAGCCGACAGCTTCGCTGGTGGTAACGGATCGAATCCGATTCGACCTTCGTCCCTTCGCGCTCCACGTACGCCTCGCCGCGGAGGTGAATGGTCTCGGTATCACCGCCTTGGACGATCAGGGTGTCGGACATATAGTGCGTGATGCGGTACGCCGGCAGCTTGAGGAGCGAGTCGATCACCGCGTCGGACGCTGGGAAACTCCGGGTCGGGCCGGTCGGCAAGCCGAGCCGGCGGGCGGTCGCAGTGTCGAGGCGGCCCTGGGCGGCGGAGTCCGCGGCGGTGCGCGGCGGCGTGGTATCGGGCCGGGCGGGAGGGCGCGTCGGCCGCCGGGGTATCTGGGCGTCGAGTGCGCCGGCGGCAATCAGCAACAGGGCCGCCAGCCCGGCGGCGCTCGCGGCACCGGCGCGGGCTCGCCGCGCGCGCCGCTTCTCCACGACCCACGCACACCAGATCCCGACCTCGTAGAGCAGCCACAACGGCACCATCATCAGCACCATGGAGACGGCGTCGGGCGGCGCGAGTAGCGAGGCGGCCACCGCCGAGATCACGATCGCGTAGCGGCGGTTGCGCGCCAGAAACTGCGGTGTGACGAGCCCCAGCGCGGCCAGGATGACGATCACGAGCGGCAGCTCGGTCACGACGCCGAACGCGATGATCAACTGGGCCGCGAACGCGAAGTATTTGTCCGCCGTGATGAGGGGGTCGAACACCCCCTGTTGGAAGCTCAAGAGCACGGCCAACGCCCGCGGCAGCACCCACAGGTACGCCGCGGCGGCCCCCGCCAGGAAGAGCAGGGCGCCGATCGTCAGCGCCGGCACGATGAGTCGTCGCTCCCGCGGGTACAGCGCCGGCACGAGGAAGGCCCACACATGGTACCCGACCACGGGCGACGCGAGGACCAGCCCCAGCACGAACGCGAACTTCAGGGTGATGAAAAACGGCTCTGTGGGACCGGTGACGCGGAGCTTGCCGCCAGGGATGAGGGGGGCGATCGGCCGGATGAGCAGACCGATGATGTCCACATGCTCGACGATGAGCCAACCCGCCAGCGTCCCGACCACGATCGCGAGCAGGCTGTAGAGGATGCGCCAGCGTAGCTCCTCGACGTGGTCGAGGAAGGGCATCTCGGCCCGGTTGTCACGCGGCTCCGACACGCCGGCCCCCCAAACCCCGGCCCCAGACCCCGGAGAGGCTACCGCCCCAGGCGCTGGAGCTTGTCGCGCGCGAGGTTAGCCTCTGGAGAGCGGGGGTAGCCGGCGATGACCCGGGCGTAATGGGTGCGGGCCGCCGCCTTGTCGCCCCGCTGCTCGGCGAGGAAGCCCAGCTTGTAGAGCGCCGACGGGGCCCGCGGCGAAGTCGGATAGTTCTTCACGACCTGTTGATACACTGCGGCCGCCGAATCCGCATTCTCCCCCGCAAACGAGTCACCGATGAAATAGAGCGCGTCGGGCGCGCGCTCGTGGGTGGGGAACACCCGGAGGAATTCCCGAAAGGCCTGTCGCGCCGTCCCGTAGCGGCTCGCCCGGTACTGCTGATACGCGACGTCGTACATCTGCTCCGGCCCAGGGCCCGGCGGATTGCCCGACGGCCCCACCGGGACGGCCGCCCCGCCCCGGCCGGTATCCGGGGCCGGCACGGGCTGGCGGGCCTGCTCTTCCAGGCGCCCGCGCAGCTCCGTCAGTCGCTGCTGGCTCTGTCCGGTCAGCTCCTGCACGCTCACGAGCTGTTGCTGCACGGCAAGCAGATCGGTCTTCATGTCGCCGCGCAGCTGCACCAGGTACGCCTGCTGGGTGACCAGGCGCTCCTGGATGGCGGCCAGCAGGGTGCGCACCGAATCGACCGCGGCCCGATGCTGGCTGTCCGCCCGGGCGCGCTCGACGCGCAGCGCGTCGACCTGGAGCTCGACCCGCCGGACGTCGCCTTTCAGCGCGCATCCGCCGGTGAGCCCCAGGGCGAGCACGAACGGCCGGGCGTGCTTCAACCGTCGATCCGGCTCACGGCTGCTTCAGGTGGTCGCCGCCGTCGAGAATCTCGAACTCGTCCCGGCGATTCTGCGCCCACGCGTCCTCGTCGTGTCCCTGGGCGAGCGGCCGTTCCTCGCCGTACGACACCGTCTCGATGCGGCTGCCATCGATGCCGTGACTGACGACGTACTGCTTGGCCGCCGTGGCGCGCCGGTTGCCGAGCGCCAAGTTGTATTCGTCGGACCCGCGCTCGTCGCAATGGCCGCTGATGCGAATACGCAGCGCCGGATTGGCTTGCAGGATGGACACCTTCTGGTCGAGCACCGACGCGTCACCTCCCCGGATGAGCGCCTTGTCGTAGTCAAAGTGAATCAGCGTCGCGAGCAGGGTCTTCACGGCATTGGTCGTCTGGCCGATCCCCGCCAGCGAGTCGGCGATGCGCCGCTGGCGCTCTGCCTCCTCCCGGGCCTTACGGTCTGCCTCCTCCTGCGCCGCCCGCATCGAATCCTCGTGGGCCTGCTGGGCCGCGCGGAGCGAGTCGGCGTTGGGACCGGACACCGGGGTCACCGGCTCGGGCTTCTTTCCGCCGCAGGCGGCGACAATCGCGACGGCGAGACCGCTCAGCAGGAGCAAGGGTAGGCGTTTCATCGGTTGAAGTCCTCTCCGATCTCAAGGGGTCGACGATGCGGTCTCCGGCAACCGCGGAGACCAGGCCGGCAGGCGCGCGCCGCTTTTCTGCAGCAGCGGGCGGATGCGGCCGGTTTCCACATCGATGATCCAGAGCTGCCGATACCCCGACCGATCCGACACAAAGGCCATATGACGGCTGTCGGGTGCCCAAGTTGGATCTTCGTTCCGCCCGACCGAGGTGAGCTGTCGCACCGCACGTGTCCGCACGTCGAGGACAAACACCTGCAAGGTGCCGCCCACGTCGCGGTGGAACGCGACCGTCTGACCGTCGGGCGACCACTCGGGCGCGTTGGACGAACCGGTGGCACCGTAGTCGAACGGCGCGAAGAGCTGCTGGTCCGTCCCGTCCGCCGCCATCGCGTAGATCTGCGGCAACCCGGCTCGCGTCGACACGAACGCGATCCGCTGGCCGTCGGGACTGTAGGTCGGTGACAAGTTGTCGTAAAAGCGCCCCACGGTCAAGCGCTGTAAGCAGCAGCCGTCCTTGAAGTTCACCGTGTAGAGGTCGGTGCCCTCCTCGGTCGCGCGGCTGAAGGCGAGCGTCTTGCCATCGGGCGAGAACGCCGGGGTGAAGTCGAGCGCCTGACCGGTCGTGGCGACGGGCGCACGCTTGCTGCTCCCGACGTCCTGGACGAACAGTCGCCCGTGGCCCTGCCAGAATTCCATGTACGAGAAGCGACTCCCGTCCCTTGCCCACGCCGGCGACATCGCCTGGTGATCGCTCGACGACACCAGCTTCTGGTCGGCGCCGTCCTGATCGATCGTGTACACCTTGCCGTCCATCACGAACAGCACACGTGTGGCCGCGGTCCCGCCCACGCCGAGGGCCGCCTCGAGCACGCGGTCAGCCAGCTGATGCACCGCCAGCCGAAACCCGGCGTCCTTGAGCGCCGGCAGGCGGGCGCGGAGCTCGCGCCGCACGCCGCCCGCCGCCACGTCGTGCACGGTGACGATCGTGGTATCGCCCGGCGCGGGCAGCACGGCGACGGCGAAGTCCGCGCCGAGTGCCTGATACAACGGATAGTTCAGCGTGGTGGCGGCCGCCGCGCCCCCTCCCCCGGTCCCCCGCCCCGTGCCGCCCGCCGCCGGGGGGCGGGCGCCGGGGGCGGCGGCCGTGACCCGGATCGAGTCGCCGCCGGGCAGCGTGATCAGCTCGAACCGGTCGCTATAGTCGAGATCGCGCGTCATGATGGCGCGCACCGAATCGAGCGCGGGCGCGTGCACCGGCAACAGGACCATGCCCGGGCGCACCCCGGGCCGGTAAATGATGCCGACGCGGACTCCCCGATCGATCGCGGACGTATCTTGGGCGGTCAGGCGGACCGGCCGACCGGCGGTCAGTAGGGCGAGGCCGAAGAGCAGCCGCCTCACTGGCGCTTGCCCGAGAAGTAGAAGCGCACGAACAGCACGTCGGCATCCCAGCCGTCCGGGAGCGCGCGGAACGCCTTGATGCGCCCCACCTGCTCGACGGCCCCCAGCGCTTCGACGTCGAACCCATAATCCCCCGAGCGCTTGAGGAGCTGGAGATGGCTCACCGACCCGTCGCGATGTATCAGGAACTGGACCTCCGCCTCGAGAGGAGTGCTGCGGAGCGGGCGCTGCCAGACCCGCAGCACCTGCGCGACGATGTTCTGCAAATACTGTGGGAACGGAAACTCCACGCCTTCCGTGCTCACCGTGGCGACGTCCGTGCCGGTCGACGGCCGCTCTCCGGGAAGCGGCGCCACATTGGGCGTGGTGCGTGGCGCGGCCTCGCGCTTGGTGTTGTCCGCCACCGGTGGCGGCGGCGCCGGGGCTACCGTGCTCTTCGGCGACTTGGCCTTCGGCGCCGGCGCCGGCTTTTCCTCGGCCGGGCGATCCACCGCCTCGGGCGCCTTGCGCGCGTCCGGGGTCGGCTCAGGCGCCGCCACGAGGTGCACCCGATAGGTCGGCGGCATGGGTTTTCGTGCGGCCGCCGCCCCGACCACGAGAAACAGCCCGGCGAGCGCGTGCACCGCGACGGTGCCGACCAGACCGACGCGCGCGCTTTCGGAATTCTCGGGCCCCCGTCTCACGGCGCGGCGCCCTCGGGCTCCGCGACGAGCCCGACGTCGTTCACGCCGGCCGCGCGGATCACCGCCAGCACCTGTACCACGTCCGCATACGGCACCCGTCCGTCGGCTCGGAGGTACACCCCAGTGGGGCGTTTGGTTCGCACGAAGGCCGGAAACGTGGCCCGAAAATCGGCGTACGAGAGCGCCGCCTGATCCATGAAGATGCGCCCCTCGCGGTCGAGGGTCACCACGAGGCCCGACTTCGGCTCGAGCGGTCGCGCTTCGGCGCGCGGCAATCGAACGTCCACCCCGCCCTGCATGATCGGCGCGGTGATCATGAAGATGATCAGCAGCACGAACGCCACGTCCACGAGCGACGTGACGTTTATGTCGGCGTTCAAGGGCAGCTCGCCGTGCCCGCGCAGCCCCCCGCCGCCGCCCAGGAGCCCAGCCATTAGAGCCTCCCTTCGCGCGCCATCGTGCCGATGATTTCCTGGGCGAACCCTTCCAGCTCGCCGGCGAACAGGCCGAGGCGGTTCACGAACAGGTTGTAGGCCATGACGGACGGTACTGCGACCGCGAGTCCGGCGACAGTCGTGACCAGTGCTTCGGCCACTCCCGGCGCCACGGCCGCGATGTTGCCGGAGCCGCCGACCGCAATCCCGATGAATGCGTCCATCACGCCCAGCACCGTCCCGAGCAGCCCGAGGAGAGGGCTGACGGAGCCGAATGTCGCGAGCCACGGCAGGAAGCGCGCCGCGGCGTCGCGCTCCGCCGCGACCTCCTTCGCGAGCACCATGCGCAGCGCCTCGAGTTGCGTCGTGGTCAGCGCGGTCTGGGTCGCCACCGCCGGGCCGTTGTCCTTCAGCCCGCCGGGCTTCAACTCGGAGAAGAAATTGATGCCCTCGCGCAGCAGACGGTTGTAGGGCGAGGCGGGCAACCGCATGGCGGCGTGGTAAGCGTCGTCCAGCCGCGTCGCCCGCTCGACCTCGGCCATGAAACGGTCGGCCTGCCGACGCATCCGGCGGAACTGCCACCACTTGAGGAAGATGAGATACCACGAGACGACGGAAAACACGACGAGGATGGCGAGGACGAACTTGGTCTCGCGGCTCGACGTGAGGACCAGCTCCCAGGGCGTTGTGGGGACCGCCCGGCCCACCTGAAAGAGCACTGTCAGCCCTCCCTGAACGATTGCAGCGTCCGTCGCAGACCCTCATCGATGGCGACCCGCGCGCGCCACCCGAGCCCGCGCGCCGCCTTGTCCACCGCCAGGGCGTTGCGCCGCAGCTCGCCGGGGCGCTCCGGCGCATGCTGGATGGTCAGCCGGCGCCCCTCGAGGGCGACGAGCGTCGCGGCGAGCTCGTTGACCGACGTCTCGACGCCGGTGCCGATGTTGAAAGCGCGCCCATCCAACCCGTCGGCCGGTGGGAGCGCGACATGGCCCGCGACCAGGTTGGCCTCCACGACGTCCTGGACGAACACCATGTCCCGCGTCTGGTCGCCGTCGCCGAACACCGTCAACGGCTGACCCGCGAGCACCCGATGCGCGAAGATGGCGACGACGCCTGCCTCGCCGTGGGGGTTCTGGCGCGGGCCATAGACGTTGCTGTAGCGCAGCGCCACGGTCTCGAGGCCGTATAACTGCGAAAACGTCGCGAGGTAATACTCCGAGGCGAGCTTGGCGGTGCCATACGGCGAGGCCGGCAGCTTCGGGGCCGATTCCACGACCGGGAGTCGCTCGGTCTCGCCGTACACGGTGCCCCCCGATGACGCGAAGACTACGCGTTGCACCCCGCCGAGCCGGGCACCCTCGAGCAGGTTGAGGAAACCCAACACGTTCACGTCGGCGTCGAACAGGGGATCCGCCACGGAGCGTCGCACGTCCATCTGCGCCGCATGATGATTGAGCAGGGCGAATCCGCCCCTGGCGAGGAGTTCCCGCGCGGCGGGCGACCGCACGTCGGCCTGCACGAACGTCGCGCTGGCCGGCACGTGCTCTCGCTTCCCGGTGGAGAGGTCGTCGAGCACCGTCACCTCGTCCCCCGCCGCCAGATAAGCGTCCACCACGTGTGAGCCGATGAACCCTGCCCCACCCGTCACGAGGACCTTACGCGTCATCGCGGCGCTCCAAGCCGAAAAGCCGCTTGAGGGCCTCGAGCAAACCGTAGCCCCGCCCGGCCTGCGCGGCTTCCTTGAGGGCAATGGTCGGCTGGTGCAGAAACTTGTTCAGCAGCGTGTGGCTGAAATGCTCGATCTCCCCGCGGTCGTCGGGGCTCAGATGCGCGAGGCGGCGCAGCGCGCGCTCCAGCTCGGCGGCGCGCACCTGGTCCAGCCGCTCGCGGAACTCTTTCAGGACGGGCACCACCACCAGCCCGCCATACCATGCCCAGAAGCGCTCGACCTCCTCGCTCACGATGCTCTCCGCCGCCGGGATGTCGCGGCGGCGCTCGGCCGCGGCCTGGGCCGCCACCGCCTGGAGATCGTCAATGTCGTACAGGAACACGTTCTCGAGCTGGGCGACGGCGGGCTCCACGTCGCGCGGCATGCCGAGGTCGAGGATGCAGAGCGGACGCCCCCGGCGTCGTGCGACGGCCGGCGCCACGCGGTCCCAGGTGACGACGGCGTGCGGCGCCGCGGTCGAGCTGAGCACGATGTCGGCGTGGGCGAAGTGCTCCCACGCCTCGTCCAGCGAGAGCGCCCGGGCGCCCAGTTGCTCGGCGATCGCCCGGGCGCGCTCGTACGTGCGGTTGGCCACCAGGGTGACCCGCACGCCCTCGGACGCGAGGCAGGTCGCGGCGAGCTCCGCCATGTCTCCCGCCCCGAGAATGAGCGCCGAACGGCCGGCGAGCCGCGTGAAGATGCGGGCCGCCACGGCGACCGCCGCGGAGGGCGCGGATGCGGCACCGGTCGCGAGCCCCGTTTCACTGCGCACCCGGGCGCCGACCAGCAAGGCGGATTGGAACAGCCGGTGCAATACGGGGCCCGCCTGCGCCTTCGACGTCTCCCACGCGTCCCGCACCTGCCCCTGGATCTGCGATTCGCCGAGGATCATGGCGTCGAGCCCCGCGGAAACGCGGTACAGGTGACGCACCGCATCGCGATCGCGCTGGATGTAGCCGTACTCGCTGGCGCTGCGACCGCCGCCCAGGCGCTCGGAGAGGATCGCCCACACGGCCTCCGGCACGGCCTCGTCCGGCTCGGCGAGGTAGAATTCCGTTCGATTGCAGGTGGACAGCAGCACGCCGCCGCGCGCGCCGGCCGCCAGCACGCGCTCGAGTGATGCCGGTACCTCGCGCCGCTCGTGCGCGAAGCGCTCGCGCACCTCGAGCGGCGCCGTGCGGTGGTTCACGCCCAGAACGGTGATGCTCATCGTCGCCCCACTCAGAGAAACCGCTGGGTTCCCGGCGCCGCAAGCTTCAGCGCGACGTATACGAGCAGCACCGCCGTGAAGCTCGCGATGCTTGCGAACGCGGCCCGCCGGCCGGCCCAGTGGCGTACCACCCGTACTCCCACGGCCCATCCCAAGACCGCCCACGTGAGCATACCCCACACGACCTGGGCGGCATCGACCGACGCGCCGCCCGCGTATCGCACGCCGAACCCGAGCAGCACGCCCAGCGTCACGGTGGGGAATCCCAACACGAGCGACAGATGATTCAACTGGTCCAGCCGCTCGAGGGGCGGAAACAACCGGAACACGGCCCCGAAGCGCTTCGCCTTGAGCTCGCGGAACTGGAGCAGGTAGAGGGCGGCGGCGATGAACGCCAGCGCCAGCATGGCCAGGCCGAGCACGCTCACCGTGATATGGAGGATCGACCAGGCGCCGCGCGCCGCCGCGGGTGGGCCTTCCGGCGCGAGCCCGATGAGCAACGCAAGCCCGAGCAGTCCCGTCGCGAGCGGCCCGGTGAACACGCCCACGGCCGACGCCCGAAACAGGCCCTCGCTCGCCGCCTGCAACGCGACGAGGAACAGAGCCAGCATGGACAGCGTCGGGGCGACGCCGAGGAAGGAAGGGAGGCGCGCGACCCCGATCACATGCGCCGCGAGACCGAGCAGTGGGACGCCCAACCCCAGCACGCGCGGCGCCGGCCGGAGCCCGGCGAATGGCACCAACGCGAGCGCGGCGGCCAGTGCGTACAGGCCCAGCGCGAGCACATGCGGAACGAGGACCACGAGACGGAAAGCGCCGGCGCCGGGCGAACGCGGTCGCCGGCGGCCGATCAGGACGGCATCTTCCGGATGAGCCGCACCGGCATGCCCGGAACGAGTTTGGGGTGGCCGATATTCAGGATCAACCCCGAGGCCGAGTGATCGCGCGTGTGCACGATCTGGAGCACCACCTGCATCTGCTCGGACGCCGTGCCCGGCACCCCCGCCGCCGGTCGGAACACTTCAAACACATCGCCGGAGCTCACGCCTTCCGCACGTCCCCGATTGATGAAGACGATCTGCTGCGGACCGGCCAGCACGTGGAGATCCCGCTCGGCGATCACCACACCTTCGAGTCCGCCCTCCACCGGGGTCGGGTGCACCTCGCCCGGGTCCTTGAACGGCTCGAGCGGCAGGGCCAGATGCCCGTCGTGGATGCGCCCGAACTGCATGATCACGTCGGCGAGCACTTGCCGCCGCTGCAGCTCGGTCACGCGCGCGACACCGAGCGGAACCACGACCCCGCCCCAGCCGGCGATGGCGCGGTCGATCCGGACGACGAGCACCGAGTCTCCCACGTGATACGATGCGCTGCGCGGCGGCTGGATCGAAATCTGATCGAACGTAATCGCAGTCGAGCGATCCGTGAGCCGCGGGATGGCGGGGATGGACGTGTTGCCGAGCACGCGCCCGTACGGAAGCCTCTGTTGCTCGGTCAGAAAGCCCGCCGCGTAGAACTCGCCCCGGCGCAAGGGCCGATACGGCTGATTCGCGTAGGCCCGCAGCACGTCCCGGACTTCCTGCGTGGCCGTGCGGCGCCGATCGAAGATCGTCTGGTAGCCCTCGGTGGGCTCAGCCGCAGGCGGAGGCGCCTCCACCGTCGCCGTATCGCCCAGCGGGGTCGTGTCCGGCGCGACCGCCACGACGGTGTCGGGCGTGGCCGCGCCGTGCACCGTATCCCCGGGGATCACCTGGGGGGGCACCTGCGCCACGCTCGCCCCCGCCGCCAAGCTCAACTCCTCCCCCGGATAAATCCAGTGGGGATCGTCGATCAGCGAGGTGTTGAGCCGGTAGATCTCAGGCCAGAGGAGCGGGTCGCTGTAATAAAGCTGAGAGATGGACCAGAGGGTCTCACCCGTCGCCACGACGTGCGTGGCGGGCAACTGGCCCAACGGGGCCGGCGCCGGCGCTGCTTGAGACGTGTCCTGCGCCGGCGTCGAAGTATCCGGTCGAGCCTGCGTCGTGTCCTGCGCCGCGAGCGCGGGCGCCAGCCCCGCGAGCAGCCCTGCTACAAGGGCGAGCAGGGCTGCTCGTTCAAAACGGCAGATCGTCGTCCTCCTCATCCAGGGCCTCCGGGAACGCGTCGAGCGATTCCGCCTTGCCCCCGCCCTCGGGCGCCGACTTGGCGGCGGCCTTGGCCCGCGCGAAATCGCCGGACCCTTCGCCGCCTCCCCGAGACGACAAGAGGATCACCTCCCGCGCGATGATCTCGGTGGTGTACCGGGTCTGCTTCTCCCGATCTTCCCAGGTCCGGTACTCGACGCGCCCCTCGACGTAGATCCGGTCCCCCTTCTTCATGTACTTCTCGGCCAGATCCGCCAGCTGGGCGCCTTTGTTGTTCCAGCAGATCACCCGGTGCCATTCGGTTTTTTCCTGCTTCTCCCCACCCTGCCCCGTCCACTGCCGACTGGTCGCGAGGGACAACGTGGCAACGCGGGAGCCATTGGTGGTGCTCCGCACCTCGGGATCGGCCCCCAAGTTCCCGATTAGCATGACTTTATTGAGACTCCGGCTCACAACGAACCTCCAGACGCTGGGCGGGTCTGGACCAAGGGCGACAACAGTATATGACCCGCAAGTTATTCTGTCAATCAAAGATACGCCACTTGTGCTATAATTTTGCAGACAGGACCACGGCGTCCTCGACGGGCCGCCGGTAGTAACGCCGTCGGCGCGCGACCTCACCGAAGCCGAGCGCCTCGTACAGATGGCGGGCCGCCGCGTTCGACGCCCGCACCTCGAGGTACACCGTGCCGACGCCGCGCTCGGCGAGCTCCTGGAGCGCGCGCTCGACCAGCGCGCGACCGATCCCCTGGCGTCGGTGTGCGCCAGCGACGCCCAGGTTCAGGATTTCTCCCTCGTCGGCGGCGCAGTGCGCCACGACGTAGCCCGCGACGACGCCGCGCTGTTCGGCCACCAGGAACGGTACCCCCGACCTGATGCACTCCGTGAAGTCATTCGCCGACCAGGGATCGGAGAACACGGCTCGTTCGATCGCACCGACGTCGCCGACGTCAGCCGGCCGGGCGGGGCGAATCGGGTAACGGGCGGCCGTGGCGCGCCTCCCATCTGGCCTGCGCTTCCGCAGGACGTCCATACACCGGCTCCGCGGTGACGGGGTCCTCGATGGCGCGGCTCGTCCCGCCGCGTTCCAGGAGCGCGAGCAGCATCGTCGCCCCGGGGGGCAGGCTCTCGAGCGGCACGGGAGCGGCACCGATCCAGTGGGCGACCTCCTCGGCGTAGCGCATCGCCCCGTCGCCCACGACCACCCGGGGCTCGACCGGCGCCACACGCGCCAGCTCCGCCACCGTGAGGACGGCGGGCGCGACCACCGTCTCCACGCGATCGGGGTGAAACACGTACACCGCCCCATAGACCTGTCCGCGGAGCGCATCGAAGCACGCCGCCACGGGCTCGGCCCCGAGCTTCAGGGCGGCACCCGCCGCGGCAGCCATGAGAGAGGGAATGGCACGGAGCTCGAGCCCGGCTTCATGAGCGAGCCCCTTGGCGGCCGCCCAGCCGATGCGCAATCCGGTGAAGCTCCCGGGCCCGTCGCCGACCACAATACCCGCCAGATCTTTCGGGCCAATGCCCAGGCGGCTCGTGGCGAAGTCGACGAGGCGAATGATTTCGGCCGCATGACGCCGGGCTCCCCGCACATGCGCTCCGCTCTGCGCGGCGGGGGGCTGACCGGCGGCAACGCTCGCGATCTCGGTGGCGGTGTCGAGGGCGAGCCAAACCCCGCCCATCAACCCCACCCTTCCCCGTGCGGAGTGCGGAATGCGGAATGCGGAATTGAGGCGGCCAGTTCGATCCTGGACACTCGCCACCGGGATCGACAAGCGCACGGTCCATTCCGCATTCCGCACTCCGCATTCCGCACTTGGGTCACCGCACCTCCTCCAACTCTCGAGTGTCCGGCGCGTCACCGTAGCTGAGTTTGAAGTGCCGATCCAGCGGCGGCAGCCACGGCCCCGCGCGCTCGGGCCATTCGATCAGCACGATGGCGCCGTCGCGCATCATGTCGTCGAACCCCAGATCCCGTGCCTCGGCCGGAGACCGGAGACGGTAGCAGTCGACGTGATAGACCAGCGGGCCAGCGGGCGTTCGGTACTGGTGGACCAGCGCGTAGGTCGGGCTGGTGGCGAGCCCTTGCGCCCCCAGCCCGCGGCAGATCGCCTGGACGAGCGTGGTCTTTCCCGTGCCGAGCTCGCCCGAGAGCCCGATCACGGCCGGCGCCCCGAGCTCGCCGCCGAGCGCCTCACCGAACCGGCTGAGCGCGACCGCGGAGAGGTGCATGGGCGGGGCGTAGGGCGTCGCCGTCGGCCCGGAGCTCGAGGATCTGATCCCGCAGCACGGCGGCCAGCTCGAAGTCGAGCTCCTCGGCGGCGGCTTGCATCTGGCTCTCGAGCAGCTTGATGAGCGCATCGCGCTCTTTGGCATCGGTGGGGCGATGGAAGCCCGGCTCGGCGGGCTTGGCGGTCTTCGCGTCCGCGAAGCGCGTCGCGAAGCGCACCTGGTCCACCGACTTGACGATCGAGCGGGGCGTGATGCCATGCTGCGCGTTGTGCGCGAGCTGCGCCTCACGCCGGCGACTCATCTCGTCCAAGGCGCGCTGCATCGAGCCCGTGACGCGGTCGGCGTAGAGGATCGCGCGCCCGTTGAGGTGGCGTGCCGCGCGGCCCACGGTTTGGATCAGGGACCGATCCGAGCGCAGGAACCCCTCCTGGTCGGCGTCGAGGATCGCCACCAACGAGACCTCGGGAAGATCGAGCCCTTCGCGCAGCAGGTTGATCCCCACGAGCACGTCGAACTCGCCCAGCCGCAGACCCCGGA
>WNGD01003434.1_pt1 | contig 31822 bp, 26 predicted proteins | sample 5400671 | NCBI WGS metagenome assembly WNGD01 (sample SAMN13153369, study PRJNA577476) | soil metagenome | isolation source: 40 cm soil or saprolite under grassland replicate 2 | place: USA:California | collected 2016-06-15
CGTCCCTATGTCCAAATGGGACGACGATCTTCCCGCCGGCTAGCCGGTACACTTTCGCGCTCGGCGGGCTGAAAGCCCGCATTTTCACGCCCATGGCTGCCACGAAGACCTCATACGCGATCATCTCGGTCGGCGGGAAGCAGTACCGCGTCCGCGAAGGCGAGAAGCTGCTCGTCGACCGGCTGAAGACGGACGAGGGGAAGACGTTCAACCCCGACGTCCTCTTCCTGGGGGGCGACGGCGACGGGACGCTCTCTCCCCGAGCGCAGGTGACGGCGAAGGTGGTCGGCCACGTCCTCGGTGACAAGATCCGGATCGGCAAGCGCCGCGCGAAAACCGGTTACAGGAAGCAGACCGGCTTTCGGGCGCACCTGTCGCAGATCGAGATCCAGTCGATCGGCGGCGCCGCGAAGCGCGAGACGGCCGCTGCCCCTGCCGTCGAGAAGGAGCAGCCGCAGGCAAAGCCGAAAGCGCCCGCCGAGACAGCCGCTGCACCGGTTCCTGTCCCCGCTCAGCCGCCGCGCGGCTACGAGGACTTCACCGTCGCGGACATCGCGGAGAAGTCCAAGCGCTGGAAGGTCGAGCAACTCGAAGCGGCGTTGAAGTTCGAGAAGAAGAACGCCAATCGAAAGGGCGCGATCGCGGCACTCGAATCCGCGCTCGCCGCGAAGCAGGAGAAGAACTAATGGCTCACAAGAAGGGACTCGGCTCGTCACGCAACGGGCGCGACTCGAACCCGAAGATGCTCGGCGTGAAGATCTTCTCCGGCCAGGAGGTCAAGGCCGGGATGATCCTCGTTCGTCAGCGCGGGACGAAGTTCCGCCCTGGTGCAGGTACGGGCATCGGGCGCGACGACACGATCTTCGCGACGCGTCCGGGCACGGTCCTGTTTCGCCAGAGCGGCGACCGCCGCTTCGTCGAAGTCAGCGACTGAGGTTTCGGCTCGCTACGTAGCTCGTGAGCCCCTTCGCGGGCCGCTAGCGTTGGTTGCGTGTTCCACGATCGAGCTCGAATCGACGTCCAGGCTGGGCGCGGCGGCGACGGAAGCCTGCACTTCCGTCGTGAGAAGCACGTCCCCAAGGGCGGCCCCGACGGTGGCGACGGCGGGCCCGGCGGAGACGTTGTGTTAGTCGCCGATCCGGACCTGCGCGATCTGTCCGCGTTCCGCGTGAAGCGGCGTTACAAAGCGGGCCGCGGCGAGCCCGGCCGCGGCGCGCTGAAGCACGGGGCGACGGGCGAGTCGCTCGAGCTTCGCGTCCCCGTCGGGACCCAGGTGCTCGACGAGCAGGAGCAGGTCATCGCCGACCTCGCAGCGCCGGGCGCGCGGATGATCGCGGCACGCGGTGGGATCGCGGGTCGCGGCAACAAACGCTTCGCCACGCCGACGCGACGTACGCCGCGTTTTGCGGAGACCGGTCTTCCCGGCGAGGAAGCGACTCTCGATCTTCGGCTGAAGCTGCTCGCTGACGCGGCGCTCGTCGGTCTTCCGAATGCCGGCAAGTCCTCGCTGCTCACGAGGATCTCGAACGCGAAGCCGAAGGTTGCCGAGTACCCCTTCACCACCCTTGCGCCCGTCCTCGGCACCGTGGATGCTCCGGACGCGTCGCGGCAGCTCACGGTGGCTGACGTGCCCGGGCTGATCGAAGGGGCGAGTGAGGGCGTCGGCCTCGGACACGAGTTCCTCGCTCATCTGGAGCGTGCGAACTTGCTGTTGCACGTGATCGACTCGTCCGAAGACGACGCCGCCGAGCGTTTCGCGATCATCGATCGCGAACTGGCCGCGTACGGGGCCGGGCTCGAGACCCGCCCGCAGGCGATCGTCCTCAACAAGATCGACCTCCGTTCGGACACGCCCGCGTTCGACGTCGAAGACGATCGCATCGTGCGGGTCTTCCGCGTCTCCTGTGCCACCGACGCGGGCATCGAGGACCTGCGGCGCGCGTTGTTCGAGCTCTGCCCGCCGCAGGCTCCTCCGGTCCAGTCCGACGACGGTCTCGTCGACTTCCTCGTCTACAGGCCTCGACCGGGCGGTCGCCGCTTCAGGGTCCTGCGTACGGACCGTGGGTTCCGGATCGCCGGCGAGGCGCCGACGGACGAGGAGGAGCTCGCAGCCGCGCTCGAGGCCGCCGGCGCGCGAAAGGGCGACGAGATCGAGGTCGACGGCGAGTTCCTGGAAGTGCAGTGACGGGTTTGCTGGGCGGCACGTTCAACCCGCCCCATAACGGACACCTGGCGCTTGCGCGCGGTGCCCAGGAGCACTTCGACCTAGACGACCTCACGGTGCTCGTGGCTGAGCGACCGGGACACAAACGGGCGGGGCTCGATGCCGACACGCGGTTGAAGCTCGCGCGGGCCGCCTTCCCCGATTACCAGGTCGAGCCCGATCCGTACGAACGCACGGTCGACATGCTCCGCGCACGGAATTGGGACGAACCGCTGTTTCTGGTAGGCGCGGATCAGTTCGCGGACTTCCTCACGTGGAAGGATCCCGAAGGCGTGCTCGCCCTCACGCGGATCGGCGTGGCGACCCGACCCGGGTTTCCGCTTGAGCGCCTTGACTCCGTCGTGCAACAACTGTCCCGGCCGGACCGCGTCGAGCTCTTCGAGATCGAGCCGGTCTCGAGCTCGTCGCAGGAGATCCGGGACCGCGTTGGCCGCGGCGAGTCGATCGACGGGCTCGTGCCGCCGGCCGTTGCTGAGTTGATCGAGTCTCTTGGGCTCTACCGAAATGACTAGAACGGCGGCTACACTTCGACGGTAGTCGTAAACGGAGCTGAAGCCACACTGACGTCTCTCGAACAAGCCCGCCGCATCGCCAGCCTGGCCCAGGACAAGCTGGCCCAGGACGTGGTGATCCTCGACATGCGGCCAGCCTGCTCTTACACGGACTACTTCGTCCTCTGCACGGGGCAGAACCCCCGCCAGACCGCTGCCATCTACGACGAGGTGCACAGCGGGATGAAGCACGACGTGCGAATCCTGCCGAGCTCGGTCGACGGTCAGCGCGAAGCCTCCTGGATCGTGGCCGACTATCTGGACGTGGTGCTTCACATCTTCACGCCCGACGCACGTTCGTACTACCGCCTCGAAGAGCTCTGGGGCGATGCGCCGCCGGTCGAGGTCGCAGCCGGCTAGAGGAGGCCTGATGTGAAATTCCGCCGGGCCGGATGACGCACCAGACACTGCGCCGGATCAGCACGTTCGCCCGCGGCACGTAGCGCCGCTACGCACCGCGAACGACCGCACTGCCCGGCTTGGTCTGGAGCGCCCCCGACGTCGGCCGAATTTCACATCAACCCTCTAGCAAGACCTCCCGAGCGCGAGGCACGCTGTGACGCGGATCTGTTCGAGGTAGGCGTGCGCACCCGTGTCGCTGACGAGCGGGGCTGCTCTTCGCAACACGTTCACTGCAGATTCGAGCGCGGCGGTTCCGTTCCCGAACGGGCCTGGCGCCTCGAGGATGAGCCATGAGGGGAAGGCGTGAAACCGCACCCCTGCTCGTCGCAACCCGTCGACGTTCACGGGTTCCTGCAGAGGGATGGAGATGAAGACCGCAGGCGCTGCACCTGTGCGTTTGACGGCACGGGCGAGCGCGATCGGCTCGCGAGAGTAAGCCCGCGCCTTCCTCGCGACGGGAAGTGCAGCGAGAAAGACGGGCGAGTAGGGATACAGCACGTCGTGGGGAGCGAGTTCCTTCGTCAGCCACGCCGCAGGCGCCCCGACGGCTTGCTCCGCTCCTGTCGGCTTCGTTCGCGGCTCGGAGACGCTGCTCGGAGCAACTGCCGCAGCTGCGACGATCCCGGCGACAGCAACGGTACGCAGCTTCAACGGCAGCAATGCACTGAGTCGCGTCGCGCCGGTCGCGACGAGCGTGATCCAGAGCGGCAGCATGAGGATGAGGTGACGGGGGGCGAGCCGCTCGCTGAAGAGGCCGGTCGCGCTCGCGATTGCAAGTGCGGGCGAGGGGATCGCAAGTGTGCAGACTGCAAAGGCTGCGACCGCCGGCCGGCGGCGCGCGAGCGTGAGCAACCCGGCTGCTGCAAGTGCGGTGAACAGGATCAGGGTGGCGCCGCGTCCACCGGCCGCACCGCCGAGCGCTTGCAGAGTGGCCCCCGCAGAGGACGTGCCGCTGTGGAGGTTTCGGCCCACCTCGGGGCCGTACCTCTCGGAGAGGCGCAGGTCGGCCAGCAGGAGTGGCGCCGCGAGTACTGCCACCGCCGAGACGGGCAGCGCCGCGCGGAGCGCGTGGCCACGCCACACGAAGAGCGCGACGGCCGTCTCCGCTGCGAACAGGAACGCGCCGAATGGGTGCACGGCGAGCGGAAGCAATGCCGTCACCGCAGCCGCGAGCGCTGGGCGCCGCTGCGGCCGCTCGATTGCGCGCACGAAGAGATCGGCTGCGAGCGCGCTCGCGAACGCAAAGAGCGAGTACATCCGCCCGAACGTCCCGTAGATCAGCAGCAGTTGCGACGTCGCCGCGAGCGCAGCTGCGATCAGGCCTTCAGATCGGCCCGCGATGCGCCGCGCCAGGTCGTAACAGAGTGGAACCGTGGCGAGCGCAAACGCGACTGAGACCCAGCGCAGGGTTTCCGGCGTCGTGTCGATCGCCAGGGCAAAATGGGCCAGCACGAAGTGGAGCGGCGCTCCGCCGCGATCGAGGACGACCGTGTGCAGCATGTCACCCAGCGGCCGGGCAGAGATCAACCCGGCGACGGCTTCGTCTTCGTGCAGCGGTTTCCCAGCGACGTCGGGCACCAGGCGTGCGCCGAGCAGCGCGGTGAGCCCGATGAGCGCGAGCGCAGGCCCCGGGCCGAGGACGCTGCGTGCCTGGATCTTGTGGCGTTCCCGCGCGGCTGCGCTCAAGGCGCCCGAACCCTAGCGGTGCCTACCCGTCGCGGTGTTTCAGCTCGGACTCCTTCCTCTGTGCACTGTCCAGCGAGAGGTCCTTCGCGCAAACCTTGGCGTTGAGCTCGTTCTCGATCGAGTCGACCTCTGACGCGCGCGGGTAGGGCTCGGGCCAGAGATTCCGCGGATCGGTCGGATGTCCGCCGAGCTCGAGGCTGATGAGGTGGTCCTCCTGGTAGTCGGACGCTGAGCCCCCGACGCCGTATTCACGCATCTGTCTCTGTTTCAGCACATTCGTGTACGAGGTCGGCGGACGGATCGTCTTCGTCCAGCCCGTCACGCAGATGGTGGAGTCGATGTTCGCCTGCGTGACGTCGGGATTGAGCACGCCGGGCGTGCGTGCGATGTCTGCGTGGTACGGCCCTTTCGACGAGGGGCCGTGCGGCGAGACGATCGCGATTGCGAGCAACAGCAACGCAATCGCGACGAGTGTGGGACGCATCGACATGCGTTCGAGGGTGCGGACGGCGTTGTCGCACCGCAAGGTGTCCGAACGGGACACGGCTCAGCCGATGGCTTAGCTAGCTTCGACAACATGCTCTCCACGAACCAAAAGGGCGCGATCGCCGAAGGTGCAATCGCTTGTGCAGCGATGCGCCTGGGAGTAGGTGTCTTTCGCGCGGTCGCGGACGAACGCTATGACCTGATCCTCGATACCGGCCGGCGTCTTATCAGAGTCCAATGCAAGACGGCGGCTCTCAAGGGAGATGTCGTATTGATCCGGTGCTATTCGTGTCGTCGTACCGCCGGAGGGCAGCACAAGCGGTCTTATACGAGCGAAGAGGTCGACATGATCGCGGCCTACTGCGATGAGTTGGGGCGAGGTTTCCTCATCCCCATCGCACGTGTCGATGGCCGCTCCGACATCCAACTTCGCCTACGACCCAGCCGCAACAACCAAAAGCAGCGAATCAACTGGGCAGACGATTTCGACTTCGCGGCTACACTACGAACCCTTACGGGGCCATAGCTCAGCTGGGAGAGCGTCTGTCTGGCAGACAGAAGGTCGCCGGTTCGAGCCCGGCTGGCTCCACTCATCAGCCTCCGAGCGTCGGACGCGGGTCCGGCCCGCAGAGGACGCCGCGGCCGGCGGGACCACCGGTAGGTGAAGGCGTGGTGATTTCCGAGCAGCGGTAGCGAAGGGTGCGTCCGGCGAACGGCGGGAGCGTCGGCCGTGCGGTGACGGTGCAAGTCCACCGGGACCAGGTCGGGTGCGGCCTGCAGACTGAGGGGCTCAAGACGGTGGTCTTAGCGTGGACGTGAGCGATTGGAACGTCGTCGCCGATGCGAGAACGCGCATGCTGGCGAATTGATCTTCTGTCGGGGGCCATACCGGCCCTCGGGGGGACGCGTCAACGTGCGCCGGTTGCGCCGCCGGCCCTGATGGGAGTCTCGATGGCCTTCCACCACAACGCTTGCGAATGCCGACAACACGCGCGGCGCGGCGGGAGTGGCCGCTTCCAGCGGAGGTTCTAGGGCTCGGCCGGGCTCTCTCCATCTCGGACCCAGTTAGATCGAGGGCGCCCGTTTTTGCAAAACCCGCCGGGCTTGCCCGCTGCTCGCCTGTTTCTAGGCGGTCTCGCCGAGCGCCGCGACCTCGCGCCGCTCTGCGAGCCGCTGCAATGCTCGCGCCTCGATCTGCCGCACTCGTTCGCGCGTCAGGCCCATCTCTCGCCCGATCTCCTCGAGCGACTTCGGATCGGGATCGCCGTCCATCCCGTAGCGCAGCTTGACGACCTCGCGCTCGCGCTCCGGCAGTGTCTCGACCGCGCTGCGAACCGCGTTCTCGGCGAGGCTCACGTGCACCTCCTCGGACGGCTCGACGCCTTCGCCGGCGATGAGATCGCCGAAAGCTGCGTCACCCTGCGTTCCGATGGGCCTGTCGAGACTCGTCACCGCGCGAGCGGCCGCGCGCACCTCCTTGACGTGCTTGAGCGAGAGCTTCGACTTCTCCGCGATCTCCTCGTCGGTCGGATCGCGCTCGAGCGTCGTCATCAGTGCGCGCTCCGCACGCGAGATCTTCTGCTCGCGCTCGACGATGTGAACGGGAATGCGAATCGTCCGTGACTTGTTCGCCACGCCGCGCTGCACGGCCTGCCGGATCCACCAGGTCGCGTACGTCGAGAACTTGTAACCGCGGCGCCACTCGAACTTCTCGACCGCGCGGATGAGCCCGATGATCCCCTCCTGAATCAGGTCGAGCAGCGAGATGCCGTGGCCCTGGTACTTCTTCGCGATCGAGACGACGAGACGGAGGTTCGAGTTGATCATCAGGTCTTTCGCCTCTTTGTCCCCGTCCTCGATGCGCTTGGCCAGCTCTACTTCCTCGGAGGCGGTCAGCAGCTTGTAGCGACCGGCTTCGTTGAGGAAGAGCTGGAGAGCGTCGGTGGTGGCGACGGCGAGGTCGCCGTTCACGTAGGTGCTGCCAACGGCATCCGGGCGGGCGCAATCGTCGGTGAGCGCGATCCCCTTTTCCTCCAGCTGCTCGAAGAAGCCGGTCGTCTGGTCGTCGTCGAGCTCGGCCTCCTGGAGGAACTCGCTGACGGCGGAGAGGTTCAGGCAGCCGAGCTCTTCTCCTTGCTCCAGCAGAGCTTGTAGGCGTTCGTCGACGACCATTTCGCGGCGTATTCCCCTTTTCGGAGTGTGGGCTAACGCGAATTTTGCACTTCTGTTCCAAAGACGTCACCCAGGCGTCGTAGTTGGCCGCGTACCGTCGGGGCGATCCCGACCAGGAGGAATCCCATGCGCCGACCAGGCATACGGTCGCTCGCGGGGGGAGCGGCCGGGATCGTCGTAGGTGTCATCGGGGGAATCGCCTTGACCTCGATCTCGGCTGCGAGCGGGCCAAAGCCTGCGGTGTCGGGCCTCGACGCCGTCCACGTCCCGCCCCTGCTGACCAGGCCAGGAGAGCCGGTCACGTTGCGCTTCGCGATCGTTTGCGCTCCGAGAGACGACGGTGAGCCTTGTGACGGCTCCGGCTCGATCTACGTGCGCGCGGGCCAGAGCGGCCCGTTCCGCCAGTTGGAGCTGAGTCGCGGCGAAGAGTCCAGCGACGGCCGCTACTTCGTCGAGCTGCCGAGCGAGCTGGCGTCGGCGCGCGACGGCTTCTCCTACTACGCGGTGCTCCGCGACCGGACGAGCGGAGCGACGATGACCCTTCCCGCGGGCGGCGAGGCTGCGCCGCAACGCAGCTTTCCGTTGCGCCATGTGACCGAGATCGCCCTCGGCTTGCATGTCTTCGGCCACGAACGCGCGCCGGACGAGCACGTTCTCGCGGCGCCGTGGGGCAGCGATGTCGGGGAGGTCGGTCTTGCGGGCTCCCGCGAGCTCGGCTTCGGCGGCCCCTCGTCGTTCGACGTGGCCTCCGATGGCACGGTCGCGGTGCTCGATCAGGTCAACACGCGAATTCAACGCTGGTCACGCGCCGGCGTGAAGGCGACGAGTGTGGACGTGAGCGGCGGGCTGGCGGACTTCGCTCTCGAGACCGACGGAACGATGGACGTGCTCGAGCCGCCGAATCGGACGAGCCCGGCGCCCGTGCTACGGAGCTTCCGCGGCGACGGCACGCAGCGGTGGGCTCAGCGCCTCTCCGACCGGACGTGGGCGAAGCTGGCCGCCGGGCCGTCAGGGCCGACCGTTCAGCAGCAGCCGTCGGAGCAATGGCTGCCGGTCGCTGAGCGCGGCGCCGCGCTCGGCCGGGCGGCGCAGGCCGGCCGCGGTCGCCCCGGTCGGCAGTTCGCCAACGGGCGCGAGGTCCTGGTGGAGCGCGTCGGTCCAGGCGAGCTGCGACTGGCCGAGCTCGCAGGCAATGCGGTGGTACGCAGCTGGCGCATCACGAGCGCGACCCCTCTGGGCGAGGTGCAGCTTGCCGAACTACACGGGAATCGTCTCGTTGTCGTCACGAAGACGTACACCGACACAGACGACCGCACCGACTACTTGGTACTCGTCCTCGATCGATCCGGAATCCCGGCCGGCTTTGCGGTCGAGTCGCTCGAGTGGGCCGAGTCGGCCCCTCTTGCGCGCTTCCGTCTCGCCGGCTCGTCGTTGTATCGGCTCGGCTCGACGCCTGTGGGCTTGTTCGTCGATCGCTTCGAACTGGAGGTGTCCCGATGAAGGCGTTTCTCATTGCCTTTGGCGTTGCCATCGTGCTTGCAGGCGCGACCGGCGCTCAGGCGTACCATCGCTTCTGGGCGAACTGCAACTACGACGCGCCGACGTTCATGACCACGATGACGCGCGACGCCGCGCAGAGCTACGCGAACGCGGCGCGATACGAGGGCTATCAGTGGGGCGGGGGCTGCTGGAACTACGACGACGCCGACTCCTTCCCGTATGACGTGCCTGGGGATCCTTCTGCGCACGGGGAAGGCGGCGACTGTTCAGGTCTCACCTTCAAGACCTGGCGCGAGTCGACCGACGACTGGCGGGACGGGCGTTACTACTGGCGTGCCCTGCGCAACGTGCACGGCCCGTACACGGCCGGAGACTTCAAGAACGGTCTCGGAGCACCGAACCACATCGTCGCGAAGTCGACCGCAGGCGTGATGGACGCGTTCGCGAGCTCGACGCACATCGGGATGATCTTCACGCGTTCGCTCTACGGCGGGGATCAGATCGTCGAAGCGAAGTGCGAGGCTTGCGGAACGAACATCTTCTACCGGACCTATCGAAGCGACCCGAGCTACGGCGGAGTGGCCAGGTGGGGCTGGACCGGCTGAGCGCGACGGCTCTGGCGTTCGCCGTTGTGCTGCTCGCCGGCTGCGACAGCGGCCACGGTCGCCCGCAGCGCCTGCTCTACGGCGAACCAGCCCCGGAGCTGAAGGCCGTGCCGGGTAGCGTCATCGCAATCGGCCGCGTGCTCGACGGCACGACTCTCGGTCGCCGCTTCACGAGTTGCCGCCCGGCCGGTACGGGTATCGCAACCGACACAGTCGTCGTCGAACGCATCGGCGTCTTCGGTGAAAGCCTGACATTCACCGACTCCGGTCGGAAGACCGTGTACGCGTGTGACGGCGGGACCGACCCGCTGGGCGAGCGCAAGCCGCCCTGGTGCGGCAGTTCGGCCGGACGCCTCTTCGGCGGCAAGCTGCTCGATCCACGTCTCGACATCCTCTGCCACGACAGAAAAGGACGGGTGCTGGCCTACGCGTGGGTCGACGCGGCCGCAGGCGTACGGTGGATCGGCGTCGACCAGGGCAAGTACACCGAGGTGTACGAAGTCCTCGCCGGGCTCCCGGTGCGGATCGCGTCGATACGCGGGATCCAGGCCGGACGAGCACGGGCGACCTTCGACGTGATGCAGTACGACGACCACGGAACGGAGCTGCTCAGGGGAAAGCTCGAGGCTGCGGTTGCGGGCTGACAGGCGGGGGTAAACTCGAGGCCATCGTGTGGGAGCTGATCTGGCTGATGGTGATCATGAAGATCCCGATCCTCTATCTCTGCTGGGTCGTCTACTGGGCGATCAAGTCCGAGCCGCGGCCCGAGCAGTCGGCCGCGCTCGTGTCGGCTTCGAACGACTTGGGCCCGACGGTGTGGCAGCCGAGGCACGGCCGTCCGCGGAGACCCGGCCCGCACGGTCGCCCGACCCGTGGCTACGCGCGGACGCGTCGGGCGGCGGTGCGCACGTGAGCACGACGCCCACAACGCGGCAGACTCGTCCGGCGGAGACGGTGGGAGGCTTTCTCGCGGCCGCCGCGATCTTCGTCAGCCTCGTGGGGGTCGCCTACCGGCCGCTCCGGCTCATTCCCTTCGCGATCCTGCTCTCGCTGATCGCCGTTGGTATCGGGGGCCGAAACGAACGGCTTGGCACGTATGCGGTCGCAATCGCGGCTGCCTGCTTCGCGATCGGGCTCGCGGTGGCCGTGATCACGAGCCATCCCCTCTGGTAGCGCGCTTCGTTGCTACAAAGGACGTAGTGACTGACGTCGACGGCCTGAACGCGGGCTACGCGCGCGACCTCTTCGAGGAGTACCTCGAGAACCCGGATGCGGTCCCGAGCGAGTGGCGTCGGCTCTTCGAGAGCGGCCACAGCGAGATCGTCGCGACTCATCCCGGCCTGGCCCGCCTGCTGGAGGCGGCAGGAAACGGGCATCCGGCTCCGGCTCCGGCGCCAGCTGCCGTGGCCGAGCCGGTCTCCGACGAGCTGCTCGGAGCCGTCGCCGCCGCAATGGCCCTCGTGAAGGCGCACCGGATGCACGGCCACCTCGCGGCGCACCTCGATCCGCTCGGGTCGGAGCCGCCCGGCGACCCGGCGCTCGAGCCCGAGCGCTTGATTCCGAAACTGACCCCCGAGCTCCAGGCGCGCGTGCCGGCCGCCGTCCTGCGTATGTACGTCGCGGGAGACACGCTCGCCGACGCGCTGCCGCGTCTCAGCGCCACGTACACGGGGACGATCGCCTACGAGATCGAGCACATCGCCGACCACGAGAAACGCGTCTGGCTCCGTCAGGCGATCGAGTCGGGCAAGTACCGCACGGCGTTGTCCCCAGAGGAGAAGCAGGAGCTGCTCGCGCGGTTGTCTCGTGTCGAAGCGTTCGAGCAGTACCTGCGCCGCGCCTTCCTGGGGCAGAAGCAGTTCTCGATCGAAGGGCTCGACGTGATGGTGCCGATGCTCGACGAAGCGATCGAACTGGCTGCGGAGAACGGCGCCCACGAGGTCGTGATCGGGATGGCTCACCGCGGCCGGCTCAACGTTCTCGCCCATACCCTCGGACTGGGGTACGACTCGATCCTGCGCGAGTTCGAGGGCGAGCGTACGATCGAGGCGGTCGTCGCCACCGACGAGGGCGGAACCGGTGATGTGAAGTACCACCTGGGCGCGGCCGGCGCGCGTTCGACTCCTGCCGGGGAGATCACGGTCACCCTCGCCGCGAACCCGAGTCATCTCGAGGCGGTGGACCCCGTCGTCGAAGGACGCGCGCGGGCGGAGCAGACCGATCGCTCGTCGCGCTTCGGCCTGCACGATCCCAACGTCGCCCTTCCGGTCTTGATTCATGGAGACGCTTCCTTCCCTGGGCAGGGCGGCGTCGCGGAGACATTGAACCTCTCCGCGCTCGAGGGCTATTCGACGGGCGGCACACTTCACCTGATTGCGAACAACCAGGTCGGGTTCACGACCGACCCGAGCGAAGGACGTTCGACGCGCTACTCCAGCGACCTCGCCAAAGGCTTCGACGTCCCGATCATCCACGTCAACGCCGACGATCCGGAAGCGGCGATGTCAGTCGTCCGTCTGGCCCTGGCGTTCCGGCGGCGCTTCGAGAGCGACGTCGTCATCGATCTCGTGGGCTATCGCCGGCACGGTCACAACGAACAGGACGAAGCTGCGTACACGCAGCCGTTGATGACAGCGCAGATTGCGGAGCATGCCACCGTGCGCGAGCAGTTCGCGCAGCGGCTCGTCGCAGAAGAGGTCGTCACGGAGGAGGAGGCCGATCAGCTGGTCGCTCGGGTCACCTCTGAGTTGAAACAGGCGCACGACGCGCTGAAGGCGACGTTCGGCGTGCCGCATCCACCCGAGGGCAAGATCCCCTTCTCGAGCGGCGACGGCGTCCTCACCGCTGTCGCAGCCGATCGGCTGCGGGAGCTGAACGACGAGTTGTTGCGCGTCCCCGAGCACTTCACCGTCCACCCGAAGCTGATGGGCCAGCTTCAGCGCCGACTCACCGCGATCGAGGAAGGTGGGATCGACTGGGGCCAAGCGGAGGCGCTCGCGTTCGGCTCGCTACTCGTCGAGGGAATCCCGATCAGGCTCACGGGTCAGGACACCGAACGCGGTACTTTCTCGCATCGCCACGCCGTACTGCACGACGTTCAGACCGGCGAGACGTTCACGCCGCTGCAGAACCTCGAAGACGCGACGGCGTCGTTCGAGATCCACAACTCGCCACTCTCGGAGTACGCGTGCCTTGGTTTCGAGTACGGGTACTCCATTGCGGCGCCGGAAACGCTCGTCCTCTGGGAGGCGCAGTTCGGCGACTTCGTCAACGGCGCGCAGATCGTGATCGACCAGTTCATCGTGGCGGGGCTGGCGAAGTGGCGCGAAACGACGCGCCTGACCCTGCTGCTGCCTCACGGCTACGAAGGGAATGGTCCCGAACATTCGAGTGCACGGCTGGAACGGTTCCTCCAGCTCGCGGCGCAGGAGAACATCCGGGTCACCAATCCGTCGACCTCAGGCCAGCACTTCCACCTGATCCGGCGTCAGGCCCTTGACGCTGCCGGCCGCCCGCTGGTCGTGATGACGCCGAAGGGGCTCTTGCGCCTGAAGCAGGCCTCCTCGACGCTCGCCGACCTTGCCGAAGGCTCGTTCCAGCAGGTGATCGACGATCCGGACGCAAACCGCGAAAACGTGACGCGGCTCGTCTTCTGCTCGGGAAAGGTCTATTACGACATCGCCGGGCACGAAGCGCGCGCGGCGGCGACGCAGGTTGCGGTTGCGCGCCTCGAGCAGCTCTATCCGTTCCCCGTCGACGCCTACGCGAGGCTCATCACCGGCTATCCGAACTGGCGCGAGGTCGTGTGGACGCAGGAGGAGCCGCAGAACATGGGTGCGTGGCGGACGATTCGGCATCGGCTGGAGGCGCCGCTGAAGGAGGCGGGAATCCCGCTCACCTACACGGGCAGACCCTGGCGAGCGAGCCCGAGCGAGGGCTATCCGACCGCACACCTGCGCGAGCAGGACCGCATCGTCCGAGCTGCTCTCGGAGCGACCTAGGGGTTACTTACGGCGCCGCGAACGCGCACGGGCCCTCGCCCTCAACACGCGCGAGGCGACCTTCGGCCCGTGCCTGCGCACGATGCCCGCGATCTGCTTGCGCTGCTTCGGGGGCAGGCGGCGCCAGATGTCCCACGCAGTCAGCGCGATACCGACGGGTCCGAGACGTCTGCTGAGGCGAGGTCGCACGAAACGCATCCTCGCACAGGGCGACTAGCCTTCGCCCTCCTTGCCATTGCCGCCGCCCTTGCCGTTGCCGCCCTTGCCGTTGTCGTGGCCGTGGCCGTGATCTTTCTCGTCGTCGGCCTGCGCGGACTCAGCGGGCGGCGGAGGCGTAGTGGCAGGCACGGGCTGCGGCTGAGGCTGGGGCTGGGGCTGGGCCTGCGGCTGCGGCTCGGGCTCCGAGGGCTTGGCTCTCTCCTTGTCCTTGTCCCGCCCCTTGCCCTTGCCCTTCCCCTTCCCCTTCCCCTTCCCCTTCCCCTTGCCCTTGCCGGAATCCGCTGCCGGCTGGCTCGGGGCGACGGGCTGGACGGCGGGCGGCGCCGCCGTCTCGTTGGCGAGCGCGCGCGTGTCCGTGGGAGGAGCAGGCTGTGGGGCTGGACTCGGGGCTGGACCCGGGACCGGCTCAGGGCCCGAGCTCGGCTCGTTCACGGGACCGGCAGCGGGAGCTGACGCCGGAACGGCCAGAGCCGGGACTCCAGGCACGATCGAAAATGTGCCTTCGGGCAGCCAGGTGTGAACCGAAGGCGACGGCGCCAGCGCCGCTGCCACGACGGGGACGGAGCGCTGCAGCGATGACGGCGGTGCGGTCAACGACCGGACGGCGTCCCGCGCCGAGCCCGTGCCGAACAAGGCGGGCATTGCCAGTGCGAAGCCGATGGCTCCCGTCATTAGCGCGGCGGCTAGGACGCGCGCGCACGTTTCCCTCATGCCTCTCCCCAGGGTTGTCGATACCTGTGTCAAGCGTATCGGCACTCCGGGAGAAAGGCTTGAAGGGAAGCCGTGGGTAGTTTCAAAGTCAAACTCGTCGCCTATTTCCTCCTGTTGTCCTTGCTGCCGCTGGCGGCCGCCTTCTGGGGCTTTTCCACGGTCGCCTCGCAGAGCGAGGCCAGGCGGGTCGACGCTCGCCTCCAAGCCGGTCTCCGGGCGACCCTCGCCGCCTACCAGGAGGCGCTCGGATCGGCCAACAGCGCCGCGGAGAGGCTTGCCCGCCAACCCTCCTTCCAGCGGGCGCTCCTCGCTCACGACCGCCCCGCACTCGCGCGCATGCTCAAGGGAAAGCCACATCTCGCCGTCGAGGCGCCCGGCGGTTTCCGCGTAGGCAAACGCGACCAGCTGGCGCCGACGCGGCAGGTGTCTGTCCTTGGGGCCGCAGGGATGCGAGGAAACGTGGTCGCATCTGTTCCTCTCGACCGCGGTCTCGTCAGTCGTCTCGAGACCCGCTCCGGGCTCGAGCGTGCGGACCACGTGCTGCTTGTCGTCGACGGGCGAATTGTGGCCGGGCCTTCAGGTGTGCGCGGCCGCTTTGATGTCCTCTCGGGCAAGCCGCGGACCGTCTCGCTCGGCGGAACGAGATATCGGGCTCTCGTCGCAGGCACGCTCGACGGTCGTCCTACGGCCACGCTCGGTGTGATCAGTCCCCAGAGGCTCATCGACGCTGCCAACCGCAAGGCGACGAACCAACTGCTCATCGGCCTCGTCGCCGCACTCGTGTTCGTCGGCTGTGTGGCGTACGTCGAAGGCCGGACGATCGTGCGCACGATCCGGAGGCTGGTCGAAGCCGCAGCCGCAATCGCACGCGGCGACCTGCATGAACGCGTCCCGGTTCAGGGCCGCGACGAATTCGCGCTTCTCGGACGAACGTTCAACCAGATGGCGTTCCAGCTCCAGACCCGCCTCGAGGAGCTCGAGGCAGAGCGCGGGCGGCTACGCGACGTCACCTCGCGCTTCAGCGAGGCGCTCGGCGCGACGCACGACGCGGAGCTGCTGATGCGACTCGTAGTGGAGGCTGCAATGGAGGCGACCAATGCCGCCGGGGGCGTGATAGTCGGGACGAGTGGCTCGCTCGTGAAAGCCGGCTTCCCCGACAAGGGGGCGGAGCGCCTCGAGGTGCCCCTACAGGCGGGCTCGATCAGCTTCGGGTCGCTGATCCTCTTCGGCGCCGAGTTCACCGATGAGGACCGCATGACCGCCATTTCGCTTGCCTCGCATGCCGTGGTCGCGCTCGACAACGCACGCCTGCATCGCATCGTGGAACGACAGGCTCTCGTCGACGGCCTTACGGGTCTGGCCAACCGGCGCCAGTGTGAGGAGACCCTGGAAGACGAGCTCGCCCGCGTCGAGCGTTTCGGCGGGCCCCTGGCCGTCGTCGTCGCTGACCTCGATTGGTTCAAGGACATCAACGACCGGCACGGCCATCCGGCCGGCGATGCGGGCCGCTGGGGTGGGGAGGAGTTCGTTCTCGTCCTTCCCGGGACCGACCTCGACGGCGGAGCCCAGCTGGCCGAGCGGATCCGGGCGCTCCTCGCCGCCCGGACCCCGCTTGCGTTGGACGGCAGCCCGATCCCGGTCAGCGCCAGCTTCGGAGTGGCCGCGGTTCCTCCGGCGAAGACCGCCACCGAGCTCTTTGCAGCAGCGGATGCGGCGATGTACGAGGCAAAGCGGGCCGGCAAAAACCGGGTCGAGAGAGCGCCCGAGCCCGTCTCGCACTAGTAACTCTCCTGCAGTTTCCGCGGAAAATCCGGTCTGAAGGGCTAGAATCTCGCCCGCAGGACCGTTCAGCCCCCTACCCCAGGAGCCTGTATGCAAGTCGAGACGCCGTCGATCTTCGCCAAGGTCATCCAGGATCACCTCGAGTTGAAGGAGCGGAATGCCAAGCTCGAGGAGTCGATGCCGCTCGGTCATTACAAGGCCGCGGATCCGTTCGACAACCACCCGCTGTTCAAGACCGAGGAACAAGCACGCCTCGAGGAGACCATGGACGGCGAGACGCCGGCCGTGAATTCCGAGTCACCTGTTCTGGCCTGGCCGGGCGAGGAGACCGCCGAGAAGGCCGGACCGGATTCCGAGGACGGCCTCTGGGGTCGCAGCCGCGACTTCGACTGGGGCGACTAGCGGTTCGTCAGTTCGGTCGAGGAGTCGTAGGGTTAGGCCCTTCGGGCCACGACGACGGGAGGGCTGACATGAAGCGACTTCTGCTGGGATTCGGGCTCGCGGCGGGTCTTGCCTACGCCGTGCGCGAATGGTTCGCGACGCCACTGCCGCACCCGACCTGGGACGAGACTGACAACGATCCCGAGGATCTGAGCCAGGATCTCGCGCAACGCGCGCGCGAGGCCGAAGGCGCTCAGGCGGAAGAAGAGGCCTCAACGAACTAAAGCAGGCTCGCGACGAACCGCAGGTCGTCGACGAAGGCGGCGAACTCCGCCTCGCGTCGCTCGGGCTCGCCGCGAAGGATGGCAGAGGGATGGATCGTGGCCGTGACCGCTTCGGCGAGGTCGGACTCGACCAGCTTGCGCCGATTCTGCGTCACGCGGAACTCCCGCCCGAGCAGAGACTGCGCTGCGACGGCGCCGAGTAGGACGAGGACGCGCGGTTGAACGACGGCGAGCTCGGCTTCGAGCCACGGACGGCAAGCCGTGATCTCGGCCCAGGTCGGCTTCTGGTGAATCCGGCGCTTCCCCCGTGCTTGCCACTTGAAATGCTTCACCGCGTTGGTCACGTAGGTCGCCGAGCGATCGATCCCGGCCTCGGCGAGCGCCTTGTCCAGGAGCCGTCCGGCCGGGCCCACGAAAGGCTTCCCCGTTCGATCCTCCTGGTCGCCCGGCTGCTCGCCGACGAACATCGCACTCGCCGACTCCGGACCCTCCCCGAAGACCGTATGCGTGCCGAGCTGCCAGAGGCCGCAGCCCTTGCAACCCGTTGCCGCCTCGCGGAGTGCCGGCAGCGACATGTCCTCCGGGAGGAAGTTCGATGCAGAGGTGGTCGCTCGAGCTCGAGCCATGCTTCGTGTATGACCATTGGCGCGTAACGGGAACCCCTCGACCGGGGGATACCAGCCGCCCCTCGTGGCGCTTTGCTGTGTCTTGGTTCTTGAAGAAGGGGACACCACTGCGGCTGCACAGGAGAACCCAAACGTGCCAATGAGCGACCACGCTCTCCCACTCCGCCTGCTCGAGGAAGGCGCGCTCTCCGATGCGTCCGAGGGCACTGCTCGCGTCGAGTCCTACCGCCGGCTGGCGGACGTTTTCCACGACGTGCTCGCCGAGCAGAGCCTCGACGCGCTGCTCGACCGGATCGCGGATGCCCTGGCGGAGCTCGTTCCACACGACTCGCTGACCATCTACGAGGCCGACGAGCCCCGACGACTGCTGATCCCGGTGTGGGCGCGAGACAAGTGGGCGGACAAGATCCTCGCCGACAGCTGTCCGTTCGGGGTTGGGCTCACCGGTTGGGGCGTCGAACATCGCGAGCCCGTGCGAGTCAACAAGGCGCACCTCGACCCGCGTGTCATGACCGTGGCAGGCACACCCGCAGACGAGCCGGAGGCACTGATCACGATCCCCCTGATCGCGCGCGACTCGATCAAAGGCGCACTGAACATCTACCGCCTCGGTGACGACGCCTCGTTCGGCGACGACGAGTTCGAGCTGGCCAAGCGATTCGGCGACGCCGCGGCCCTTGCGCTTGACAACGCGCAGATCCGCGCGCGCCTCGAGCACCAGGCACAGACAGATCCCCTCACCGGCCTCTTCAACCATCGCGCGTTCCACGAACGCCTGCGGCAGGCGCTCGCGAACGCCAGCCGTTCCCATGACGCGGTCTCGCTGCTCATGCTCGACATCGACGACTTCAAGCGCGTCAACGACGTCTACGGGCACGGAGCCGGTGACGAGATCCTGCGCCGCCTTGCGGACACGTTGAAGGACGCGATGCGCACGTCGGATGTGGTCTACCGCCTCGGAGGCGAGGAGTTCGCGATCGTGATCGCCTCGCGCTCGCCGAAGAACGCCGAGCGTCTGGCGCACCGCCTCGTCGAGCGTGTCGAGGCGACGGAGTTCGATCCGGCCGGCCGCATCACCATCTCGGTCGGGCTTGCGCGCGGGCCTGAGCACGCGATGAACCCTCGCGAGCTGATCGCCTGCGCCGAGGCGGCAATGATGACGGCGAAGGCGCGCGGCAAGAACCAGATCATCCTGTACGACGACGCCGAGCTCGAGCGTCCTGACGGCGAGGAGGTTCCATCCACCCGCGATGTGCGCTCGGTTGCGCACATGAAGATGCTGCAGAGTCTCGGCGGCAAGCTGAATCGCCTCAACGACGTCCGGCAGATCGGCAATGTGATCGCGACGGAGCTCCGCTCGCTGATCGATTACCACAACTGTCGCGTCTCCATCGTCGAGGGAGAAGACGTCATCCCGATCGCGTTCGTCGGCCAATTTACGTCCGAGACTCAGGAGCCGCTGGAGATCCTGGCCTGCAAGGTCGGCCAGGGAATTACCGGTCGGGTTGCCGAGACAGGGGAGTCGCTGCTCATCGCCGATGCGGCGAACTGCGAATTTGCGCGCGTACTCCCCGGCACCGACGCCATCGACGAGTCGCAGGTCGTCGTGCCGTTGACGTACGGAACCCGTGTCGTCGGCATCATCGTGATCTCCAAGCTTGGGCTGAACCAGTTCGACGAGGACGACGTTCGCCTCCTGGAAGTGCTCGCCGGCCATGCCGCGGTGGCGCTCGAGAACGCCGGCCTCTACGAGGCTGCTCGTCGCGAGGCCGAGCGTGCCACCGCGCTACTGGAGTTCAGTCGCCAGCTCTCGACCGCCGAAGGAATGCACGAGGTTGTGGGGCGCATCGTCGAGCTCTCTGCGCGAACGCTCGGCGCGCCCCGCGCTTCGGTGTGGTTCCAGGAAGCAACAGGAGGAGAGGTGAGGGTCCATGCGACCCATGGCTACTCGGAGCTCGACCGCGAGCGCCTCGCCAGGTTGCACTTCGACCACCAGTCTGCGGACGGCCTCTTCTCGGTGAAGGAGCCGTTCGTCGTCACCGACGAACAGCGCAATTCGATCAAAGACGCCAGCGAGGTCGGGCTGAGTAGCCCGTTCGCAATCGCGCCGCTCACGCTCGACGGTGGTCGGCGTGGCTGCATCGCGGTTGCCGCACCCGAGGACGGCGAGTTCAGCGATCGGCACCTGCGCTTGCTCGCAGGGATTGCGCATCAGGCCAAGCTCGCACTCACGAACGCGGGCAATTTCCAGAGTCTCGAGAAAACCTTCCTCGAGACCGTCGAGGCCCTTGCCAACGCGCTCGAGGCAAATGACGAGTACACGTCCTCACACGCGCGTTGGATCACAGACCTCGCGCTCAAGGTCGGCGCCGGGCTCGGCCTCGACACGCGCTCACTCAAACGCTTGGAGCTGGGCGCGCTCTTCCACGACATCGGGAAGATCGGAATTCCCGAGGCGATTCTCTCCAAGCCGGGGCCGTTGACGGACGAGGAGCGCAAGGTCGTCGAGAAGCATCCAGAGCTGGGCGAGCGGATCATCGCCCCGATCGACCGTCTCGAGGAAGTCCGGCCGATCGTGAGGCATTGCCATGAGCGCTACGACGGCACCGGCTATCCCGACGGTAGGAAAGGCGAAGACATTCCGATCGAGTCACGGATCATCCTGGTCTGCGACGCGTACCACGCGATGACAACGGATCGGCCCTACCGAAGACGGCTTCCGCGGGAAGAGGCGCTACGACGTCTCGACGAAGGCGCCGTGACGCAGTTCGATCCAGAGATCGTCGACGTGTGCAAGCGGGTTCTGGCGGAGAGCTCTTAGCGTTGCCGGCCGCCGCTGAAGGCGTCCAATCCCTCGCTGAAGCTGACGTACGGGACCACCGGCAGGATGGTCTCGCGCTCGCGGATGCGCTCCGCGTCTTCGAGTGCCCGTTCGCGTCTTCGAATGCTCTCCTGCTGCGTCGCCAGACCCGACTGTACGCGTAGGACCTCTGCCTCCGCGGCGAGCAGCGCAGCTTCGCGTGCGGCGAGTTGCGATTCGAGCTGCTCGAGCTTGCGTTCCGCTTCGGCGGTCGACCGATCTTCGAGGGTCCCTGCTTCGCGTTCCCGATCGAGAAGCTGCCGTTCGCGCGCGTCGATCGCTCGAGCACGCTCCTCGAGCTGTCCGGCCAATGCGGCCAAGCGTCGTTCCGACTCGTCGGGGCTGCGCTCTGCCTCCAGAATCTGCTCGGTCGCGTTCAGGGTCGCGGAGCGTGCGACGAGCTCGTCAGTCTTTTGTGAGAGCTCCCTGCGCGAAGCGACGAGCAGTCGCTCCTGTTCCTCGAGCGCGGCTTGACGTTCCGCAAGGGCAGCCTCGCTTTCGCGCAGGCGGGCGTAAGAGCTCTCGAGCTCGAGCTTGCGGTGCGCGACCGAAGCCTTCGACTCCGCCGCCTCCTGTTCGCGACTCAGCAGCGCGGCTTCCGCCTCCTCGACCTCGAGCTCACGTGCGCGGAGCGCGGTCTCGCGCTCGGTGACTGCACGCTCCCGTGGAACGAGCGCGTCGAGCCGCCGCTGAATGTCTGCTTCGCGCCGTTTGAGCAACTCTTCCGCGTAGGCGTTGTCCGCTTCCTGTGGCCGCTCCGGGCGTCGTAGGCGCAGTCGTCGTCCCTCGTGACCGCGGGCATCGAGCTCTTCCAGCTCTCGCGTGCGCCTTTCCACTTCGAGCTCCCGGCGCGCGACGTCGGCCGCCCGCTCGCGCAGCGCGCGCTTCAGGTCCTCGACCTGGAGCAGAGCCGCGACGTTCTGACGTTCGCGAGCCTCGGCGAGCTGCCGCGCCAGGCGGAGCACCTGATCGCGATCCGCATCCTCCTCAGGCTGCTGCCAGGCCGACTCCCAGCCGGCCGATTCCCACGAGTCCCCCCGCGACCCCATGTCTCAGAGCGTAGCTCCTTAGCCGACCGAAAGCTTCGCTTTCGGTCGGGATTAAGTACGGCGCTTCGCGCTGAACGTGCGCGGGCGGAGCCCACGCACTCTTGCCGCGTCCACGGTCGACGGCTGCGCTCAACCGTGTGGGCACGGGCGCTCACGCGTCCGCGCCCACATGAGTGCGCCTCCAGCTAGTGCGGCTGACGCTCGCACTAGCTTCCGGCCTTTAGGGGAACTAAGGACGCAGGTCTTGAGGCTCACAACCCGCACTCGACCAAAGGCCGGAGGGTAAGACCAGGCGGAGCCGGGCTTATCCGCAGGCGCACTGATGCGGGCGCGGCCGCGTGAGCGCCCGTGCCCGGACGGTTGACGACAATCACGAACCGCAGACGCGGCAGGAGTGCGCGGGGTCTCCCCGCGCACGTTCAGCGCGAAGCGCCGTAACCAACTCCCGAGCGAAAGCGCAGCTTTCGCTCGGGTTAGTCGATTTTGATTCGCCGCGAATGGTCGTGGCGGATCCGGATCGCATAGTCGCCGCGGCCGAGTGGATGGATCACGTAGCCCTCGGTGGCAAGGTCATCCCTCTCGGACAAGATCGTTCCGGCTGACACCCGTCGAGGACGGAACCGCAGGCGTAGCACCTCGGTGCTGCGCGCGTCGAACGTGCGGTAGGCGACGCCGGTTCTCGAGTACACGACCGACTGGACGACCGAGTCGGAGCCGAGCAGATGGTTCTGCCGCTTCGGCGCCAGTTCTGGCATCGCCGCCATCGCCCAGTTGAAGCTGCGGAGATAGTCCCCGTAGCCGTCGCTGAACCAAAACGTGTTACCCGGACGTTGTCCACAACAGGAGATGCGTCCGTCGCGCGTGACGAAGTACGTCGCGTAGCTCAGAGACCGTACCGCTTGTTCGCGTGCGTCCTCGTCCCCGGTTCGCGCGTAGAGAAGTGCGTTGACCGCGGCCCAGCGAGACGTCGTGCTGCCCAGTCCGACCGGCGAGCAGCAGCCCGGCTTCCCCGGCGCGCGTTGCTCGTCGATGCCCCACGCTCCGGCGAAGGGGCCTCGTCCGAAAGAGCTGCGCACCCAGCGCAGGAGTGTCGTTGCGTGCTCGTCCCACAACGGGTCGAGAGCCTCGGGCGAGTCGTGGCTGAGGAGATAGTGCGCGGTGAGGGTCGGCGTTGCCTGGTTGAGACTGCGCGGGTTGTAAGGGACGTCCTCGTAGAAGCCGCTCCAGCGGTTCCACGCAGGACTGTCCGGATTGAGCTGGTGCTTCACGAGCCAGGACCAGGCGCGGTCGCGTGCGCGTGTGTACGCGACCGTGTTCCCGGCGCCGATCTCGATCAGTTCGTCGAGAAGCCGAACCGGCCCGACCACGAGCCCGCCGAACTGTGCGCCGTCCAGCACTGCTCCGGTCCGCGCGTTGACACGGAAAGGCCACGGCGTGTGTGTCGCGTCTCCCGTCCGGACATGGCGCGCAAGTGCATTGCCGGCGTCAACAGCGGCAGTGAGGTAGCGACGCCGCCCGGTGAGCTCGTAGAAGCGGAGATAGCCGAGACCGAGCATCCCGACCTTGTCGGTCTCGATGCCGCCGTAGAGATGCGGAGGGAGGCCGGCAAGACAGCGGCCGTATCTGCGTTCGCCCGCGCAGCTCGTCGCGAACGGAACCCGCGGCCACGCCCAACCCCCGGGCGACGTGCCCCTGGCGAGCTGGTAGTCCAGCATCTCCTGAACGGCCCTGATCGCCTCGCGATCCCCGGAGTACGGGTACCACGACACGAGGGAGTCGACGAACGTTGCATTGAGGAAAGCCGGGTTGTGCTGCCAGTACGCTCCGTGGAGCGTACGACCGTCGAAGACCGCGTAGTGGAGATAGACCTTCGCCCCGGTGCGTGGGTCGCGTGGGACGCGCCGCTCGATGAACTTCCACCCGACGCGGAGAACACGGTCGTATCCCAACCCTGCCTGCGGCCGGTACCAGGGCAGCAGCTTCCCGTCGGCATCGCGCACGGCGCGATGCCACGGCAGCAACCGGTGAACAGGCCCAGACCGCGCGGCCTGCAGCGAGGAAGACGTGCGCGTGCCCACCAGCTCGAACTCCTTCAGCGCGGGAATGAGCATGAAGTACGGGCGCATGTCGGCCGAGTGAGGCCACGAGCCCGCGACTGTGTGCAAGGGGCCGGCGGGATTCAGGCGACGCAACTTGCGCACGAGCGGCACCGACTGGTCCGCCGAGTTGACGACGCGGTCGGTTCTGCTCCACCAGAGCTGGAGGGGTACTCCCGAGCTCGCAATCGCGCGCGCATAGGCGATCGGGCTGCGACGTGCATACGCGCGCGGATGGCTGCGTGGCGTCCCGCCGATTTCTTCGCGCGCAAGCTTGCGCAGCCCGAAACCGAGCGGGTCTCCCCATTTCCTCAGGCAGCCGTGGTTACACGGAAGGCGAGCGAAATCCCGGTAGCGGCGGGCCATGTCGGTCACTGGGTCGAACGCGGCGGCCCCAGCGAGGAGCTTGGGATGACGTGCGACGAGCAGCAACGTCTCCTGACCGCCCATGCTGGTACCGAACGCATAGATGCGCCTGGGCTCGATCCGCAGCCACGGGATGTTGCGGTGGACGAGCTGCGGCATGCGGGCGAGATCCGTGATCTGGCCGGGGTAGCCCCAGGAGAAGTCTTCGAACCGGCGACCCTGTCCCTCCGGGTTCACGACGGCAAACGGTCCGACGCTTGGCAGGTTGCCCCAGCGATCGACGTTCTCCTCCGCCGAGACGCCGCGCCCGTGCGGCGAGATGATGAGCGGCAGCGGTGGATTGTTGGCGGGTCCGTACCAGTCCGGTAATACGACGTATGCCGCGCGACGATGACCGTCGTGCGTCTGGTAGTGGAACGTCACCACTCTCACTTGGACCTGGTCCCAGGCGGCGTTGGCCGAGGACGACCCGAGCACTCCGAGCAGGGCCGAGACCAGAAGGGCGGCGAGAGTGACAGGCAGACCCCGGCGGCCCATCCGGGGAATGATTCCACAGCTCCCGGGCAGCGCGGCGCGCCGGCTGAAGGGACCTAGGCTGGTGCGGGAGCGTCCGTGGTGGCGGCGCGGGTGCGCACCTTGCGCCTCGCTGTTGCCGTCACGACGCGGTTCTTGCCCGTTCGCTTTGCCTCGTAGAGTGCGGCATCGGCTGCGGCGACCAGGGCCTCCGCGCTCGACTGCGCCGGGAAGCAGGCGGCCCCGAAGCTCGCTGCGACCTCGAACTCGATTCCCTCCGGGGTCGTGAACGTCATCTCCTCGAGCCTCTTGCGGATCTTTTCCGCCAGCGCTCGTGCTCCCGTCAGGTTCGTTCCGGGCAACACGAGTGCGATCTCCTCACCGCCGTAGCGACCTGGAAGGTCCAGCTCACGGACGGCCTCGGCGAACGTTTGTGCGACACGTCGCAGAACTTCGTCGCCGGTCTGGTGACCGTGGTTGTCGTTGATCGACTTGAAGTTGTCGATGTCGGCGATAACGAAGGCAACGTTCGTGCCGAGTCGCTTGGCATGATCGACCTCGTCGTCCAGCCGTTCGTCGAGCGTGCGCCGGTTGGCGAGATTGGTCAAGCCGTCGGTCTGCGCTTGGCGTGTGAGCCGCGCCAGATCGGCGAACACGCGCGCGACGGGGCGCGCGAGCCGCGTCGCGAGTCCAGCGGCGAGCGCAAGGGTGATCGCCGCGGCGAAGAGCAGTTTCCTCCTGTATGCATTGACTCGAGCCGTAACGGCGGAGAGCGGTTCGACCGCGACAAGCGTCGCGTTTTCGGCGGCGAGCTTCGTTGCGGTGGAGAAGAATGGGACCCGTCCCAGTTCGATGCGGTCGGCGCCGGCGTCCACGTGAGTGCCGGCCGGGCCTCCCGCGATCACGCGACCGTCCTGGACCAGAACGAGTGCGGAGTGCTTTGGCATCGGCGTTGCGCTCTGGAGCACGGCGAGCAGAGAACGATCAAGCGGGACGGCCATGGTGACCCGTGCTACTGCACGACTGCGCCGCGCCAGAGTTGCCGTCGCGCTGACTCGGGGTTCCCGAGGAATTGCTCCGAAGGTGCGACCTCGCAGCTCGATACGCGCATCGTGGGAGGCTGCGAGCGACTTGAGCTGGGCCGCGTTCTTGCCCAACACCGCGTGCTGGAGTGACGCCGAGGCGGCCAGCTCGCTGACCCGGGTCCGTAGGTTGGCCCGCATGGTCGAGGACGTCGACGCAGCGACACGTGCGGTGCTTGCGAGCTCGGTACGTGCCTCTTGCCGGTTCGAGTGCCGAGCGCTCAGGTCGAGCGTGAAGACGACCGCCGCGGTGGCGGCGGTGAAAACGAGGAAGACAACGAGCGCGGCCCTGGTGACGGCCATTCGGCCGTAGCGAGAACGAAAGCGGCCTTTCATCTAGGGACCCTTCTTCGAGGAGCCTTTCGAGGCTCCGTTCCCGTTGCCGCCGGCATTCGCGCCGCCGGCGTTCGGATTGTTCCCGCCCGCGTTGCCGTTGCCGTTGCCACCGGCGTTGGCGCCACCGGCGTTGGGATTTCCACCGCCGGCGTTCGGGTTGTTCCCGCCCGCGTTGCCGTTTCCGTTGCCGTTGCCGTCGGCGTTGGCGCCGCCGGCGTTGGGATTGTTGCCTCCGGCGTTCGGGTTATTCCCGCCAGCGTTGCCGTTGCCGTTGCCGTTGCCGTTGCCGTTGCCGCCGGCGTTGGCGCCGCCGGCATTCGGATTGTTGCCGCCCGCGTTCGGGTTGTTCCCGCCAGCGTTGCCGTTTCCGTTGCCGTTTCCGTTGCCTGTTCCAGTTCCACTACCGGTGCCGGTGCCGCTGCCGCTGCCAGTCCCGTTGCCGTTGCCGGCTGCAGTTCCATTGCCGCTTCCGGTGCCGGCCCCGGCCCCGTTGCCGTTGCCAGTCCCATTGCTGGTGTCTCCGCCCAGGTCTGACGGCGACTGTGTGTCCGGCAAGGTTGGGTCGCTCCACGGTGTATCGCCTGCCAATGGCGGCTGCGATCCTGACGAAGGGATGTCGGGGCCCATGGGACGTGAAGGCGTTGGCGGGTCCGGCTCAGGTGCGCGCGGGGGCGGCGGCTGCGACGGAGCAGGCGGCCGCGGCGGCGCGGACGGGGAAGGAGCGGGGGTGGAAACCGTAGGCCCGATGTGGGCGCTCTCGATGACACGAGGACCGCTCTCAGACGGAGGGTTCTCATCGCTCGCCGGCGAAGGCGCCGGGAGCGCGATGACCATCGGCCCGCCGGACTCTGTCGCGCTTGACCCTGCTGCGGCATCGGCTGGTTTGTTAGCGAGCTCCTTGCCGAGCGGATCTGGTGTCGGAAGCAGCAGGGAGAGAAGACGCGCTTGCCGGCCCGAGATTCCGGCCGAAGCTGCGAACGTGCGGCTGTCCTGCACGCCGAGAACTGCGCTGTTGAGTGCGATTGCGACGTTGGAGTTCTGGCCGCCCCCGACACCTGGGAGCAGAGGTAGACCGGGGAGAGCAAGTCCGACCCACAGCGCACCCGCGAAGGTCGCGGTCGCGGCAAGACCCGCCGACTCGAAAGTCGACAGGAGCCTCGAAGCCGCCGAGGACCGCATGGGTGTTCGCCGCCTGTTCTCCATCTTCGCCAACCGCAGGTACTTCTTCGCCAACCGCAGGTACTGCTCCAAACATCGACGATCCCGGGCCTGCTCGGCGTCCCCCATCCGAGGGAGCAGCGCTAAACCGACCCGCTCAGGCCGACGCCGAAAATCCGCTCCTCCGATGTCCGCGTAGGCGCGTGTGAGGGGGTCGAACTGCGATCCCGAATAGAGAAGGGGGAGGCAGGTGAAAAAGTTTCTCGTAGCGATTGCCGCACTCGGGCTCATACTTGGACTGGCTGCCGCGGGCGGCGCAGGAGCGCGCAGCGAGGCAACGCGAGTTCAGATCGCGGCCACGATGGTCGCCGGGGACGAGACTCCGACTCCGAAAGGGGAGGTCGCGTCGGCCCGCGGATCGTTCACTGGCACGCTGGCGAAGTCGGATACCGGTGCCGTGCTCAACTGGCAGCTGTCGTTCGGCGGTCTCACGGGCGATGCCGTCGCGGCGCACATCCACATCGCTGCCCGTGGCACGCCGGGCCCCGTCGTCGTGCCGCTCTGCAGTCCGTGCACGAGTGGAGCGACCGGCACCGCGAACATAACCGCGACCGTGCTCGAGGCGATTCAAAACGATCGCGCCTACGTGAACGTCCACACGAAGACGAACCCCGCTGGTGAGATTCGGGGTCAAGTGTCGCCGACGGCGACCCTGAAGACGTCACTGCGCGCGTCCCAGGAACGGCCGAAGCCGAAGGGCAACGTTCGTCGGGCGCGCGGCGCCTTCAGAGTGACGATCGACAAGCAAGGCTCCTCGGCCGTCCTCGTATGGCAGCTGACGTTCAGCCGCTTGAGCGGCAAAGCGGTCGCCGCGCACATCCACAGTGGGGCGCGTGGCAAGCCGGGTCCCGTGATCGTGTCGCTGTGTGCGCCGTGCAAGACGGGGGCGAAAGGACGCGCGACGGTGAACGCCTCGGTCCTTGACGCCATCCAATCGGGCCGTACCTATGTGAACGTTCACACGACGAAGAATCCGGCAGGTGAGATCCGCGGCCAACTCGGCGCCGCGGCGTTGACGATCTCGTAACGCGCTGATCTCGAACGAGGCCCGGTCGCCGTCCCGGCCTCGTTCGCGTGAACGCGGAGACCGGACCGGGATAGGGTCTCCGCGTGAAGAGCGCCGCGCGTGCGGTCGTAATCGGCGGCGGCGTCGGCGGCTGCTCGATCCTCTACTGGCTCACCCGACTCGGTTGGGACGACGTCGTGTTGTGCGAGCGGGCCGAGCTCACAAGTGGTTCGACCTTCCACTCGGCCGGTCTGGTCGGGCAGCTCCGCGGCTCGCTGAGCCTTACGAGGATGATGATGAGCTCGGTCGAGCTCTACCGGACGCTCGGAGACGAGGTCGGGCTCGAAACCGGCTGGCACGAGGTGGGATCGCTACGACTCGCGTCGTCACAGGAGCGGATGGAAGAGCTCGCGCGCCAGGCCGGCTGGGCGAAGACCTTTGGGCTGCCGCTCGACCTGATCTCGGCCGAAGCCGCACAGCATCTGTTCCCGCCGATGTCGACCGCGGGTGTGCTCGGCGCGGCCTACCTACCGACCGACGGTTACATCGACCCGAGTCAGTTGACGTTCGCGCTCGCGGAGGGCGCGCGCCGGCGGGGCGCCGAGATCTACACGAACACGCGCGTCACGGCGATCGACGTCGACCAACACCGGGTCACAGGCGTGGTCACCGATCGGGGTGCGATACACGCGCAGATCGTCATCGACGCGGGAGGAATCTTCGCGGGTGAGATCGGACGGCTGGCCGGCGTAAACGTCCCCGTCATCCCGATGGCGCACGAGTACCTGATCACGAAGCCGCACGGTGTCCCGCTTGACGTGCCGACGATGCGCGACCCGTCTCTGCTCGTCTACTTTCGCGGTGAGTCCGGTGGCCTCGTCATGGGCGGGTACGAGCGGCACCCGGCGCCGTGGTCGCTCGACGGCATTCCAGCGGACTTCAACGGGAGGCTGCTCGCCGAGGACTGGCCGCGCTTCGAAGAGCTGATGGAGGGCGCACTCGTGCGCGTGCCCGAGCTCGGGGATGCGGAAGTCATCAAGCTGATCAACGGTCCCGAAGCCTTCACTCCGGACGGGGAGTTCATCCTCGGCCCGTCGGATGTCCGCGGTTTCTGGGTCGCTGCCGGCTTCTGTGCACACGGGCTCGCGGGTGCAGGCGGGATGGGACAGCTGTTGGCCGAGTGGATCGTCGAGGGCTTGCCGAGCCTCGACGTCTGGGAGATGGACTCGCGTCGCTTCGGCCGTCACTACGAGAGCCGCGAATACACGCTCGCCCGCACGACCGAGGTCTACTCGACCTACTACGACGTCAAATACCCGGGACACGAACGCAAAGCGGGGCGGCCTCTGCGCGTGTCGCCGACCTACGCGCGGGCGCAGGAGCTCGGTGCTGTGTTCGGAGAGAAGTCCGGCTGGGAACGCGTGAACTGGTTCGAGCCCAACGCGGCTTTGGGAGACGAGTCGCTGAGGCCGCGCGGTTGGGCCGGCCGGCTCTGGTCGCCGGCGATCGGAGCCGAGCACGTTGCTTGCCGTACGACTGCCGCGCTCTTCGACGAGACCTCCTTCGCGAAGATCGAGATCGCGGGGCAGGAGGCCGCCGACTTCCTCGAGCGGCTGTGTGACAACAACGTCGCGCGCGACGTCGGAGCGATCACGTACACGCAGATGCTGAACGAGCGTGGTGGGATCGAATGCGATTTCACCGTCACGCGACTCGCCGAGAACCGCTTTCGCATCGTGACCGGAACGGCCTTCGGCCGGCACGACCTCGCCTGGATCCGCTTGCACGCGCCCGCAGGCGTACAGGTCGAGGACGTCACCTCGAGATACGCCTGCCTCGGGCTCTGGGGGCCGAACGCCCGCGCGATCCTCCGGCCGCTGACGACCGACGAGCTCACGTTCCCGTACATGCGCGCGCGCGAGCTGACTGTCGGCTCCGTCCCGTGTCTCGCGTTGCGTGTCACCTACGTCGGCGAGCTCGGCTGGGAGCTCTATTGCCCAGTCGAGTACGGCCTCCGTCTCTGGGACACGATCTCGGAAGCCGGCCGCGAACACGGTCTCGTACCCGGCGGCTACAAGGCGATCGACTCGCTCCGGCTCGAGAAGGGTTACCGCGTGTGGGGCTCGGACATCAGCCCCGAGGACACGCCCTTCGACGCCGGTCTCGGCTTCGCAGTCAAGCTCGACAAGGGCGGCTTCATCGGCCGGGAGGCCCTGCTCGGCGCGAGAGAGCCCACGCGCTGCCTCGTGTGTCTCGTGCTCGACGATCCACGCTCTGTGGCGCTCGGTTCCGAGCCGGTCCGCGTCGGTGGCGAGATCGTGGGCCGGGTCACGAGCGGCGGCTACGGCTACACCGTCGACCGCTCGATCGCCTACGCCTATCTCCCCGCGTCGTCGGTGGCCGCCGGCACGACAGTTGAGGTGGAGATCTTCGGTGAATGGATCCCGGGCGTCGTCGCCGACGAGCCGCTCTTCGACCCGAAGGGTGAGCGGATCCGCGCCTAGCGCGTGGCCGCTGCGGACTAGGATCGAGCGGTGGAGCCCGAGCAGCTGGCCGAACGGGTTTGGCCGGGGCAGCAGGTGGCGATCGAGCCGCTCGGCGGTGGGATCACGAACCGGAACTTCAAGGTCGAGGCCGATGGACGAAAGTTCGTCCTGAGGATCGGAGGCAGGGACACCGAGCTGCTCGGGATCGACCGCTCGGCCGAGCACACGGCGTCGAGTGTTGCGGCCGGTCTCGGCCTCGGGCCCGAGGTGGTCGCGTACCTAGAGCCCGAGGGCTACCTCGTCACGCGCTACGTCGAGGGCGAGGTCGGAAACGTCGACGTCGATCGGGTCGGCGCCGCACTCCGCCTCCTCCACGACGGCCCCCCTTTGCCAGGGCGCTTCGACAGCTTTCGTGTCGTCGAGGCCTACCGCGCCACCGCTCGCGAGCGCGGGGTCGACGTACCGTCCGCGTACCGGCGTGCGAAAGAGCTCGCGGACCAGATCGAGCGGCGCCGTTCCCACCCACCCTTTCGGCCCTGTCACAACGACTTGTTGAATGCAAACTTCATCGACGACGGTGGCCGCCTCTGGCTCGTCGACTGGGAGTACGCCGGCATGGGCGACCCGTTCTTCGACCTCGGGAACTTCGCCGTCAACCACGAGCTGACTGAGGAATCCGAGCACGCGCTCCTCGCGGCCTACGGCAGCGACAACGCCGATGCGCTCGTCCTGATGCGGTTCATGTCCGACTTCCGGGAGGCGATGTGGGGTGTCGTGCAGCTGGCGATCTCGGAGCTCGACTTCGACTTCGCCGCCTACGCCGAAGAGCACTTCGAGCGCCTGGCCCGGACCGCCGCTGAGCCGCGCTTCCTCAGTGCGCTTCAGCCCCCGTAGAACGGACTTGCCGGCCTCGTTGGACCACGAGTACGCACACTCACGATCTCGCTCGGATTGACAACATGCGCGGCGTCGTGTCTAAATCGGCCGCGACCCCTACCCTGGAGGGCACCCGTATGGTGGACATCCACGACGAGACGCCCGGCGAGGCGGCTCGCGATGCGGCCGATCTCGCTCGCTTCGGCTACAAGCAGGAGCTTCGCCGGACGCTAGGCGTCTTCAGCTCGTTCGCCGTCGCATTCAGCTACACCTCGCCGTCGACCGGCATCTTCGCACTCTTCTT
>WNGD01000942.1_pt1 | contig 31797 bp, 33 predicted proteins | sample 5400671 | NCBI WGS metagenome assembly WNGD01 (sample SAMN13153369, study PRJNA577476) | soil metagenome | isolation source: 40 cm soil or saprolite under grassland replicate 2 | place: USA:California | collected 2016-06-15
AGGGTCTCCTTCTCGAGCAGCGCCTGGGTCAGGCGATCCAGTGACGCACGATGCTTCTCGATCAAGCGGACGGCCTCGGAATAGGCGCCGTCCGTCAGGTGGGCCTGCTCGCTGTCTCGAACCCGCTTCGTCTCTTCGGAAAGCGCGTAGTTGTCCGCGCGCAGGGTGCGCGACGTGACCATGTCCGACATCCCCCACTCGAAGACCATCGCCCGTGCGATCTCCGTCGCCTTCTCGAGATCGCCGGCGGCGCCGTTCGTGACGCGGCCGAAAACAACCTGCTCCGCTGCTCGGCCGGCGAGCGCGATCTTCAGCATGTCGATCAGCTCTTCCTTCGACTCCAGGTACCGGTCCTCGTTTGGCAGGTGGAGGGTGTAGCCGAGTGCGGTGCCGCGCGACACGATTGTCACCTTCTGCAGGTGCCCCAGCTCGCCCATCAGGTGCGACATGAGCGCGTGCCCCGCCTCGTGGTAGGCGAGGATCCGGCGCTCCTTGTCGGTCAAGACCTTCTTCTGCTGGAGACCGGCGACGACACGTTCGAGGGCGTTGTCGAAGTCGAGAGCCGTGACGTACTTCGCCTCCCGGCGTCCGGCGAAGATCGCCGCTTCGTTCGCGATGTTCGCGAGGTCTGCACCGGTCAGGCCGGACGTCTGCCGTGCGATCAAGTCGAGCTGCACATCGGAGGCGAGCGGCTTTGTCCGGGTGTGGACGTGCAGGATCGCCTCTCGGCCCTTGCGATCCGGCGGTGCGACCAGCAACTGGCGATCGAAACGGCCCGGTCGCAGCAATGCAGGGTCGAGATCCTGCAGACGGTTCGATGCGCCCATCACGACGACCTGATCGCTCGAGGCGAAGCCGTCGAGCTCGACGAGCAGCTGGTTCAGCGTCTGGTCTTGCTCGCGGTTGAAGCTGCTGCCGCTACGAGCGGCTCCGACCGCGTCGAGCTCGTCGATGAAGATGATGGCGGGCGCATGCTTCCGCGCCTCGGCGAAGAGCTTCCGGATGCGAGCCGCCCCGAGGCCCGCGAACATCTCGACGAATGCCGATGCGCTCTGCGCGTAGAACTTCGCACCCGACTCGTTGGCGGCTGCGCGCGCGAGCAAGGTCTTTCCCGTTCCCGGCGGCCCGTAGAGCAACACGCCCTTCGGCACGACTGCCCCGAGCTCGTGGAAGCGCTTCGGGTTCCGGAGGAACTCCACGATCTCGAGCAGCTCGGCCTTCGCCTCGTCGGCGCCTGCGATGTCGCTCCAGTCGATTGCCGTACGCGGATCGACGATGACGGTCGCCGGCTTGACGCGAGGCATCAGCTGCAGCATGCGCCAGAAGATGTAGAGCAGCACGCAGTAGAACGTCAGACCCAACAGTGGCCACCAATTGACCACGAAGTCCCTGAGCGCGACCATGTAGCTGTGTAGATCCACCCCCGGCATCCCTCACTCATCATCTGCACGGAGGGCCGCGCGTCAACCTAGAAGGTCCCGATTACCTCCGAAGCGGTGGTGAAATCGACCCCTCTCCGGCGCCAGGAGGTCGTGCTGATCGCCACGCGCTCTTCGTCCAGGCCCCGGGCGGCGTCCTCGACGAAACGCACTTTCAGGCCTCTGTCCAGGAAGCCGCGGATCGCCGCATCGTCGCAAACGTCCGTTGCTACGCCGAAGACGACGATCTCGTCTGGCGCGAGGCGGTCGAGAAGCCTCTCCGTATTCGGGTTCGTGAAGACGTCGAAGTTCTTCTTCAGCAGCAGGAACTCGCGGCCCTCGAGATAGCGGTCCGGGACCGGCTCGAGCGCGAGCGGTACCGGGTCTTCCTGCTCGGTCTCCGGAATCTTGCGCGCACCGCGCGTGCCGCGCAGGCAGTGCGGCGGGTACGTGGTGACGAAGTCGGGCTCGTCCGAGATCTCTGAGTCGGTGAGCTCGTGGTCGTCTGCGGAAGCCACCTGAACGATCCCGGCCGCGCGCGCAGCGTCGACGAGCCGCTTCATCGCCGGCACGGTCTCCTCGGCGCCTGGGACGTACAGCCTCCCATCGGGAAGCATGAAGTCGAACTGGGTGTCGACGTCCCAGAGGATGGTCACGTGACGAGCTCGAGCCGCGGGTTCGGCTTGTACCTGCGGCCGACCTTCGCGGACGGGCGTCCGTCAGTGAGCACGATGTCCGCGGTGAAGTCATTCGAGCCGCGAATCAGCGACGACCCGACACCGTACGCGTCGACCGGCACGCTCTTCTCCTCGAACTCCAGGATCTTGTCGATCGTGAAACCCCCTGAGACGACGATCTTCACGTGCTCGAAGCCGTCGTTGTCGAGGGCGTCACGCACCTTGTGCACGAGCCGTTCGTTGACGCCCGTCGGTTTGAAGTCGCCTATCTCCTCCCACAGCGAACGGTCGACGAGCATCTCCGAGGTGTCGAGGCGCACACCCCAGAGCTTTGGTCCGAGCGCACGTGCGACATCGAGCGCGGTCTGTACGGAGTTGTTCTCGAAGTCCACGAGCACGGTGATGTTGATGTCGTCCGTGGCCCACTCGGCGAACTTCGTCGCAGCGAGCACCGTGTTCCCACCGTACGAGGCGATCAGGGAGTGCGGCACGGTCCCGATCCCGCGGCCGCCCCACCAGGAAGCCTGCTCGTCGGTCGTGACGCCGATCGGCGCGCCGACCACGCGGCCCGCGATGTAAGCGGCGTAGCCGTCTCCCGTCTGCACCCGATGATGGTCGTGCCGCGCGGGCATGAAGATGATCGGCTTCCCGCTCGCCGCTTCGAGCACCCGCACGACGTTCGTCGTGATGAGCGTACGGCGCGCGAGGACGCCGAGATACGCGGTCTCGAGGTGGGCGAACAGCGTGTAGTCGCCCTCGATCGTCATCACCGTCTCCCACGGCTCGACGCGATCGCCGTCGTAGAGGGCATGCACGGTCAGCTCGTCCCAGTCGTGCGAGCAGAGCTTGAGAATCGCGATCGCCTCGTCGATGCCACCGACGTAGGCGTCCCGCTTCTGGAACAGCTGCATGACGACACGCGGGCGGCGCCCGTCCTGCAACAGTGTCGATCTCGCGTGCTTGAAATACGCGTCGGCGTAGTAGCCCTCGCGCATCTTCTCGACGGGAAGATCGAAGATCTCGGGCGGTAGCCGGTGGCGCGTGCGCTCCTGGAGAGCCATGGCTATTCGCGTTCGAGCTCGAGGCAGGCGGCGAGCGCCGCCTCGGCGACCTCGATCTGCTCCGGAGACGGCTCTGCAGTCGCGAGCCGATGCTGGAGCTCGTGGCCGGGTTTTGCGAGGGCGCGCGCCAGGCGGTTTTCCGGGTTGCGGACCATCCAGCCGAAGATCTCGGTCGAAGCCGCCAGCGCCATGAGTTGCGCACCGAGCCTGGCTGACTTACGGAGGTGCACCGGTGCGCGCGCCGCCAGCGTGTTGCCGATCGCGGTGGTCGCGAGCAAGGGTCCGATCAAGTGTGACCCACAACGGTTGTGCTCCTTCGTCGCACGCTTGCCCTGCTCGTACGAGCCGATCGAGATGTGCTCGGCTCCGTGGTACGCCGCGACGTCGGAGCCACGCAACGCGAGCGCGGCGGGGGCGACCGACAGCAGACCGCTGACGAGCTCCTGAGCCGCGGGGCCGATGGAGCTTGAGCCACGCAGAACTCGCACGACCGTGGCGCTGCCGACCATCGCCGTGAGCACGGCCGGACGCTGGAACGGCAGCCTCGCCTCCGGGAGCGCGCGCTTGATCTCCGGGATGATCGCCAGGGCATCCAGAAGCCGGATCGGTCCGCGAAGCAAGGGGCTCTCGACCTTGCTCGCCCGAAGATGCTTGTGCTTCGCGGCGACCTGCAACTGCCCGTCTTCCGTACGGATCGCGCAGGCCCAGGAAGTCGGCCCGTGAACGAGCACGCCGTTCGCGAGGGCCATCCCGCCAAGCCGAAGCTTCTCGTCGCTCATGTGATCGAGGTTATCGACTCAGAGTCGAATTCCGCAACCGGCTACGTGAGCAGGGCACGCGCGGCGTGCCTGAGGAAGCTCACGCCGAGCTCGAGGTCTTCGACCGGGATGCGCTCGTCGGCGGAATGGATCAGGAGGGCCGCCAGCTCGGCGTCCATCGCGCGCAGGGGGAAGAAGCCGTACGCGACGGTGCCGAAGGCCTCTCGGAACCAGTGGCTGTCGGTGAACCCGGCGACGCAGATCGGCGCCGGGTTCGCTTCCGGCTCGACCTCGCTGACCCAGCTCATCACGGCGTCCCAGAGCGGCGTCTCGATCGGCGAGCGAGTTCCGCCGTGCGCCTCGAGTGGCTCCAGCTCGTAGTCGCCGTCGCCGAGCACGGAGCGAACGAGCTCGCGCTGCTCCGCAGGTGTCGTCTCCGGCAGCAGTCGCGAATCGACGATGACGTCGCAGATCGCAGGAATGACGTTCCGCTTCTTCGACGCGCTGATCATCGTCGGTGAAAGCGTCAGAGACAGCAGCGGCTCGACCATCGCCGCGAAGAACTCGCCGATCGCCCGAGCCTGCTCGAGCGCCGCCTGCGGCGACGCCGGCCGCTCGCCGGTGACGGCTTCGAGCAGCGCCTCCACCTCGGGCGTTAGGTGTTGCTCGGGCACGTACTCGCCGAGCGCGGTGATCAGCGGCGCCGCCTTCACCAGCGCGTTGTCCGCGATCCCGGGCATCGACGCATGCCCGCTGCGCCCGCGCACACGCAGACGGAAAGGCGCGCTCATCTTCTCGGCGACCGAGCACATGTAAAACGGTCTGCCGCCGAGCTCGAGCCGCTCGCCGGACCCCTCGTTGATCAGGTAGTCGCAACGCACCGCATCCGGGTGCGTCTCGCACAGCCACTGCGCGCCGAATCCTTCGCCGACCTCCTCGTCGGCCGTCGCCGCGAAGATCAGGTCGCCCGCAGGCTCGAAACCTTCACGAGCGAGCGAGGCGAGCGCCACCGCACTGGCGGCGACCTGACCCTTCATGTCGAGCGCGCCACGGCCCCAGACCTCGCCGTCGCGCAACTCACCGCCGAACGGATCCGCGCTCCACTCGGCCGCGTCGGCGAGCACCACGTCGGTGTGCGAGAGGAAGAGCAGCGTCGGCCCGTCGCCGCGACCCCGGATGCGCGCGACGAGGTTGGCGCGTTCGGGGACCCTGGCGTAGAGCTCCACCTCCGCTCCGTTTTCCTCGAGGTAGCTCCGCAGAAGCTCGGCCGCAGCGGTCTCGTTGCCGGGCGGATTGGTGGTGTCGACCCGGATGAGCTCCTGCAGGAGGCCGGTGACCTCCTCTTTGACCGAGACCGTCGCCAGGGCTATCCCTCCTCTTCCTTCGCGCGGGCGGTCAGCTGGTTTCGCGCCCGCCAGAGGGAAGGGAAGAAATTGTGGTGGATCATCTTCCCGAGCACCTCGACCGGTGTCCCCTGCGTCCCGACGACCTGGTCGCCGATGATGCGGGCGACGACTTTGTAATGGCGGATCCGCCACATCGTGACCCGCTCGTCCCATTCGACGAGCGCCTCGGCGAGTTGGTAGAGCTCCTCGTGGTCTCGTCCGTGCACGTAGACCTCGACGAGGTCGAGGCCGGCCTCAGCCACCGCGGCCTCGAACGCCTCACCAAGCGCCGGCGTCACCCGGCGAACGTCGCGAAACCCTGGGGAGTCGAAGCCGCTGCCGTGCCCGAGGACACGTCGGACGGTCTGGTACTCCCAGGGCGACATCTGCTCGAGCATGTCGAGCTGGCGCGTGACGAACTGGAGGCAGAGCGACGCACGGGCGAGCAGTCGCAGTGCGGCAGCAAGCTCGCCCGACCGAAGATGGACCGTCGCCCGGGCAACTTCTGACGTGCCGAGCTTGAGCCAGAGCTCCGAGGACTGGTGCACCGTCTGGAAGAGGAGCTCGTCCGGGTGGACCTGCTCGTCCGGCGTCTTCTGCAGCGCGAGCAGGTCGTCCGTCCGCAGGTAGCGCTCGTAGTCCGATGCCCCCTTCCCGGGCAGGATCGGCTCGGAGAAATCCTCGTGAGTCTCGGTCGCCAAGGGCCAGCGGAGCATACTTCTCCTGCAATGAGCGACCTCTTCTCGGACGCGGCGGAGCAGCGGCTCCCCGGCGTCGCTCCACTCGCTCTGCGGATGCGACCTCAGTCACTCGACGAGTTCGTCGGGCAGGAGCACGTGCTCGGCGAAAGCTCGGCGCTGCGGCTGGCGATCGCCGAAGACCGCGTCCGGTCTGCCATCTTCTACGGACCGCCCGGAAGTGGAAAGACGACGCTCGCTCGGATCATCGCCCGCGCGACCGGTGCGGAGTTCGAGGAGCTCTCGGCGGTGTCGGCAACGGTCGCCCAGGTACGAGAGGTACTCGCCCGCGCGCGCGAGCGACTCGGCGCGAACGGTCAGCGCACGATCCTGTTCCTGGACGAGATCCACCGCTTCAACAAGGCGCAGCAGGACGCGCTCCTTCCCGGCGTCGAAGAGGGAGTCATCACCCTGATCGGCGCGACAACCGAGAACCCCTACTTCGAGGTGAACTCGGCACTGCTGTCGCGAACCCAGGTGTACGAGCTCTTGCCGCTGTCGATCGAGGAGCTCGAGATTGTGGGCCGCCGCGGTGCCGCGGAGCTCGGGGCCGAGATCCCAGACGACCTGCTGCGGCTGATCGCGACGCGCGCCGGCGGTGATGCTCGTTCCGTGCACAACATCGTGGAGCTCGCGCTGCAGACCGCGCAGGCTGCGGGTGAGCCGCTCTCGGAAGCGCACGTGGACGACGCCGCGCGCAAGCGACCGCTGCTCTACGACAAGACGGCCGACGCCCACTACGACTTCATCTCGGCGTTCATCAAGTCGATGCGCGGGTCGGATCCGGACGCGAGCGTCTACTACCTCGCCGCGATGCTCGAGAGCGGCGAGGATGCTCGCTACATCGCCCGGCGCATGATCGTGCTCGCGTCCGAAGACATCGGCAACGCCGATCCACGGGCACTGCAGGTCGCGGTCGCCGCAGCTCAGGCCGTCGAGCACGTCGGGCTGCCGGAGGCGCGCTTGAACCTGGCTCAGGCGGCGATCTATCTCGCGCGCGCTCCAAAGTCGAACGCGAGCTACGAGGCGATCAAGCGGGCGACGAAGGACGTGCAGGAGCGGGGGAACCTGCGTCCGCCCAAAGCGCTACGCGACGGCAGCTACTACGGACGCAAGCTCGGACACGGCGAGGGTTACATCTATCCCCACTCGGATCCGGAGGGTTTCGAGGTCGATTCTCTTCCGGACGAGCTGAAAGGCACGACGTACTACGAGCCGTCGGGCAGCGGCGAGGAGACGACGGACTAGATGGTGGAGACCGCCGCACCCCCGGAGCAGACAGAGGGTCCACAGGACCAGGATCGCCTGGCCGCGGCCGCGCGGGACGCACGGGACGACGCAGCCCCATTTGCACTCGTAGCCGCCGGAATCCTCGTCGCGTTGGGCCTCGTGAGCATGCACGCCCACTGGGACCTGCTCGGGCACCCGCTCTGGTGGCTGTGGCTGGTCGTTGCAGCTCCCTACGTACTCCTTTCCGGGACGCTGCTTCTGGGCCTGGGCCGCCTCGTCCGTCACAACCGCAGGCGCGAGATCACGATCTCCCTCCTCGCCCTCGTCTGGGTCTTCAACGTCCTAGGTGTCTTCCTGCTCGTCATTTCCCTGGTAGCTCATTCGGGGACGCAGATGTCCGGACGGCAGCTGCTGTTGAGCGGCGCTGCGCTGTGGCTCACCGACACGATCGCGTTCGGGCTCGTCTTCTGGGAGTTGGACTGCGGTGGACCGGTTGCTCGGGCACTCTCGAGCGCGCGCCGCCAGCCCGACTTCCAGTTCCCTCAGGACGACAACCCCGAGCTGGCACGGGAGGGTTGGGCCCCCCGCCTCTGGGATTACAGCTACGTGTCGCTGACCAACTCGATCGCGTTCAGTCCGACCGACGTGCTGCCGCTCACACCGCTGGCCAAGACGTTGATGGCGGCCGAATCCACGCTTTCGGCGGTCACTGTTCTCATCGTCGCAGCGCGCGCCGTGAACATCCTCTCGTAGCAGTTCTAGTCGGAGCCGCGCCGCATACGCTGGGCAGCGAACGCGCCGAACGTCCCGCCAAGCTCTTCCCATGCTTCTGCAACGCGTGCGAAGTCGTACTCGACGCGACGAAACTCGAATTCGCCGTCGTCCCCGCGCAGCGCATACGCGGCACGTACGTCGCCGTCCAGCGGCATCCCGACGCTGCCCGGGTTGATGAGTGTCGTGCCGTTCAGTCCTGGCCTGCGGAACTGCTGGTGGCTGTGGCCGAAGACAATGGTCTTGTCGCGGACGCCGTCGAGCATCCGCTCGTCGTCCTCGCCGGGCTCGGGCGCAAAGCTCTCGACGTCAGAAAGCGGCGACCCGTGCACGTAGAGGACACCGTCCTGCTCGAACTGCGACTGCAACGAGTAGAGCCAGCCCTCGTCCGTGCCCAGCCCGGAGTCGTGCTCGGCGAGGTCCTCCATCACCTCGGGCCGATCTAGCGGCGGCTCCCGCAGCCAGCGCTCGCCGTTGCCGCGAACCCAGGTCGTCTCCGGAAGCCTGCGCAGCCGCTCGATCGTCTCGCGCGGCCACGGCGACCACGAGGCAAAGTCGCCGCCGAGAAGATACGCGCCCGCACCTGCGTCCTCCGCATCGCCCAGCACCTCCTCCAGCGCGAGGAGATTGCCATGGATGTCGTACAGGACGGCGAGCACGGCTGATTAGGCTCCCACATGTGAAGATCGTGTGCCTCGTCAAACAGGTTCCCCGCGCCGACGCGATCGAGTTCAATCCGGAGACGAAGTCCTTACGGCGCGAGGGTGTTCCGCTGTTGCTGAACCCGTTCGACGCCGCCGCCGTCGCCCACGCAGTGGAATTGAAGCGGCAAGGCCCGGACGGCGAAGTGATCGCGATGACGATGGGCCCGCCCCAAGCCGCAGCAGCGCTGAAGGAATGCCTGGCGCTCGGGGCCGACCGCTGCATCCATCTTTCAGATCGCGCGTTCGCCGTCGCCGACACGCTCGGGACGTCACGCACGCTCGCCCTGGCGATCGCCAAGGAGGGCGGCGTCGACCTCGTCCTGTGCGGGCGGAAGACCGTCGACTCCGAAACGTGGCAGGTACCACCCGAGACTGCGGCGTTCCTCGGCTGGCCGCACGTGACGAGCGTCGCCGACGTCGGCGTCTCGGCCGGTCGCATCCGCGCAACCCGCGAAACGGAGCACGGGCTCGATACCTACGAGCTCACCGGCCCCGCCCTGCTCTCACTCGCGCATGCGCGCGCTGCCGACGGCGAGCGTGACGGCACCATCGATGTCTGGGCTGCCACCGATCTCGTCGACGATTTACGTGAGAACGACAAACGCTTCGGCCAGACCGGGTCGCCCACCCGCGTTCTGGCCGTTCGCGACGTCACGCCGGAGCGGGCCGGCGACGTCTTCGAATCCGTCGACAAGGCGTCCACACGCGTCCGAGAGCTCCTGGCCGAGCGGCCAGCCGAGCCTTCAGCCTGGGACAAGCCTGAACGTCTCGCAGAGATCCCCGGAAAGGCGTACGACTGCTGGACGCTCGTGGAGCACCGCGACGGCCGGCCGGCCCGTGTCTCGCTGGAGCTCCTCGGCAAGGGACGGGAGCTCGCCGGCAAGCTCGGCGGTGAGAACGTCGCGCTCGTTCTCGGGTCGGAACTCGACGAGATCGCACGGGAGGTCGCACGGTACGGCGCGGAGCGCGTCGTCGCCGCCGAGGACGTGGCCCTCGTCGACCGCCACCCCGAGGCGTGGAGCCATGCGTTGCGGTCCATCGTCGAAGAGGCGAAACCGCACGTACTGCTGATTCCCGCGACCACACTCGGTCGCGACGTCGGCGCCCGCGTCGCCGGCGAGCTCGAGCTGGGAATGACAGGTGACTGCGTCGGGCTCGGCATCGACCGGGGAGGACGCCTGATTCAGACCAAGCCTGCGTACGGCGGCAACATCGTCTCCGTCATCATGGGCTCGACCACGCCGCAACTGGCGACAGTACGTCCGCGCATGTTCGAGCCGCTCGAGCGACGCGACGTCACGGCCCCGGTCGAACGCTTCGAGCTCCGCGCGCTGCCCGTACCACGCACGCTGCTCGTCGAGCACCGCGCGCTACCGGCGTGGGATCTCGACGAGGCCGACGTCGTCGTCTGCGTCGGTCCCGAAGTGCGGGAGCTACCCGAGCTGCGTGAAGGGATCGCACTCGGAGGTACACGCGACGCCTGCGAGCAACGCGTGCTGCCGCGCAACAGACAACTCGGATTACTCGGGCGTGCAGTCGCACCGCGACTCTTGATCGCAATCGAGGTGCCCGGAGATTTCGAAGAGCTGACCGCCTTCGTCAAAGCTGACGTCATCGCGGCGATCAATAGCAACGCTGACGCGCCGATGGTGCGAGCCGCGGACGTCGGTCTCCTCGGCGATTGGCGCGATCTGCTCCCGGCGCTGCTCGAGCTGCGCTGATGTTGCTGCAGCTGCACGAGTGGGGCGACCGCGCAGCTCCACCGGTAGTGGCACTGCACGGGGTCGGCGGTTTCGGACGCCGCTTCAGACGGCTGGCGGAAGAGCGGCTGGTTTCACGCTTCCGCGTGCTCGCCCCCGACCTGCGCGGACACGGATCGTCGTCATGGGAGCCTCCGTGGACGATTGCAACGCACGTCGCGGACGTGCTCGAGACCATTGAGAACGCCGGCGTCGAGCGCGCTTCGTTCATCGGGCACTCCTACGGAGGAAGGCTCATCCTCGAGCTGGCCGCGCTGGATCCGGACCGGATCGACCGCGCCCTCCTCCTGGATCCCGCGATCCAGCTCCTGCCGCACGTCGGGTTCGACTTCGCCGAGCGTGAGCGTTCCGGAGAGGGGTTCGCCACTCCTCAGGACGCCGTCGCGGAGCGCCTCGGCTTCGACACACAGACCCCACTCGACTTCGTCGAAGAGGACGTTCGGGAGCATCTCGTCGAGGGAACCGATGGCCTCTTCCGGTACCGGTACTGCCGCAGCGCCGTGATCACCGCGTACGGAGAGCTCTGCACGCCGGCGCCGCCGCCGGAGACTCTCCGTATGCCGACCCTCCTGGTGCACGCCGGCGAGTTCGGGCTGGTGCGCGAGGAGCAGCGCGACGCCTATGCCACCGTGCTCGGAGACCTGATCGAGCTGGTCGAGGTTCCCGGAGGCCACATGGTCTTCTGGGACGCGTGGGAGCCGACCGCTGACGCTGTCGAGCGGTTTTTAGAGGATTCGCGCTCCAGGCGCCGACTCGGCGGCGCCGCTTAAAGGCCGTGCGGGCTCGGCCCGTGCGGCCGTCCTCCGAGACGCCCCTAGGTCGAGAGCCGGCTCGAATACCTACAAGATTCGCGCTCCTAGCGCGCTCGCGATCAGCTCGACTGCAAGCTTCCCCGTTTCGTTCTTGCGATCGAGCACCGGGTTGACCTCGACCACGTCGAGAGAGGACGCGAGCCCCGTCTCCGCGACGAGCTCCATGGCGAGGTGCGCCTCGCGATAGGACAGGCCGCCGCGCACCGGCGTCCCCACTCCTGGCGCGACGTCGGGATCGAGCGCGTCCATGTCGAGGCTCACGTGGACGAAGCCGGGGCCGGCGACGTGTGCGAGCGCTTCGCGGACCGACCGCTCGACACCGAGACGATCGAGATCACTCATCGTGAACACCTTCACGTCTTGGTCTCGCAGCAGCTCGCGCTCACCGTCGTCCAGTGAGCGGACTCCAACGAGCGCGACACGTCCGGGCTCGAGGGCGGGCAGACCCCAACCGTCGTCGCGAAAGCGCTCGCCTGCGAGCCCGAGCGCAGCGGCGAGCACCATTCCGTGGACGTTGCCGCTCGGACTCGTCTCTGGACTGTTCAGATCTCCGTGCGCGTCGATCCAGATGGCGCCGCCCGGACCGTGGACGTCACGCAGACCCGCCAGGGTTCCCAGGGCCACCGAATGGTCGCCGCCGAGCACGACCGGGACGAACCCATCGCCCGCGGTACGCGAGACGAGACCCGCGATCCGCTCGGACGTCTCCTTGATCTGAGGCAGAAAGCGGGCGTGCTCGTCCCCGGCCTCGGTTGCCTCGGGTACCGCCGTCTCGACGTTTCCGAGGTCGACGTGCTCGCAGCCGAGCTCGTCCAGGCGCGACGCCAGGCCCGCATATCGGATCGCAGATGGACCCATGTCCACGCCACGCCGCCCGGCCCCGAGATCGAGGTTCGCACCGATAACTGCGACTTTGCGACGAAGTGGTTGCAAAGGCACGACGAACAAGGCTAACTTGCGGATCCATGGAGGCAGCCGATGCGGCGGGGACGATCCGAGTCCTCCTTGCCGACGACGACGCGCCATTCCTGGAAGCGCTCTCACCACTGATCGAGCGCCAACCCGAGCTTGCGGTCGTCGGCACCGCCCTCGACGGCCTCGCCGCGATCGAGCTCGCGGACGAGCTGTCACCCGACGCGGTCGTCATCGACCTGCACATGCCCCGACTCGACGGAGTGTCCGCAGTCGCGCGCCTCCGGCACGACCATCCGAGCATGTGCGTAATCGCATTGACGGCAGACGAGCATCCGGCACTCCACGACGCCGTCACCGAGGCCGGTGCGGACGCGGTCATCATGAAGAACGAGTTCGTTGACGTCCTGGTCGAGAGGCTCGCTGCGGCCAAAGCAGGCGCCTAGTCGGGCTACACTGCGGGCCGCCTGGCGAGGTAGCTCAGTCGGTAGAGCACACGGCTGAAAACCGTGGTGTCGCCGGTTCGATTCCGGCCCTCGCCATCACCCGGCGAAATCCGGCCGGCGCTTCGCGCCGACCATGATGATTTCGCCGGGGTTTTTGTTTCGATCCGATGCGCAGGCAACCGCACCGGGCGAAGCTCGTCGCTATCCCATTCAGCTGCTGGATCTAAAGGAATCGTTAAGAGTGCGGCGACCCTCCGTTAGGTCTGGTACGACTGTGCGCCGTGAGGGTCGCACGTCTCCTTGCACTGGCCTGCCTGGTTGGAGGGCTTGCGGGCTCGGTGCCCTCTCTCGGGCTCTCGGACTCGACGCCCGGGTCGAAGGCTGCGCAGCAGGCGTGCGGGCGACTCGAGTTCATCAGCGGCCTGGAGGCGGTCTTCGGCCGGCGCAACACTCATCAGCAAGCCCTGGCGTTCCGTACTCAGGTGACCCAGCGTGGGTTCGTCAACGCCAACATCATCGAGGGCTGCGACGGCTTCCGGGTCGTCGTTCGCGGCATCGACACCTTCGACGTTGGCGTCGACCTCCAAAGCGAGGCGCGCCGCGAAGGCTTCGCCGTCACGCTCGAATGCATCCAGGCGAAGCCACTCGGCCGGCTCGAGGCCGTCTTCGGCCACGGACGTGACCGGCCGACCGCGACGGCGATCGTGAACCGCGCCGACGCCGCAGGCTTTCCCGGCGTCAAGCTGCGTGGCGATCCTTGTGGCGGGTTCGAGGCGTACCTTGCGGGATTCGAGGACCAGCGCGAGGCCGAAGCATTCGTCGCCCAGGCGAAAGCGCGCGGCTTCGACGTCGTGCTCGAGCGCAACTAGCGCCTCTGCCACTCCAGAAGAAAAAGGCCGTCCGGACCGGTGATACCGTGCCGCGGACGACCTTGTGAGGCGAAGCTTAGGCTCGGACCTCCTTGCGGGCAAGAAGCGCAGTGCCGTTGCCGGCGGCGAACTCCGCAAACTCCGTGAAACCACGCCGCCCAAGCTCGTCCTTCAGCCGTTCCGGCGTCACGTAGATCGGCGTCTCCGGGCCGAACGAGAACGCGAACAACGCCTGGGCCCCCGGCGCGAGTACGCGGTCGAGCTCCCCGAAGAACGGAATCATGTTCGCGTGTGCGACGAGGTCGAACGAGCCGTCGGCGAACGGGAGCGCGGACGCGTCGCCCTGCTCGAACCGCACGCGTCCGGCGAGCTCCGCCGGTGTCTTTCGTCTGGCCTCCGCAAGCATCGCAGCTGCGAGATCGACTCCCACGACCTCCGCTTGCGGAAAACGGCGCGCGAGCGCAAAGGCGCCTGCACCCGTGCCGGTACCGAGGTCGAGTGCTCTGGCCGGAACCGGGTCGACAGCCGCGAGCGCAGCCTCGTACGGCGCGAGATGCTCGGGGTTGCGCAGCTCGTCCCAGCTCCCGGCGATCGCGTCGAACTGCTTGCGCACGAGCGGGCGGAAGAGACGCCAGAGGCGCGGGCTCCGTAGAACGGCGTTCGTCGCCACGCGCGCGAACTTCCGGCCGAGATCCTGGCGGTTCAAAGAGTGTCCAGGTGAAGACGAATGTCCTGACCTTCCTTGATCCCGAACATCGCCGCGGCGTTACCGCCGTTGATCGCGATCGAGATGTTCCGATAGGCGTCCTCGTAGAGGATGATGTCGCCCGGCCGGGCGTCGGCGAAGGTGCGCGCCGCGACGGCGTAATAGCGCTCGGGGCCGGCCATCAACTCGACGCGCGTCCCAGGAACGACCCCGGCTTCGTCGAGGTGGGAGCGGTCGAGGTTGAGGCCGATGTTCCCGAACCGGTCGATCGACAGGACGGTCGAGTGGATGCGCGTCGAGCCGATGTCCGGTTGCGGAATGTCGAGCCGGGCAAGCGCATCGGGGTCGATCGGCGGGCCGAGCTCGCTCAGCGGAACTCCGAGGGCGAGATGCGCGGCCGCCGGCGAGACGAGGTCGCGGCCGTGAAAGGTGCGCGAGACGGACTCGAGCGCGTATTCGGGATTGGCGAGCTCGCGCGCCTCGGCGATCCCACCGAGCTTTTCGGCAGCGGGAATCAGCAACCCATTGTCCGGACCGACGTAGAGGCGGCCCTGCGCGTCACGTAGGGCAAGAGCGCGTCGGGCACCGCCGACTCCTGGATCGACCACCGCGAGGTGAACGCCCTCGGGCATGAACGGCAGCGTGTTGGCGAGGGTGAGCGCTCCCTGGAGGACGGCCTGCGGCGCGATGCCGTGCGTGATGTCGATGATCTCGACGTCGGGCGCGATCCGCTTCATGACGCCGTGGCACGTGCCGACGAAGTCGTCCTGCAGTCCGAAGTCGGTCAGGAACGTGATGAAGCGCGCCACCGCGCGGCGGAGTCTACGAGGCTCGCCACATCCTGCGTGTCGGCCTCCGCCACGACGGTGAGGCCGGCGTCGAGCGCGGCGGCCGTCGTCTGCGGGCCGATCGTGATTGCGGGCACGGTCGAGCCGAGCTTGGCCCAGGCATGCGCCGCCGACGGCGAAGCGAGCAAGACGAGATCTCCGTCAGCGGGCAACGGCGACAGCTCGACCGTGCGGTAGACCGCGCGGAAGTCCGCAGGAAGCTCGTCGACGAGCAGCCGCCGGGCGCGCTCGGCGCCCACGAACAGCGCGTGGCCCACCGGCCGTGGGAGCTCGGCGAGAAGCCCTTCCTGCGACGCGAGCGATGGAACGAAGTCGACTGCGAGTCCGCGGGCCGTGAGGGCGGCGGCAGTTGTCTCACCGACGGCCGCGATTCGCGGGAGCTCTCCGCGATGACGCGTTGCGAGCTCAGCCGCGCCGTTCGCGCTCGTGACGATCACCCAGTCGTAACCGCTCACGTCGATCGGGCCATCGTCGATGGTCTTGATCTCGATCACGGGACACGCGACCGCCTCGAATCCTCGTGCGCGCAGCGCAGCGAGCAGCGGTTCGGCCTGTGCTTGCGGCCGCGTGACGATCGCGCGCACGTCAGGCGTCGACGAAGGGCATCAACTCGGCCGCGACCTCTTCGGGATCGTCCCCGCTGCGACGCTCGATCCAGTTGCCGTCGACTGCCGCCACGAGAGCGGTCAGACGCACGCCGTCGTGAAAGGCGGCGATCGGCGCGAGACAGCCGCCCCCGATCACGGCGACACAGGCTCGCTCGGCTTCTACGCGTCGCCGGGTCTCGGCGTGGTCGGCCGCCCCGACGAGGTGCTCCTCGCCGGCGCGCACCTGAAGCGCGAGCGCACCCTGTCCCGCCTCCGGGACCATCTCTTCCGGATCGAAGCGGTGCCCGATCTCGCCTGCGAGGTTCAGGCGGTCGAGCCCGCAGGCAGCGAGGATGACCGCGTCGAGCCCGCGTTCGCCGCGTTTTCGCAGCCGCGTGTCGATGTTGCCGCGCAAGGGCTCGATCGAAAGTGTCGGCTCGAGCGCAAGGAGCTGCGCTCGCCGCCGGACCGAAGCGGTGCCGACTCGCATCTCCGGCCGCAACTCCGCGGCGCCGCAGAGCGCGTCACGAGGGTCCTCGCGCTCGAGGTATGCCCCGACCGAGAGGCCTTCCGTATCGGTGGACGTCATATCCTTGGCGGAGTGAACGGCGACGTCGATGCGTCCGTCGAGCAGCGCCTCCTCGAGCTCCTTGACGAAGACGCCGCGAGCCCCGATCTCACCGAACGGGCGGGTGCGATCGCGATCCCCCGCGGTCGTGATGGGTACGAGCGCGATCTCGACACCCGGCCCTCGCAGCCGGGCCGCTGCCAGCTCGGCCTGCGTGAGCGCGAGCCTACTGCCGCGGGAACCGACGCGGATCAGCACGGCACCAGGTGCGCTTGACGCGCGTCTGACCGCAGGCCCTGCGCCTGCGTACGCGCACGAACGCGGTCGGCGCCTGCACGGGGAGCGGGCGACCGATCAGGTTCGCGGACTTCAACGCTCGTCCTCGAGACCGAAGAGGTGACGCACGGCATCAGCATAAATCACGCCGTCGGCTGCCGCGGCGGCCTGCTTCATGCGGATTGTCGGGAGGTGCAGGAGTTTGTTCAGGACGGCCGCGGTCACCGACTCTGCGGCGCGGCGCTCCGCGTCGTTGAGCTTGGCGCGGCTCAACTCGGCATCGCGAATCTCCTCGGCTCGGGCGCGCAAGGAGGTGATCGCCGGGACGACGTCGAGCGATGCCTGCCAGGCGCGAAAGCGATCCGCTTCCTCCGCGACGATGGTCTCCGCACGCTCTGCCTCACGGCGCCGGCCGGCAAGCGTCTCGGCCACCACCGCCTCGAGATCGTCGATGTCGTACAGGTAGCAGCCTGCGAGCTCGTGAATGGCAGGATCGAGATCGCGCGGCACCGCGAGGTCGATCAGAAAGAGTGGGCGGCCCTTGCGCGCGGGCAACGCCTCCTCGACTTGCACACGCGTGAGAATCCATCCCGGAGCACTCGTGGACGACAGCACCACGTCAGCGCGCACGAGCTCCTCCTCGATGCGCTCCAACGGCAGCGCTTCGCCACCGAAGCGCTCCGTGAGGTGCTCGGCCCGCTGCTCGGTGCGGTTCGCGACGGATGCGATGATCGCGCCGCGCGAGACGAGGTTCCGAATCGCCAGCTCGCCGACCTTGCCGGCGCCGACGACGAGGACGCTCCGTCCCTTCAGATCGCCGAACACCTGCTCCGCGAGGGCGGCTGCCGCCGAAGACACTGATGCCGGGCTTTCCCCGATTGCGGTCTGGGTGCGCGCCTTCTTTCCGGCCTGAAGCGCCTGGCGGAAGAGGCGATCGAGCAGCGGTCCGGTTGCTCCGGACTCGTACGCGGCGCGTACCTGTCCGAGGATCTCCCCCTCGCCTGGGATCATCGAGTCGAGCCCGGCCGCGACGCGAAAGAGATGGAGCGCCGCCGCCTCGTCCCGCAGGCGATAGAGGGCCGGTCCCAGCTTCGACTCGAGGGCGAGAAGCGCAGCCTCGGCTTTCTCTTCCGCGGCGTCAGCCGACTCGTCCGCGAGATAGAGCTCCGTTCGGTTGCAGGTCGAGAGACACACGGCTTCGCTCCGCCCGCCGGCGAGGGTCTGCGCCAGCTCCGACGCGCGTTGCCGGTCGAGCGCCGCGCGCTCGCGCAGCTCGACTGGCGCCTGGTGATGGGAGATGCCGACGAGGACGATGCTCATGTCGCGAAATGGGTGACGGGTAGGGCGAGGCGCACAACTGCGACGAGCACAAAGCCTGCGAGGACGAGATACGCGGCGCGCCTGCCGCGCCAGCCGGCGAGGTATCGCAGAACGAGCGAACCCGCGTAGACCGTCCACGTGACGATCGTGACCGCCATCAGCACGTCGAAGCCGCCGCCGCGGTCACGCAGGCGCGCGATGCCGACTGCGATCCCAAGCGTAAGCGCGGGGAGCGCGATTGCAATCGTGCGCGCCGCGACTTCATCCAGCCGCGAAAGCGCAGGTGCACGGAGGCGGAGGATCGTTCTCTCGTGGCGCTTCAAGCGTCGTTCCTGCCACAGGTAGAGCGCCGAGAGAGCGGCCGCGAGCGTGAAGCCGGCGAAGGCCGCGAGCACCAGCCCGACGTGCAGCACGAGGAACAGATTCGAGTAGTGACTGCGGTCGCCGACTCCGGTTCCGCCGCCGACGCGCGCCAGGACGAACAGCACGACGGCGAGCGGCAGGACCGCAAGCCCGAGCAGCCGGTAGCGCGGCTGGCAGCCCCAGATCAGATATGCGCCGACGACGAGCCAGACGAAGAGGTTGAGCGAGCCGGCCCAGGTCGACCACGGAAAGCCGTCCGCGCGTGTGGCCTGCACGGCGAGCAGCGCAGTCTGAACAAGCCACCCGATCCGAACGCCCCAAGTCGCGAGCCGACCCGTGGCGCCCGGATGGCGCGCATCGTTCAGGTACGCGACGGCAGCTTCTCCGTACGCGAGCAGCGCGGGCCAGAACAGCAGCTCAGCCAACTGCGACCGCCTTCCGTTCCTCCTGCTTCGTGCGCGCGAGCTCCGTCAACTCGCTCAGCTCACGCTCGAGGCGCTGGAGCTTCAGCGCGATGATCACGACATAGGCGAGCACAACCGCGAAGATGACGAGGTAGGCGGCGGCGACGTACTTTTCCTCCGTGCTCATCGCAGCGCCTCCCGCAACTCGCGCAGGCGCACGTCGATGCGCTTGCCGACAAGCTCGACGTGGTAGAGCGTGGCGGCGAGAGTGAGCATCGCCGCCAGCGAGACGCAGAACGTGAAGAACTGCGACGCGGCCATGTTGGGCCCGTGTCGGTCGAACGCGACTGGATGGATGAAACGTTCCGACAGGCGGATCGCGAGGATGCTCACGGGCACGAGCGCTACGCCGAAGAGCGCATAGACGGCACTGAGGTTCGCGCGCCGCGGCCCGGCCGGAACCGAGAAGCGAAGCATGAAATACGCCGCGTAGAACAGGAACAAGACAAGAAAGAGAACGAGTTGGTCTTCGTGCCATTCCCACCAGTGACCCCAGCGATAGCGAGCCCAGATCGAGCCCGTCACCAGGGTCAGCGCGCCGAAGATCACGCCCTGGTGAATCGCGACGTAGCTCTCCAGGTCCGCGTTCTGGTCATCCTTCCAGAGCACGCGCAATGCTTTCCAGCCGCCCCAGGCAAAGCAGGCGTACGCGGTGAGCGCGATGGCGACGTGGAAGTAGAAGATCTTCTGGTTCAGTCCGTCCGCGTCCACGGGCGCGTAGAAGAAGATCAGCGCGATCGAGGCGGTGATCAGGGCAAAGGCGAGCGCGGCGAGCGCAGCCAGGCGGTTATTCCGTAACCACGTACTCAAAGGAAGCCCAGCAAATGATCGCAAAGAGAGCGTCGTAGAGGCCGAGGAACCCGAGATAGCGAGCTGGGTCGCTCGTGACGCTGGCACCGACGCCGCCGACGATGATCGGAATTGCGAGCGGAAGGAAGAGAAGAGGCAGGAGAAGCTCGCGGGCACGACTGGCGGCAGCCATCGCAGCGAGCAGCGTGCCGACCGCCGCGATGCCGACGTCGGCGAGGGCAATGCCGGCGATCATCGGGCCGTCGACGCCGCCGAAGAAGAGTGCGAACGCGGGCAGCGCGACGACCTCTGCGAGCCCGAGGAAGGCGAGGACCGACAACGCCTTGCCCAGCCAGATCGCACTGCGGTCGCTCGGCGCCAGCACGAGCCCGTCGATGACGCCTTGCTCCCGCTCGGCCGCAAATGCGCGAGAGAGGCCTAGGAGCGCAGTGAAGACGATCGCGACCCAGAGCAATCCCTTCGCCGCGAGCTCGGACGAATCGCCCGGAAGCACGAAGTGGAACACGACGAGAGTGGAGAGCACGAAGAGCAACATCGCCGGCAACGTGTCGCGTGCCCGCAGCTCGAGCCGAAGATCTTTGCGAGCCAGGGCGCCGACATCGGCCAGGTACATCATGAGAGCGCGAGCTTCGACGTGGCGAGGAGGTCGATGCGGGCGGGATCGTGAGTCGCGACGACGAAGGCGCAGCTCGCGCGCCGTTCGTCCAGCTCGCGGTCGAGAAGCACTGCTCCTTCCTCGTCGAGACCGCTGTACGGCTCATCGAGGACGAGTAGTTCGGGGTCGTGCAACAGCGCGCGGCAAAGAGCGAGCCGCTGCAACATGCCGCGTGAGTACGAGTCTGCGCGCTCGTGCCGAGCGTCCCACAGCCCGAAGCGCTCGAGCAGCATGCCGATCCGTTCGCGTCGCTCCGCCACCCGGTACAGCCGGCCGTAGAGATCGAGGTTCTCGACCGCGGTGAGCTCTCGGTAGACGAGCGGCTCGTGGGCGAGGTAACCGATCCGCCCGCGTTCGGGCGCCACGTCGAGCTCGCCGGCCGTCGGGATGGCGAGCCCGGCGCACAGGCGCAGGAGCGTCGTCTTCCCGGATCCGTTCGACCCGGTGACGAGCAGGAACCCGTCGCGCGAAACGTCGAACCCGACGCCGCGCAAGACGCGCTTGTCGCCGTAGCGCTTCTCAACCCCGCGAGCCCGAATCACGATGCCACTGTAGTCGCGGAGCCGCCGGCGCCTAGCTCTGAGCGCATGAGCTGCTAAACGGCCGACCACTCCCTCAAACCTCGCCGCCGAGTAACCGTCTCCGGACCATCCTCCTCAGACCCGGCCGTCCCGCACGTGTCTGGGGACTGTCCCTAGACATCTTCGTAGGGGACGTGGCCCGAGCTGGTTGCTTTGGCCATGGAGTCCGTGCCGATAGTGGAACGATCTCTTCCCAGGGAGTCCCTCTGGACATGGAGTTCGGCGCCTTGGGGCAGGGCCGCGGGGCGGGCATCTCTACGGTGCTTGGAGTGGCTCGAATCCCTCGCTATGTCTGGCCGGACGGGATCTTTCACGTCACGACTCGCGGCGTGGCCAAGATGCCGATCTACCGGGACAGCGACGACCGCCGAGTCTTCCTCGGCCTCCTCGGGCTTGCCGCAGAAGAGTGCGAGTGGACCTGTCACACCTTCTGCCTGATGACGAACCACTACCACCTCGTCATCGACACGACACGCGAATATCTCTCCGAGGGTCTGCAGCTCCTCAATGGCCAGTACGCCCAGGGCTTCAACGGCAAGTACCACGGCTGGGGTCACGTCTTCGGCGAGCGATTCTGGTGCAGACCTGTTGCGGAGGAACAACTCGAGACCGTTTGTGTCTACGTGATGATGAATCCCGTTCGCGCCGGTCTCTGCAAGGAGATCGCGGACTGGCCCTGGAGCGCCTGCCGATTCGACCTTGGTTAGAGCGCCGCTTCGGCCAGCACGAAGGCGAAGAAGACGACGCTGATCACGCCGTTCACCGTGAAGAACGCGGCGTCGAGACGCCTGAGGTCGCCGGGCTTCACGAGCGAGTGCTCATAGGCAAGCAATGCTGCAACCACCGCGACACCGATCCAGTACAGCCAGCCGAGATGCAGGCCGATGCCCACAGCGGCAAGCAACACGACCGTCAACGCATGCAGCAAGCGCGCACCCCAGAATGCGCCCTCCACGCCGAAGCGCACCGCCACGGAGTGCAGCCCCTGGTCGACGTCGAACTCACGATCGAAGAGCGAATAGAAGAGGTCGAAGCCCGCAATCCACACGGCGACCGCCGCGCCGAGCGCCCACGCTTCCCACGGCAGCCGCCCGGTGATCGCAACCCACGCGCCAACCGGCGCCAGCCCGTCGACGATCCCGAGCCAGATATGGCTCAGCCACGTGAAGCGCTTCAGGTACGGATAGACGACGAAGCCGATGAGCGGGATCGGCCAGAGCCAGCGCACGATCGGATCGAGCTGAAAGCAGGACAGGAGATAGAGCGCAAACGCAAGCGCGCAGAAGGTGATGACGTGCAAGCGCGAAAGTCTTCCGGCGGGCAGCTCGCGATCGGCCGTCCGCGGGTTTCGTGCATCGATCTCCGCATCGATCAGGCGGTTCAAGCCCATCGCAAGCGAACGCGCACCGAGCATTGCGAGCGTGATCCAGACGAGATCGTGCGCTGACGGAATGCGATGCACGCAAAGCAACGCACCGATGTACGCGAACGGCAGCGCAAAGACCGTGTGCTCGATCTTCACGAGCGACGCGAAGCGACGCGGAAGAGCGACTACGGCAGTCACGTCTGCTGGTGCTCGGAGCGGCCGCCTGCGATCAGGTCGATCGCATGCGGCAGCGCAGGCTTGATCAGCTCGAAGCCGTCGCGGCAGCCGCCCGGCGATCCGGGAAGATTCACGATCAAGGTCTGCCCACGCACGCCGGCAAGACCACGGCCGAGTAACCCGTGGGGTGTCTTTCGGATCGCGTCTGCACGGAGCGCCTCGGCGATGCCGGGCACGTTCCTCTCGATCACGGACTCCGTTGCCTCCGGCGTGAAATCACGAGGGGACACCCCCGTGCCCCCGGTCGTCAGGATCACCCGCGCGTTGGCGGACAACGAACGCAGCGCTGCAGCGATCTGGGGCCGCTCGTCGGGAACCACGCGATGCTCGACCTCGTACTTCTCGCCCTCGAGCAACTCGACGAGAAGCGCGCCGCTCTCGTCCTCACGCTCGCCTGCGGCGACACCGTCGGAGATCGTGAGCACCGCCGCCCTCACGCAGGCTCTTTCGTCTTCTCGACCAGCGTCACGTTCGTCACCACCATCCCCTTGTCGATCGCCTTCGCCATGTCGTAGACCGTCAATGCGGCGACGGAGACGGCCGTCAAGGCTTCCATCTCGACGCCGGTCTGAGCGGTCGTCTCGACGACGCCCGTGATCTCGACGCCTTCCGCGCCGACCTCGAGCAAGACCTCGACGTGGGACAACGGCAGCGGATGACACAGCGGGATGAGGTCGCTCGTGCGCTTGGCGGCCATGATCCCGGCCAGCTGTGCGGTTGCAAGTGCGTCACCCTTGGGCAACTCGCGCAGTCGCCGCGCAGTCTCGGGGGCCATCCGCACGACTCCGCGCGCAACGGCGCGACGCCGTGACAGCGGCTTGTCACCGACGTCGACCATGCGGACGTCACCCGCCGCGGTGACGTGGCTCAACTCGCCCATGCCGAGCTCGATCCTAGCTCCGAGCCGGCGCAGCGATGCGGTCGAGCGCGGCCAGCAGCACGTCGGTCCATCGGTTGAGGTCGTGCTCGCGCACATATCCGCGAATGGCCTCGAGCCGTTGATGCCGCTCGCCGGCGTCCATCGCCAGGGCGAGCTCGATCGCCTCGGCCTGACCCTCGACGTCGAAGGGATTGACCGTCACCGCCCAGTCGCCGAGCTCCGCATGCGCGCCTGCGTTTTCAGATAGGACAACAACACCGTCGCGTTCGTTCACGAGCGGCGCCTCCTTGGCAACGAGGTTCATGCCGTCGAAGATGGCGTTCACGAGCAGGACGTCGAACTGCTTGTATGCCGCCACCGACCTCGGGAAATCGTCGGCGATCTCGAGCTCGATCGGTCGCCAGCCGATTTGCTGGAAACGGTCGTTGACCCGCCTCGCCTCGCGCTGGATCGCACCGAGGTACTCCGCGTACTCGGGAATCTCCTGCCGCGAAGGGTCGAGCAACGCAAGCATTCCGACGCGCCGATGCATGTCCGGATGCGCGTCGAGGTAGAGCTCGAAGGCGCGAAAGCCGCGGACGATGTTCTTCGACGGATCGGTGCGGTCGACGCGCACGACGAGCTTCTCCGGTCGACCCACGACGATCTCCTGCTCCGCACTGAGCACGGCTTCGCTCCGGGCAAGCTCGACGAACTCGGTGGAGTCCACCGAGATCGGCGCCGTAACGCTCTTCGCGGTTGCGTCCTCGCCGAGCAGCTCGCGCACGCTGTAGATGAAGTTCCTCCGCCACCGCTCCGTCTGGAAGCCGACCACGTCATTCGCCATCAGCCCGTCGTGAATCGAGCGCCTCGCGTCCCTCGGCAGGACACGCCAGTAGTCGGGCTGCGGCCACGGGACATGCACGAAATGCATCAGCGCTGCATCGGGCCGGCGCTCACGCACCATGCGCGGCGCCAGATACAGGTGGTAGTCGTGGAAGAACACCGCCGCGTCGGGCGTGCGCCCGAGCTCGACGTCGACTGCGTCGGCAAAGCTCTCGTTCACCGCGACATAGCCCTCGGCCCAGGCGCGGTGAAAAGCGGCGTCAACCCTCGGCGTGTACGGCAGGTCCCAGAGAGAATGCTGGACGAACCAGAGCATCGGATTGGCGACGACGTTGTAGTACCAGTCGTAGGCCTGTCTGTCGTGCGCGACGAGGCGCAACCTGTAGGGCGAACCGTCGCGCGCCGTCTCGTCGCGCGTCTCGCCTGCGACAGCGTGGTCCTCCTCCGTGATCGCGCTCGTGATCCAGGTCACTTCGTGGTACTGCACGACGCTGCGCAGAGCCGTGACGAGCCCGCCGCCTCCGCGCTTCGCGATGCGTGTGCCGTCAGAGCCACGCTCATACGACACAGGGCCTCTGTTCGAGACGACGATCAGCTTGCGGCGCACAGGAAGCTCAGGCAGCGGCGACGACCGAGACCTCGGCGCCCGATGTGTCGTTGCCCAGCAACTGGTTCATGAGCACCAGCCAGTCTCGCAGCAGGCGCGGTGTCAAGAAGTGCCGCCGCACGTACTCCTTCCCGTGCAAGGCCCGTTGACGAGCCTCCTGCGGGTTTCGAATGATCTCGATGCACGCCTCTGCGCACTCCGTCGCAGAGTCGACAAGCCAGCCGGTCTCGCCGTCCTGGATCTGCGTGACGATGCCGCCAACTCGCCCGGCCACGGTGGGACGCGTCTTCCAGAGCGACTCGGTGACGGTGAGACCGAAGCCTTCCTTGATCGACTTCTGAATCACGGCTGCGGAGTGGACCTGGAACGCGTTCACCTCGACGGAACCGACGTTGTTGAGGTTGGAGAGGATGTAGATGTCCGGATCGCCGCCCGCGTAGGCGACCGTCTGGTTGTAGTAGTCCCACCCTTCCGGATCGTCGTGCGCCATCGAACCGACGAGCGCAAGCTGCACGTCCGGAAACTCCTTCTTCACCAGGCGATATGCATCGATGACGCCGAGGGGGTCTTTCCAGGGATCGAAGCGGGAGACCTGCGTCAAGAGCGGCCGCTCGACGTCGATCCCGAACTGGTCGACGATGTAGGCCGCGTCCTCGGCGGACAGCGCCATGTTCTTCGGCGCCAACGGATCGATCGCGGGCGGCCAGATGTAACAGGGCGGCAGATCTTCCGCCTTCGGCACGTATTCGCGCAGATGGAAGATCGCGGCGTCGTAGCGGCGGATCGAGGGAAGAATGAAGTCGAAGACCTCCTCGTTCGGGGTGGAGAAGTCGATGTGGCCACGCCAGATCCATTGCGCCCGCGAGTTCTCGAAGTAGTCGATCATCCCAACGGGTTGGGGGTCGTGGACGATGACGAAGTCGTAGTCGTCCTCGAACTCCCGCGCGTTCAGTTCCTGGTACCGCCGGAAGATCTCCCGTTGCTCGGCACTGAGACCTTGCGGGTTCCCCTGGAGCGCGTTGTGGATCGTCTTGGTGACGTTCCAGAACTCCTCTGCCCCCTTGATGATCCGCCACTCCGTGTTGAGCCCGGCGTCCTGCATCAGCGGGATCAGGGTGTAGTTGATCTCCGCAACACCGCCGCCGAATGCGGTCGCCGACAGATGGACGACCCGCTTGCCGGCGAGCGGCTCCGCCAGGCGCTTGATCTCGTCCATGAGCCCGCGCGTCGCGATGGTCGCGTAGTCGGCGAGGGACTTGTGTCCGGCGTTGACGAGTTGGAGCATTGTCTGGGCTCGTTCCTGGGGGCGAACGGTCGCGAGAATACAGCCCGAGGAAGCTAGTTCAGGCTAACTAAGGGCTTTCTCGAAGCGAAGGCGCGATCCTTTGCCTCCGGGCTGCACGCCGATCTCGACCTCGTCCGCGATCGCGCGGATGATCGCGATACCGAGACCGCCCTCGGAGAGCTCGTCCGGTTGTCCCGGCGTCTCGTCGGGATCGAAACCCCCACCCTCGTCGGTGACCTCGATGACAAGCCTGTCGGGGTGAAGGGCGTAGGAAATCTCGACGACACCCACGTCGTGTCTCTCGCTGTAGGCGTGCCGCACCGAGTTCGATGCGGCCTCCGTCAGGGCCAGCTTGAGATCCGCGAGGAGCTCGTCGGAAAGCTGACGCAGCCGGCCGATGCCGGTGAGAGCGAGTCGACAGAGGGTGATGTACTCGGCCCGAGCCGGGATCGTCAGCCGAATCATCAAGGCGTCGGTGTCGGCGCTGGTTGTCATCGAGTGGCCTGCACGAAGAAGCCTTGCCTAGAAAGATCGAGGCTAATCTACCGAAACTTGCCGAGAGCTCCTTGGGCGCGCCTCGCTCTCAGCGGGCTTATGCCCACGCCAGACCAGGACTAACCCGCCGGCAGCCGGCGCTCGGCAAGCGTCACGGCCACCTTCCTGCGCTGTCCCCCTGGCTTGAGGATCGTGAACACGGCGACGTCCTTCGGCCGCAGCGAGAACGAGACGAACCGCACAACATCGTCGGCACCGTTGACCGGCTTCCCGTCGATCGCGAGGATCACGTCGCCCCCGCTCTCCAGCGTGCGTCCGAAGGCGTAGGCCTGATGGTTGCCGCCCCGGAGCCCGGCGTTCTCCGCCGGGCTGCCGCTGCTGACGCCGACGATCAGCGCGCCGTGCTCGGTCTTGTACCCGAGCGCCCGGGCAAGCGATGGGGTCAGGTCCTCGGTGCTGATGCCGACGTACGCGTACGTCACCTTGCCCTTTGCGATCAACTGTGCGAGGGAATGCTTCGCGGCGTCGATCGGGATGGCGAACCCGATCCCGCTCTCGTTGCTGCCGGTTCCGTTCGCGCTGCGGATCTGGGCATTGATGCCGATCACGCGCCCTCGCGCGTCGAGGAGGGGCCCGCCCGAGTTCCCGTGGGTGATCGGCGCGTCCGTCTGGATCGCGTCCACGACCTTGTACTTCCGGACGGTAATTGCATCGATCGAGCGGTGAATTGCCGAAACGACCCCCACGGTCAGCGTATTGACGCCGATATCGCTGCCCAACGGGCTCCCGATCGCCGCCACGGGCTCGCCGACCGCGACAGTCGCAGAGTCTCCGAGCGGGACCGGGGCGAGCGGATGATGGGCATTCGTCTGCAGACGTATCAGGCCGACATCGTCGTAGAGATCCCAGCCGACGATCTTCGCCTCGGCCCGATCACCGTCGGCGAATTCAACGAAGAGATGGTCGGCGGCGCGGACGCTTCCTCCATCACCGGCGTTCGTGATCACGTGCGAGTTCGTGAGCACGTAGCCCTTGGGCGAGATGACGAACCCGGAGCCCTGTGAGACGGCGGTCACCGTCGAGCTGGGATCGCCGAAGTAGGCGAAGATCGTGACGACGCCCGGCGAGCGTTCGGCGAAGATTTGCTCTGGATCGAAACCCTTGCCGGGAAGTGGAGCCGCCTTCGACGTTGCGGAAGCAGGCAGGGCCGCCGTCCGGGGAGTCGCAGCTCGCACGACGACCGTTTTCGTCCCCTGGTCGAGCCAGCCCGTCCCTTTGCCGATGCCCAACGCAGCGCCGCCGCCAAGCGCGGCGGCGGCGACGGTCACGACGGCAAAAGCCGGGAGCCGCATCCGGCTCACTGTAGCGACGGTTCTTCCACGCGTTCGTTTTCCGGTGAAAACGGCAGCGCACCCGACGATGCGGGGAGGACGAGGGAAAACCTCGTCCGGCCGTCAGTGAGGTCGAGCTCGACCGAGCCGCCCATGAGCTCCCCCAATTCCCGCGCGATCGCCAGCCCGAGGCCGCTGCCTGAAGCGACCGAGCCCTCGATCCGGTAGAAGCGGTCGAAGACCTGGCCCGCATGCTCCGCCGGAATGCCGGGCCCCTCGTCCTCGACCGTCAGCACCGCCGAGGCGTTCCTGCGCCCGGCGCTGACGCGGACCGCCGTGCCCGCAGGAGTGTGAACGAGGGCGTTCTCGACGAGGATCCGGCCAATTTGCAGCGCCCGCTCATCGTCGCCCAGGCCCTCGACGGGACCGCCGGCCAGCACCGACAGCTGGTGCCCGGTCGAACGGGCCACGGCCCGAAACTCATCCGCCAGCGTCTCCGCGAGCACAGCGAGATCGAGAGGCTCGCGTTCGACACTGAGACGTCCCGCGTCGAGTCTGGACAGATCGAGGAGCTCGGTCGCCAGCTTCGTCAAGCGCTCGACCTGCTCCCGCATGGTGCCCATGAATTCGGCCTGGGTCTTCGGGTCGAGCTCCTCGTCCGTCATCAACTCGAGGAAGCCGCCGAGTGAGAAGAGCGGCGTCCGCAGCTCGTGGGACGCGTTGGCGATGAACTCTCGCCGGGCGTGCTCCAGCTGCGCCAGTCGCTGGCGCATCCGCTCGAACGCCGCCGCGAGCTGGCCAAGCTCGTCCCGGCCCGTGTCGACGACGGGCTCGCTGAAGTCTCCGCTGGCGATTCGATCCGCGGCGCGCTCCAGCCGGCGGATCCGGCGAGCGAAGATGGACGCCGCGACGTAGCCGACGAGGAGGGAGGCGGCGAGAGCGATCAGCCCCGCGACGACGAGGCGGCGGCGGACGAGGTGGATGCTTCTAAGAGAGTCGTGGAGCGAGGCGCGGAGGAGCACGACGGAACCGTCGATGAGCGGGTACGCAGCCTCCGCGTAGCGGACCCCATTCGTCGTCACCGTGCCGTGGACGGCGCGGGCCTCGGCGAAGGCGCGCAGCGCCAGCCGGTCGTTCTCGACGGCAGCCGAGGTCACCGGGCCGGAGTCGCCGACGACCCTCAGGGCCGGGGGCTCGTACGTGAGCGGTTTGAAGTACACGACCCTTGCGTCCGCGTTGTCGTGGGCGGACTGGATGGTGTCGTCGAGCGTGAAGCTCGAGCTGAGCAGGAGCTGGGAGCCGGCCGTGGGCGCCGCCTCCTCGAGCTGGGTCAGCTTGGCGTTGACGAGGTTCCGCTCGAGGGACGGCACGACGATCAGGTCGACCAGGATCAACGCCCCGGCGACGACGACCGCCAATGCAAGGCCCAGGCGGGCGCCGACGCTACGGAGCGGATTCATCGGTCGCGGAAGCGGTACCCGACGCCGCGCACGGTCAGGATGTACTCAGGCTCGGCGGGATCCAGCTCGAGCTTCTCGCGCAGATGCCGGACGTGGACGTCGATCGTCCGTGGTTCCCGGTAGTCGGCGCCGCCCCAGAGCGCCTCGAGGAGCATCCGCCGGCTGTACACGCGGCCGGGGTGCGAGGCGAGGATGCGTAAGAGCTCGAACTCCACATACGTGAGCTGGACGCGCTCGCCGCGGATCTTCACAGCCCGGCGGGCGAGGTCGATCGTCAGCCCTTCGGCCGAGATCACGTTGCCACCCCCGTCGAGCTGCCGGGACACGGAGGCGCGACGCAAGAGGGCGCGGACCCGGCTTCGGAACTCGCGGATCGAGAACGGCTTCGTGATGTAGTCGTCGGCCCCGAGCTCCAAGCCGACCACCTTGTCCAGCTCGTCGTCGCGAGCGGTCAGCATGATGATCGGCACCTCGCTCTCGGCGCGGAGGCGCTTGCACACCTCGAGCCCGTCGAGCTTCGGCAGCATGATGTCGAGCACGACAAGGTCGACGCGCTCCGAGGCGAAGCGGGCCAGCGCCTCCTCCCCGTCACGCGCCTGCAGCACGCGGTATCCCTCACGCTCTAGGGGATAGGCGAGCAGCTTCTGGATGGATTCCTCGTCATCGACGAGGAGGATGGTCGAGGAGTCGGGCATGTCGTGCTCGGCTAACAGTGCCTGCCGGACGATCCTTGCCGGGTACTAGGGCGCCTACTATAGCCCCGGATGGCCTCAGTTCCGCCCCGGACCGAGCGGCGCCGGGCGCGTCCCGGCTCACTGCAGCGACCGGTCAACGGGCGACTCTACCGGGGGACGTGGCTCCTCGTCGGACTGCCGCTGCTGGTCGCGGCCTTCAGCGTCGCGCGGCCGACTCCACTCCCGCGCGCGTTCGTTCCCGCGTTCGACGGCGAGGCGACGAAGACCCTCGCACGGGACCTGGCGGCTCTTCCGTACCGCCAACCGGGCTCGTCCCAGGCGCTCGCAGCCGCGTCCTGGTTCCGCGACCAGCTCGCCCCGTACGGATTGCCGATCCGAACCGAGCGTTTCAGCGCAGTCGTCCCGGGACGGGGCAAGGTGCGACTGGAGAACCTCGTCGCAGAGGCAAGCGGCCGCTCGCCGCGCACGATCGTCGTGATGGCGCACCGCGACAACGACGGACGTGGTCCGGGCGCGAACGACAACGCGTCGGGCACGGCAATGTTGATTCAGCTCGCACGCGCGTACGGCGTCCCACCAGGCCGGCCGGCCGCCCAGCTGCGGCCGAATCACACGATCCTCTTCGTCTCGACCGACGGGGGCGCGTACGGCGGCGTGGGCGCAGCCTGGTTCGCCGACCATTACCCACTTCGCAACGACGTCGCGGGTGTCATCAACCTCGATTCGGTCGGTGGCTACGGGCGTGTCCGCGTCGAGTTCAACGGCGACACTCCACGCGAGCCGTCGGGGATCTTCCTGCAAACGATCGCTGCGCGGATCGCCGCGCAGACCGGGCGCGCACCGGCTCGTCCCGGCGCGGTGCGCCAGCTGATCGATCTGGGCTTTCCCTACTCGCTCTACGAGCAGGCGCCTTTCCTCGCGCAGGGGATAGCCGCGGTCACGCTGACCACCGCCGGCGACAGACCTCCCGACCCTGTAGGCGACACCTCAGACCGCTTGCGCGCAAACAAGCTCGCACAGGTCGGCCGCGCAGCACAGGACGCGCTCGGGACGCTTGACGAGGGTCTCGAGTTCACGCAGGGAACGTCGACCTACCTCTATCTCGGCTCACGCCTCATCCGCGGCTGGGCGATCGAGCTCGTCCTGATCGCATGTCTGTTGCCGTTTTTGGCAACGGCAGTAGATCTCTTCGCACGCTGCAGGCGAAGACACATCGCACTCGCTCCCGCGCTGCGCGCCTTCCGCAGCCGACTGGCTTTTTGGGCCTGGGTCGTAGGTCTCTTCGAGCTTTTCAGACTGCTCGGTGCATGGCCGGATGGCGTTGCACGGCCGATCCCTCCTTCGAGCCCGCTGGCACACGACTGGCCAACGACTGCATTGCTCGGGCTCGGCGTGCTCGCAGTACTGGGCTGGCTCGTCGCGCGCGAACGATTGCTCCCGCGCCGGGCGATCACACTCGAGGACGAGCTCGCCGGACACACGGCGTCGCTCCTCTGCCTCGGTGCGCTCTCTCTCCTGGTCGTTGCTACGAATCCCTTCGCACTCGTGTTCCTCCTCCCATCGCTGCACGTCTGGCTCTGGCTCCCGCAAGTCAGGGGCAGCTCGCTGCGCGTCCGGCTCTCCGTGCTCGCCCTCGGTCTCGCCGGCCCTGTGCTTCTGCTTGGCTCCTTTGCCGGACGGTTCGGGCTCGGTTGGGATACGCCCTGGTATCTCGCAGAGCTGAGATCGGTCCGCTACGTGCCGTTCGTCGTCATGCCGCTTCTGGTGATCTGGCTCGCCGGGACCGGACAGCTCGCCGCTCTGGCGGCGCGACGCTATGCGCCCTACCCGGCGGCCGCGGAGCTCCCACCCGGCGGTCCCGTGCGCAGAGTGGTTCGCGGAACGGTTCTCGCGCTGCG
>WNGD01002298.1_pt1 | contig 31794 bp, 30 predicted proteins | sample 5400671 | NCBI WGS metagenome assembly WNGD01 (sample SAMN13153369, study PRJNA577476) | soil metagenome | isolation source: 40 cm soil or saprolite under grassland replicate 2 | place: USA:California | collected 2016-06-15
CAAACGGTATTCCTCATCCAGGTGCGATACCGAAAGAGCTAGCAGTTTCAGAGGCTTTCGCAATCGCGTACAAACATCTTGGTCTTCTCAGATTTGTCGATTTTTCGGAAATAGATTTCCTCTTGAGCGAGGGGCATAAGGATGCCGCAGCGGTCATGTGTGGGAGCGAACTGGAGAAGCATTTACGCAAGCTATGTGTGTGCAATGGGATTGATGTCTTCTCCTTTCCTGGTAGCACAGGCGATCCGCAGCCAAAGAAGGCCGAGCGGTTGAACGCCGAACTGGCGAGCACCAATATCTATGGGAAGTTAGATCAGAAGAATGTAACATCTTGGCTTGATTTGCGGAATAAGGCTGCACACGGTGATTACCACGAGTATAATCAAGAGCAGGTCTTGTTGATGATCCAGGGGGTGCGTGAGTTCGTGACGCGCTTTCCCGCCTAGATATGACAAGTGAGAGGATACAGAGATGAATCAAGTTCTTGTGAACTATGAGAATAGGTGTGCACGCAAAATAGTTGTTTAATATACTGGGGGAGAAAGCGGCCAGGTTGAGAACGAGGCGTTAATTATGAACGCAAACGTGAGCCCAAAGCTGTCTCCGGGTACCTTTTTGAACCGCCAGTTGTCGCTCGGAAGACGGAAGCACGTAGAGGAATCTCACCTCTTTGGCAGGTACCTCCTGGTCGCTTTCATGACCGCTGAGAAGACGCGTATCACAAGGAGGAACCCTGATGGAAGTCCTGTATCGAAGCTGTTGTGGAATTGATGTCCACAAACAATTCCTCCTAGCGTGTTTGCTCATCGTGGATGAAGCTGGCTGCCAGCACAAAGAGCTACGCCGCTTTTCTACGATGACTGGGGACCTACTCACCTGCGTTGACTGGCTGAAAGCGGCACGGTGTAGGGCGGTCGCGATGCAATCAACGGGGGTCTACTGGAAGTCACCCTGGAACATTATGGAAGGGCACTTTGAGATCGTCATGATGGTCAATGCGGAACATATGAAGCGCGTTCCCAGGCCGGGAAAACCGACACGAAGGATGCCGAGTGGATCGCTGAGCTCTTGCAACTGGGACTCCTTAAACCCAGCTTTATCCCGCCTCGACCTCAACGAGAGCTTCGTGATCTGACTCGCCTGCGGACGAGCATGACAGGGGAACGGACCCGGCTGGTCAATCGGTTGCACAAAACCCTGGAAGATACGAATCTGAAACTGAGCTCGGTGCTCACTGATATCATGGGGCAAACCGGACAGCATATTCTGGGGGCCATTCTTCGTGGAGAAGAAGATCCGACTACCTTGGCAGATCTAGCTCTCAGGCGAGCTGCCAGCAAACGTGATGCCTTGGCGCTAGCGCTGCGTGGACGCGTGAGTGACCATCATCGTCTGCTCTTACGTGAACTCTTGGAGATGATCCAGCAGCATGATCAGGCCATTTCCCGCCTGGATCAGGAAATCGAGGAACGCTTACGTCCTTTGGAGGAACAAATCCAGCGGCTCGATGCCATTCCTGGCTGTAGCCGCCGGGTCATCGAGATCCTCTTTGCGGAGGTGGGCTGGGACCTGTCGTCCTTCCCAGATGCATCCCATCTGGCCTCATGGGTTGGCATCTGCCCGGGCAACAATGAGAGTGGAGGCAAGCGTCAGAGTGGACGGAACAGCCTCGGCAATCGGTGGGTCAAAGCCATCCTGGTTCAGGCAGCCCAGGCCGCAGCACGAACCAAGAACACGTACCTTTCTGCCCAATATCATCAGATTGCGGCACGGCGTGGCAACAAACGTGCTGCTGTTGCGGTCGGCCACAGTATTCTGGTCATCTACTACCACATGCTCACCACCGGTGAACCCTACCGGGAGAAAGGGGCGGACTACTTTTCTGAATTGGATCGCCAACAGGCAGAACGACGTTGCACTCAGCAGCTTGAGCGTCTGGGATAGCAGGTGACTCTGACCCCTGCCCAGATTGCCTGAGCCTGCGTGGCTTCCACGTAGTCCTGCCTATTGATGAGGTTCTATAGGGGCATGTGACCCACAGGAGGGTGTTTTTGTCTCTTCCTCGGGCTTCTTTCAGAGGAATTAACGGCCACGTGAGTGGAAGCCAACAAGCTCCGCAAGGGATGAACTAAAGCGGGAGCCAAAGGTGCCGCTTGATTGAGGACCAGTTGGATAATCTGGCCCGCAGCGTCAAAGACGAGAAAGCCACTGATATGCAAGACATCACGGACCATGCGCAGCATCCCATAGTGGTGCAAGGTTGGGACGGTCAACCAACCCCGTGCCCAGATGATGACATTGTGGGCCAGAGAGCCCAGCAACATCAGCATCTGTTGGGCTTCAAAGCGTTTTTTACTGCGCTTGCTCATGCCCAAACCTTGCTTGTCGCCTTTGAAAGACGTTTCGACTCCGCCTCCGCGCTGATCGTAGAAGATCACATAGGAAAGCCTCACCGCTGCCGGATTATCCAGCAGCGAGAGGGGCTGACCGGTCAAAACGAGGACGTTGTGGGCCGAGGCGGCGGAGATCAGCACGCCATAAGTGAACTCGCCGTCCTGTTGGCGACAGCGCACGGCGATGCGTTTGACGGGACGCACATACGCCTCCGCCGCCTCGGTCACCCAGCCAAACTGTCGGTCAGGCTGATGGGGATCGACGTACCAATCAGCGACACTCCTGGCCAGGCGTTTGGCCTGCTTGCCCGAGTAATCTTTGCCGTGAACCAGGTAGCCGCGAGAGAGCAGCCAATTGACATCACCCAGGCTGCCCCCACCAGCATCCACGCGCACAATGGTTTGGCGACGCTTGTCCTCATCCAATTGCAACGTCTCTTCGGCGGCCAGCACCAACGGAGGCCTCGCACGGGTCAGTTGCGTCTTGCCATCAAAGAGGCGATCGACGACGACTTCCCCATAGTGGCTTGCCAGCACGCGACCCAATTGTCGACCGCGGCGGTTGCGCTGCTTGGCAAAATAGCCTTTGGTGGCAAAAGCCGCTTTCGGACCGCAAGGCAGGCCACTCATATCCACATCGAGCACCTGAAAGCTGAGCTGATAGTCATGCTGGTAGCCTTGACTGTGCTGTCGATAGATGCTATTCATGGCGTGTTCCATTTGCTTCACATTTTCTGCTGTCGAGGCGTTCAAGGTGTCCTGGACCACCGATTGCTCGGCGCAACGCCTGCGTCCGAAGGCACGCTGCAAGGCGACATCGGCTCTCAAGCGCGTATTGATCTCAATGAGTCCATGGGCCCCAGCCAGCATGCTGATCAAGATGTCATAGAGTTTCTCGCTTGGCTTATCCTTGATTGTCTTCTGAGCAATCTGCACCAATTGTGCAATCGGCTCGAACAGCTTCAATTCGGTCAACTTGATACCAATGGCAGCCAGACTCGCACTTCCGCTAAACGTTTTCGTCGTCGATGTGATAGATTCGTTCATGATGATGACCCTCCTATCGCTAAGCTTTTACACTTCGATAGGGTTGTCTCATCATCTCTCTTTTGGCAAGGTCCTTTCTTGTGGTTCTCTGCCACTAATTGGGGCCAAATTTAGGTAAGTAAGAACCCTGCCAGACCAGCTTAAAAAGTTACTGTAGGATAGCCTATTAAGCGATGAAGAAATGAACTGTACTCAATCTGCTTCTCCCCTGGCTAGAGAAAGGCAAGGGTGGCAAGGTTTCTGATTAACATTTTCGATTTCTAGCCAGGAATAGTTGAGATTTCCTGGTTAACAGTTACGCTGGTTTCAAATTAGCGAAAACAATAGTTTAGGATAAAATGTGAGATAAAATGTGAATGATGTGAAGAAGGATATTGTTAAGAAGCAGCATTATGTTCCACAAGGATATCTGCGTGGTTTTGCGAATACCCACGAGCGCTTATATGTGTTTGATAAATGTAGACGCAGTTCTTTTATATCAACAATACGTGATGTTGCAAATATAAAATACTTTTATGATTTTGGCTCAGATGTTATTGAAGAGATGGTGGCAAAAATTGATACACATCCAGAATTAGGTGTTACGTCGGAGCAGCGTCAAGAACTCCTTGATCCTCAATTGATGGAGCACCAACTTGGGGAAAGGGTCGATAGCAGACTTCCTTATCTCCTCAATGAGGTAATTCAAACAGCAGAGGATAAAGGCATGATGACAGAAGAACAAAAACGTGAGCTTTCAGTGCTTTTGTCTGTGCAAATGTTGCGACTACCTCGACATCGCCAGTATTTGATCGAGCTATGTGAAAAGACTGTTAAAGGCGTTTCACAGCGTATACTTGCTATGCGTTATGGTAAGGAAGCAATGGACTGGGTCCGAGTCAAATTTAATAAGAAATATGCTGCTGCTTATCATGGTGACACTATATTCAACTCAGTTTGGCTTAACGCCTATTCTGAGACACTGGCAAAGCATGTTTGGCGCATAGGCAAAAATGGCACCGATCAGGTATTTTACACTTCAGATAATCCCGTTGTTATGCATGCACACTTAAAGCAGAGTTCTTATGGCATTGGCTCTCCTGGAATTGAGATATGTTTCCCGCTCAGTCCAAAATATATGCTTATATTGTGTGATAGCAAAGTATTTGCTTCATACACACATCTTGATCGAAGATTAGTGCCTATAACTGATAGGCAAAATATTATCTTTTTTAACAGTTTACAAGTTAATCAGTGTGCTCGACAAGTATTTTGTTCTGAAGGACAATACACGCTAGCTGCTGAGATGTGTGCTACTGACCCTTCGTTGAGTATACCAATAAAAGAGTCATTAATGGTGCATAATTGATAAGTTTTTCCTGACTGGTTACGCTATACCCACGTATGCACAGACATCCCCTTTGCAAAAATCTGTGGTACACCCAATGAATGAGGCGACAAAGCACACGAAACGGACCATTGCTGTGCTCTCTCCCTCCTTTCTGACATTCCTCTTTGAGAAGACGCGGGGACCGGAGCATCCTGAAACCACTACCACGCTGGGTAACTTGGCCCGCCTCTACCGAGACCAGGGACGATAGCAGGAGGCCGAGCCGCTCTTTCTGCGGGCGCTGGCCATTTATGAGAAGACGCTGAGACCTGAGCATCGTGATGAATACCCGACAGCCAATTTGACAGCCATGTTCACACGTTTTTACGAGAGATAGCGATGTTTCGCGGTGCAATATGAAGCATTGCCATCCGTAAAGAGCGGGCAACAACGGATACAACCTGGGGGTGAAAATGGCGATACATAGTGTACATAGTACCACTATCCCACCAGGGACCGTGTTGTGGCGTCTCTCAGTGAAGAATACCTATTGCCTTTGAGGACATAACGAGCGTGTGGTAATATTCGTTATATATCCGTGGACATATTACGGCGGAGAGCGAAATTCAGAACGAACGCGTTTGTAGCGTAGAGCGTAAGAACAGGATAGATACATGGTAAGCAATCAGATATTGAACGTCAATATACCGACTCCAACAGGCCACCTGGAGGGCATTCTTAAGCCAGAAGAGGAGGGGTCGCAGCCTCTCTATACCAGTATCGTCTGTCATCCACACTCGCTATATGGTGGCACGATGCACAATAAAGTCGTTTTCAAAGTCGCCCAGGCGCTACAGGCCGAGAACATTCCCGCGCTGCGTTTCAATTTTCGTGGCGTCGGGAGAAGCACCGGCACCTATGACGAAGGTCGGGGCGAGACCGACGACGTGCGGTACGCGCTGGAATTTCTAAGCCGCCGCTATCCAGGCACCCCTATCATCCTTGCAGGCTTCTCCTTCGGCGCCTATGTGGGACTACGCGTGGCCGTGAGCGATGACCGGGTACAGGCCATGATTGGTCTGGGAGTGCCGGCGCGCTGGTTCGAGGGCAATACGTTGCAGGGCTGCCATAAGCCCAAGCTTATCATTCACGGCACAGAAGACGATACTGCACCCTACAACGCCACGGTGCAATGGTTCGAGCAGGTGCCCGCACCCAAAAGTATGGTCGCGATCGAGGGTGCAGATCACTTTTTCCAGGGCTACCTCGAAGAGGTACAAACCATCGTTAAGCGCTTCGTACAGACGCTCTAAGTACATGCACCGCATCATCTCTTTTACCCGCACATGAGCTACTTCACGTCTTAGACAGTGAACTGCTCCTTGAGCTAATTCAAAAATATACCATGCATTCAAGCATGCAGAAAATTCACTTTGTAGAGGATCATCGTCTTTCTATCTACATGTGATATACTGATGAGCGACATCTAAAAAAAGCCGACAGCGAAGGAAAGGCATGTCGATTACGCAAGGTCGCAAGCAACAGCCGGCTTCAGTAAGCCAGAATGGTCCATCAAAAGCGTTTACTTCATATGAGGAAACTGCATGACACAGAAAATACTGGTCGTCGATGATGACGAGGGCATTTTAGAGGTGGTCCAGATCGTTCTGGAAGGCGAAGGCTACCTGGTTCAGGCCAGTCTGAACGGCGAGTGTTTGCAGGATATCGATGCAGACCTGCCGGACCTGATTCTACTCGATGTCCTGCTCTCAGGCAAAGACGGACGCGAGATCTGTAAACAGCTCAAGAGCGACGCGAAGACTGCACACGTGCCGGTTGTCATGCTCTCAGCACATTCCGATGCAAGCAAGGTTGCAGATACAAGCGGGGCCGACGACTTTCTGGAAAAGCCTTTCGATGTGGATGTGCTCATTGATATTGTCGAAAAGCACCTCGCATCCACCTCAAGCCATTTGTCGATTGAGTGATCTGCCATATCATGCTAGGCGATCATTCCAGCCATGCCAGTTCCCATCCCAATAATCGTGATAGAGCGCGTTATCGGCGCCGATGCTGAAGACATCCAGGCGGCCCGCAGCCCAGGCGGCTGCCGCTGGACTGCTACTGAAAGTGCCACCCAGCGAATCGAAGGGATGCCATGCCCCATCCCAGGTAGTATGCCAGATTGCGTTATCCGTGCTACGGCAAAAGAGATCGATACGGTTGGGTCCCCAGCTCACCGCCGCTGGAGCCGATGTAAACGTACCGGCCAGGCGATCACTCCAGCCATGCCATGTCCCATCCCAGTAGTTGTGGTACAGGGCATTGTCGCCGCCAGTACCAAACACATCCAGCCTGCCCGCTCCCCACGACGAGACAGCCGGTGCGCTGACAAAACCGCCGCCCAGCGAATCGAACGCATGCCAACCACTGGGGTCCCAGTAGTTATGCCAGATTGCGTTATCCGTGCCACGGCTGAACACATCGATACGGTTCGGCCCCCAGCTCACCGCCGCCGGAGCCGACGTAAATACACCTCCAGGCCGATCGCCCCAACCGTGCCAGCTACCGTCCCAGTAGTTATGGTACAGCGCACCGTCTGCACCGATTGCGAAGACGTCGAGGCGTCCAGGACCCCATGTGGAGACGGCGGGCCCGTAGAGAAAATTGCCGCCCAACGACTCAAATGTGTGCCACGAGCCGTTCCAGTAATTGTGATAGATTGCGCCATCGGAGCCGCGCCCAAACACATCGATGCGGTTCGGTCCCCAGCTCACCGCCGCCGGAGCAAGCGTAAAGGTGATGCCAGGTGGAGGCGTCGGCGAGGCCGGGGTCGCCTTTAGCACCGGAACAACTCTATGTATACTCACTTTCGACAATGCCCTGACCTGGAGGCGTGGGAGCGCGAACGAGAAGAACCAGCCAACGCTGCCCATTAGCACAACGAGCGTTATTAGAATTGCTAAGACATTTATAAGACCCAGTGTCCTGATCGTCTGCTCCGTTCTTGTGACGACGAGGCGGTATGTGGGAAGAATAGCAGTGGCGCGAGGCAATATTTTACCAGGAGACCGCTCCTCTTGTGGGGAGGGCGACGAAACACTGCTTATCTCTAATGGGAAGGGCTGTTGCTCAGGCAACATATTCCCACTGTACGTGGCATCCTCGTGCAGAGATGGCTGGTTGGTGGCCGGCATCTCGTAGGCAGACGACGCTAATTGAGAGCTTGCCCGAGGCTGGCTCTGCAGGAATAGCGGCTGATAATCCTTAGCGTCCGGCTTTGCAGGGAGGAAAAATGGCGACAGGATACCGGAAGGCGGCCTGTTTCCCTCCGCCGCTTGATACGCCTGCTCCAGCGCCGTCGCAAATGCCTTGATACTGGCGAAGCGCTGATACGGGTCCTTTGCCAGCGCGGTGAGCACAACATGTTCGACCGCCTCAAGGATGGTCGAGACCCGCTCGCGTAGTGAAGGAGGGGTAGCATGTAGATGTTGTGCATACATTTCGAGGGGTGTTCCCTGGAAAGGTGGCGCGCCGCTCAACCATTCGTAGACAATAGCGCCGAGCGCGTATTGATCGCTGGCCAGGCGCGGCTTCCCCTGAATCTGCTCAGGCGCGATATAGGCGGCGGTGCCAGCCGTTTCCTGGATATTATGCGAGCTGGAATTGTGCGCGACCTGCACCAGACCGAAGTCGCTGAGCAGCAGCGTATCGTTATCCACCAGGAGCATATTCTCCGGCTTCACATCGCGATGAATGAAGTGTTGATTGTGTGCATACTGTAAAGCATCGGCAATCTGGTGCGTATACGAGACAATCGAGGCTCCCGTTAACATAGTCCCTTTAGGATATCGTTGACGCAACGATCCGCCGGGTGCGTAGTCCATAACTAAAAAAGGGATATCATGCTCAACGCCAAAGTCCAGCACGCGCACGATATGAGGATGAACAAGGCTGGCAATCGTCCTGGCCTCGATACGGAACTGCTCGATGGACGTCTCGCCCAACCGCACTTGCAGCACCTTTATCGCCGCTCGCGTATTCAGGTGCAGGTGCTCGGCGAGGTAGACGTCCGCGAAGCCGCCCTGTCCAATCAGGGAGGTTAAACGGTAATTGCCGAGTTGTTGATCCACAAGATCAGTCATATGCTCTCTCTCTTTTTTCACCGCTGGACGAAGAGATAACTTTTGTTTAAATTGGGATATGATTGTGTTTTATCATTATTCATCATTATCTATCCAGATATATGCAAGTACTACTATAAACGATTTAGCGCTGTGGGATAAACGTTCATAGCCAGTTCAGGTCGAAGCAAGCGGGTTGGAGAAAAGATATCCTGGAAATCATCTTCCAGAAACTCCTGTAAATACTTCCTCGCACTGGTAGAGAAGATATTTCTGGAAGATGATTTTCAGAAACTCCTGTAAATACTTCTTCGCAGTGGCTTGCGAATGTGGAGAGTCGAGGAGGACACTATTCCTATCAGGCTCCCTATATTTCCAGAATGCATCAACTCCTGCTATACTGATAAGGTACGCAAACGCATATGGTATAGGCTATCTTGATCCAACGCAACCATTATGCATGCAGAATTCGCACTAAATGAATGGTGGACTGGTGGACAGAAGGCTTTTTATTTTCACCCTGCTGGATAATCTTATGCATAAACCCAAAACAAACGACGCCCAAACCTGGGCCAGCTACTGGCAAGCACAGAGTCAACCCTGGCGCAAAGAGCCGGAGATCGACCCGGAACGCCAATCCTTCCTTGAAAAGCAGCGCGCCATCCCTCCCGATGTAGCACGTGGACAGTATCCCTTTAAAGACATAAAACTGGGGCGCGCCGATATAGAGTGGCTCCTTGCCACCCACGAACAGGGACGTGGACCCGTAGATTGGCATACTGAGCGCGAGCGTACGGGACCAGACCTGCGCGGCGCGGATCTACGCCTGGCCGATCTCCAGAAGCTACCTCTCGCGCGTATGCTTGGTGGGCTTCCCTGGTCCGAATGGCTCCCGGCGACGATGGAGCAACGCACGATGGCGCTGGTGCATCTTGAAGGGGCGCAGATGAACGGCACCCATCTCGAAGGGGCCGCCCTGAATGGAGCCTACCTCACCGGAGCGTTACTTTACGAAGCCAACCTGGAACGGGCCGAACTGGGGGGAGCCCACCTCAGCAGGACTGTCCTTGCGCGAGCACAGATGCAGGACGCCGACCTGATCGGCGCACACCTGGAGGATGCGTACCTCAACGGCGTTCACCTGGAGGACGCGTACCTTTCGGGGGCGCACATGCAAGACGCGGACTTCAGCTACGCGTACCTGGAGAACGCCGATCTCAGTCACGCCCATCTGGAAAAGGCCAGCCTCAGCCACGTGCACGCAGAGACGGCCAACCTGGCAGGCGCCTCCTTGCAGCGCGCCGATCTCCACGAGGCCCTGCTGACCGGCTGCAACCTGGCGGAAGCGCACCTCGAAGGTGCTAACTTCAGTCGCGCGCACCTGGAGATGGCGTCGGTCAGCAGCAAACATGCGGGTGCGCATCTCGAAGGCGCGGACCTCAGCCGCGCACACCTGGAGGGTGCCAGCTTCTATAAGGCCCATCTGGAAGGAGCTCGCCTGCACCGGGCGCACCTCGAAATGACGAATCTGATCGCAGCGCACTGCGAGGGGGCCGATCTCAGCAACACCCGACTTGAAGAGGCCGACATGGAACTTGTTCACTTCGGCAGCAAGATCGTCGCTCCAGAAGATCTGGCGCGCATAAGAAAGTGGGTCGCGAACTTTCCCGAACATTTGCCAGCGGCTACCCTCAAGGGCACCTCTCTGGAACGTAGTGATTGAAAAGCGCTACAATGCCCCATCATTTACAAATTTGAATATTTGCAATTTCTTATTTCTCTAAGGAAAGTGCGCAAAGGTTTATTGACAATTAGGGGCGGGGCAAGTACAATAAAAGGAGATGGCGTCGTGTTATGATTAGGAGGCATCTTCATGGCTGTCGTAAATACAGATTTTTATCGTCATGAGAACCTCGTCCGCAAGTCAATACAGATCCCTTCGACACAGCATAAAGAGCTGAAGGCTCTCGCTGTCGAGCTTGATTCCTCTTTAGGAGATATAGTGGAGACGATTATGGACCTCATGCGACAGGACAATTACGAGCAATTAAAAGTAGCAATCATCCAGAAACGCGAACGTGAACTATCCTCTCTCAACTCCACCCTCGACGAAGCTTACGCATATCTTGGTTCTATCCCAGAAACTTTAGAAGACGCCTGTTTCTTTTTTGAGATCGGGCATGAAGGTATGGTTGCATGAGTGAAGAGGCCAGGCAAACATTGCCGAGCCCCAGACAATACGAGGCCCACACGTCAGTTCCAAGTCCGCGGCGGGGGGAGATTTGGGATGTGAACTGGTCTCCGGGTCGTGGTGCTGAACAGCAGGGCACGCGACCAGCGCTAATCATCCAGAATGATCGAGGCAACGCCTCGACCTCCTACCCACTGACTATAGTGGCTTCGATGAGCAGAACCGAACGCGAGCTGCCGCTACATGTACGTATCGCGCCATCTGAAGAGAACGGGCTGACCGACTACACCGATGTCAAATGCGAACAGATCATGACCATCGAGAAATCTCGCTTGCTACGCCGCCGGGGAGTGATCACGTCGGACGAATTGCATCGCGTCGATATCGCTTTGCGATTGAGTTTGAGTTTGTTAACATAAGATTTCGATTTCTCTTCAGTTCCTCGGTCCATTTTTTTTATGGCAACGGGTAACATCCAGACGGATGGCATCCAGACGGGTGGATGCTCCCAGGGAAGAGGACCCCGATGATAGCCACCACCAGGGGCGGTAGCAGCACCAGCAGCGCTATTCCAATCAGGATCAGCCTGGACCACGGGTGGCCAAAATTCATAGTCCATCCCAGGCCGAAACGCTTAGGCACAAACACTGCAGGATCGTCGGGATTATTGTAAAAGACGCCTCCATACCAGTACCGATCATCATCATGGAAAACGGCGTCGGTGCGCCCGTGATCAGCGGATACGCTCGTTTTTGTCCGGGAACGCTGAGGATGCCAGAACAAGACGAAGACGATGGCAATCAGCACCCCACAGAGCACCAGCAGAGCAGGCCAGGACACGTTCATAAATGTTTCTCCTTCAATACAGGGCGATGTTAAGAGTCAAACGTTTCACTATGGTAAACGGATACCTCCGACCATTCCCAAATTACGAGAAAGTTCAGCTTATTCGGGTACGATTCTTGACGGAAGGGTTTGCTCTCCACTAAAGACGCCCAGTGCGTGATAGCCATCCTCTCCCAATATGAATACTTCAACAGTGTGTCTCACGGGTTCAACAATCCAATACTCTCTTACACCGGCGCGAGCATAAGCATTGTATTTCTTCAGTCTATCATAATGTGCAGTGCCGGGAGAGGCAACTTCAATGGCGAGATCGGGAGGACGGATAGTCTGCGACGGCTTCTGCTTTGTTGTCTCCTTTTCCTCCAGCAGCACAAGAACATCTGGCTGGACTACTGACCCTGTATCGAGGACGACATCTATCGGGGCAGCAAGCACGCGCCCTCGCCCGGCCAGCTTCACGTACGGCATTAGATAAAAGATTATCAGGGCAACGATCTCCTGATGAACGTCATTTGGAGCAGGGGCCATATACAGAACTCCATCGATTATTTCGTAACGCTTCCCGTCGTCAGGGAGTGCCGCGTAGGAGTTGTAGGTCCAATGGCCCTGTTCTGGTCCCGGAACGTTGTCAGCAGGAGTGAGCATAGTGGTTCCCTCTAAGGTTTTCATCTGTTATTGTAGCCTTTCTTCATTTTACCACTCTCTACTACATTCCCTACAATTCTGCGCATCGGTGAACATCCACACAAATCTCCTGAAAGGTGCGCTCTTCTCCCATTATCACGCGAAAAACTGTTCGACATGTACAGAAAAATCTGGCACGATCATAGATGGAAGAGTCTGCTCTCCACTAAAGATGCCCAACGAATTATATCCATCTTCTCCCAATATGAATATTTCAACTGTACGTCTCATTGGTTCAACAATCCAATATTCTTTCACCCCGGCGCGTGCATAAGCATTGTATTTCTCTATTCGATCTGCCGTGGCATTGCCAGGAGAGATGACCTCAATCACAAGATCGGGTCCGCCAATGATGCGAGAGACAACATACTTCTCGCCACTTTTATTAAGAAGCACAACCACATCAGGCTGAACAACAGTACCGGGTGACAGTTCGACATCGAATGGCGCTACAAATACCTGTCCATGACCAGTGAGTTCGACGGCATCAAAGAGATAATGTGAAAGCCGAATAACAGACTTCTGGTGCCAGCCAGAGGGAGAAGGTGGTGCCATATACAGAACTCCATCGATTATTTCGTAACGCTTCCCATCGTCAGGGAGTGCTGCGTAGGAGTCGTAGGTCCAATGGCCCTGTTCTGGCCCCGGAACGTTGTCGGCAGGAGTGAGCATGGTGGTTCCCTCGTATGTCTTCATCTCGTGACCTTTCTTCGCCCTCTTGCTCTCTACTACATTCTCTACAATTCCACACATCCGCAAACATCCGCACAATTCCCTTGAAAGGTGCTGTTCTTCTTCTATTATACCCAACGCACCAAATGAAGCTCCGCTCAAAACTGAGCGATGGTATCTGTTCGGGTCCCTTTTCCCGACTCATCAGTGCCAAAGGCGCTTCACAAGGGTGGTGTAGATGGCGGGGTTTGCGGCCCGGGTCGCAAACCCCGCCATCCACACAAAACCAGGGCGAGCCGCCGGAGGCGGCGAGGGGTGCTCAACAGTCACCGGGATGACTCATGAGCCCTGAAGAGATACGGGCTATACGCTGTCATTCTCTGCCAATATGTCAGAACCGGAAGCATACCATTGATGCAGGCCAATGCATGATGGCTGGTCTCCGCGCAGACGATTGGCTGTAGCAGCGTAGCTCTCCGTGTGATAGAATTCAGAACAAACGTTATACAAACACGCCAGGAGCTAATCAACCATGCAAAAGCAGACAGGAACAGTACAGGTAAAGCGCAATTTTCCCGAGATGCTCAAGGGAGGGGTTATCTGCGATGTCGTTAACGCAGAGCAGGCCCGCATCGCCGAGGACGCGGGCGCATCCGCAGTGATGGCGCTGGAGCGTGTGCCTGCTGACATTCGCGCGCAAGGCGGCGTCGCGCGCATGAGCGATCCCGAACTTATCATTCAGATCAAGGAAGCAGTAACAATCCCCGTGATGGCGAAGTGTCGCATCGGCCATTTTGTGGAGGCCGAGATCTTGCAGGCGATCGGCGTGGATTGCATCGACGAGTCGGAGGTATTGACGCCGGCGGACGAGCATTTTCACGTCAACAAACATCTCTTCTCCGTTCCCTTCGTATGTGGGGCGCGTGATCTGGGCGAGGCGCTGCGGCGCATCGGCGAAGGCGCCGCGATGATGCGCACGAAAGGCGAAGCGGGCACGGGCAATGTGATCGAGGCCGTGCGTCATATGCGCGCCATTATGGACGGTATTCGCCGCCTGCAATATCTGCCTGAAGAGGAACTGATGAGCGAGGCCAAGAACCTGGGCGCACCCTACGAACTGGTACTCGAGATCGCACAGACAGGCAAGCTCCCGGTCGTCAACTTTTCAGCGGGCGGAGTAGCCACCCCGGCGGACGCGGCACTGATGATGCGTCTGGGAGCCGAGGGTATCTTCGTTGGCTCCGGCATCTTCAAATCCGGCGATCCCCTGGCGCGCGCGAAGGCGATTGTAAAGGCCACCACGCACTACCAGGACCCCCATATCCTCGCCGAAGTGTCACGCAACCTGGGCGAACCCATGGTCGGCATCAATCTGGACACATTACCTGAGCAAGAACTAATGGCAAAACGCGGGTGGTAGAAAAATCAACAATGGAAAGGTACAACCTGACGCCACGTATCGGCGTACTAGCATTACAGGGTGATTTCGAAGCACACCTGAAGATGCTAGCAGAACTGGGAGCGGATGCACGAGCAGTTCGACTCCCCGAGCATCTTGAAGAAATAGATGGTATAATTATACCAGGTGGTGAGAGTACAACTATCGGGAAACTCATGATAGTGTACGGCTTACACGGGATATTACAGAAGAAAATACAGGAAGGCGTTCCCGTATGGGGAACATGCGCGGGCTTAATTTTGTTATCAAAAGAGACGGATAATGCATTGGCAGGCCAGCCATTGTTGGCCTGCATGGATATCCGAGTCCGTCGCAATGCATTTGGCAGTCAGCGGGAAAGTTTTGAGACTGATCTGTTGGTGCCTGCACTGGGAGAAGCGCCATTCCACGCATTCTTTATTCGCGGCCCATCCGTCGAATGGGTCGGACCGGGAGTAGAGGTGCTGGCAACGCTCGACGATGGAACCATCGTCGCTGTCCGTGAAGGACCCCTGTTGGGTACAGCGTTTCATCCGGAGGTCGCGGGAGATCCACGTTTCCACCAATACTTTCTCCGCATAGTACAGAGCGTCAAACAGTAAGGGCGCGGTTCACAAACCCGCATCGACACCATTCCCGCACCAGCGCGGTTCATGATGTAGGGGCGCGGTTTACAAGCCCGTCGCGGTTTACAGACCCGCATCGGTGCTTAGTGATGAGTAACGCCTCGACACGACGCAGGAGCACTGGATGATACGACCGGTATTATATGTCGACCTGCCGGGCATCATCTACGCAATTGACCGCCGGGCTCGCAGCAGACAGCACGAGTTCGCAAACTTCGTGTGCTGGCTGGAGCCGGTCGAGAACGAGTTGCCTCCGTCACCTATCCTGAGAGGCATCTTCTCATTCCATCCTGCCACGCGCACATGGATCTGCGAAGACCACTGGCGCCTTCTGGGCTTCGCCCAGGTGCGCGAGCGCCCTTCGCGCACCGCATGGGATATGTCCTACCTGGCTTCAATAGCGCAACGCAACGCTTCAGACGAAGAAGTCCTCTCAGCGCTTCTGGAATATACATTGGAGATGGCTGCATCACATGGCATTCTCCGTATTTTTGCAAAGGTTGAAGATGAAATCCCTGAGATGGACCTGTTCCATCGCAGCGGTTTTCAACGCTATGCACGCGAGTTGACCTCCGTCTATGAACCGGGGTCAACGCTGCCGGCGGAACCCAACCTGCCATCGCTACGTCGCTGGCATCGCCACTACGTGTGGGGACTGCACCAGCTCTACCGTTCCGTCACTCCGCAACGAGTGCAGATGGCGGAACTGCTGGATAACAGCGAAGAGTACGCCAGACTTACCGTCGGCTCACAACGTCCCATGTCTTCCCTTTTCTCACGGGGGAATGAGAATTACGTATGTGATGTGGGCGTGCGTTTAGGCGCGTGGCTGCGAATTACCCGAGGGAAAGGTCGGGAGCCACATCGCATCTTTCTTAACGTGCATCCAGAACATACCGACCTTGCTGAGCCGCTCCTGCGTTTCGGCATGCGAAGGCTGCTGGATGCAGACGTGCGGCGCATTTACTGCCTGGTGCGCGAGTACGACTCTTTTGTCATCACCGCTCTGCGGAACAGTGGATTTGAGCAGACCTCTATCCGGGTCCTGCTCGTGCGACACATGGCCCTACTGGCCATGAGGCAAAGCACTGTCCCCCTGCTGGAGCAACGAGCGGTCTATGGCTTGAAGGGCCTGGGGACGGTCAATTCTCGCCAAACAATTACGAGGTGATAAAACTGCCTATGCAACATGTGATCACTGACGATCTGGAGGCTCTGCTGGCTACCCTACCGCCAGATATCCACGACGCGGTCAATCGGATTGAGAACCGAAGCGAACTGCTGGAGATCGTATTGGACCTCGGACGCAATGCCGAGGGCCGCTTTCCTGAAGGAGAGGTGATCCTTAGCTCTCAGCCTGTAACCTACGCCGACCTGGAATATGTGGTCGAACGTATCGGCGAGTTTGGCGACGATAACCGCGCCGGCATCGAGCGCACCCTGCACCGTATCAGTGCAATGCGCAACCGCAAGGGGAGAATCGTTGGCCTGACGTGCCGCATTGGTCGAGCCGTGCTTGGCAGTATTGCCCTGATCCGTGATATTGTTGAACAGGGCCAATCAATTCTGATTCTCGGTCGTCCAGGTGTGGGTAAAACCACCCTGTTGCGTGAAATAGCTCGCGTCCTCGCGGACGAGGCCAATAAACGTGTGGTGGTTGTGGATACCTCGAATGAGATTGCTGGCGATGGCGACATTCCTCACCCCGGTATCGGACGTGCGCGCCGCATGCAGGTGGCTCGCACTGCGGAACAACACGCCGTGATGATCGAGGCTGTGGAGAACCATATGCCACAGGTCATCGTGATCGACGAGATTGGCACTGAACTGGAGGCGGCGGCGGCGCGTACTATCGCGGAACGCGGTGTACAGCTTGTCGCTACGGCTCATGGTAATTCGCTAGGCAACCTGCTCGTCAACCCGACTCTTTCGGACCTGGTGGGCGGCATTCAGACCGTGACCCTGGGCGATGAAGAGGCACGCCGACGCCATACCCAGAAAAGTATCCTGGAGCGCAAGGCCCCCCCGACCTTCGATGTGGTGGTCGAACAGCAAAGCTGGGAAGAGGTCATTGTGCACCGCGATGTAGCCGATACGGTCGATAGCCTGCTGCGCGGCCAACCTTCGATAGCTGAGGAGCGCACGCGGGATGAGGAGACGGGCCACGTCTCCTTGCGCCGCATCACTGCAGGCGGCATGGATGTCCCTGGCTGGGGTCTCGGCGGCTTTGGCACGAGCACGAGCACCGGACCCGGTGGACGCCAGAACCAGGGCTTCACGCCCAATACGTTCGAGCGTAGCGACCGCTCCGGCAATAACTGGTCGCCGCTACGCCAGGTCGGACCACAGGGTTCACGCAACGACGCGAACGCCCGTGGACGCAACCAGATTCAGCCGCAGCCGAAGATGAGAGCCCTGGCCCCTACAGGCACGTCTCCCGCCGACTTCGAACCACGCGCGAGCAGTGGTGGTACAGCACTTGTGACGACCAGCCATTCCGGTCCCGCGACGGCCATCAGCGAGGGCATCTATCAAGCTGAGGATGCTCGCACTGAACTGCCGATCGTTAAAACGCTGCGCGTCTACCCGTTCGGCGTCAACCGCGATCGCCTGGCTGAGTCGGCACGCTTTCTGCGCGTACCCATCATTATCACAAATAATCAGGCCGATGCCGATGCCGTCATCACACTGAAAAACTACTATCGTCGTCAGCCCGAGCGCCTGCAACAGGCCGAGCAGGAGCGCAAGCTGATTATCATTTTGAAGAATAATACCGTTACCCAGATGCAGCACGCCCTGGCCCGCATCTTCGATATCCCGGTCGAGAATATCCCCGGCGAAGATCAGGATGAGTCCGAGGGTGATGGCTCTGGCGATATGACCTTCGATGATCCAACAAAGCAAGCGCTTCTGGAGACGGAGGACGCCATTCACCAGGTCCTGAATAAGGGCCTGACTACGGCGGAGCTCGCGCCCGCCAATGCGTATATCCGCCGCTTGCAACACCAGATGGCAACGCGCTATAACCTGATCTCGCGCAGCCGTGGGAAAGAACCCTATCGCCGCGTCAAGATCTTCCGCTCTCGCGATTAAGACTCCCTGGTGGCAGGGACGCAGCACAGCGCCCCTGCCTTTTTGTTTTAATATGTGTATATTTGCATATATCATCGGTCTGAAAAATATCCACAAAATGAGTTGTCACGCCTCCTCACATGAGTTATAATCCTCTGATAGTGCCCAGGCAACGAGGCATGGGATTGACACCACGACGACCGTGGCTGTGTCCCATGGCGGACTGAAAGGAGCCGTACCGCGTATGCGTTTACTCGAAAATCACACTGCTATCGGGGCCGAGACAACGCCCGTCACGATAGCCGATATCTGGAAGGCTTATAAATTTCTTAAGCCAATCATGCATCATACTCCTCTTACTCCATCCCGCACTCTGCACGAGATGACGGAGGCCGATGTCTATTTAAAGGCCGAGCACATGCAGCGCGGAGGCTCCTTCAAAGCGCGGGGCGCGGCATACAAGATCTCTCGCCTCACGAAAGAGCAGCGCAGCGTCGGCGTCATAGCCGCGTCCGCCGGCAATCATGCGCAAGGCGTCGCGATCGCCGCTGCTGAACATAAGATTCCATGCACTATCGTCATGCCGGAGGCCGCGCCGCTGGCGAAAGTCACCGCGACTCAGGGCTACGGGGCGAACGTCGTCCTGTATGGCAGCACCTACGACGACGCCTACCAACACTGCTGTGAGCTCCAACGGGCATCGGGCGCGACATTTATTCACGCGTTTGACGATCCCGATGTCATCGCGGGCCAGGGCTCACTGGGACTGGAGATGCTCAACGACCTGCCCGATGCGGATGCCGTTCTTGTTCCGATCGGGGGCGGGGGCCTCATCTCGGGCATCGCCATCGCCGCACGCGCGCTCAAGCCCGACATCACCATCATCGGCGTACAGGCGGAGGGCGCGCCCAGTTGCCATGACTCACTCAACGCGGGCCAGATAAAGACCTCCACGTCGATTATGACGATCGCCGATGGCATCGCGACCAAACGACCAGGGGATCTGACCTTCTCCATCATCCAGCAACTCGTCGATGAGGTCGTGCTGGTCAACGACGAAGCCATTATCAATGCCGTCTTGTTGTTGATGGAGCGCTGCAAAATGCTGGTCGAAGGCGCAGGCGCGGTGGGCCTGGCGGCATTACTGAGCGGGGTCGTTCAGCTCCGGGGCAAGAAAGTGCTGGTCCCGCTAACGGGCGGCAATATCGACATAAACCTGGTGGGCCGCTTCATCGAGCACGGCCTGGCCACGGCTGGTCGCTACTTCGTAATTCACACGCGCCTCACCGATCGTCCAGGCGAACTAATGCGCATGCTTGGCATCATCACTGAGATGCGCATCAACGTAATCGATGTGCGTCATCAGCGCATCTCGAATCGCCTGCCGATCATGGAACGCGAGGAAACGATTACGCTGGAGACGCGCGACCGGACGCAGTGTGACGATCTGCTACGTCGTCTGCGCGCGGATGGGTATCTGGTTGAGGAGGCGCAGACGCTGTATTAGACAAGTGACGGCGACGAAAAAACGTGATGGCCCCCTACGCGATGGGTTCGACGCGCAGCAGCACGTCGCCCTTCTGCACAACATTGCCGCTGGTGGCGACCATGGCGACGACGCGACCGGCCACCTCGGCGGTAATCTCGTTGAAAACCTTCATCGCTTCGATGAGCGCCACGACCTGTCCGGTCTGGATAATATCCCCAACATTGACGAAGGGAGGCGACGTGGGCGAGGCTGCAGAATAATAGACGCCCGTCATAGGCGCAATAACGGGGAAGTCCAGGTGAGCAGGTCGCCCGGCAGCCTGCCCCCCCGAGGAGACCATCCCGGCGCGCTGGGAAGCGGCGCTCAGCACCATCTCCGGACTACGGCGGATAATGATCTCGGTATCACCCTCGGTCAGCTCCAATTCACCGATAGTGCTGCCATCGAGCACATGGATGAGATCCTCAACGCGGTCCAGCCACGATATATTTTTCTGCGTATCCATTACACTACTCTTCGTATCGCTTAAATACCAGGCAAGCATTGTGACCGCCGAAGCCCATGACATTCGACATAGCCACATTTACCGTCGCGTGCCGCGCCTCATTGGGCACATAATCCAGGTCACAATCGGGATCGGGATGGTGCAGGTTGATAGTTGGCGGAATCATCCCGGTCAGAATGGTCTGGATCGAGATGATGGCCTCGATCGCCCCGGCTGCACCAAGCGTGTGACCGAGCATCGATTTCGTCGAACTGACCGCCAATCGATAGGCATGTTCTCCAAAAAAGGTCTTGATCGCCAGCGTCTCGGTGCGATCATTAGGAGGTGTCGATGTGCCATGCGCGTTAATGTAATCGACCTGTTCCGGCTGCAAGCCAGCTTTCTGTAGTGCGCGGCGCATGGCGCGTATGAGGCCAGTGCCACCGGGGGCAGGTTCGGTCACATGGTGGGCATCGTCGGTCGTGCCGTAGCCTACCAGTTCGGCAAGAATCGTGGCGCCGCGCGCCTGCGCGAACTCGAGATCCTCCAGAATGAGCATGCCTGCTCCCTCGCCCATCACGAAGCCATCGCGGGTTGCGTCGAAGGGACGACTGGCACCCTGGGGATCGTCGTTGCGCCGCGACAGGGCGTGCATATTGTCAAACGCGGCCATTGCAATCGGCGTGATCGCCTTCTCGGCACCGCCCGCGATCATCGCCTTCGCATCGCCGCGCCGGATGGTCTCCCACGCCTCACCGACAGTATTACCACTGGTCGCGCAGGCGGAGACGGCGGCCCAGTTCGGCCCCCTCGCTCCCGTCAAGATGGAGATAATGCCGGGGGCACCATCTATAATCATCATATTGATAAAGAATGGGCTGATGCGGTCCGGTCCCTTTTCGTGCAGCACCTTGAACTGGTCGTGCAGCGTCACCAGGCCGCCGATGCCGCTCCCGGCGTAGACACCGACATCATCGGCGATATCGTCGGTAATCTGCAGCTTCGCCTGCGCTAAAGCCTGCTTCGCGCCCGCGATGGCGAGCTGCTCATAGGGATCGTTGCGCCGGGCCTCTTTGCGATCCATATAGAGCGTGGGATCGAAGTCCTTTATCTGTGCCCCGAAATGCACGCGATGCTGACTGCTATCGTACGCGGTAATCTCGCTTACGCCAGATCTACCCGCGCACAGCGCCTCCCACGAAGACGCCAGGTCGTTACCCAACGAGGTAACCAGTCCCATTCCGGTTACTACTACGCGAGACATAAAGTCACCTCCTGACATGTCAATGTCGATGGCGTCCCCTGCGAAAGAGCGCCCGAAATTAGATGACGTGAGATCGCCTAGATGCCTAAAGCAACGGCTTCCTCTTGTAAAAAACGTGTATATGTATCGCCGCTAATAAAGCCTGGATGCCTGAGCAGCCGCTGATGGAACGGGATCGTCGTCTTGACGCCCTCGATAATAAATTCGTCAAGCGCGCGTTGCATACGTGCAATGGCGGCATCACGCGTCTCGTCCCAGACGATCAGTTTCGCCAGCAGCGAGTCATAGTGTGGCGGAACCTCGTAGCCTGCGAACAGGTGGCTATCGACACGCACGCCGGGTCCTCCAGGTGGAAGGTACTGCTCGATCACCCCCGTCTGTGGGCGGAAGTCGGCGTCGGCGTCCTCCGCTGTGATGCGGCACTCGATGGCATGGCCGTGGAACTTGATATCGCGTTGCTCCAACAGCAGAGGCATATCGGCGGCAATGCGTATCTGTTCCTTGACCAGATCGAGACTCGTCACCAGCTCTGTAACAGGATGCTCAACCTGCAGGCGCGTGTTCATCTCCATAAAATAGTAACAGTTCTGCTGATCCAGCAGGAACTCGAGCGTGCCAGCGTTGCGATAGCCCAGCTCCTGTACGGCGCGAATCGACATCGTCCCCATCTCATCGCGCACTTCACGCGGCAAGAGGGGGCTGGGAGACTCCTCCAGGACTTTCTGATTACGTCGCTGGCAGGAGCAATTGCGCTCGCCCAGGTGCACGGCGTTGCCATAATTATCTACCAGCACCTGGATCTCCACGTGCCGGGCGTGCTCGAGATAGCGTTCGAGGTAGAGACCATCGTCCCGAAAAGCCTCGCGCACCTCGTTCTGCGCGAGTGTAAAGATACGCTCGAATTCGTCGGGGCGTTTGATCAGGCGAATACCGCGCCCACCGCCACCGGCGGCCGCCTTCAGCATCAGTGGATAGCCGATATCCTTCACCGCCTCCTGCGCCTCAGCAAACGTGCGCAAAATGGGGGTACCGGACAGGGTCGGCAGGCCAGCTTCAGACATCGCCTCGCGCGCCGATACCTTGTCGGACATCACAGACATCACCTCAGCCGTGGGGCCGATAAAGGTGATGTTCACATCGCGACATATCTCGGCGAAACTGGTGTTCTCGGCAAGAAAGCCGTAGCCAGGATGGATCGCCTCCGCACTCGAGATCAGCGCGGCGCTGATGATATTCGGGACGTTCAGATAGCTCTTCCCACTTGCACCCGGCCCAATACAGATACGCTCGTCCGCCATGCGTACAGGGAGCGAATCGCGGTCGGCCTCTGAATGAGCAATGACGCTGCGTACCCCCATCTCGCGACAGGCACGAATTATGCGCAGCGCAACCTCGCCACGATTAGCAATCAAAATCTTACTAAACATATCTCATCGACGAAGCGTGCTTCACATCCACGCTCCATCAAGCTCCTCTCACCTGAAACCCCTATGGGTGGGTGTTTAGGCAATTATATCACGCTCGTCTCGTGAGAGGCTAGGGGGTGATGCTGGAAAGCAATCAAGGCAGAACACAAATGAAACAAAACTCACTCGCGCACCTCACTATTCCCTGTAATGCCTGCCAATCGCAACGCCTCATCACGAGAGATAACGTTATACTTCAGCTTGAGCTGCAAGATACGCGTGACCGAAGCGTCAATCTGGCTCGTGGAGATCTGCCCGCTGGTAACTGCCTGATGTAACCCAACAATCATCGTCTGTGTCTCGGCCAGACCACGGGGACCAAGTATAAGATCAATCCCGGCCTTTACAGCCAGGACGGCGGCCTGCGATAGTGAATAGGTATTGCTGATGCCGCCCATCCACAGCGTGTCGCTGATGATGACGCCTTTGAAGTTGAGCTGCTGACGCAGCAGGCCGGTGACTACTTTGGGCGAGAGCGAGGTCGGCAGGTCGGGATCAAGCTGGGGATTGAGGATATGCGTAACCATGACCATAGGAACGGTCCCTTCGTTGATCATGGTGCGATATGGCACGAGATCCACGCTGCTGAGCGTGGCGAGGCTGCGATTCATCGTGGGCAGCGAGAGGTGTGGGTCCAGGTTGGCGCTCCCCAATCCAGGAAAGTGCTTGAGGCAGCCGATGATACCGCCAGCGGTCAGCCCCTTGAGGTACGCGCGACCCATATTTGTGACCAGCGTAGGATCGGAGCCAAAGGTGCGCTCTGGCAGGCCGGGATTGTTGGGATTCGTCAACACGTCAACGATGGGCATGAAGTTGAGGTTCAGACCAAGCGAGGATAGATCGGATGCGGCGCTGTGTCCGGCGTTATAGGCCACCTGCGGATCGTTTGTTGCGCCTATGGTAGCTTCGGATGGCCGCTCGCCCGTGATGAGGCGCAGCTCGTTGACGACTCCACCTTCGTAGTCGGTCGAGATGAAGAGCGGCACGCGCGCCTGCGCCTGCATTGCTTTGTTGAGCGTGACAAGCTGGTTGCGCGACTGCGCGTTGCCGTTCTTATTCTCGATCAACACACCACCGATATTGTCCTGCGAGATCATCTGCTGGAGGTCGCTATTGAAGTTCGCGCCATAGAACTCGACGATAACCATCTGCCCCAGCTTCTGATCCAGGCTCATTTTGTCTACGATAGCCTTCACAAGATCGTTATCGTTCAGCGACCTGCCCACTACCGTACTCTGCACTGGAAGCGTTGGAGTCGCTCGCGGAGCGGGAGAAGCGCCGGCGTTAGAGGATGCCGGCGCACAGCCGCTGCCTATCAGGAGTACACAACACAATACAACGAGAGACTTTAGCGCCGCTCGCAGTTGTCCCTTATTCTCCCGTCGATGATCAACGTCAAAAATTCGCTCGTATTTCATTACACGCGTCCAGATTCATTATAATAATTGTTTTATATGAATAAGCATACATCATCCTCGCGAACTACCATAGTATACGACACACGAAAACAAGAGCGAGTACAGCGCGCCTGGAAGTACTATCATGACGCTCTTGACAAGCGCTCTTCTAAAGACACATACTGTCTGCAAAACGCTGATTGTAGATTTACCAGGGAGCACCTGTATGTTTGACAAAAGTAAGGTCGGCACCAGCTTTCCTCCTTTTTCGATCGAAGTTGAGCGCAGCAAGATCCACGAACTCGCGCTTGCTATTGGCGACAATAATCCTATCTATCACAGTCGCGAGGCGGCACAGGCCGCCGGCTATAAGGATGTGCCGCTCTTTCCCACCGCGCCTACGATGTTCTCCTTCTGGGGACATACCGACCTGACCACTCAGTTAGCAAGCACCGGGATCAACGTGATGCGCATCCTGCACGGCGAGGAGGAGTACGAATATCTGGCTCCCATCTATCCCGGCGATATACTCACCGGCGTGACGAAGATCGTGGACGGCAAGACGCGCGGCACAATGGATATTGTCGTTACGGAGACGCGCTACACGAATCAAGACAACCGGCCAGTGCTCGCTGCACGAACAATGATGTTGGTGCGTGAATAGGATCGACGACTGCATAGTTGCAAAAGGAGAACACAAGCTATGACTGTAGAGAGCAAACGGACAGGGCCTTACTACGAAGACGTGCAGGTTGGCGATCAGATTCCTCCGCTGGTAAAGGAGCCGATCACGCACCTGCGCCTGGTACGCTACGCCGGAGCGTCGGGCGACTTCAATCCGCTGCATACCGATCCGAAGGTTGGTGAGGCGATTGGCACAGGTGGCATCATCGCGCACGGCATGCTGATCATGGGCTTTGTGGGCGAGCTGCTGAGCGACTACATGGGACCGGAGGCGCTGCGTAAATTCGGCGTGCGCTTCAAAGGCATGACCCATCTCGACGACGAAATCACCTGCACAGGCACCATCACTGAAAAATACGAGTCCGAGGGCGAGGGACGCATCGCCGGCAAAGTACAGGCGATCGATCAGAAAGGCGATGTAAAGGTTGCGGGGACGTTTGTTGCGGCCCTCCCACGGCGCGCCTCATCCTGAAATGTATTTCGATCTCAAAGCTGTTGCTACCACAAAGAAAGGTATTAGCGATGTTGAAAGAGATCACACTGAACTCATTGAAGAGGCTCCTACCCAAAGGACAGGTATTTACCGATAGATCCTCCCTTATTGCCTATGAAGTCGATGCAGGTATAGATAAAGGACTCCCCGACGCCATCGTATTTCCGCGTACAGCAGAGGAGGTCGCGCGCGTGGCACGCTGGGCCAGCGAGCACCACGTTCCCCTGGTTGCGCGCGGCGCGGGAACGGGACTCTCCGGCGGTGCGGTAGCCGATCGCGGAGGCATCATAGTCGAATTTTCGCATATGAGCCGGCTGCTCGACGTCGATGCGCATGGGCGCAGCGCTGAGGTCGAGCCAGCCCTGATCAACCTGCGCCTGGACGAGCGCGCGCGAACGCTGGGCCTCTATTTCCCGCCCGATCCATCGAGCCAGCGCGCCTCCACCATCGGCGGCAACGTAGCCGAGAACTCCGGTGGTCCGCACTGCTTCAAATACGGCGTAACGACGAACTATGTCACAGGCATGGACGTAGTGCTGGCCGATGGTCGCTCGATACGCGTCGGCGGACACGCCCTGGACTATCCCGGATACGACCTGCGTGGACTACTTACCGGCAGCGAAGGCATGCTCGGTCTGATCACCTCTATCACCCTGCGCCTGGTACGCACTCCGCCGAGCGTCAAAACGTTGCTTGCGGTCTTTGATTCGGTAGAACAGGCCGGTGACGCGGTATCCGCTGTCATCGCGACAGGTCTTATCCCCGCCACAATGGAGATGATGGATCAGCAGATCACGCGCATGGTTGAACCATACGCGCACGCTGGCCTGCCCCTGGACGCCGGCGCGATCCTCATCATCGATGTTGACGGCTATCCCGCCAGCGTCGACGAGCGAATGGAAGAGATCAAGCATATTCTGGAGCAGCATGGTGGGTACAACCTCCACATCGCCCGCAACGAAGAGGAGCGCACTAAGATTTGGCTGGCGCGTAAGAGCGCGGCGGGAGCCATTACGCGCCTCGCTCCCTCCTACTACACAGTCGATATCACCGTTCCGCGCAGCCGCCTGGCCGAGATACTGGCAGAGGTCAACGAGATCTGCAAACGCTATGACGTGCGCACCGGCCATCTTCTTCACGCAGGCGACGGCAATCTGCATCCCATGCTCCTGATACCAGACCCCGAAGATCAGGAGTTGATCAAACGCATTCATCACGTTGGTCGCGAGATCGTCAAATGCAGCGTAGAGATGGGTGGCAGCCTGACGGGCGAGCACGGCGTCGGTATCGAGAAGCGCGAATTTATGTCTCTCATGCATAACGCCGCGGAACTGATGACAATGTGGGACGTGAAACAGGTCTTTGATTCGGGCAATATCCTCAATCCAGGCAAGCTCTTCCCCCCACCGACACAGGACGAGAGCGGCCCCTTCGCCGGTTACAGCGCGGAAGAGAGTACAGAGAATCTGGGCCAGTCAGTACCTTCTGAAGAGGTCTTCACTCCGATATCGGCAGAGGAGGCGGCGCAGGGCCTCGTAGCCCTGGCAAATGCTGGACGCCCGGTCCACATTCAGGGCTACGAGCACGTCAGGGGCTTCAATGGCGCAGGGCCGACTCCACTCGTGCTCTCCACCAATGCCCTGCACGGCATCAAAACCTATGCGCCCGACGATCTCTACATCACCGTCGGTGCAGGCACCTCTTTAGCAGAGGTTCAGAGCTTCCTGGCAAAGGAGCGCAGGCAGATACCAATGGCCTCGCCCTGGCCCGATGCCACGATCGGAGGACTCGTCGCCGGTGGTATCAATGCGCCTCTGCGCATGCGCTATGGCTCCATACGCGACCTCGTGCTCTACGCCACCGTCGCCCTACCCAACGGACGGGTTATACGTACTGGCAGACCCATCGTGAAAAACGTAGCGGGCTACGATCTCACCCGGCTCTTCGTCGGCTCGCACGGCACCCTCGGTCTACTGGTCGACGTAACATTAAAATTGCTGTCCCTGCCGCGCACACAGCGCACGCTCCTGGTTCCCATCGACGACCTGCGCCACGGCCTGATCTGGTCGAAGCAGATGCTACCCCTGGCCCTCAACGCCTCGGGAATCGTCATCAGCAAAGGCTACCAGGCAGAGGAGCTGGCACCGAGCAATTACCTCCTGGCCTACACAGCCGAAGGCATACCCAGGGACGTACAGGAAGAGCTCGACCAGGTGCGGCAGGCGCTACACGAGGCGGGCGCTCCCGACGCGTTGGAAGTCGAAGCGCCGACTGCAACCGATATATGGAGCGCCATACTCGCCAGCGCCACGGACAGCTCGCTACTGGTACGCGCAGGTGTGCCGGTTCGCGACCTGCCGAGGTATATGCAGGACCAGGCAGAGATTCTGAACACGGGACCTTTCATCGCGGATATGGGCGCGGGGGCCGTAGACGCTCTCAAGGAGGTTGCGGACGCGAACGAAGCCAGTACCTGGTTGTCTGCCCTGCGCCGGCCCGCACTAACCACCGAGGGCTATGCAGTCGTCGTCGAGGCACCCACTTTACTGCAGAACAAACTCGACAGGTGGGGCTATCATCCCCAGGGGCTGGACCTCATGAAGGCCCTGAAGAGACGCTGGGACCCGCAGGACATCCTGAATCCGGGTACATTTGTAGGCGGGATCTAAAAAGGTCTCATTTCCCGAAATGGTTATCAGAGCCTGGTTGCAAAATGCGCGTAGAGAATCATTGATGATATAATAAGCATATCAAGAACGCTCGTAGGAAGACTTTTGCCCACGGACAGGAAGAATTCGAGATGAGAGCCAGCCAGGCGGTATACATTGTAATTCTTGCTCTCGTACTGCTCGTAACTATTTTTTTCCTCATCGATCGCCTGCTTGCTTACATACAACGCAAAAGCAACAAATACCTATACGAGAAAGGCAAGCGCGTTGTCGCCATTGTCACAGATATTCGCCAGGAGATAGAGGAGCGAGGTCCGCCGCAATTTTCGCGTATCAACTACTGTTACTACATCGAAGCGGAATGGACAGATATTCACACGTGGAAGACCTACCGGTTCAGGAGCGGACGTCTAAACTCTCGCCCCAGAGAGGTGCCAGGGGATGTTCTGTCTGTGATACTCGATCTTGAAAATCCCACCCATTATTATATGGAGCTGACTGAAGATCACGTGTAGTGTACAGGAAGGAAAGACAGCCAGTCTTAAAACAGATCAGCTTATCTCGCTAAGATATAAACACTTCTGAGTTTATTGACTGGCTATCTTTTAGGGCTCAGCTTGCAAGCTTGTTTCTGCTACACTACCTCATCCATAACAACTTGACCCTCCCTGACCTCTGCGGGCCCGAGAACAAACATTGCTACATTTTGTGGCACCCAGTCTGCAGCCCGGCGGGTAGACTCCTCCGCCTCGGCTCGATCCTCAAATATACTGATGGTAACGAGCTCACCATTGCCGACCTGTACGCCGTAGTAGGCTATGAATCCTGACATCTGCTTGATGACGGGCACAAACTCCTCCTTGACCCGTTGTACCATCTCATCAGTTGAACCAGGGCTTACCCTGTACAGTCTGACAGCTGCATACATAGTTTGCTCCTTCCTTGCGAGTTATCGCACCTGGTAAGCATTGCTGCTTCTGGACTCTTCGTGGCTCATCGGTTCTTCTTTTCTGTATAACGCATTCTTGCGAGATAGCGCTACCAGTATAACACAGAAAAACGGCGCGTGTCAGAGAAGACACACGCCGCGCTGATAAGGAACCTCTAATAAGGTACAATCCTGAAACCAGCCAGTTAACTTCACATAAAAAATTTCTCGACAGCTACGAGCAGGCCGGGCACAACCATTGATGGTAACACGGCCTTGCCACGGAAAATGCCCAACGATCGATATGTACCTGCCCCTTCCAGTACAAGCGCTTCAACCGCACGCGCGTCAGTATCCACAATCCAATACTCCGCTACTCCTGCATGGGCATAGGCATCTAATTTGTTATGCCTATCATAAATAGCGGTGCTGGGTGAAGCAACCTCAACAACCAGATCTGGCGCGCCGAGGATACGGCTATCAGTAATTTTATCGAAGTGCTCGCCCAAAACTACAAATACATCCGGCTGAACAACTGTGCCCGGCGACAATTCAACGTCGAAGGGAGCCATACGCACCAATCCAAGGCTATTCCGCTTGATATGCTCACGCAGGTAAGCAAAAATCTCTCCCACAGCATCCTGATGCGCCCCGCTCGGTGAAGGTGTCATAAACAGAACTCCATTGACGACCTCATAATGGTTTCCATCATTCGGAAGGGCTGCGTAGTCTTTGTAGCTCCACTGTCCCTGCTCCGGTCCGGGAACGTGATTGGCGGGGGCAACCACTGGTAGTTTATCGGGAGATGTTGACATAGTAGTTCAGCCTTTCTCATAGTAGAGAGATCTTGATAGGAGTATACATCTATAGCGCCGATAGCTTTAGATACATAAGGAGGAGGGTGGGCGACAAGGGATTCGAACCCCTGACCTACTGCGCGTAAACTAGCGGCTAACAGATACCCACTCAATTAGCCTGTAGAGCCGATTTATGCCCACTGGAACCACTGCCTACTTTGAACATATAGCTGTTCACAGAACAAAAATCAGTTGGTCTAACCCTTCTTTTCTACCTCGACAAAAAATCAAAATCATCCTTGTTTATAAAACCACCATCCAAAAGCACCCTACAATAAACTCTTCAATATTTTGACGGAACAATGCATTTGCTTTACTCGCAAAGACAATATACTACATCAATAGGATTTTATAAAATGTCTTCATCGTCGTTTATAGTAATTAAATGTCCTTCTAGTCCACATTAAAGGAGAAACATCAAATGCCTGCTTTCAACGAGCTTTCATTACAATCAACATATCCTATAACTCATTCACAACGTAAAGATGGAGCAATATTAACGGCTATAAAGGTGCCTATAGATGACGTTCGTTTAGAAAGGTGGGGTTGGATTCTTACCTTAAGCCACAAGGACGGGAGCTATAATCAGGATGATATTGCAACACTTCAGGATAATAGTGGACAACGATACCCAAAAGTATATACATCAACTGAACTCCTTCATTATATCGAAAAATGGGGTTGCGATAATTGGGAAACTGGATACAATAGCAACAAAGACAGAATACATTTAAATAGAATTACAGTACCTCTAAATACTGACCTTTTACAAAGAGAAATGTTACAAGAAACGGTTGAAGAAATACGCAACTACCAAGAAGAACAAACGAAGATATTCAGTGAAGAAATTGCGCTACATAATCAAATCATTGCTGAAGCAGTATTTAGCCAGCTTACTCCCCATTTTACTAATATTTATGGGAAGCAGAATCAACTTTTCACATTCATTGAAGAGTCAAAAAAACGACTAGACTCGATTAATGAAAGATTTACAATATTAACTGAACAAACCACCGAACAACAAAATGCATTAAGGACCGAGATTGAGAGTCTATCAAAACAAATATCGACAGTTATTACACCAAAGATCGATGATCTAGTAGCTAATATAGACACGCAGTTTGATGCAACAGATCAAGAGATAAAAATACAGCTATCACAAATACAATCAAGAACATCAAAAACCTTTGAAGATGGCCTCATTCCTTTTATAGAGAGTTCCCAAAAACAACTTGAAGTAATCGATAAGGAGATAAAAGCAAGCTTAACACAACAATCAGATCAAATAAAATATCTACAGAATCAAATAAAGAAAGTCTTAGAATTAACCGATCTAAGATTGGACGATACAGACAAAGCAGAAGATGAAGACCTAGCTGCAACTGCAAATAGAATAGCTAAGCAACCTACTACCCGTATTGCAAGAATAGCGGCAAGCCAGCTAACCATAGGCAATAAATACTACGATAACGTTAACGAACAGTCAAAACGCAGCTTCGAAATTGCCCGCAGATTGAGCTTGGGGTAGCTCTCCATTAATTGGTGAACGAGCCTGCTGTTCTGGCAGCGGCTAAAACCTCAGCCAGGACATACTTGGGAGGACGCCCGCGTGGTCGTTTTGGTTGAGTCTGCTTGCCTTCGGCAGGTTTTTCAGAGCAACC